>Ga0207426_1000258_pt1 | contig 114759 bp, 114 predicted proteins | sample AraplaMF_Cvi_mMS_FD_184265 | JGI IMG/M metagenome (GOLD analysis project Ga0207426, IMG submission 184265) | Arabidopsis root microbial communities from the University of North Carolina, USA - plate scrape MF_Cvi_mMS (SPAdes) (version 2) | ecosystem: Host-associated > Plants > Roots >... | reverse complement strand
TGAAGATAGGCGCCTTTTTAAATGTCACTACCTGCAATTTTACGGATGTTGATGAAGAAAACGATCAGGTAATCGTTCATAATGGCTGGAGCGACCCGCGTGTTCCCAGTACTGTCGGCTCATTTCGTTTATCCCAATACCTTAATCCCGAATTTGTCCGGGCAAGTCGTGCCGGAGAAACAGTGATTATACGGGACACACAAGCTGATGCGCGGATCGATGCGGCCAGTTATGCAGCGCTGGATATGTACTCTTTTGTCACCGTTCCTTTTCATCAAAAAGGCAGATGGACGCGTTATATTGCCATCTGCCATTCTGAGCCACGCAATTGGCGTAGCGATGAAATTGAATTGATAGAAGAAATCTCCAACAGGATTTTCACGCGACTTGAAAAAGCAAGAGCCGATGAGGCCTTGCGTGAAAGCGAAGAAAAATACCGTACACTATTCAATACAATTGATGAAGGATACTGCATAGCCGAGCTTTTGCTGGATGAAAAAGGCCAGGTAAATGACCTGGTATTTCGGGAGGTCAACCGGGTGTGGACAGAAAAAACCGGTATCCCGAATGGACTTAATGTCAGACTAAGTGAGATGCTTCCAAACCTGGAAGATTATTGGCTTCCTTATTACGTGGAGGTTTTCAAAACAGGCGTCCCAATACGCAAGGAAAACTATATGCAAGAAGTAGGGCGCTGGTTTAGTGCTCATTATTCGCTGGTCGGAGGTTTGGGAAGCCGCTTTATCGCAGTCGTATTTGACGACATTACTGAACGTAAACAGCACGAACAACGTAGAGAATTTTTATTAAAATTAAGTGATGCGTTGCGCACGATTGCCAACCCTTTTGAATTGCAGAAAATAGCGATGAAGCTGCTCGCTGAAGAATTAAAAGTGATGCGCGCCACCTATTTCGAGGTGCTGGCTGATCAGGACACGTTTAACCTGACTGCCAGGTATGAAATGGATGTCATGCCAATTCCGGATCAAATGCGGCTTTCCGATTTCTCTGCCGAATTGTCAAAGGACTTCCGCAGAGGCAAAACCTTAATGGTATGTGATACCGAAAGAGAGGCTGAACTGGAAGCTAACCTAATCGCGTATCGTGCAATAGATGTTCGTGCATGGGCAGCAGTACCGCTGGTGAAAGAAGGACAGCTTGTTGCAATTGTAGGCGTTCATTCAAGAATCCCACGCAACTGGACCGAAATTGAATTCAAAATGCTCGAAGATTTGGCCGAACGTACTTGGGCGGCAGTAGAACGCGCAAAAGCGGAAGAACATTTGAAGCACCTGCTCAAACAAAAAGACGAGTTTATGGCGATCGCAAGTCATGAGCTAAAGACGCCCGTGACTTCTATGACGATGTATACCGAATTAACGCTGGAAAATCTAAAAAAATCGGGCGATGCAAAAGACATCCGCAATATTGAAAAATTAAACTTTCAGCTCGAACGGCTTTCCAAATCAATCAACAATCTGTTAGACAGTACACGGATTGTTCAGGGGCAACTGAAACTTTCGCTTGCACCTGTGGACATCAATAACCTCATCGTTGAAAAAGTGGAAGAACTTGAAGCAGGCTCAAATCATCACCTGCAATTCGAAGCAGGCAAGATACCCAAAGTTCCCGCGGACGATTTGCGTATACGGCAGGTGATCACCAATCTTTTGACCAATGCCATCAAATACTCACCGGAAGGCACAACCATTATCATAAAAAGCCGGAAGGAGCATGACTTTGTCTGGATAGATGTAATCGACCAGGGGCAAGGGATCAATAAGTCAGATCAGGAACTGATCTTTCTTCAATTCTATCGTGCCGGAACGCAAAAAGTCAATAGTCAGCCGGGCCTAGGTCTTGGCCTTTTTATCACAATGCAGATCGTCAAACAACACGGGGGAACCATCCGGGTGCAAAGTGAACCTGGTAAGGGTTCTACTTTTTCATTTTCCATGCCGGTCTCCAGATAAACATCAGGACTGAAATAAGGTGTTACGGCTTGCGGCATCCGATAACAGTTCCGTTTAAAATGGATTGGATCCACGGACGTTCGCTTTTCTGCAAAAGAGATGATTCATCATTTCGGTTGATGCGAACCACGTTTCTTCCAAAAGCATCAATAAATTCGGGATCTATACAACAAACGGTAAAAATTTCGGCCCGAACAATCACAACTACCGGGATCTGCCAACCATCCGGATGCGTTACCTCAAAGCTATATTCGGTTTCGTCGTCTTCTGCCATACGTTCTGGTTAAGTGATTAACATGATAACAAACGTATGTAAGACTTACCTAGATGCTTACAGTTTCGCGCTATAACTATTTTAACACGAAATTTGAAAACGACGCTATACAATGACCAAATATTTACGATTTTTTAGTCTCCAGTGGAGCGTTCTCCTTTTCCTGGATACTTGCCCTGCCTTGTTCCACTTCGACCACCTTGGTAGTTACCGCATAGGTATTCGGAAGGATCTTGCTTCCATATGATACGGCATATGCTTTGGTAAATTCGGCTCCGATATAAAGAATGATCGAGGAGTAGTAGACCCATACGAGCAGGATGACCAGCGACCCGGCAGCTCCGTAAGTGCTTCCCACCTTCGTGCCCGAAATATAGAGTGAGATAAGAAATTTTCCGATCATAAACAGTACAGCGGTAACGATGGCTCCGGCACGTACATCTTTCCATTTAATCTGTGCATCCGGCAATACCTTGAAGATCACCCCGAAGATAAGTGTACTGATCACGAGGGTTAGTACAAGGTTTAGAATATAAAAGAAAATTACCGTTACATCCGGATAGCGCTGACTTAGGTAAGTACTGACACCCTCAACGATGCCAGTGAGGGTCAGCGAGACAAGCAAGAGGAATCCGAGGGAAATAATTACGGAAAAAGAAAGCAACCTGTTCTGAATCATCTTCAACCATCCTTTTTTAGGTTTTGCCTTGATCCCCCAGATATCGTTAATGGCCTCCTGGATCTCTGCAAAAACAGTTGTCGCACCGACCAGCAGTGTCACCCCGCCAATGATCGCGGCAATCTTTCCTTTACCGCTGATCGCCGCATTCTTCACAATGTCCTGTAACTGTTTGGCAGTGTCCTCCCCTACAAATCCTGAAAGTACATCCGATATCTTTCCTTCAACAGCTTCCCGCGCCAGAAAGATACCGCAAACCGAGATAATGACCACCAGCAACGGACCAAGCGAAAAGACGGTGTAATAGGCCAGCGATCCGGCGAGCCTCGTGACCTTATCATCGGAAAACCCACTGAAAGTGTCTTTAATGAGTGCCCATATCTTTTTGAAGGTTAGTTTTTGTTTCATGTCCATGTACTTTTGCCACTCTCGGTTACAAGAATAATGCCCTCAGCCAAACACCAGGTATCGGTAAATGCGTGCCCAACGCAATGGACGATGTGGGTAGCACATGTGGAGAAACTACACATATCATTGGCAGGATTATTCAATGGGGCATTTCAATCATGTTTGAAAGAGATAGGAAATTGGCCGGCATGATCTTTATGCTGGTATTCATAAAAAGTCATGAGAAAATTTACAATGATCGTTTTCCTGGCAACCCCGGTCGTTCTTGGTTTGTCAAGTTGCGGAAACGGGAATAAACAATCCCAGAAGCAAACAGATTCTGCTCACAATGAAGTGCAGATCCCAGCCCCGGATAATAACAGCGCGACAAATCCATCGCTTGCCGATACGTCTTTTTCCAAACAAAGCGATACCATAACCCGAAAAGATTCGTCCAGGCACTGATCAGCCGAATCGTTATTTCTACAAGTGCATTGGCACGAAAATTATCATTCCTTAAAGAAAAGAAGACATGAAAGGCTTACTATTCGTTATCGGCATTGTTCTGTTGATCGCATGGGTATTTGGCTTTATCGTTTATCATGCGGCAAGCGCGCTAATCCATATCCTCGTGTTTTTTGCCATACTGAGTTTTGTTTTCGGCGCATTATCAAAGGGACGTAATTGACCACCCGATACGATCAATAAAGAGTTTCGATTTCAGGCTGACCCATGGTTCAGTTGTACGCTGATAAAGTCGATCAGCTGTTCCGCCTTGAACGGTTTTTTGATCACCCCGTTGGCACCTGTACCTATAGCCCTTGCAGAGGCGTCATCACTTGCCGAGAAAAAGAGAATGGGTAGTCGATGACCCTCCTCCCGCAATTCCCGGCATAATTGACAACCGTCCTGTGATGGCATATTCATATCCAGCATCAAAAGATCCGGATGTTCCGCTTCGATGATATTTCTGACGAAGTCAGCGGAAGAACAGACAGCTACTTCATATCCACGGGAAGTAAGTAGCATTTGCACTGCATCAAGGATGATAATATTGTCATCGACAACCAGGATTTTCATAAGACTATTTTAAGCAAAGGTTTTTAGGTTAAGCGCTTGGCGAAGCCTCACCCGGGTTCAATTCAAGCCTATATTCCCGCATTTTGTTATACAGTGTCTTCCGGTCAATCTTAAGTAACCGGGCTGCCTTGGTTTTATTGTTACGGACTTCCCTAAGCGTTTCGATGATCATTTGCTTTTGCGTTTTTGCAATATATACTTTGAGGTCAGTCGTTTTTGCCTGTTCGGCAGTCAGGCCCATGGAGACCGACTCGCGCTGTGGATGCTTTTTAAATGCCATTTCCTCCGGCAGCGAGTAAGCATGTACCATCTGATCTTTTTCAAGTAATACCGTTCGGCGAACGATATTTCTCAGCTCCCGCAAATTACCCGGCCATGGGTAAGTGTGCATGATCTGTTGCACATTTTCATCAAAACCTGCGATATCTTTGTGTAACTCGCTATTCGTAATCGAAAGAAAATAATTAGCCAAGGGTATGATGTCTTCTTTTCGTTCACGCAAAGGCGGCAGGTTGACTTTAAACTCGTTAAAACGATGGTACAAATCTTCCCGGAAACTACCACGCAGGTAAGCAGCTTGCAAGTTCTCATTACTGGCAACGATCAACCTTACATCCACTCTTGACAGGCTGCCTGCGCCTATCTTCCTAAACGTTTTCTCCTGCACAGCGCGTAGCAGCGAAATTTGAACATCCAGGGGAAGGTTGCCGATCTCATCAAGAAAAAGAGTACCCTTGTCGGCTAATTGAAAATGGCCGACTTTGTCATTGTCAGCTCCCGTGAAAGATCCTTTGATATGACCAAAAAGTTCACTACCTGCAAGTTCCCTGGACATGGTGCCACAATCGAGCGTAATAAAAGGAAAATTATTCCGATTACTTTTTTCGTGTATTGCCCTGGCGATCATTTCCTTGCCTGTACCGCTCTCACCGTAAACGATGACGCTGTAATCTGTAGGCGCAATCAGTTCCAGTTCCTGGTAGACTTCCTGCATGCTTTGGGAACTGCAATTCCAAAATCCGCTAACCCTTTCTATGCCCTGCAATTTACCTGGCACATAATTGACTGTAGGTTGACTCGCCAGCTTTGTTTCTCCTTTCAGGATAGCCAATAGTTCGCGAGGGATAAGCGGTTTGATCACAAAATCGACCGCGCCCCTTTTTATGGCATTGACCGCAATTTTTACGTCTCCGTAGCCGGTGATAATAACCACCTTTATTTCAGGTTGCATTTGAAGGATCGCGTCCATCACCTCAAAGCCTGTCCGGTCACCAAGGCGATAGTCACAGAAAAGAAAGTCAAACAAATTTTTTTTACAAACTTCAATTCCACTCTTGCCTGAATGCATTACCGTAACTGCATAGCCATGAGAGGTCAAATAGCTAAGGATTAATTTCCCCACGTAAACATCGTCGTCGATAATTAAAACTTTAAGCGCGTATTGGTCAGCCATGTATGTAGTTTGGTCATGAATAAATCTACAGGAAGATCATACGAATTAGATGCCTCTTTGTTCAATTAGTTCAAGTAGATGATTGAGAACCGTTTATAAAGCGGGATTTTTTCGCTGTGGATAAATTACACGTTGAATAATGACGCAGTCCACGTAGAAGATTAAAAGAAACCCCGAAGACTCGAGGTTTTCCACTGGTCGCTATAAATTAGAAATGATCTTTTCACAGATATTGAAACTCAGAACATTGGATTAAAACTAACAGGATACCTTAAAATTCCACAAATAAAATGCCAGTGCAAATAGACCGCGACTATTTTTCATCGGATAATGATGATGAGCATAAAACCTCTTCATCTCAAGATTGTTAACTTAGTTTTTAATTCAACATCACAGTTAATTTATGACAAATCCGGTCAAACATATCAGCATCTCAATTGACAAAAGCTCCGCGGAAGTGTATGGGTATGCATCAGATCCCAACAATTTTCCGAAATGGGTAGCTTTTATACACTCCATGGTGTCCGAAGGCGATGGATTCAGGGCGGAAACTGAGAATGGCAGTCTTTATATCGTTTTTACCCCGGACAATGATTGGGGGGTGATTGACCATGTCGTTATTCTGGAAAACGGTGCCACTGTGCAGAATCCCCTGAGAGTAATCTCCAATGGTGCAGGCAGTGAAGTTATCTTTAGTCTGTTTCATGTACCAGGCAGAACAGAAGAAGAGTTTGAGCAGGATGTTGCTGCAGTGCAAAAAGATCTGGCAACACTCAAACAACTGATGGAGTCAAGACAGCTAGTCGCATAATTTCAACAATTACCATGAACAGATCGGCAAAAGGTCATACATGTCGTTATTTACTCAATGTCCTGATTAGATGGTCTACCCATTTCGACTGCCTGAGCGTTCTAAAAAATAGTGTATCCGACTTATCTGCAAGAATCCTTTTAGGCAGATTTTAGATATCCTCTTTTAGCTCATACGCTGCAAGCCCAATCTTTACACGCGTGAGTTCCATTTGCTGATGTAGATCTTCGAGGTTGTCAATAGGTGACAAATCGTTTTTTGATTGAAAATGCTTTTTCATGTGCGGCATTGGCGTGAGGTAGAACTAAATATGGTCTCAAAAGGCAAGCCAGTATTTATGCATCACGCAGGCTGCCAACAGACTCTAACATGATAGCATAAAAAGACGTCTCGTGCAAAAGCTATTGATTATAACCATCCTAATCAACTCCGGCTTATCATACCTTTGCAGAGATGAGAACAGATCAACCGTTACCGGCAGCGCTGGCCGCTGATATAGAGGCCGTCCGAGGAATCAGCATCATACCGCAGATGCTGGATACCATTTGTAAAATTACGGGTATGCACTTTTCCGCCGTAGCGAGAGTGACAGATAAACACTGGATTGCGCTTCAGGTCAAAGACCAGATGGACCTCGGACTCGAGCCCGGCAGTCAGCTTGAATTAAGCACCACCATCTGTGACGAGATCAGGCAGCATCATCAACCTGTACTCATTGACCATGTTGCTGCTGATGCGTGTTATGCAAATCACAAGACCCCGGCTCTATATGGTTTCCAGAGTTACATTTCCGTACCGATTTTCATCTCTGGAGGAGCGTTTTTCGGAACGCTTTGCGCCTTGGATGCAAAGCCTGTGGCAGTAAACAACCCGGAGATCAAAGGAATGTTCGAACTCTTCGCACAATTGATTGCCTTTCACCTGGAAAATAATGAACGTCTGATAAAAATCGAAAAGGCGCTTGAGGAAGAAAAGGAAAACGTTCGCATTGTCAAGCGCTTTATAGGCATCCTTGGGCATGACCTTCGAAGTCCGATGACAAGCATCAAGGGTTTCGGGCAACTGATCAAACTTAGTCCGGAAAGTCAGGGGAATGCAGCATTTGCGGACAGGATTCTTAAAAGCACGGAACGAATGAGCGGTATCGTGGATAATGTCATCGATTTTGCGAGCGGCCATTTGGGAACAGGAATCCCTGTACAACCTGTCCTGAACGAACAGCTGGAAGAAACGTTTAATCATATCATATCTGAAATGCAGATCATTTATCCTGAGCTGCATTTAGCGGTGGATATGCATCTTTCTTCACCGGTGTATTGTGACGCTGACCGGTTGGGACAGTTGTTTGCAAATCTGCTGGAAAATGCGATCAAATATGGCGACAAGTATAAACCCATCACGATAAGAGCTTCCAGTGACAGGAAACATTTTTTGTTGGCGGTGACAAATGAAGGATCACCTATACATCCGGATATACTCGAAGCAATCTTTAAACCATTTAACCGTGGTAAGCAGGTGACGGATCAAAATGGTCTTGGATTAGGTCTTTATATTGCAACAGAAATTGCACAGGCACATCAGGGAAAGCTCTCCGTGAACTCCCAGGACAACCAAACCACGTTTACACTGCTTCTCCCTGAAAACTTAAACGAACAGACAGGCTTATCAATAAACCATAGATAACACTCACCGCGATTGCTTACCCGCGAAAAGGCCGCGGTCTACAAACCAGCGAAGTTGACTTATTTCAAAAGGTTTCGGAAGGAAGCCGTCGGCACCGCAATCGTTGAGTGACCGGTCGTCCATGTCATTGGCAGAAAAAAGAAGTATCGGGGTCGTGAACCCAGGCGTGTCTTTCAGCGCTTTACATAGTGTTCGGTTATCAAAAGGAGGCATAAAAACGTCGAGCAATAATATATCCGGGCAAAACGAAGTGATCAGCTTGTAAAAATTTGTTACATCATCTGTCCTTTTCACCTCGTGTCCTGCCGACTTAAGGATAATTTCTACGAGCTCTAAAATATCTATATCATCGTCCGCTACAAGTACCCTGGCCATCTTCTTAAATAAGTTTTATAAGGTTCATGGTATCTACAGTTCAAGTAAAAAATTTCCGGCTTTGTTCCAAAATTCATTGTATGTTCCGCCAATTGTTGACGAATTTCCCAAATGGATGGAGATACCATATACAAAATGATTATTCGGTACCACTATGGACCTACTTATAACAGCAACTGTACCATTCCTGTTTTTTTTATTTTAATCACCTGGCAGACACCTGTAAACTTATCTGGAGTCACTTTTAGGGAACATGATCTCCCCAGGAAAACGATGGAAAGCTTCCAGTATTTCTTTAATGAGTTGTGATCTTGTGCCGGCGGATTGCTTGGGTTCTACAAGATAGGTGATGAGTACCTCCACCCAGGTGTTATCGTGGATTTTGAAGTTAATCATCGGGTAGTCCGTTTCATCGGGTTCTTCCACAGGTGTGGCAGCAAGATCCTCACTTAGCCTTCTCACCTCTGCTGCCATTTGCTTTCCATAAAGCTTTTCATAAGTATCGCGCATGACTTTTTCAACCTGTGATAGTTTGCTTTCATAGGCGACATGAAACGGTATCTCGTTCCAGATATAGGGGAACCTGTGCCACGAGTAGTTGTAGACTGCCTGCTGCCAAACAAGGCTGTTGGGGAATCGGATCAGCCTGCCCGTTGCAATATCCCCGGACATATATTCACCACCAAATTCCCATAGCGTTGTATCCATGTAACCGATCTCAACAACATCTCCTTTCAAATCCCCCGTCTGTACCCGGTCACCTACCTTGTACGGTGTACGTATGATGATGTAAAACCATCCGATAAAAGAAGCAATCGGACTTTGCAAGGCAAATCCAAGCACCAAAGAGATCAGTCCCAGTGAAACAGCCGCCGCGTACCAGTTTTGATTGAGAAATGAAATAAAGATCACCGCCGTCGCAACAACGCCCCCAAGTCTTAAGACCCTGATCAGGTTATATGATTTGGAGACTTCTTTGGATTGCTTGTGGACCAGCGACTCCCCTAGCGATAACAATATCCACACGAGAAAGCTTAACGCTAGAACAATTGCCACTTTGCCGATTAGTTTCAGGAGCTGTTCGCTTAGCGGAAATACCCTGAAATGTGCCAGGAGAAAAATCGCAACGGCAATGATAAAACCGGTCAGATAAACAGGAATCAAATTCTTATGTTGCGTTAACGCTTTTCGTTTTTCGGCAAGTTTGTGATCGTTGGTAACATTCATGCGGTTGAGAAACAAAATTGAGGCCAGCCATGCTGGCATAGCATTAGCTTTATTATTAGCTCAACAGTTTATCATGGCTGAAAGATTTGAAATAAAGGTTGATCAGGCAATCCTGGACGACTTAAAACGCAGGTTGGGTAATACCAGGTGGCCCGATGAAATCAACAACAACAACTGGGAATATGGCACTAACGAAATGCGCCTGAAAGCACTGTGCGCTTATTGGGAGACCGGATTTGACTGGAGAAAACAAGAGACGCATCTAAACGGTTTTCCGCAATACAAGACAACCATCGATCAAATCGATCTTCACTTTATTCATGTAAAAGGAAAAGGTCAGCGCTCCACACCGCTGTTGCTGACCCATGGCTGGCCGGACTCTTTTGTCCGGTTTTTAAAACTCATCCCGTTACTGACAGAGTCGCATCCTAATGAATTTTCTTTCGATGTTGTCGTCCCCAGTATACCTGGTTTTGGGTTTTCCGGTATACCCAGGCAACCGGGCATGAACCCGGAGAAAATCGCAGGTTTGTTTAACCAGTTGATGACGCATAAACTGGGATATGAGAAATACGCAGCCCATGGAGGCGACTGGGGAAGCAGTATCACGGAACAACTGGCACAAAACCACACAGATCATCTCCTGGGGATTCATCTCACGGATATTCCTTTCAGGCATTTATTTGATATACCAGCAAAGGAACTCACACAGCATGAAAAGGAGTATATGCAAACCGGTCAAAAGTGGAGCCAGACAGAAGGCGCATATGCAATGATTCAAAGTACCAAACCTCAGACACTGGCCTATGGGCTGAATGATTCTCCCGCAGGTCTTGCCGGATGGATCATCGAAAAATTTTACCGATGGAGTGATAACCATGGTAAGTTGGAAAACTCTTTCACCGATGATGAGTTATTGACGAACCTAACTATCTACTGGGTAACACAGACGATCAATGCTGCAAACAGACTCTATTTTGAGACGCAACAAACCTTGCTGCAGAATCAAGAAAGCCCCCTGCCGGACGAGCTCAGGAAAGCGCAACAGGAATCGCGCTATAAGGTCCCGGCGGCAGTAGCGATATTCCCCAAGGATCTAATTGCAGCACCAAGAGCATTTGCCGAGCGGATTTTCAATATTCAACGGTGGACAGTGATGAAGGAAGGCGGGCACTTTGCCGCACTGGAAAAACCCCGGTTGCTCGCTGAAGATATACGCACGTTTATATCGACTATCTTGAAATAAGCTGACTGATATATTCTTGCAGTGTTGTCTTTCCACGCAATACGTTTGCAGGCCTTTCTTTTCCATCGAGCGTGGCCTGTATCATTCGCACAAAGGAGGTTGCAGAGGCTTCTGAAAAGCCTTGGGAAAGCAAACTATTCTTCCATTCCGAAGACGGTGTCTCAACGGCCCTGACCTCCTTTCCAAGCAAATTCGAAAAGGTAGCTGCGACATCCAGCGTACTATACTCCTGCGGGCCTTCTACAAAATGTAATGCGTTAGCGTCATCGGACTCAAGGAGAAATTCAGCTGCATATTTACCGAGATCTTGGGGTGCAACCATAGGAAGTGTAAAATCCACAGGATAAAAAGTATGCACAACGCCCTCACGGTTTGCAGATTTAAGGGAAAGGTCCCAGTTGCTCATGTAATAGGCGCCCCTTAAAATAATCGTTGGGATTCCCTGATTTCTTAATCCCTCTTCCAATTGAAAAAGAACGCTAAGGTCACCAACAGATTTGCCTGGCTGTGCTCCGTAAGTGGACTGGGCAACTATTTTCTTCAGACCGGAAGCCTGAAGTGCTTTAAGAATGGCATCAACGGATCTCAATTCTTCAGCAGCAGCGTCAAGATGAGGAGGAGCAGGCGGATTCAGGATAAAAGCATTTTCTCCCTGCTGAAAGATCTTGTTTAAAGCATAAGCATCTTTTACATCGGATACCACCGCTTTCGCCCCTTGTTGCTTCCAGAATGCTGCCTGATCATCGCTATGCAGCACTACCAGGATTTCTTTCCCTTTATTCAGCAATGCCTGTGCCGTAGCTGAGCCAACATGACCATTTGCGCCAAGTATAATTGTCATATGCTTGTTTTTGCGATAGGATAGTTCCTTATCGTTCAAATACAATGCCATTAGCATCGCATGCAATGACCAGACAGCGGTATTCTATTTCGATCAGGTCGGTTTACACAATTGCCCAACTAAAATCATTAAACGATGTCAGAAACCTAAACCCACAGTAAAAGCAGTTGCTGTAACAGGAAAACGCCCTTGCTGTTTCGCTTTACCGGTTGACAGGTTGATATCATATAACCATGTTGCATTTCCGTTAGTCAGCAGTGCCCAGGCACTGTTGCTGGCACCTCCGATATCAAAACCATTTGACGCAGTCCCTGTTACACCGAGTTCACCAACTTCAGCTAATTTGCCATCATTGGGCGGATCCTGTTTGTACAGTTTACCAACAACCGGATCCAGATCATATAGTACTGTTGTGGTTGCGCCCGGGAAACTATTGACATATGCCGCACCTGAAATGGAGGGAGTGCCGGGATTCAGGTTGGCATCGGTCATCGCAATTTGCCCGGTTACCGGATGCACGCGCAGGTTAGTGCCATTGCTACCTACTATTCGGATTCTGTCAACCGTCGGATTAAAATCAAACCCATAGCTTATCCCATTGGCAGCAACGGCAAAAGGAGTGGCACTTACAGCAGTGGCTCCACCTGTTGCCGTGTTAATCTTATATACCCGGTTGGTGGTACCTAATGCATACAGTTCGCCCGTTGCAGGCCGCATATCCATGCCTGCGATCTTTTCTCCATTCTGCAAACCGGTTACTGACTTGCTAATCGTTGTGGAGGGTGCGGAAGGATCGAAAATATGCAGGTTGTTCAGCTCATCAGCCGCGTATGCGACCATCCTCGAAGGAATGGCAATACCGATCAGCTTTTTGTCCAGTTCACAAATGCCCGATAGTTTGCCGGTCGTTAAATCCACATGATACAGCATTTGCCTGCTATTACCTTTGTCAGCTTTCTTTTGAAGCGCCGCCAATGCATATTTATTGTCCGGGGAAATATCGAAGCCGCCTTCCCCACTGATATTTTCGGAAAGACTACCCACCTCCACCAATGTTCCGTTATTCGGCGGGTCCTGACGGTAGAGTTTCCCTGATGCAATGTCAATGGAATACAGGGTTGTGGTAGTGGCTCCCGCAAAACTATTGGTGTAAGCTACTGCATTTACGGAAGGTTTTCCAGGATTGATGTCGCCATCAACTGCGGCAACAGTGCCCAGTTCTGGATGTAGACGTAGGTTTTGCCCCTGTGCCGTCACCACGCGTATACGATCTACCGTTGGATTAAAATCGAAACCTGCGATATCGCTGTTTAGTGCAGGCGTAAAAGCAGTGCTTCCGGCAACCGTTGCGACGCCTGTTACATGGTTGATCCTGTAAAGCCTGCTGCTGTTACCCAGTCCGTATAGCTCTCCCGTCGCTGGTCTGAAATCGATCGCCATAATTTTTTCTCCCGACTGCAGGCCTGAGATAGAAAGTGGATCATAAGATTGACCAGGCTTTTTACCATGGAGCTTCACCAGCATGTTATCGTCCGTAAGACCGTAAAATTCAAGGTCGAAGGTTTTGCCGCCGGGAAAAGGAAAATCGTGTTTTTTACATCCGTTTAATAGCAGGATGGTGAGACCGCATGCAATCGCAAATAAAGTTGTTTTCATGATTAGATGTTTGGTGTTTGAAAGGTGTATGTACGGCAGCGGCAGAAGGCAGGATGTCGGTTTTCCTGATTCTAATCACATTCTAATATCATCGGCAGGATATTTTTTCACCCGAATGTACCGGGATATGGATGCCAAGACCAAACAGGTTCACTTTAATGCCAAAAAGAGATACTACCCTCTTAAAATATCTTTCCCATTATCCGCTTTTTATAAAAAATTAGACAGGCAGGAAAGGAAAGGTTTAACAGAAGCATCTCATGAATCTGCCATCGATCTTGCGCAGCTTCGCAATGAGTTATACGATTTCATGGGAATGTGCATGCCAACCGGATGAGGGAAAGATGGATAGCTACGGACAATTGAGTCTTCGATAGTGTAAGATAAAAACTCCCGCTATCCAATATCAGGACAGGCGGGAGTAACGATTGACTGTATACCTGGTTTATTTAGCGAAGAACGGGGTAACGATGGTTACTACCTGTTCTTTGGTAAGCGGCTCATCAAAAGATTCTGAAGCCTGGTCAAAAGAAATCGGCTGACCGTTGATACCCTTGATCTGTATACCAGCCTGAACCGTATTCTCTTCTCCATTATAATTGGCTTGCACCAGTGATCCTATACCGGAAGTATCTTTTCCCGTGATCCAGGGTTTGGGGTTACCATAGCCGGCTTTCTGTCTCATTTGCCTGATATGTGATGCGTGTCGCGCTTCTACTGAATGAATATTCAGCGCAGCAGTAAGTACGGCACCTGTTCCCAACAGGTTACCCGCCTGGCCCTTGTATGCGCGAACACCGGTATCTTCCAGGGCTTGTGCAACAGCAAGGAATAACTGGTAATTTTTAAACGCATCTTTAAACGGACCTTTACCACTGCCACTGCCACCAGACAAATCAAACTTTGGTTTGCTGATAGGTGTACCACCGGAGCTGCTGATAGCAGATTTAAGAAAAGCCACATGCTGTGCTTCGTGATCACCAATTGTTTTGATGGCGCCCATTGCTGCTGTTGATGGTATTAATGCGCTTCCCGCAGCAAGCCCTGTTTTATAAAATTCAGCTTCGAGGTATTCTAACGTTAACGCATAGTTTAATACGTCAATCACTGCTGTGGGTGTTGTACCTGCATACGCTTTTTTAAAGAAACTCCCTATTGCAAAAGGCAACGCAGTAATGGCTACTTTGCCTGCGAAACCCGCAAAACTTTTAAGCGCATCCCTGCGGGTATCCGTACGTTCATTGAACTCGGGATCTGCTTTTTCTATTTCGGCTTGTATATGTTCCAGATTCATGTTGACTGTTTTTAAGATGGAAGATGACTGGCATCCAGTTTTGTTTTGATATAGTTTCCTGCGATAGGTAATACTTCGCTTGGCTTACGGCTTTTATCCAAACCATTGCTGTCAACCACGGTTGAATCGGCAAAGCTGCCATAGCTGATAAGGTCGCGTATATAAGCCGCATGACGGGCTTCTACAGAAACGATCTTACCTGCAATCAGCAAATAGTCAGCATTGGCAATAAGACTGCCTGCGCCGTTGTAAGCAGAAACTCCCAGGTCTTCAAAGGCCTTGGCAGTTGCAAGCACACTGTCGCGGCTAACGAAGTTTACAGAACTAAAATCAAGCTTAAGTGTTGGAATGGCCTTATCTCCCAGCGCCTTTTTAAAGAACTCGCGATGAGCTATCTCATGATCGCGTATGTCCTGCAATAACTGCCGTTCATAAGAAGTACAACCTGCAAACGGGTCACTGGCAACAAGCGTATAAAAAGCTGCTTCCAGTTGCTCCAATGCATAGGCATAGTTAAGTATACCAATATCCCCACTGCCCAGATCAACGGTTTCACCGTTATGACCGCCTTTGCCAGGTACATAAACCCAGTCAGGTACTTTTTTACAGGATGCAAGACCGGCTGTTGCCAAACCTGCCATACCTGCCATCGAAAGAAATTTTCTCCGGGACTGTTGTCCGGTATCCCCATCAGGGATTTTGTTGTGGTGCATACATCAATCGTTTAACGTTTTTAAAATAAGATGGAAGGATATTGGCGAGTGAGGACTTATATAGATTTATACGAAATGTTAATTTTTTTGGATTTAGTTTTTGAAAAAATTTTTATTTAAAACTTATTGTGTTTGAATAAGTTCTGCTGTATCACCATTGGCGTTTAACGCACGACTATAAAAATCAAATTCTCATAATTTATTTCCCTTTATCGAAACCAAATAACTATTGTTCACGTAAATCAAAGCATTGGATAACTAAATGCTTACCAATGAAAAAGAAGATCAAACGTGTAATACTTATATCGCTTTCCGTGTTTTGCTTACTTGCAGCTGTACTTGCTGTTCATATATATATGGTCACTAGACCAAAGGCGCCAACAGCAACCACACGCATTATGGCAAGAATGGATTTGGCAAAGTCCATCAACAGTAGTGACAGTACAAAAATCTTATCATGGTTGTATAGCCAAAAGGGTATTGATCATGTACTTTGTAACCCTGCAACAGGCATCGTAGTATTTACTTTTTATCCCGTACAAACAAACGCAGATGCTATTGTAGCAAATTTCAATAAAGCTCTCGACTATGGAGCGTTAAGACACATGCCCAGTGCAGAAGCCTTGGAAAATGGTTGCCCGGTGGCAACTACCTCTATGAGTTATAAGTTCGGGAAAATTCTAAAAAAACTTTTTTAACGACAAACAAGCAATCATGAAAAAAGGAATTATTCTATTCTCAATGTTGACCGTTACCGCGGTGTCTCTTACCATCTCTTCTTGTAAGGATAAAAAAGATGATACAACTCCTCCGCAGCCTACACTCTATGATTCTTTAGGAGGTACTAAAATGGTAGCAGACCCAACGCATTCGGGCACCCAGATTGAGCAAGGCAGACTTACCATTCGCAGTGTGGTAGACAGCAGCATTTTTGTGATTGCGGCAGATACCAAAATCAATGGCTTTTTTGAAGTATTATTAGCTGAAGTTACTTCCGGCAACACAAGCGGTTTTGAAGCATTGAGCAAAAACCTGACAGACTTTGTTGCAGTAGGCACGGGTGCAAAGAACTTTACTTATGGTGGCAAATCAATGAAAGCGGCACACGATCCTGCACAGAATACACGTATGAAAGGCAAAGCATCTAATGAAGATTTTGATGCATTTGAAACAGACCTGGTAAAAGGTGCAGCACAAAACGGTATAGCCGCAGATAATCCTGCTCTGCAGAGTCTTGCTAAAATAGTAGAATCACTAAGGGGTGATGTTGTTCAACGATAGTTTTAAGTATAAGTGAAAGGTAGGCTGTCGCTATGAGTTGCGGCAGCCTTTTTTATTTTACAAAAGTATACCCGGCTATATCGATAAAGATGTTGTTTTGATCAATCCTAATGACAATAAAATACTTTCAGGAAAAGTTATATCAATGCCATTTTAAGTAATAGATTGATAAAGAAGTTTGTGCCGCGATCTTTGTTATCTCAATATCTTTACGGCATGTCGCTGTCTACTTTTTTACGCTCTTATCATTCATTTACCAATGATGAGATGCAGCAGATTGAAGCTTCTTTTGAAGAAATGACTGTTGAAGACAGGCACTTGCTTGCAGAGGCTGATAAAGTATGCTCCAGGTTATACTTTGTAATTAAAGGCGTTTTGCGTATTGCCTCTACCAACGACAAAGGTGTAGATGTAACCCATTATTTTTATAAGGAAGATCAATTCTGCACTATTCTCCAAAGCTTTAATGAACGCACCCCTACCCCTTCGTTTATACAGGCCTGTTGTAATGCTACAGTGATCAGTATCACCAATGAAAGATTAGCACAATTAATTAAACAGGTTCCGGTACTTCATGAAGTACTGGAAAACATTCATCAACAGAAATTACTGGAGAAAGTGAATGTAAAAAACCTGTATATCGGTGCGAATGCATTGGAGATATATCGTCGTTTTCTTGTTTCGCAGCCCGACATTGCCTTGCGTGTATCACAAAAAGACATTGCAGAATACCTTGGTATCACGCCTCAATCTTTCAGCCGCATCAGGAGGCAACTTTAATTTTCATTAATTACCATATGGTAAGTACACTCTTTTTTATCTGTTTCAATTTTGCTGTAAAGAAAAAATTATGGAACAGGAACAACACAACAGGCACAGCATTTATGGCAAACGTATATTGATTATCGGCGGCACTTCGGGTATAGGCTTTGCCGTTGCCAGGGCTGCATCAGCGGAAGGTGCACAAATAATCATTGCATCGGCAAACACTAAACGGGTAAACGAAGCAAAGGAAAAGATCGGCAATGGCTGCGGGGGCTACACAGTCAACGTTTCTCTGGAGAACGAGTTACAGGCAATGTTTCAACAAATTGGCAGCTTTGATCACCTGGTATATACAGCCGGTGAAAATATTGTTCTTAACCTGCTCGAACAAACCCAGTTGCCGCAGGCAAAAGATTATTTTACGATAAGATACTGGGGCGCTGTTGCAGCCGTAAAACATGGTGCAGCTTATATAAACAAAGGAGGTTCCATTGTGCTTACCAGTGGTATTGCCAGTCAAAGACCCGGCGCAGGATGGTGGTTGGGCGCCAGCATATGTTCCGCAATGGAAGGATTTGCAAAAGGGATGTCGATTGAGCTGGCACCGGTGCGGGTGAACATTGTTTCTCCCGGGGTGGTAAAAACAAACCTATGGGCAAGTATGACACAAGATGAAAGAGATGCGTTGTTTGAAGCAACAGAAAAAAAGCTTCCCGTAAACTTTGTGGCCGAAGCAGATGATCTTGCTCAAACCTACCTGTATTGTATGAAACAACCTTACACTACAGGTCAGATAATTACCGTTGATGGCGGCGCAGTGTTGGTATAACACTTTTACTTTTCGATACTGACCACCCGGACTTGTATACACTAAGAGAAAAGAAAGCTGCATCAGGAATAAGTCTGACACAGCTTTCTTCAATGAGCTAAAAATAATTTTCTTACTCCGGCAACAGGCCAGCCTCTTCGGGTACCGGTGCAGGCGCTGTCATTTTCGCCGCACTTGTTTTATTCTTTACATAACGATGAATAAAGTATAACATCACAATCGTGATCCCAATGGCGATATCTACTACCAGGCCAAGCGTATTATAATGTTGCAGCGGGCCATCGCCCACCTGCACTACAATAAGGCCTGCTGCTACTGATGCAATGCCTCCGGAGATTTGTTGTACGGAAGCATTAATACTCATAAAAGCGCCACGGTCCTGCGGCTCCGGTATCGCGGTCATTAATGCGGAGGAAGAAATCATCCTGGCGCTTATCGCTACAAACAGCAATACGTTTACCAATAAGATAAGCCAGAAGGGAGTAATGCCAAGATTGGTATAAACGGCTACCATAATAATCGCCAGCAATGACCCGATACAGAACATATTATATTTACCAATCCTATCACTGAGCTTTCCTGTCAAAGGCCCGAAAACAATAGAGAACACGCCGGTAACGAAATATAAAGTTGGAAGCTGTTCCAGCTTTAAACCAAGGTTATGAATACCAAAGGCACTGCCAAAAGGCATGAGCATAAAACCACCGGTAGCAAGTAAGGTAGTAGCCAGAAAAGCCCTCAGATATGCAGGCTGTGAAATAGTTTTACCAAGATGCTGAAAGGCATTTCTCTCAGACCTTATCTGCAAATGCGTAGTAATCGGCTTCATATATATAAACACAAAGATGGCCACCAGTACAGAGAAACCGGCGATCATGAGAAACGGTGAATGCCATCCCCATTTATTAGCCAGTAACATGCCTACCGGCAGACCAAGCACCTGGCTTGCTGCAAATGACATCTGCACAAACCCCATTACACGCCCTCTTACCTGCATGGGAAAAAGGTCTGTGATAATGGCAAAACTTATAGATCCTATAACGCCTCCAAATAAACCGGTGACAATTCTTGCGCCTAATAAAAACCAATAGTTGGGTGCGATGCCGCAAAGAAATGTGCCGATAATAAATCCGACATAGAAAAACAGCAAAAGTTTTTTACGATCAAATTTATCTGCAAAACCAGCAGTAAGTAAACCGGAAGCTCCGGCACTAAATGCATAGGCCGATACTACCAGGCCAAACTGATGTGTATTAATATTTAATTTTTGCAGAAGGATGGCGCCCAGTGGCGAGAGCACCATAAAATCAAGCACGATGGAAAATTGTATTAACGCCGCTACGGCAATGATGAATACCTGGTAGCGGGAAAATTTTACTTCGGTATTAGTTGTAGATTTCATGTTTGTTTGTTTTGATGGACCGGTTGATCCTGCGTGTTAATCCGGCAATTCTTCACAATAGAAACCGGCTTCTTTTACTTTATCAATAATTGTTTTGGCTGGCAGGGGCAGGGTTTCTACGCGCAACACTGCATCAACATCTTCCAGGTCTACATTCCAGCCAATGATGGCATCCACCTGTTGAAGATAGACAGAGAGTTTTTCTATCTGCTTCTCACAACACAGATCGGTTTTGAATAACTGTATTTCTTGTTGCTGCATAAATTAAGAGTATGTTACCTTGTACTGCTTACTTCTATAAGAATATCACCCGGTGCATTAAAATAAAAGCCATATATGCCGCGCATATTTGCAGGTGCTTTATCCTTTATAAAACCATCGTCTTTCAGCAATGCGAACAACGCATCAACTTCTGCAGCAGTTGATACAAGAAAGCCGATATGAAACGCATCCGGATAGTTACTGTTACCATTCCTGTTGAACGTATCAGCCATCAGTACCAATGTAAAATTTGCTTCTCCCTGTAAAATAGCCAGTGCATTATCTCCCTTGATTTCCTTGCAGCAGAAAGCAAAATATTTTTCAAAGAAAGCGGCTGTTGCAGCTACATCTTTTACAGTAAGATTAATATGGTTAAGTACAGGTAGCATAAGTTTAATTTGTGATGTTTCCCGGAAAATAAGTTTAAGGTTTTAAAGCCTTTAATACCAACGCCAGCGCCTGGTTCATTACTTTATCACTGATAGTAAATTCTTTATTGGTGTAGCTTTTGCCTTGCGTATGAAATTTTATTAACTGGTATAGCGGTGCAAAGGCAATGCTCCAGTATACTTCGAAAGGTAGTTTTACCAGTTCTTTTCTTTTAATCGCGTTATTTACAAAACGCCCCATTACAGCGCTGAACCTTGTGGTAATTTCCTCTCTCACTTTATCATATACCGGGGAATACCTTACCTGTTCTATAAACTGCATTTCAATAGGAAACTGCAGAAAATAAGCTGCGCGATTCTTCCATTGTATTTTCAAGCCTTCATCAAAATGCATGTCCGGATCAAAGTCTCTTAAGCTATACTCAAACATTTTACTGCTGATGTCAACGCTCACACTCCGCACAAGATCTTCCCTGTCTTTAAAATGGATATAAATAGTGGCGGGAGATACACCAGCAGCCTTTGCCAGCTTTTGCATACTCAACCCGTCAAACCCGTCTTTAACCACCATTTCAATTGTTTTCTGCCTGATGAGCAGGTTTTTATTTTCGTCTTTTATTCTCATGCAGCAGCAAATTTATAAAAGAATGAACATTCATTTATAAATTATGCCGGTTTTTTTTATGAACGGAGAATTCTTACGACAGGAGGGAACTATTGTGGTTTTTTGATTTCTTCGTGCTGAGGCGGCAACTTGGTTACTTCGCGTTCCACTTCTGTCTGTTCTACATGAACGGCATAGTCTGCCGGTTCTATGCGGCCACCATACATTTCACTATATACCTGTGTAAATTCAGCGCCAAGGTAAAGAATGGCTGCGCTATAATAAATCCAAAGGAGAATAACAATAATGGAACCTGCCGCACCATACGTAGAGCTGGTACTTGTATTTTCAATATATAAGCCGATAAGGTATTTTCCTATAATGAACAACACCGTGGTGAAGATGGCGCCGGAGCGTACGTTCTTCCACTTTATTTTGGCATCGGGCAACACCTTAAAAATGATCCCAAACAGCGTCATCAATACCAGGAAATTAATCACCATATTAATGATATAAATAAACACAACTGTAACGTTGGAAAACCTTCTGGCCAGTATATTCCCCACCGCTTCTACTGCACCATTTACAATCAGCGACACAATCAGCAAAAAACCCAATGATATAATAAGAGAAGATGATAATAAACGGTTCTTTAAAAACAATACCCATCCTTTTTTGGGCTTGGCCTTTACCCGCCAGATAATATTAAGAGAATCCTGTATCTCAATAAATAAACTGGTTGCACCTACCAGTAAAATAACAATGCTGCTAACCAGGGCAAACTTTGTTTTACCGGAAAATTCAATATTACGAATGATATCCTGTATCTGCTTTGCAGCCGAACTGCCGATCATTTTATTAAGCTCTGTAAACACATTTCCCCGAATGGCATCTTCTCCATAAAAGATGCTGGCAAGAGACATCATCAGTAATAATAATGGCCCGAGTGAAAACACTGTTGTATAAGCCAGCGACGCACTTAACTTTAAGCCTTTGTCATCAGAAAAACTTCCGAAAGTGGTCGTTAATAGCTTCCAGTTGTTCTTCAGAGAATCCCTGGAAAAAAACTTCTTTATTTTTTGTGCTACTGCCATATGCACTTCTTATGCAATCTGCAAGCCATTGTACTGGTATGATATTTTGAGGATGATAAAAACAGGCTATTCTCCTGCAGAATGAACGATGATTGATTGCTTCATCTAAAAACATGCTGTATTTCCATCCCGAGGCGATTGCAGAAACCTAAAGACTACGATATAACAGGAAGATACCTTGTTGTTTTACCTGATGAGACCAAAGGATTGCTGTCTTTTTTTCTGAATAAGAATGATCAAGCCGGAAAATGGGAACAAAATGAAGGTGATCCTGCTATTGTTGATGAAGGTTTGCTTGAGTGGTGCAATCAAAAAATCAGCACTACCTAAAAGATGGCTTGCGATTAAATAAGGCCTTTAAAACAAATGTGTGGTTAAAGTAACCGCTTGCCGCATGAGGAATTTAATCCCATTGATGAGGTTGTTTTACTACAACGCATTGCAGATAAATTTCTTTGTTTACTTTTAGTTGGTTAGAACATACCTCGCATTTGTTTGTATAATTTTTATTTATGGATGTTAAAATAGAAGCAAGCTGGAAAGAAGTATTACAGCAGGAATTTCATAAAGACTATTTTGAGCAGATTGTTGCCTTTCTGAAAGTTGAAAAATCACAGGGCAAAACCATCTATCCTCCGGGATCGTTAATTTTTAATGCCTTTGATAAAACACCTTTTGACAAAGTGAAAGTAGTGCTGCTTGGGCAAGACCCTTATCATGGCCCGGGACAGGCAATGGGCCTCTCTTTCTCTGTGCCCGCCGGTATAAAACCACCGCCATCACTGGTAAATATATTCAAAGAAATACAGTCAGACATTGGTTTACCAATTCCTAAAACAGGGGATCTTACCCCATGGGCAGAAAGAGGTGTTTTACTGCTTAATGCTGCCCTTACCGTTAGGGCCAATGAACCAAACAGTCATTCAAAAACCGGCTGGCATTTATTTACCGATGCGGTAATCAAGAAAATTTCAGATGAAAAGCAAGGGATGGTGTTTCTTCTTTGGGGAAGCTTTGCACAACAGAAACAAGTGCTGATTGATGAAACCAGGCATCATGTATTAAAAGCTGCGCATCCATCTCCGTTTAGTGCCGATAAAGGTTTCTTCGGCTGCAAACACTTTAGCAAAACCAATGATTACCTGGTAAAAGAAGGCCTCGACCCTATCGACTGGAAGTTATAGTATTTAGTCATAGATTAAAGACGAATGTATTTCTTTGCAACATGAAAATTCTTAGAGAGATATTTGGCCGTGTATGGGCTTTGTGGGCCATGATTGTATTTGTAAGCACCATGCTTATTGCGATCCTGTTTTACCTGCCCTGCTTCTTACTGAAAGAACCCAATGCAGCCAGGTGGCACAGGCAGGTTTCCCGGGGATGGATGAATGTCTTTCTGAATTTTGTCGGCTGTCCCTTAACGGTAAAAGGAACTGAAAATTTTGAGAAGGGTCAAAACTATGTGGTGGTCTGCAATCATAACAGCCTGATGGATGTTCCTGTTACTACGCCATATATGCCCAATGCAAATAAAACGATCGCTAAGAAAAGCTTTGCCAAAGTGCCTATTTTTGGGTGGATCTATGCATTGGGTAGTGTATTGGTGGATAGAAACAGTGATGACAGCAGGCGTAAAAGCTATGACCGAATGAAAAAGGTATTGGCTATCGGGTTGGATATGGTTATCTATCCTGAAGGCACACGCAATAAGACCAACAAGCCGCTGAAAGATTTTTATGACGGCGCATTCAGACTTGCAGCTGATACCAAAAAGCCGGTGATACCCACACTTATTTTTAATACCCGGAAAGTACTACCCGCCAACAAGCCTTTCTTTATGATGCCGCACCGGTTGAAAATGCATTTCCTGCCACCCGTTGCGTCCAATGATTGTACTGCGAGGGAATTAAAAGAAAAGGTGTTTCGCAAAATGTGGGATTATTATGAAGCCAATAATTAACGTTTGGCGCTAACATCAAAAAATCATTTCAATACACTTTAACTACAACTCAACACACTTTAGCAACGCGGTTAGCTTGAATGATGTATTTTGAACAGCGATGATCATTTTATAAAAATCAAATAGTAAAATCATGATGATTCTTGTCGCCGGCCCATACCGTTCAGGTACGAATGACCAGCCGGAGCTTATTGCAGCGAATGTAAAAGCAATGACTGATACCGCACTTCAACTTTACAGGAAAGGACACCTGCCTGTACTTGGTGAATGGTTTGCACTTCCGTTAATAGATGCAGCAGGCTCTAAAGAAATGGGCGATGCGGTATTCAACGAGCTCTTTCACCCGGTAGCCATACGCCTGATTGACCACTGCGATGCGGTGTTAAGAATAGGAGGAGCTTCTGCCGGTGCTGACGAAATGATAAATACCGGTGTTGCCAAAGGCAAACAAATCTTCACCGATTTGGATGATATTCCGGCTATATAATTTTATATAAGTAATGAAGAGTGATCAACAGTGAATGGTCAAAGGTGAATACTGCTTTATCGTGAATCAGCATAGTTACGGTGAGTAAATTATCATACTTATTCAAAACAAAACAGTAACTTAAGTTGGTAAATTAATTGTTTACTTCAAGCTAACTTTTGTGAGCCGCTCATTGCCAATTGAACCTGCTAAGCCAACAAGACGGTTGGGTAATCTTATCTTATTTTCCGGTGTAGTGGTTGCCACGCTGGATATATTGGCTGCGATATTATTCTTTGTTCTTGATACCGGTAAAAATCCTGTTATCGTATTAAACTATATAGCCAGTGGTATCTTTGGTAAAGCAGCGCTTACGGGTGATGTGTCTATGGCTGTATGGGGGTTACTTTTACATTACCTCATTGCCTTTATATTTACCATCTTGTTTTTCCTCCTTTATGTAAGGATCCCTTTTCTGCAAAAGAACAAATGGGTTACAGCAGTTATTTATGGCATTTTTGTGTGGATTATCATGAACCTGGTGGTAGTGCCGTTAAGCCGTGTACCAGCCTCCGGTTTTAATCTTGCAAAAGCATTACGTGGGGCAGCGATATTGATCGTTTGTATCGGTTTACCATTGGCAAGCATAGCCTCAAAATATTACCTGCGTAAACAAAACTGACGGTTGAATGTAAGGGATTGTTAAACAGTTAATAAAGAACCGTGCACATTTGTTAACCTCACGTTTTATTGAGTGGAGTAGCTGCAAACTTCTATATCTTTAGCACTCGTTGCCTGCCGTTGATATCAACTCCGATCAACTTCAATGCCATAGCATTTTAAATTCAGGTTGCGTACATTTTCAAAGAAGAAAAGTTAAGCTTAATGACAAAAATAATTTTAGACATCACTATGTCCCTGGATGGATTTATTGCAGGCCCTGGCATTTCAAGTGAACAGCCCATGGGCGAAGGTGGCCCCAGGCTTCATGAATGGATCTTCAGTTCTAAAACAGATGCCGATGAAAAGTTACTGAAAGAAATTGTAGATGGTTCAGGCGCTGTTATTGTTGGAGAAAGAACTTATTTAACAGCTATTGATATTGCATGGGAAGGAGTTTCTCCTTTTAAAGTACCCGCCTTTGTACCTGCTGAAAAAATACCTAAAAATAGTATAACAGGCTTTACGTTTGTAACCGATGGTATTGAAAGCGTACTTGCCAAAGCAAGGGCTGCAGCAGGTGAGAAAAATGTTTGGGTGCTGGGTGGCGCCAATACTGCACAGCAGTTTGTAAAAGCTGGTCTGCTGGATGAGTTGCACATTCATATCGCGCCGGTACTACTGGGCAAAGGAACACGTCTGTTTGAATTTATTGGAGACAAAATGATAGAACTGGAAAAACAATCGGTGGTTGATACACCGGGCGCAACACATCTTTTATTCAGGTTTAAGAAATAATCACGTGTATTCGGATGCCTGGTGCGGCTAAACGGCGGCATCAGGCAAACTGAAATAAAAGGTGCTGCCTTTACCAGGTGTTGACTCTACCCAAATCTTCCCGTTATTAAGTTCCACGAGTTCTTTACATAATAATAAGCCGAGACCGGTACCTTTTTCACCGCCGGTACCTACGCCTGAAAAATGCGTTCTTACATTAAAAAGATTTTTTACTTCGCCTTCCGTCATTCCCTTTCCATTGTCGTTCACTGCAAAAAAATGCATGCCATCTTTGTCGCCGGAAATCATTTCTATCAGGCCATTTTCATACGTGAATTTTACCGCGTTGCTCACCAGGTTATGCACTACGATCTTTATGAGGGCAGGATCTCCGTAAGCATATGTTTCAGCTACCACGTTATTTAACAACCTTATCTTTTTTATAGAGACCACCTGCTCAAACACCCTTTGAATTTCAGCGGTTACAGCATTTAACAAAAAGATCTCCGGTTTTACTTTTAAACCATGCATTTGCGATGTTGACCAGTTAAGCAGGTTATTCATTGTGAGATCTGCGGCATCAACCAGGGGTATCATTTTTTGCATTAACTCAATCGCTTCTTCTTTTGAAAGCATTTCATCCCTGAAGAAATCCAACGTCATCTTCAAATTACCAATAGGTGTTCTAAGATCATGGCTGATTACTGCAAAGAGTTTATTTTTCAGTTCATTCAACTCCCGTAAACTCAGGGACTGGCTCTCAATGGTATTTTTCTGCAGTTCCACTTCCTCTTTTTGTCTTACCAGTAGTTTGTTCAGTTTTTGTTTTTGCTGATAGAAGATATATACAGTGATGATGCCGCCAATAAGCATTACAACAAAAGTGCTTAATACAATAATTATACTTCGTTGATATTTTGCATGAACCATCCGCTGCTGGTTTTCATGCTCATTCGTTTCCATATCCTGCAACTTTTTATTAAGTGCAAAATACTCTTGCAGCATCCTGAAATTATTATCGTTCTGCACCTTATCAATCGTATCCCGGTAATTGTTCAGGTATTGCAGATAGAAGGTCTTTTTGGTATCGTCATGCTCCCGATCATAAGTCTTTACCAGCATTTCAAGCGAATGCATTTTTATATAGAAGGCGCCAATGGTATCGGCCAGTTTCATTCCGGCAATTGCATTACTGATGCTGCTATCATACTTTCCCTTATCAAAATATAACCTGGAAAAATTATTCAGCAATATGGCTTTGAGCCGGCGGTTCCCGATATTTTTATTCAGCAGCCAACTGCTGTCATAATATTTTCTTGCAGCTATATAATTACCTTTCTTTTCCACGATGTTACCAAACCTCGCATATAAGATTGCCATCTGCTGTACACCGTTAGATGCACGGGCAAGGTTAAAACCCTCACTGGTTATTTTCCATGCCGTATCCAATTGATTTTGCAACCAGAAGTACCGCGCAAGATCATTGCACACCTCGGCAATCAGCTCTGCGTTTCCCAATTTCCAGGACATTTCATTGGCCCTGTTTAAATAGTCCAGTCCTGCAGGATAATTCTCCGCATCAGTACAGGCACGCCCGAGCATACGATAACACTTAGCCACATCGTACGGCATCTTTTCCTTCTCAAGATATAGCAGGGCATGTTTAAGATAGAATAAGCTTACCACGTTATAAGACTGCACCCAGTATACAAAACCCATTACAGAAAAACTAAGACCGATACCTGCATTATATCCCAGCTTTCTGGAAGCGGCCAGCGTATTGGCAGCTACATGCATTGCTGAATCCGGATCTTCCAGGTAAATATTTTCAACAGTCCTTATGGCATTGTAAATGGCGGTGGTATCGTTATAGATAATTTGAGGGCGTTCTTTATCGGACAAGGCTAACATATCCTGCGCTTTCAGAAAGTGGGGGATTAAAAACAAACCAACCAGGACTGCTAAAAGTTTTGCCATATACATTGCCCAACGAAATGAAGATAAGTGATAACGGAGCAACCGATGCTTAAAATTTGCTGTAAAAATCCCTTGCTACCCATGCAAATTTGTCATCTTTATTTTACAGCGGTATTAATAAATAAGGGAACTTTGCTACCAGCCGAGTGAAGCATGGACAAACTCACAACTCATCTGGGCATACTGTTTAAGATGGCTAATTAATATACTATGGACACATTCTTAGGCCTTGACTATGCAACCTGGTGGTTTTTGGTAATCGGCGCAACCTTTACAGGGTACGCGATCCTGGATGGATTTGATCTTGGCGCCGGGGCCATTCATCTTTTTTTTAATAAGGAACAAAGCCGCCGTATTGTATTAAATGCCATTGGCCCGGTATGGGATGGAAACGAGGTATGGCTGGTGATTGGCGGAGGCGCTTTATTTGCCGGTTTCCCAAAAGTATATGCTGCTGTTTTTTCTGCATTCTATATTCCCTTTATGTTGTTTCTTACGGCACTTATCTTCCGCGCTATTTCTATTGAGTTCAGAAGTAAGGAACCTATGTTATGGTGGCGCAAGATGTGGGATATCAGCTATTGTATTTCCAGTACAGTAGTGGCGCTTGCGCTTGGATTGGTATTAGGTAATGTATTGATTGGATTGCCCATTGACAAGACAGGAAATTTCACCGGCAACCCATGGAGCTTTTTGAATGTATATTCCGTGATGGTGAGTATTACCACACTGGCGCTTTTTATGATGCATGGTGCTATTTATTTAGTGATGAAAACGGAAAGCCGCCTGTATACCAAGCTTACCATCATTGTAAAAAACACCACGATCTTTTTTGTGATCTCGGCGCTTCTATTAAGTTTCTATACTTTGTTATATGTTCCGCATTTATCACACCGGATCAAAGAAAACACCTGGCTGTTTTTTGTACCAGTAGCCATGGTGTTTGCGATCGCCAATATTGCTCGGCGCATCACACATCGCCGTTATCGCAGGGCATTCTTTTCATCTTCAATCGTTATTAGCCTGTTGCTGATTATTGTTGCGGTGGAACTGTACCCCAACCTGGTTTTGTCAAGTTCGGGTGAAGTATATAACCTGACTGTTCAGAACGCCTCGGCTTCCAACAAAAGCCTGGGCATTATGCTAACCGTTGCGGCCATAGGTGTTCCATTAGTGGCGATTTATACCACATTTGTGTTCTGGACCTTTAAAGGAAAAGTGAAGCTGGATGAAATGAGTTATTGATGAAAAACGGGAAAATTTTTTGGGTGTAAGGTTTAAGGAGAGGTTCTTTCCCTGTTTATGTAAACAGAAAAAACCTGTTACCAGGTTTTTTGTTTAATAATATCAAGCGGTTTGAATATAATAACCGAAGGTTCACTAGAACAACCCGAATAACATACCGTCAATTTTATTGATGATATCACCCAGGTCTTCTTCCTTATCAGCAAAATTATTCTTGTCAACATCTATAATCAGCAATGGTCCTTCGCGGTAGCCATCAATCCACTTGTTATAGAGTTCATTAAGCTTCTTTAAATAATCAAGCCGTATATTTTCTTCGTATTCCCTGCCCCTTTTTTGAATCTGCCCAACCAATGTGGGTACAGAAGCCTTAAGATAGATCAACAGATCCGGTGGCTGCACCATCGTCTTAAGGGTTTGAAAAAACTGGAAGTAATTATCAAAATCCCTTTTACTCATCAGCCCCATATCATGAAGGTTCGGCGCAAAAATATGCGCATCTTCATAAATAGTCCTGTCCTGTATAATCGTTTCGGTACCTCTTTGTATTTCGAGTAACTGGTTCAAACGTCCATTCAAAAAGTAGATCTGAAGATTAAAGCTCCAGCGGGGCATATCTTCATAAAAATCCATCAGGTAAGGGTTATGGTCTACATCTTCAAACTGCGGTATCCATTTATAATGCTTGCTCAGCAACTCAGTAAGTGTTGTTTTTCCTGCGCCGATGTTACCGGCAATCGCCACATGTTTGGGCTTTCTTGTCTTGGCCATGTCTTGAGAAAATTTAAGACGTACGAATGATGAAAATCCGCAATAAAAATCAAATATCCAAACGGTATTGCTTTACAGGCTATCTGCGTTATTTACCCATTACCGCCTGCCGTACCAGTTTAAGTGTTTCAGCAGCACCAGCCCTTGCTTTATCAGCACCTTGCTTAATAATGCGGGCAAGGTAGGCTTCATCATTCTGTATGGCAGCAGCTTTTTCACGAATGGGTGCAATAAACTTCGCCATATCTTCCGCCAGTTGCTTTTTCATATCACCATAACGAATGTTACAGTTGTTATAGTCTGCTTCAAATTTTGTAACAGCATCTGCAGGGCTCACCAGGCTCATCATTGTAAAAAGGTTTTCAATATAATCAGGCCTGGCGCTGTTTGTTTCCGTTGGGCCGCTATCGGTTTTTGCACGCATTACTTTCTTACGAATCAGCTCATCATCATCTGCCAGATATAAAGTCACCATCTGGTTTTCACTCTTACTCATTTTTCCCTGGCCATCAAGGCTCATGATCTTGATAAGATCGCCACCAAAATTGAATGCCTTTGGCGAAGGAAGCACATCTCCATAACGATGGTTAAAACGCTCTGCAAAATTCCTGGTCATTTCAAGATGCTGTTCCTGGTCCTTCCCTACCGGTACATACAATGCACGCTGTATAAGAATATCCGCGGCTTGTAATACAGGATAAGTTAGCAAACCCGCATTTACATTTTGTGGCTGTAAACGCACTTTGTCTTTAAAGGTGCTTGTCTTTTCCAACTCACCTTTGTAAGCCATCATATTTAAATAGAGATACAGCTCTGCAATTTCCGGAACATCACTCTGCACATACAATGCCACTTTATCAGGATCAAGCCCGCAGGCAATATTTTCAGCCAGTACGCGGTGCACATTATGGGTGAGTTCTTTGGTATCCGGATGGGTTGTTAAGCTATGCCAGTCTGCAACAAAAAAATAGCAGTCATACTCATCCTGCATGCGCACATAATTGCGCATTGCGCCAAAATAATTTCCCAGGTGCAAAAGACCTGTTGGCCTTATACCGCTTACAACTTTCTCCTTTTTCATAGGCGGCGAAGATAGTGAATGGTAGATGCAGGTAAAAGAAGATTTTTACTGTTGTGCAGGCGGCGCTATTGGCGGGCATTCCGGTATTTCCTGCACCTGTAACTTACTTATTCATGTTAAAAAAACAGACCCGCACTCAAAATTCAACATACACAATTACCTTAGCCCATTTATTAGACCAAACAATAAGCAACCTCAATGAATTTGAATGTAAAACCGCTAACCAGACTTGCCTGCTGTTTCGCTTCGTTAACGATTGGCCATCAAGCCTTTTGTCAAAAGACCACCAATATTTCCGGCAGGATTACAGGTTCGGGAGATGTAGCCATCCGCAATGCCTCTGTACACCTGCTTAACACCAATATTGCCACGCTTACTGACAGGGATGGTAATTTCACCATCAACCAGGTAAAACAAGGCACTTATATTATTGCGGCTTCTGCTACAGGATATGCTACCGTTACAAAGGAGATTGAAGCCGGAGAAAATAGTAACACGATTAACCTCACGTTGAAAGATGAAGCCGCACAGTTAAATGATGTAATTGTTACTGCGCAGAAAAAAGAAGAAAACCTGCAACAGGTACCGGCAAGCATCACTTCACTTTCTGCACAACAGGTACAGCAATACCGCTTGTGGAACAGTAAAGAGATCACCGCTATCGTTCCCAATTTATATTCCAACAACTCCGGTGATGAACGTAATGTAACTTCTATACGCGGCATTACCACCACCAGTTACGATCCTGCAGTTACTACCTATATTGATGGTGTTAACCAGTTTAGCCTGGATACCTATATTGCGCAACTGATGGACGTGGAAAGGATTGAAGTATTGCGTGGCCCGCAGGGTACATTGTATGGCCGTAATGCGATGGGTGGCGTGATCAATATTATTACCAAACAACCATCCAATATTGCCAATGGCTTTGCGGAAGTGACTATTGGCAACAAAGGACAACAACGCTACAATGCAGGCATACGTACCCCGCTGATCAAAGACAAACTGTTTTTTGGCGCATCTTTTATGTATAATAAGAGAGATGGGTTTTACACCAATGAGTTTAACAACAGTTCGTATGATAAACAACATGCTTTTTCCGGCAACTATTATCTTAAATATTTACCTGGTAAGGGCTGGAATATTACGTTGAATGTAAAACATCAGAACAACCGGAATAACGGAGCCTTTCCATTGGTTTTTGGCACAGACGAAGCATTTGGCAACCCTTATAAGTTAAGCCAGAATGCGCTGGCGCAGATGATTGACAACACGCTAAATGCATCACTGGTGATTAATCATTCCGGCGCCGGTTTTAACTTCAGTTCACAAACCGCCTGGCAGAACAACCATCGTTATTATAATGCGCCGTTAGACGGAGACTTTTCTCCGGCAGATGCAGTGACTGTTATTAATGATTATGGTAATCATTGGAACAATGTAAAAGTGTTTACGCAGGAGTTTCGTTTTTCTTCACCGGCAAGCAGCAGTTCTGCGCTTAAATGGACAGGTGGTGTTTACTTTTTTCATCAAAATAATCCTACCAAACAAGCCACTCATATCGGAAAAGATACAATGGGCATGAACGTTCCTTTCCAGGATTTCTCCAGCATCAATATTGCTACGGGCAAGAATACAGGCGTTGCCGGTTACGGACAAATTACCTATTCCATCAGCAAACAATTTGACCTGATTGCCGGTCTTCGTTATGATTACGAACATAAACAATTAACGGTTGGCACTGAGTTCCAGATGGATGGAACAGACCCAATGGTTACCATGCCTGATACCTCCGGCAAGGCACACTTCAGCGCATTTTCTCCAAAGCTGGGCTTTAGCTATCATGCCAATAATGATCACCAGGTTTTTGCGACCTACAGCAGGGGATTCAGAACAGGCGGACTTACACAACTATCCCAAAGCCCTGATCAGCCGCCACTCTACCCTTATAAACCCGAATACAGCAACAACATAGAAGCGGGCATTAAAAATAATTTCTTTAATGGCCGTTTACATGCCAACCTTAACGCGTTTATCACTTTTGTTACAGACGCGCAGGTACCTACACTTATATTGCCTGAAGCTATTACGGTTACAAGAAATACCGGCAAACTTACCAGCAAGGGTGTTGAACTGGAACTGGCAGCAACTCCGGTAAAAGGACTACAACTGGATTATAATTTCGGATATACAAACGCCACTTACAAGTCATTGAAAATTTCACAGGGCAGTGGCACGGTAGACCTTGGTGGAAACAAACAAATCTATACACCGGATGTTACTTCCATGTTTGCCGCACAGTACAGCTATACGCTTAGCAAAAAACAGGAGCTAAAACTGGTGGCCCGTGGCGAATGGTTTTACATAGGCACCACTTATTATGACCTTGGCAATAACATCAAACAAACACCTTATAGCTTGCTGAATACAAGAATTGGCATCAGCAGCAGGCATGTTGATGTATTCTTCTGGGGCAGGAACCTGGGAGATAAAAAATACATTGCTTATGCGTATGATTTTGGCGCAGTTCACCTGGCTGATCCTAAAACATATGGCGTAAGTATCGCTGCTAAATTTTAACCGAAAAAGAATAGCATAAAAAAGCTTGCAGGTAAACAAATGCCTGCAAGCTTTTTTCATTATACAAGACGATCACACAAGCGGGCCCTTTTACATTACAAGTATGATTGTATAAGTTTATAAGTTCATTTTCTTGAGTTCCGTTACTGCAAAATCAGCAGCACGTGCGGTAAGCGCCATATAGGTGAGTGAAGGGTTCTGACATGCGCTGCTTACCATACAGGCACCGTCTGTTACAAACACATTTTTTGCATCCCATACCTGGTTGTTTGCATTAAGTACAGAGTTTTTTGCTTCATGCCCCATTCTTGCCGTACCCATTTCGTGTATACCCTGGCCTACAGCATACATTTTACTATCCCAGGTGGATATTTCTTTGATGCCTGCAGCTTCAAACATGGCTACAAGTTCTTTAATGATATCCTTACGCATCTTAAGTTCATTCTCTTTTAACTCTGCATCCATTGCAAGCACCGGCAATCCCCATTTATCCTTTACCTTCTTATCAAGATAAATACTGTTTTCATGATAAGGCAATATTTCGCCAAAGCCTGTTGCGCCTATATGCCAGGCTCCGGGTTCCGTTAACGCCTCTTTGTATGCGCCACCGATGTTAAGTTCGGCAACATCCTTGCTCCATCCATCGCGGCTGGCGCTGCCCTGGTAGCCATATCCTCTTAAAAAATCGCGTTTATCACCAAAGAGATTGGCAAACCGTGGTATATAAAAACCATTGGCCCTTCTGCCATAATAATACTTGTCTTCAAAACCTTCCACCAAACCTTTTGCACCTAGCATATAATGATGATCCATTACATTATGACCAAGTTCACCACTGCTGCTGCCCAGTCCGTCCGGCCATACATCTGTCGCAGAATTCATAAGTACCCATGCGCTGTTAAGTGCAGAAGCATTAAGAAACACCAGCTTTGAATAAAATTCATATGTTTTGTTGGTCTCTGCATCCAGCACTTCTACGCCGGTAGCCTTTTTGCTGTTTTTATCGTACAATATTTTGGTTACGATGCTCCAGGGTCTTACGGTAAGATTACCGGTTTTCATCGCAGCCGGCAAGGTAGAAGACTGCGTACTGAAATAGCCACCAAACGGGCATCCTTCCCAACACCTGTTTCTAAACTGGCACTGAGTTCTGCCAGGTATTGCACGGGTTAAATTGGCCACACGACCAATAAACATATGACGACTGCCTTTATAATAAGCTTTAATCCTTTCTGCAACATCTTTCTCTACACAATTCAATTCCATAGGAGGCAGCAAGTGGCCGTCTGGCAATTGAGGAAGTCCTTCATTAGAGCCGCTGATACCTGCAAAGGTCTCTACATATGCATACCATTTCTCCAGATCTTTATACCTTATGGGCCAGTCAATGCCAATACCTTCTTTTGCATTTGCTTCCAGGTCTATATCACTAAGACGATAACTTTGCCGGCCCCATAAAACAGAACGCCCGCCCAACTGGTAAGAACGCCACCACGCGAAAGGTTTTACTTCTACATAAGGACTTTCCTTTTCGTTTACCCAATAATCCATAATGGCTTCCTGGGCCGCGGTACCATACATTGCCCAATCGCGGGAGATGACAGGGTTGTCTTTTTTATATTGTAGCGGAGCTCTGCCACGATGTTTAAAATCCCAAGGATTATTGTTCGCGGTCTTGTAATCTTTGATGTGTTCAAAATTGCGGCCCCGTTCCAGCATCAGCACTTTTAAGCCTTTTTCTGTAAGCTCTTTAGCAGCCCAGCCGCCGCTGATGCCTGAGCCGATCACAATAGCATCATATGTATTTTGGGCAACGGCTTTATTATTTACAAGCAGTGAATCACCAGGCATAGATTAAATCTTTTATTGGTAAAAGTTATGGTCGGTCAGATTACAGTTTTTGTCACCACTTAAATATCGTTATTCTATCAATGCCGGGCGATAAAAATATAATACTGCTATGCCGGATACAGCCTGAAGACTTTTTAATGAGGAAGAATTACTGAGAAATATACAGCATTATAGAAATGGAAGGTTCACTCCACATAGTTGAAGGTAAACGGAAGCCTTCACCATTTTATTATGTTTTGAGAGATTTGAAGCCGAGCTATTGTGCTGCTTTTATTTTAGCGGAAAGCCTGGTTATTTATTTGGCCGGTTCCTTAGTTTTTCCAGGATGGCAGCCAGCTTTGCAGGATCATTTACATAACCGGATAAATCAAATAAATCTACGCGGCGAAAATCAACCGGGTGGCTCTCACTTTGAAGCGACAGGAACCCCGCTTTTATAAAATCGCCATCTTTTAAACCAGCCTTGTGCACCCAGGGATCTTTTCCATCGTAAGACGGTTTTTCGTAAACAAGTACCGTATCCTGGTTAACGATATGCTTTAAAACAGAATCACCCAGTACAAGCGCCTCAACATGTACCCATTGGTCACCCGCAAATGTGGCGGAAGTGGAGTTGGTACAATGCGGAGTGAAAAATTTATGTTCAAGAATTACGTTGGTACCAGGTGTGCAAAGATTGGCGGTGGATCTTTCGTCTGTACCATTACCACCAAGGAATTGCTCTTCCAGGGAAATGGGGAAATCCTGGTGAAGATCCATTGTGGCGGGATCCTGCCCCTGTAACATAGCGCCACTATTGCGCCATGCCCATCCCTCGCCGCCTTTTACCTGTTCACCGGTAAAGCGATACTCTACTACCAATAAATAAGCAGATAATTTCTTTTTATAGAAGATATGACCGTACTGTTGCTTAAAGTCGTCATACTTGTCATAACGCACTTTTAAAAGTCCGTCTTCTACCCTGAAGGTGTTGTTATAATTATCGCCCAGCGGATGGTCTTTTATTTTCACCACCCATTGTTTCATATCTTTTCCGTTAAACAATTTTGTCCAGCCCTTTTGTGCTTTCAGGCTTTGCGCGGAGCATATGGTACTTATAAAAATGCAGCAAAAGATAAACCTGGTGGCAGTGAATTTCATTGGTAGCTAATTTTTACAAACATATTCCTTTTGCGATTCAATCAACAGTATCCTGCAAACGTTTGTTTCGAAATAGCCGTTTTTATCGGTCTATTTACCCCAGCGGCCGGTATTAATATCAAACCCGGCAAGATCCAGCATACGATCTACAACAGTGAGCGCCAGGTCTTCTATTGTTTGGGGGTGATGATAAAATGAAGGAGACGCCGGGCATATAATACCACCGGCAAGTGTAAGGGTTTCCATGTTGCGGATATGGATGAGGTTATACGGCGTATCACGCACCATCAGGATTAATTTCCTGCGTTCTTTTAATATAACATCTGCGGCCCTGGTTACCAGGTCGTCACTTACGCCTGCCGCAATCCTGCCAAGCGTTCCCATGCTGCAGGGCGCCACCAGCATAATATTATATTTCGCAGAGCCGGAGGCAAACGGTGCGCTAAAATCGTGTTTATCAAAATATCTTACAGGGTAATCAGTATAGGCTTCATTACCAAGCTCGGTCTTCCATACTTCTTTTGCGTTTGCACTCATCACCACACTCAGTTCCTCCCATTGTGATTTAATGGAAAGCAGCTTTTCAATCAGTAATTTGGCATACACTGCACCACTGGCGCCGGTAACTGCAACGACTACTTTATCCCGCATAAAATTCTTTACAAAACAAAATTATAAGGCAAAGGTTGCACTAAGAAATGATGGCAGTAATCAATAAAAAAACCGGGCACAAACCCGGCTTTTATTATAAGCTAAATACCCGGAACATGCATCCGGATTACATAATATCCATTGCCAGGGCAAAATAGGTGCATACACCAGGTAATGCCAGCCAGAAAAACTGCCTGTAAACAATAAACAGTGTTACCAATATGGCAAGCCATATAAAAAAGTAAACCCAATATTTTGCAGTTGATTTCTGTTCCATAGTGAAAATGTTTGCGCAAAAATAAACTTCAAACAAATACCAGCCACCAATTCTTAAAAAAAGTGCAGGTGATGTTTTATGGCTCTTATTTTTTTACGAATGTTTCTTTATAAAGGTTGATGGCTTCTTCCACGATACGTAACGCCTGCGTCTTATCCTGGAATTCTTCCACCTTTACGCTTTTGTTTTCCAGTGTTTTATATTCTTCAAAGAAGTGCCTCATTTCACCAAAGAAATGCTTTGGCAATTCTTCAATATTGTTGATGTAGTTGATGGATGGGTCATGATTGGCCACCGCGATAATCTTATCATCAGCGTCGCCGCCATCAATCATCTGCATTACGCCGATTACCTTGGCTTCTACCAGGCATAGCGGTTGTATAACCTGACTGGAGATTACCAGGATATCCAATGGATCCTTATCATCTCCATATGTTTGGGGAATAAACCCGTAATTGGTAGGATAATAAAAGGAAGAGTAAATAACACGGTCAAGTTTAAGCAGCCCGCTTGGTTTATCAATTTCATATTTGGCCCTGGAACCCTGCGGTATTTCAATTATTGCATTTACAATGCGTGGCGCTTTATCGCCGTATGGCACGCCATGCCATGGGTGAACAACTGTCATCATATTCTTTTATAAATATTTATGTTATGATCCAAAAGCCAGCAAATGTAACCCTAAAAGGCAAATAAAATGAAGGGGGCACTAAAAAGTGCTGCTGCATAATACCCGTTTGCCTGCTTTTAAAATGAATGAGCTTTTTGCCTGGTTGTAATAACAAAGCAGTTTTTCTTCATTTGGCAAACAGCGTACTTTACAGAAAGCCTGAAACCATTGTACTGTATATAACCGGGGAAAGCAATTGTTATGGTTTAAAGGTTTCCATCAAACGTATACTTAAAATCTACGAGCCAGTTGCCGCCGGATAAAATCACTTTTACCTTACGGGCAATATTGTCATAGGAATTTTTATAATTGATGATGTGGGTTTGTTCATTCACCTCATCATCATCCAGAATATTGATAGAAGCATCCTGGTACTGTTGCTGATCATTCTTGCTTTTCTTTTTATAATCAGCTTCCAGTTTTTTTAGCTGGATAGTATTGGCTTCATCACTGAGCATGTAGGCATTGGCCTTTTCAAAATCACCTTTCAGGCAACCATCAATAAACTCACGGCCGGCATCAAAAGCGTTTTCTGCTTTCGGGTATTCGTGTTTATTATTCGTGCATCCCCAGCACAGCAATGTAAAAGAAACCAAAGCCAGCAAAAATTTCATAGGGCAAATATATTGTTTGATGGCTGATTAACCTCAACAAGTCACAGGCATTCCTGGTTTATTCATTTAACTGAAAGATGCTTGGGAGATCATAAGCCACTTTCCATGAACCGGATTTTTTCAACAGGAGGATTTTAACCGGGTAAGGTCTGTGAGCAACGATGATACTAATAAAACAGGAGTCGCTTTTTATGATGGGAACGCCTATTTTGTAGCTATTTTCTGCCTGCACCGGGAAAAGATTTTGCCCCGAAGAAGCAACCGCATCCAGCAACGAACCGCTGCCGGATGTTGCCAGCTTTTTAGCGGCACGATAATCACGCTGCTGCATGGCTTTTATAAATGCCTGTGTTACTTTTTCCGGCAACTGGTCATCAGCATTGCGACAGGTTGTAAAAAAAGCATATAAGATAAGATATTTTAAATACTGCATGATGTAAAAAGAATATAGCGAACAGATTAATTGTAAAACAGTAAGAGGCGGCAAATGCCACCTCCTATTGTTTATTTAATGTACCTGGTCTCCTTAGTTATTTACCATTATGACTGGTGATGGTTATGACGTACATCTTCTTTTTCCTTTTCCTTGTCATAAGCCCTGATGATCGCTTTTACAAGGCGGTGACGAACCACGTCTTCTTCATCCAGTTCTATATGTGCAATACCATCAATATTCTTTAAAATACGTGTGGCTTTTTCAAGACCGCTGCGCTGGTTTTTTGGCAGATCCACCTGCGTAGGATCACCTGTGATGATTGCCTTTGCATTGGCGCCTATACGTGTAAGAAACATTTTTATCTGCAAGTCGTTGGTGTTCTGCGCTTCATCCAATATAATAAAGGCATTGTCAAGTGTACGACCACGCATGTACGCCAGCGGAGCAATTTCAATGGTGCGTGTACTCATATAATAACCCAGCTTGTCTGCAGGTATCATATCATCCAGCGCATCATATAAAGGACGCAGGTATGGATCGATCTTTTCTTTTAAATCACCCGGTAAAAAACCAAGGCTTTCACCGGCTTCAACCGCAGGACGTGTTAAGATGATCTTTTTAACCAGCTTGTTTTTAAGTGCTCTTACTGCAAGTGCTACCGCTGTATAGGTTTTACCGGTTCCTGCAGGGCCAATGGCAAAAAGAATATCATTTCTGTCGGCAGCCTGTACCATTCGTTTCTGGTTGGCTGTTCTTGCACGAACTGTTTTACCATTCGGACCAAAAACAAGAATGTCATTGGGATTGCGGTCTACAAAATTGTCGATGGTTTCTGCATCATCGCCGCCCAGTATCTGCTCAAAATAATTGTCGCTCATATCCCCGTTACGTTCCATGTACTGGATAATAAGGTCAATCTTTTCCCTTGCAGACTCTATCTGTTCCGGTGCACCGCTCAGTTTTACCTGGGTACCGCGAGACAATATTTTTAATAAGGGAAATTTCTTTTTAAGCAGGTCAAGCTTTCTGTTGTTTACGCCAAAGAATTCAATGGGGTTAACAGTTTCCAGGTTAATAATTGTCTCTGTCAATTCGCATAAATTTTAGTGAGTAATAAATGTTGCTGCTACTCTGTCGGGCTCTCTCAAATTTAATTTATTACATACCATACCTCCTCATAATTATATCAACAGAATGTGGATAGATTTCGTTCTTAAAGTTCGCAAATAAAAAGCAAAGGTCTTGTGAAGATTGTGTAAACAAAGAGGAATGAAAAGGGAAAAACGAAAAGAGAAAAATGAGGTGAGAGGTCGATGGTGAATAGTGAATGGTGAAAAGTGAATAGCTGATCACCGGTTGGGTTAATGTACCACGTTTGACAATTCTCGTTTCACCTTTCACGTTTATAAACTCATTTTCCCCAGCCCCATTTAAGAAAAGAAGGAAATGCTTTTGCCCAGGTTGGCACATCATGCCTGCCTTCCCTTAGTTCAAGATAACGGATATGATCTTCTGTATATCCTTTGGCCTTTAGCTCAATAATCAAATCAAGCGCATCATCAATTGAATCGATAACACCATTGTTATTACGATCATCCGTTTCATCCAGGGCACCGCATTCAACAAAAAATTTCATCCATGGATAAAATGCGCCGTTGCGTATCTGTAAATGCATTAACCTGTCGCGCTCATCATCATAACCATCTTCATAAGCTTTTCTGCGCCACCACAATGAACCACTGAAGATGCCCACCTTGCTAAACTCTGAAGCATGGTTCCAGGCAATATCCAATGCACTTAAACCACCCAATGAAAATCCGGCAAAAGCTTTTTCTTTAAAAGAAGGCATGTTATAAGTCTTGCGGATAAAAGGCAGCAGCTCATCAAAAATAAATTTGTTATACAAACCGGCTTTGGCGCCCCGCCCGTTATAATCTGCACTATAAGCCGTACCGTATTCCATTTTGCGGTCTGCCCCACAATAGATACCTACACACATCAACGGTTCAATGGCTTCCTGTTCTATCAGGCGGTCAAGAATTTCTTCAAAGGGCATGGTGGGCAAATCCTGGCCGTCATTAATGAATAACAGGCTCATTTTTTCCGGTTGCACAACATTCCCGGGAAGATAAATATCAAAGGTTACTTCCCGCTCAAGATAGCTGGAGATAAGATGATGTTGCTCAACCAACAAATGGTTCAGGGTACTTATTTTCTCAATTGCCATACGGCCAAAGATACTAAAAGAAAAGCCGCGGTGATAAGATCGGCGGTTGATGATATTTTTAATAATGTTATGTGCTTTTACGTTGTGCTATTACCTTCGCCGTTATGTTTATGAATGATGATCTGCAGCAGCGCTGGTGGACCCTTGAGGCAAAACTGGTGGAACGTTTTGGTAAGAAGCCCGACCTGGACGCTATTCTTTTTTTAATCGGTATACAGGAAACAGGTATATCAGCGGAAAAAATTACAAAGGAACAAAAGCAGGACCTGATGCACGTAGCCGTATGCACGGTACTAACACCTGGAGGCTATTATGAACTCACGCATCATGATGAGGAAGGCTGGCCCCACTTTAAACAATTGAAAGTATTACCGGTGGCAGGCCTGCCGGAACAGGAAAGTTTTTTAAGAGATTATATTTTGTTTTATTTTGAGGAGCAAGGTTTTTGAGATCGTAACCTTTTGCCAGCTGCGAAGAACGAAACGGGTGCAGACAAGGTGCTTTCACCGATAAAAAAATGATTATTGAATTGTAAATATTTGTTGAATATTTGCGCATACTAAAAACGCATCGTATGAATTTTCCGGAAGACGTTAAATACACCAAAGACCATGAATGGATAAAAATTATTGATGGCAATACTGCGCTTATCGGCGTTACCGATTTTGCACAGGGTGAACTGGGGGACATTGTTTATGTAGACATTTCCACTGTTGGCAAGAGCCTTGCAGCAGAAGAAGTTTTTGGTACCGTAGAAGCAGTAAAGACAGTGAGTGATTTATTTTTACCGGTAGCCGCAAAAATTCTTGAAGTAAACAGCGCACTGGAAAAAAATCCTGAACTGGTAAATACAGATCCATATGGCGAAGGCTGGATGGTAAAGGTAGAAGTAGATGCTATTGCAGATGTGGAAGCATTAATGGATGCCGCCGCCTACACCAACCTGGTAAGTTAGTACACTCTTTGTATAAGATAGAATGATATTCCCTGCACTACTAATCGTGCAGGGTTCTTTTAATTTTAAACGCAGCCCCATGAAGCCTTAAAGAAGATATTAAAATACCTTTTCCAAAACGAATGCCTGAAGAAAAAAAATACACCGAAGCTGAACTGGTCCAGTTGTTAAAAAAACATCAGCAGATGGCATTCGGATATTTATACGATAACTACTCCGGCGCCCTTTACACCGTTATCCTTTCCATTATTACCGACAGAGAGTTGGCCAACGACCTTTTACAGGAAGTATTTGTAAAAATCTGGAAACAGATTGATTCGTACGACGAAACAAAGGGCAGGTTATTTACCTGGATGATGAACGTTGCGCGCAATGCTTCTATAGACATGTTAAGAAGCAAAGCTTTTCAAAACAGCAAACAAAACCGGGAACTCACAGATTCCGTATATGAGGCAGGAAGTACCCAACCCAATACAGATAAAATAGGCCTCAGGAAAATTGTTCATACATTAAAGGAGGAATATAAGGTGCTGGTTGAACTTTCCTATTTTCAGGGCTACACCCAGGAAGAAATTTCCAACATGTTAAACATTCCGTTAGGAACGGTAAAAACAAGGCTGCGGAATGCCCTGGTACAATTACGAGAATTAGTTAAACCGTAAAGTGGATACAAAGGATTATATACAAAGTGGTCTCATAGAGAGCTATGTGCTGGGCTTGACCAGCAAAGTAGAAAGCGCAGAGCTGGAAAAGCGAATGAGAGAAAACACGTCCCTTGCCCAATCTGTCAAGTCGTTCTCTACTGAACTGGAAAAAAATGTGCTGACACACCCTATTCAACCGCCGGCTGAATTGAAAGCGAAAATTATGTCTTCGCTTTTTGCAAACAATACTGTTACTATTACACTACCATCTTTCACAACTGATAACGAAAGTTTTTCCGGCATAAGCAGCGTAAAAACTGGTTTCTGGCGTTATATAGCAGCGGCTTCTGTGCTGTTGCTTTTAGTTAGTGCTGCCTTCGATTTTTATTTCTATCAGAATTATCAGCGTGCGCAAAATAATTACCAGGCTTTGCTCTCAGAAAAGAATAGCATGCAGGCAAGTCTGCAGGTAATTCAAACCAACCTGAAAGTAATGGATAACAGCATGCAGATTATGAACGGTGCAGAAACCCGCAAAGTAAAAATGAACGGAACGCCAGGGCATGAAACCAGCCTTGCTACCGTTTATTGGAATATGCAGTCACGCGATGTATACATCATGGCAGATAAACTCCCTAAAACTCCGCAGGGTAAACAATATCAGTTATGGGCCATTGTTGACGGCAAACCGGTTGATGCAGGCATGCTGAATAATGACTGCCCCGGTGGCTTCTGCAAAATGAAAAATATTCCCAACGCGCAAGCTTTCGCCATTACACTTGAACAACAGGGTGGCAGTGCTACTCCTACATTAACCCAGATGTACACAATGGGGAATGTGTAGATTTTTTACCTCTTTTTTTAAACTCCATTTCGTCTTTTTCAACATTATTTCTCTTTAAACGAGGATTTTTTTAGTTGTAACAAAAACTTCTTACACTTTATTTCCGTAGATATTTCCGGGATAGACTTTTTACTTTATTCTTTTCAACCCTGAACGGTTGATGTAGTAGTATAAAATAGCTAGTTAATAGCGGGGTTTTTCCAGATGGACAAAAGAGGTTGTTTTCGCGCAGCCTCTTTATTTTTGCGCCAAAATATCTGTTTTGAAAAAGTTTGTTTACTTCTTACCCGCTTTTTTGTGGTTTGTATTAATTCTTCTGCTATTGATTATTCCTGGTAAAAACCTTCCGGAATCATCTTTCCTCGATGAAATTTATTTTGATAAGTGGGTTCATATCTCACTTTTTGGGATGTTAGTGTATTTGCATTACCCTGCTTTACTAAAAATTAAGCTCGCTTCAGGAAAAGTTTTGGGATGGATTGCCATGTACGCCTGGATTTACGGGATTCTTATGGAATTTGTGCAGAAATACTGGGTTCCCAACCGGTCTTTTGATGTAACAGATATTATTGCCGATGGAGCAGGATGCCTGTTGGCTTATTTATGGCTGAAGCGAAGATTAGCGAAAGCAAAAGTGATATAAAAAGTAAGCCCCTGTGGAAACAGGGGCCGCAACCAAAACTAACTGCTTATGAGAAAATTGACTACTTGTAGTAGAATATTTTTATTTAAATGCTTTCTAATTATTTATTTTACAAACCCGATGCCAGAAACTCGCTTTTCTAAGTTAAGGAAATTTTAAACTCCTTTCTGCACATCTTTAAAGAACTTTCTTTATTGCTCATTGAGATACAAAGTTCTTCCAAAAGTTTAATAAGGAAATGTTAACTGTAAATCTTTATTGTTAAGTTTTATTTGCCAGGAAGTAAAATATGACCGGTTGGGTTATTAAAATATCTTTTTTATATGATTTAGTTAATACTTTATGTCTTATGTATATAAGAAAATAAATGATGAAGTACCGGAAGGTTCAGGCAATAAAAAAAGGGGAAGCTGTTCGCTTCGCCCTTTATTTAGAGGGAAACATTAAACTTATTGAAACAATCCTTTTACAGTATCCAGTATGCCACCTCCCTGTCCGCCGCCTTTGAACATGGCAACTACATCCTGTAAATCAGTATCGCCATCACCATCTTTATCAAAAGCACCTCCTTTAAATTTATTCAGCAGGCCATTTACATCAAAACCGGAAGTCTTGCCGCCAGAGAAATTATTGAGCATTCCCTGAAGATCAAAACTGCTGTCATTAGGATCATTGGTTTTATGAACCAGCTTCTGCAAAACGATGGGTATAAGGCTGCTGGCAATACCACCGGCCTGCGATTTATCAATGCCGAATTTGTTTACCAGGTTATCAATAAATCCACCCTGGATATTTTGTGCCACATTATTATTTTCTACCGGTTGATTACCGCTGAACATACTCAGCACGTCTTTTATATTTCCACCGGCAAGTGCTCCCTGCAGACCGCCGAGTATAGAGTTAGAGGCTTCGGAAACCACTGCATCATTCTGCTCGTTTGGAATGGCAGGATTATTAGTCACAGCATCCCCGGCGTGCTGTTTGACAAGATCAAAAAGATTCTCAAGCATACGTTAGATTTTAGGCAAACAAAGTACAAAAGACATTTAGAAAAAGCGAATTATTTTTTGGCAAAGAGGGTCAACGGCGGAAGGATTAAGGTGAAAAGGAAATAAATAGCGGTTAACCTGGTTGTGAATATATAGAAGGTCAACGCTTTTATATGATAACAGGTTATTGAAGGCTGTGGGTTATCAGGTGTTATGATTCTTCCAGTTCTTCTTTAATCTTATCACTCACTGTTACCAGTAGTTTATCTATACGGTGATTATCCATATCGATGATCTCGAAATCAAATCCACGCCAGCTTAGCTTGTCGCCGGTAGCAGGAATGCGTTCCAGTTCATGCAGGATAAAGCCTGCCAGGGTGTCAAAATCGTGTTCATCTTCATTCATCCATTCTGTTTTTTCAAACGTGGAAAGAAAATCATAGAATGGAATCTGCGCGTCAACCAGGTAGGTGCCATCTTCTCTCTCCACAATTTCATAATCATCATCATTGGCCTGTGGTATATCTCCAACAATTGCCTCCACGATATCATTAATCGTAATAATTCCTTCCAGCGATCCATACTCATTCACAATAAAAGCGAAATGCTTTTTGGTAATCTTAAACTGTTCCAGCAGGTGGTAAGCCGAGTTATTTTCAGGTACATAAACCGCAGGTTGCAGCAGGTCTTTCATTTTTGTATTGCCGGGGGCGACAAAAAGATTTTTTAACAGCACCACACCTTTAATAGCATCAATATTTCCTTCGCAAATGGGATATACAGAATAAGCAATGTTTTCTGCTGATTGTTTCACCTCATCAACAGTGATCTCACTATCAAACCAAACGATGTCTTTTCGATGGGTCATCAAGGAGGTGATATTGCGGTCGCCAAGATGAAAAACACGCTCAATAATTTCCTGTTCCGCTTCTTCAATGGTGCCCTGTTCAGTGCCTTCACTAATGATGGCCTTGATCTCTTCTTCCGTTACCTGGTTGTCGGTGCTTTTGATATTGAAAACATTTACCAGCAGGTTGGATGATTTGCTGAGCAGCCATATAAACGGGTAAGTGATATAGGTAACAATGCGCATCGGGCCAGCCAGTTTTTTCGCAATCGATTCAGGATTGCTTAGGCCGATCCGCTTGGGAACCAGCTCACCCAATACGAGTGAAAAATAAGTGATGATGATCACAATGGTGGTGGTGGCCAAACCATTGCTGTAGCGGCGCAAAAGGTCAAACTTGTTGAAAAATTCAATAAAACCACCCTTTAGGTTTTCACCGGAAAAGATGCCGGTCAATACGCCAATAAGTGTGATGCCTATTTGTACGGTAGAGAGAAATGTATCGGGATTGCTGGCCAGGTTTAATGCTTCCCGGGCATTCTGATCGCCTTTGTTGGCCTGTGCTTCCAGTCTTGCTTTACGTGCAGATACCAGCGCAATCTCAGCCATGGAAAAAACACCATTCAAGAGGATCAGCCCGAGAATTATAAAAATTTCAATCATAGTATAGCTGTAAAACTAAAGCAATATCAGCATTATTCGCTTTGCATGGTATTTTACGAAGGAAAAAACGGGGAAGAAGGGGAATCTTTCGGAATGTAGGTGCAGGTGAAGGTTTGCCACGAAGGCTCGAAGACACAAAAGATATGTTTTGCGATTGTGTTTTATTTCCTGCATTCGTGCCTTGGCGTCTTTGTGGCCAGATTAAAACCAAAGAAGCTTGCCACGAAGGCTCAAAGACACAAAAGATATGTTTTGCGATTATGTTTTAGTTCCCGTTTTCATGTCTTGGTTACTTCATGCTCTATGAGTAAACCCTGATTGCAGCGACATGCGGAAAAGATAATTCACGCAGAGGCGCAGGGACCGCAGAGAGAGGTTTTGCCACGAAGGCTCAAAGAAGCAAAAGATATGTTTCACTTACTGCATTCGTGCCTTTGCGTCTTTGTGGCCAATGAATAAAATGCCATAAATATCGCCGGAGGTGATAGAATAATCATGTGTGGCGAAGATGCTACACACAGCGCCATTTAAACAAAATGTTACCTTTTTATGCCTCTTTACTCAGCCTGGCGAAGCATTTCAATATGTTCGATACCATCTTCCAGGTACATTTCGCTGCTTTGTTTAAAACCCAGCGATTCATAAAATCGCCGTAAATACAATTGCGCACCAATATGAATTGCCTTGCCGGGATACATGCGGCTGCACGCTTCAATTCCCTTAATCATAAGTGCCCTTCCCGCACCTGCACCACGTGAAGCAGGAGATGTAACCACCCTGCCAATAGACGGTTCCGCATAAGAAATACCGGGCGGCACTATACGAACATAGGCAGCAAGATGCGCTCCATCAAAACCGCAGAGATGAAAACAATGCTGGTCTTTATTATCTGCATCCTGGAACGGGCAGTTTTGTTCTACTATAAAAACCTCTATCCGCAAGCGCAGTATCTGGTAGAGTTGTTCATTGGAAAGTTCATTAAATGACAGGCATTGCCATTGAAGCATCATGGTAGTAGTTGTAAAATGAAAGGTATGATTGCAATGAAAACTAATCTTCCCGCTTATAAAAATTCTTCAGGTTGTCGTTGATATAAAATTTGATGTCGTCATCAGTAAGATGCTCCCGCAGCCAGAAATAAGAAGGGCGGAATTGCTGCATGAATAATTGCAGTGAATCATCTTTCAACCCCGTATACTCAGCTACAATAGTATTAGTAAAACGATAGTTAATGTATTCCTCTTTTTCGTTGTTATCAAAGAAGTCATACGCATTGCGTTTGGTTTTCTCCCGCCTGCTGAAACGATCCAGGTTTAACGCGATACCCGCTCCCGAATTGGCGCCACCAACGGCTTTCTTTAACGCACCGGTATTGGCAAGAAATTCTTTGCGACGCTCCATACTATCCAACTGGTATTGGCTGTATCCTTTGGTGCGTACGGTAACACCCTGCAATGTGTTGGAAAGTGGTTTCAAGGTAAGCTCCAGTAAAGGCATAGCAGCATATTCATCACTAAAAACAATCGTATCGAAATGGTAACCGATATAAGAAAAAGAGATCAGGTCGCGTATACCTGCTTCAAGGGTAAACAGTCCGCCGGTGTTGGTGATAGCGGTCTTACCCGTTGAAAGATTGGTGATATTGGCAAACCCCACCGGCATATGTGTAACACTGTCTTTTAATACACCCTTTACTTCCTTACGTTGTGCCATCGCCATACTTACGATCATGCATCCGATAACCAGGAACAATCCTCTCATGATGAATATTTTAGATGCAAGTTACTTGTATTTGATTGAATAGATAATGCTCTGTATAATGTAAGAAGCAGCTTAAATTCCCTTTACACTCTGCACCTCCACTTCAAATATTAATATACTGTTGGGAGGTATGGTGGTCGCCCTGCTCCTGATGGAATACGCAAGACCGGAAGGTATCACCAGTTTTATTTTGCCTCCTGCTTTACACATAGGAACACCCAACTGCCAGCCTTTGATCAGACGGTTTAATGGAAAGGTGGCCGGCTCTTCCTTTGTCTCATCAAACACCTGTCCGTTTAATAACATGCCTTTATAGTGCACCGTTACCGTATCTGAAAGTTTTACCTGCGGGCCGGTTCCTTCTTTTAATACCTGGTAATATACGCCGCCAATTGTTCCGGTGGTATCAAAAGCATGCGACTGTATCAGGGCATTGATTGCCTGCTGATCTTTATTCGCCTGCAGCAAGCTATCTGTATGATGATAAAGGTTGATCTTTACATCCTTGCCGGACACCGTTCTTTCAAACACATCGCCATAGGCAGCATTGGCAGGTGTAAAACCGCCATTCCATAGATAAAAACGATTACTGTCTACACCGCCACCAAAATCAATCCGATCTTTATTACGACCAGTAACATCACAGGAAAAAGTCGCTTTGGTTATTTCCTTCTGGCGTCCATCTTCCAATACCAGGTGCTGGTTATTGAAGAATGCTTTACGTTCCAGTTGACCATCCTCACCTGCAAAATCTTCTACAAATGAATATAAACCCTTCAGGTTATTGCCATCCATCGGTGCCTTAAAGGCAGCAATAAATTTCCACGCGTTTAATTCCGGTGCAAAAAAGTAAGCCGAATATATCGTTGACTGAGAAGCGCTGTCTGCAAGCGCAGTCATATAAAATGAATAGGTATTACCAGTGTTCCAGTGATATACCCAATGGCTGTGGCCACCGGTACCTTCATTGCCAAATCCATCAGCAAAAACATCTTCTCCTTTGGCGATTAACTGTACTTTGTTTGAGTCTGTTACCTTATTACGATCTACGGCTTCGTTACCAGCATCCCACACAGAAAAGATCACCCGGCGTTCTTTTTTGCTGTTCACCTGCATACCAAAATAACCACGTTTAAATCCACAGGCCATGTAATAGCTATGAAGCATGTCTGCACCTTCAGGAACAGTCAATTCATTATAAAAACCTGTAACCGCCAGTGAATCATCTACCGGATATTTAAGATGCACGGAAGCAGCATTGCGTCTTGCTTTTGGATTGATGTGTATGGCATCTGTGATATTGCCGGAAAGTGTGATGGATTGAATATCCGCAATCAGGGAAGAAGATTTAAGCAACGATTTAAAATGAATTTTATAAAAGCCACTATCCTGAATTTCAATATCCGGGATGCTGTACTGCCGGTAAAAACTACCCTTTAAAATTTGCAATGTATGTTTCTTTCCCGCAACAGATACTTCAACCGTACTGTTCCCTTTTTTATTTGCTGCATTAACAGTTAGCGTGAGGTTTCCTTTTTTACCTGCATAGAAAAAATAGTCTGCTGTTTGATGCATATTGGTCCAGCCACGCAAGCCCTCCTTCTCTGCAAAATTTCCTCCTGCAAATTCTTCTGAAGGCACCAGGTAACCGGTGGAGCCAGGAATGGTGAGCGTTTGGGAAATGGTCTTACTAAAAATTCCCGTAAAGAAAAACAGCGCAAAAAAATGCTTACTCATTTTACTTGATTAGCTGCAAAAATAGTAGTCGTTCTGTAATAAGAAACTTTGTTTGCCGCTTGAAAAAAGGAATCATTGTTCCTGGTCAAACGAAAACTACCTGTTGTAAAAACGCATCGCTCAAGGTCTGCCTTTATCATTCAAATTTTGCATCCAGATTCACCGGTATTAATTCTCCAGTTTGTTTAACAGGAAAAGAAAATTCCCAGGCGAGCCGGTGAAGAGTTTACAAACAGATAATGATCCTGTTCCTGATCATCCTTAACTGATGGCGCAATAATAGGCCCATATAATCAGTAATAACTGCATAGGAATTCTAAACCAGAGATAATGAAGCCCTTTTCCATTATAGGTTGCTTTCTGGTAATCTACCTGCATCCATGCGGCATAAATGTTTGCCGGCAATAACAGTATAAAAAAAGCAATAAGAAACCAGCCGGTAAATACTTTGCAGGAAGGAATAATTAAGCCAATCGCAGCTAATATTTCAATAACACCGGTGCCTAAAACCAATTCCTTTTTAAAAGGGAAGAACGAGGGTAACATCATCATCATTCCTTTGGTAAACATAAAATGACCAAGCGCGGTAAAAAGCAGCATGGCCGCCAGCCCGATGCAACCGGCCAAACGAACATCAACCGCTCCTGCCAGTTTTGTTACCAGTAAAGCAACAATAAATACAATAAATAAAACAACTAAAGGTTTCATGATGATGGGCATTAAACAGCTTACGCTAAACCTCGGGCTGATGAATTTACCTCGCTAACTTTTCATCAAACACAGCGCACTACACATATAAAAAGCAAAGATCAAACCATAACTATTCTTAGCACTCAATTACGCTTCTTCAACAATAAAACAAATAAAAGCCCGATAAAATTAAAGCAGCCTGCCCACCTGGAAAGTAATAACGCCTATCACTCCCAATACCGCCGCCGCTATTAAAAACTGTCTGCGCCAGGAAGTCATGATAATAAAGAGATAAGATATAAGCGCCAGGCCAAGGTTTACCAGCGCAAAGGCAATGCAGCCCATCGCAAACAAAAATATACAGCTTGTAAAGTTGATGCCTTCTACCGGAAAAAATAGTTTAAACATAAGGGCGGTTACCATTGCAAGCACAATGCACGGAATTACCAGTAACATATAACCCGGAACTTTTCTCATAGCAGCAAAATACAACAACTTAGAGAAAATGGTGAAACGTGGTCTTTAAAGGTTCTTTTTTGTTCGTTACCAGGCAGCGCTTTAATGGCAGGTAAGATCATTTTATCAACCGGATGCACGATGGCTTGCCTTACACGTTATAATGGCCTGGTATTTGCCATTCAGTGATGCCTGATCAATTATTCATCGGTGTTTTCCTACTGACTAACATATGCACGAAGAAGATATTATAAGTTTTACGATTGTTGACAATGAAGGTTACCTTATTCCCGTAACGGTTTTACCGGCCGGCGGTAAACTTTTTCTATCCTGTTTATCAAAAGACTTTCATCACGAGTTTGGCTGTTATACATTAAGCTTTCCTTTAGGACTTCTCACCGGGCCAATCGGCAAAAAATATCGAAACCCGTTCCTGCACCGGTTGTTTAGCCAGCTACACCAGGTTTTACTAAAAGATCTGAATGCAAGAAATTAATACTTTTTGTTTGATAAGCATTAATTACAAAAGACATCGCTTAACAACCGCTGATTTTGTTAACTCCGGCTTTTATTTCAGCATGCAGTAATTAAAACTTGTACTGTTAAGCTTCCACATCCGTATTTCATCTGTGGTTTAAAGATGATTTACTTACGGAAATTTATATTTCACTTCAATTTGCGGTCGTGTACTTTTTGCAGAAAGTACTTCTACCGGTTTTAAAGACGGATTGTTCTTTTATAGAACTTATTCACCCGTTTTAAAGGTTTGAAAACCATTTCTAAGGTTGCCTAAACGAGGATGAATGCGACCACTTTTTTTGGAAAGCACATAAAACGGTGATTTACGAAGGCGCTGTTTTACAGGAACCTCTTCAACTTGCGTTGATCTGTTTTTTACCAACTGGTTGATATTGCCAATAAAGATTTAAGGAATGCTTTCGCTTTGGTACATGCTTGAATTATTCGTGGAAGGCCGGTTGCTTGCTGAGCCTGAAGCAAAATAAGATTGTTGCGATATACTATCTTTTTAAAAAATTTCTGCAATGAAAAAATACAGGTGAATTACTATTGATTTATTATCGCAGAAGAAAGTTGTTATCATGGGTGTATTTAAAGATGGATTGGCGCAGGCATTAAAGGCATTGTTCAAAGGCAAACATCAGAAATTATCTTCCTTTGAACAGATAAATGATTTGCAAAAAGACAATATTATAGGTTACCAGACTAAAGGATCAGTGAAGAAACTGGTTGTACGGCGCGTGCATTTAAAAGCGGGAAAAGAACTGGTAGTACTAAATCATTCTTATAAAAAGGAGATTATTAAAGATGATGGCAGCCATATTATCAAACTGGTTCTCGAGCCGGCACATTTACTTAACCTGAAGTTTAAAAAAGATGCCGGCTCTGATATTTATCACAAAGCCGGCATTACTATTTTATGCGTTAATGAACACCAGGACAAGCCGGAGTTTTTTGTTACAAAGGATGATGTTCAACTATCCCTGCCTTATATTCATTCACTGCAGAATTACTGCAACCTTATAAAGCATAAAGAACTTGACTTTGGCCTGCTCTTGTAAACTTTATAGTTTGGTGAAGTTATTCAAGCCTATATAATCGCTCATGATCTGGCCTGCTTCCTGTTTAATAAAATCGAGATCATCATCTTTCAGGCGCTTATCACCTTTTTTAAGTGCAGCTAAGCCCATCGCAACACGACGTTTATTCATACGCTCAAATGATTCCTGGTCATCTGCCTCGCGTTGCTTTTTTAATGCTGCTTCATTCAGGCTGATACTGTTTTCGCCATCATGTTTTTTAATCTCGCTAATGTCTTCCAGGTAATATTTATAACTGGCGCTGGTTGCCATACGGCCATCATGCAGTTTCTTTAACTGCGGTACAACAGTAGCAATATCACCGGCTTTACTGAAAGCGGTTTCAGGTATTACATCAAAAGGCATGGCGGAAGGCTCTGTATCTTCTCCATATTTTTCCAGCGGAATTACTGATGGAAACTGTATATCTGGAGTTACGCCTTTATGCTGGGTGGAATTACCACTTACCCTGTAAAATTTGGCAACGGTTAAATTCAACTGGCCGAAGGTGCTTTGCGTACCGGAAGCTTTTTGCGCCGGTTGACCTGCATCACGCTGACCGAGGATACGATCAAGATCAATGGCATTCTGCACAGAACCCTTACCATAAGTTTGCGTACCCATTACAATACCGCGGCCATAATCCTGTATGGCGCCGGAAAATATTTCAGAAGCAGAAGCACTGAAGCGATCTACCAAAATGCCCAACGGACCATCGTAAGTCACTGCAGGATCATCACTTTTTTCCACATCAACCTTGTTCTTGGTATCACGCACCTGAACCACCGGACCGGCCTTAATAAACAATCCTGTAAGCTCAATAGCTTCCATTAAAGAACCGCCGCCGTTTTCACGAAGATCAATTACCACGCCATCCACTTTCAGTTGTTTTAAACTATCAAGCAGCAATTTCACATCGTGGGTAGTACTCTTGTAATTAGGATTGCCGGCACGGTAATCATTGAAATCTATATAAAATGCAGGAATGGATATCACCCCGATCTTCACATTCTTTCCATTGGTATTATATGTACGAATTTCTTTGCGTGCAGACTGGTCTTTCAAAATCACTTTTTCACGTACAAGTTCTATCACCTTGGGTTTACCGGCAGCACTGGTACCCGCAGGTAATATTTCCAGTCGCACGGTTGTTCCTTTGGTTCCCCTGATGAGCGTTAATACATTTTCAATTCTCCAGCCCACTACATTTTGAAATTCACCGTCTTTTCCCTGTGCCACTGCAACAATACGATCATCAATGCTTATCTGCCCGCTTTTGTCAGCGGGGCCGCCGGGCACAATAGTCTTAATGGTTACGTATTCATTTTCTACCAGCAGCGAAGCACCAATACCTTCCACCTGGCGCGTCATTTCAATATTAAAATTGGCGGCGTTGGAAGGATTAAAGTAATTGGTATGCGGGTCAATCGCTTCTGTAAACGCATCCATAAAATACTGGAACACGTCCTGGTTAGAAAGCTTTTGTGCCTGCGATAATAAGTTCTGGTAACGCTTTTGTAATGTTTCCTTGTTCTTTGCCATGTCTGCATTGGCAAGCTTCAGGTTAAGCAGGTCATACTTGGTGCGCTGGCTCCATAAGGTATCCATTTCTGCCTGTGAAGCCGGCCAGGGCATTTTGCTGCGATCGTAAATAAAGTTTTCCTGCTGGTTAAAATCGTAGTTGGTATTTACCCTTGATAAAGAGTAATTGATGTGCTCAACGTATCTTTTCTGAAAGAGGTTAAAAATGTAAAAAGCATCACCCAGGTTACCGGCCTTTATATCATCATCAAGCACGGTTTTGTATTTCTCCACATCTTTAAGATCTGATGCAAGAAAATAACTGCGATTGGGGTCCAGCGCCTTTATATAGCGATCATAGATCACCGTAGAAAGCGAATCACCCAACTCTACTTTTTTATAATTGTAATTGGTAATAAGTCCCGCAATGGTTTTACACACCATTACCTGTTTTTCATCGGGTACCAGGTCTGACGTACCAACCCTGGGTTGTTTTGCAGGAGCAGCCTGGCAGGCAAGTGCCATGCTGGTAATAGAAAGAACATATAATTTCCTGAGCATCGTATTATGTTTAATCAAAGATTTGTGATGCAGCAATACTTATGCCGACACGGTTAATCCTGTAAAAATAACGCTCTGCCTTTAATACCGGGCGGTATACTGATGGTGTTTTTTTGTTAAGAATGGTTGAATGGCGGGGCTGGCAGAAGTGAGAGATGAAAGGAGAAAAATGAAAAATGAAGCTGATTCACAGCTTTTCGCTTCAAGTTTCATGAAAAAAAATCATCTCACCCACAGTTTTTTCTTGACCACCTGTTCAATCACCTGTTCGTGATAATTGCGGCTAACAGGTATTTTGTGAGATTGAATGCGCACTTCATTTCCCTCTATGCCTTCTATTTTGCTGATGGAAACGATATAGGATTTGTGCACCCTGATAAAAGATTTACTGTCCAGGTTTTGTTCCAGATCTTTCAGGTTAAGCAGGGTGATATACTTGTCTTTTCGGGTATAAATGGTAATGTAGTTCTGCATCCCCTGTACATACAAAATATCATCAAATACAATCTTCTCGTATTTGCTTCCGCATTTGATAAAAAAGTAATCGGTTTCTTTTTCGGGCTTTACGTTGTTATCCTGCCTGTTGATCAACTGGTGATAATCCTTGGCCTTTTTTACCGATTTAAAAAAACGATCAAACGTGATGGGCTTTAACAGGTAATCCAGCACATTCAACTGGAAACCTTCCAACGCATAGCTGGGAAAGGCCGTGGTAATAATCACCATAGGCGGCTGTTGTACGATCTTTAAAAAATCAAGGCCGTTCATCTTGGGCATTTGTATGTCCAGGAAGATCAGGTCAACAGGATGCTGATCCAGCAAACGCATCAATTCCACAGGGTTTTCACAGGTGCCGGTAAGCTGCAGGAAATCTATTTCCCGTATATAATTGGCAATACCTTCTCTTGCCAGGGGTTCGTCATCTATAATAACACAATTCATCATCCGATATAAATTTTAACTAACAGCAGATACAGTAGTATAGCTTTCAATAGTCTTTGACTGTATCTCTGGCATCACCGTTTTACCGGTTAAATTAATCCACAATTCCACAGTAAAACTATCCACGCCTGATTGTATTTGTAACCGGTGCTGTTCAGGATAAATAAGATCCAGCCTTCGTTTTACATTCTGCAGACCGATGCCTCCGTAATTCACTACATCTTTTGATGCGCTGTTAGATGTACTGTTGGCCACCTTAAAACAAAGCTGATCCTGCCGGCTTTCCAACTGTATGTTTACCCGGTTGGGGTGGTCATCATCTTTTGACACATGCTTAAAGGCATTCTCTACAAAGGTCATGAGTATAAAGGGTGCAATTTCAAGGTGACCATAAAAAGGCTCCGAGATATGAAAGCTTACCTGCAGTTTGCTGCTTTGCCGCAGTTTTTCCAGCTCCACAAAATTTTCAAGATAGGTGATCTCTTTATCGAGTGATATCTGGCGGTCATTGCTTTCATATAACTGGTGACGAAGCAGATCAGAGAATTTTGCAAGGGCATCCGAGGCCATATCCGGGTTCTTGTGAATCAGAAAAAAGATAGAGTTGATACTGTTAAACAGGAAGTGCGGGTTAAACTGGTATTTCAAAAACTTCAGTTCCGTTTCCAGCTTTTCCTTTTCCAGCATACGTTCCCTGCGTTGTGTTTGTATCCAGTTCTTTGCAAGCTTGATGCTCATTGCAAGTGTAGTACTGGCGGCTGTTGTAGGCAACGGGCTCCAGATAAGCAGGTCAAAAAAAGTATGCGACCCTTTGCCAAAAAGATCATCAAAACTTCGCCCGGAAACCCATACTGTTAAAAAATATCCGGGAACAATTAATGAAGCGGCACACAGAACAGTAAGCAGTAGCAGCAACACATATATCAGATATTTTCCTTTTTCCAGGAACACCGGTATTAAATAATAAAGATTGAAGTAAGCCGCTGCTGCCTGGAAGACTACATAAAAACTAAACTTAAGCGTGTATACAGAAAAGAAAGCATTGCTGGCGGTTTGTACCAGGTTTCTCGACTGTATGGCCCACCACAGGTAATTGTATAAAAACCAAAACGGGATATGATAAATTTTATACCTGAAAAACCAATGTTTCCGGCGATGCTGTAACTCTTCCATGAAAAGAAATTTATCCGGTAAAGCTTCTTCCGAAGATAACTGAATTATGCCGGTTATCTGAGGTAAAATGGATGAAGCGCAGTGAATAATTGACAAGCCGCAGCATGCATCATACAACCGGCTTTATCCATCAGTTTTCACATCATTTACTTGCCTGCAAAGCTACTTTTGTCGGCTTATCAACTATTTATGCCCGGTGGTCATTCACGTTTTTACAGGCTTTCAACCTAAAGTTTCTTTGTGCCGGATTTCCCAGGAAACCAGTTCACCAACCTGTAAATATTTCATTATGCGCTACCTGATCTTATTAGTAATAAGCTATTGCACGCAACAGCCTGTTAACGGCCAGCTTAACGGGAAAGTAACAAAAGCAAATGGTCAGCCGCTGCCAATGGCAAACGTTTTATTACTAAATGCAACAGACAGTACGCAGGTGAAAGCAACAATTACAAATGAAACAGGCAAGTATCTTATCAAAGACATTACTGCCGGCAATTATCTTTTACAGGTAAGCAGCATCGGTTTCAGCACCTGGTATTCCAACGTTTTTAATCTCTTAGACACAACGCAGGATCAACCTCTGACAATCATATTAAAGGAAGAAAATACCGAATTAAAAAACGTAATAGTGAGATCGGAAAAACCATTGTACCAGCAACAACCGGCCGGTATGGTGGTGAATGTAGAAAACAGTTTACTTACCAAAGGAAGTTCTGCACTGGATGTACTTGAACGTTCACCCGGTGTAACCATTAATAACCGCGATAACAGCATTGAATTATATGGAAGATCTGGTGTGATGGTAATGCTGAACGGCAGATTGATGCGCATGCCTGTAGAGCAACTGGTAAACCTGTTAAACGGGATGAGTGCTGCCGATATTGAGAAGATAGAATTGCTTACCACACCACCCGCCGGTTATGATGCTGAAGGCAGTGGCGGCATCATCAACATCGTACTTAAGAAAAGCAGGAAACAAGGCACCAACGGAAGCATTTCAGTTACCGGTGGTTATGGAAAAAGAAGTAAAGGGGCTACAGCTTTTAACCTGTCTCACAACAATGCAAAGACAAACCTGTATGGCTCTTATAATTTTTCACAAAACCGCACTTACAGCGAAATGTATATCACCAGTGCGCAACATATGCCTTTTATGGGCGGTGATGTTCGTGTGATTTACGAGGATACAACCAGGGCCACCCGTAACAGTCATGATGCTACGGCAGGCATTGATGTGAAACTGAATTCACGTACAACAATAGGCGGCAGCATCAATTACAATAACAGCAGTGCTGCATCACAAACAATTACCAATGCAGGTTATAATGTATTGCCGGATTCGTTACTGCAATTTAACGGGGATAACAGCGGGCAAAGCCGCTGGAACAACCTTATCAATACAGTGTATATGGAAAAGAATATACGGGAAGGAGAACGACTCTGGGCCAGCATGGATTATTTATATTTTACCAACAGGGCCAACTCGTTTGTTCAAAGCAGCTTTACCAACAAACATGGCGCACAGGCGGGTGAAGGGCAACCGCTTTTTGCACCGGGGCAGCAGGGTTTTGCCCGTACTGATATACGAGTAGGTGTTGCTAAAATAGATTACGGTAAAACGCTTGGAAAGAAAGTAAGCATGGAAGCGGGAATAAAAGCAAGTGTTACACAAAGCACCAGTATTTCGGGCATTGAAAGCCTCGTAGATAATGTGTGGAAGAGTGATCATCAAACATCTAATAATATCAGCATGAAGGAGGGCATTGGGGCCGCTTATTCGTCTTTTAAATGGACGCCCGGAACATCACTCAGCATTACTGCGGGTGTACGATACGAATACTCTTATACTTCTATGAAGAACAGGGTTACAGGCGAGCAGATCACCACACGTAAACTCGGTGCCCTGTTCCCTTCGCTGCTTATCGCTAAAAAGATGACAGACCTTTCCGAATTACAACTATCATTCAGCAAAAGGATCAGCAGGCCATCTTATAATGACCTTGCATCTTATGTTGGATATAGCGATCCTACAGCAGTATACACCGGCAACCCTTTATTACAACCATCCATTGCATATCTTTTTAAGCTGGGTTACAACTATAAGTCATATGCTTTTTCAGTACTGATGAGCCACGATAAGAATGCTATTGCCCGCTACCAGTTAACTGAAAGTGATGCAAAAGACATGTTGCTGATTTCCCCGCAAAACCTGGCCTGGCAGGATAATATCAGCCTGCAGGTAAACCTTCCCGTCAAAGTAAAAAACTGGTGGACGATGAGTTATAGTTTTACCGGTGGGTTTAGAAGATTACGGGTATTACATGTACAGGACCCGCTTACCAAAAACTACTTTGGATATAACCTTAATTTTAATAACAGCTTCAAAATGCCGGGCGGTTTTTCTGCAGAGTTATCCGGCTGGTACAATAGCACCTCTTACAATGGAACGGTAAAAATGAAAGGCTTTGGCGTAATAAATGCCGGTATAAAAAAAGAGCTCAACCATAACAGCGGCAGTCTTCAATTGGCCATAGCAGATATTATGCGTGCAGAAACTTACAATGTTGCTTATGGCACAATTGCCCGTGAAGCATTTGACATCAAAAGCAATGTAAGCGTACGAACAGAATCTGCCAAGTTTCCGATCATCCGGCTTACATATACAAAGTCATTTGGCATGTTAGCTAAACGCCAGGCCAGAGAAAGCAACAGCGCAGATGATGAAAAAAACAGGATCAGGAAAGAGTAACAGGAAAGCAATCGAGACTCGTGAGACGTGAAATGAACAGATTTAAATTAGTCATCTTACGTCTTTCATCTTTTTTCACCATTCACCATTGACAATTCACTATTCTTCTTTCGCCATTCACATCCTATCTTAGCAACAAATCAATCCATCCTCATGACCAGGAAAACATCGATCTGTAAATATTGCTTTTTGCTTTATGTTATTATAGGTTGTTATACTGCATCTGCGCAATCATCAGACACGGCAGGTGGTTACCGGCTTGTATGGGCTGATGAATTTAACAAGGATGGCGCGCCGGATGCCAGTCACTGGGGCTTTGAAGAAGGCTTTGTACGTAATCATGAATTGCAATGGTACCAGCGTGACAATGCTTTTTGCAACAATGGCATGTTGGTGATAGAAGCAAGGAAAGAAAAGAGGCCCAACCCCGGATATGTTGCCGGAAGCAATCAATGGCCAAAGTCAGTGAAAGAAATTAATTATACCTCTTCCAGTATAAATACCAGCAGCAAACATAGCTGGCTATATGGCCGCTTTGTAATGCGTGGCCGGATTAATACCGACAATGGTTTGTGGCCGGCATGGTGGACATTGGGAGTTAATGGCGAATGGCCATCCAACGGAGAAATTGACATCATGGAATTTTATCGTGGTAAACTATTGGCCAATATTGCATGTGCCGATTCAGGCCGTTATAAGGCGCTGTGGTTTAGCAATACCAAATCTTTGCAAGCCCTTGGAGGACCGGCCTGGTCAAAAGAATTTCATACCTGGCGTATGGACTGGGATGAACAGGCAATCGCATTATATGTAGATGACACGTTGATGATTCGTGTGGAGCTTAACAAGCTGGTGAACAGGAATAATGATGGCATTAAACCTTTTCAACAACCACATTATATGTTATTTGATTTTGCATTGGGAGGGGATAATGGAGGAGATCCATCCGGTACTGTTTTTCCTAACCGGTTTGAGGTAGATTATGTGAGGGTTTATCAAAAGAGATGATGAAGAACATCAGGATCATCCACACATAAAAAATAATAAGTGCATAACCCTGTTCTTACCGGGTTATTTTTTAAGTATATTTCAGGAAGCAATCCGTACACATACGCTTTTATTCATCATGATATATTGACACTATGAAAGCAATTTCCATCTTCGCAATTTCGTCTTTGTTATTTTCTTTAATAGCTTGCGGGCAAACAGCCGGCAAGGCTGATAAAAACACAAAAACAAATCGTACTATGAACACAAGCATGATTAGTAATGCCACCGCAAAAAAAGCCATTGATGCTTTTCAGTCTGCAGACAAAACCACCTGGCTTTCTTTATTTACTGCCAATGCAGAATTATTTGATGATGGCAACAAGCGCGACTTTAAAAAATTTTCCGAGTCAGCCATTGGCCATGAACGATTTACCAGCCTAGACAAAGTTGAGAACAATGGACTTACTTTATATGGTAAATATCATAGCGATCAGTGGGGCGATTTTAAAACCTATTTTACCTTTCACTTAAATGCGGATGGAAAAATTACACGTCTTGATATAGGTCAGGCAGATTAATAAAAGTTAATAGTATGGCCAGCTATTTAAACTGCAGGCCATACTATTAATTAGATACCTCCTATTACTATTTGTTTTTCATCCTTTCAAAGCATCATCTATCATTCTCTCCATTTCTTCCTGTGCGGCTTTGCTATAACCCGTTTTGGAATAGATAATCTTTCCTTCTTTATCAATTAAAAAGAAAGTCGGGGTACCGTCAATACCATATTGTTCAGCTACGGATTTCCCATTTAATAAGACAGGATATTCCGCTTTATGTTTATTGCAAAACCATTGCACCTCCTCTTTACTATCATAGGAATTAATGCTGATAATTTTAAAATCCCTGTTCCTGAATTTATGTTGCAGTGCATTCAGGTGGGGCATACTTTCTATACAGGGGCCGCAATTTTTTATCCAGAAATCCAGTAAGACCACCTGACCTTTCAGTCCGTTTAAAGAAACTGATTCATTGCTGTTATACGTTTCCAGTTTCCATCCAGGTGCAGGAGAGCCGTTGGCCGCCATATGTGGCGCATCTTTCTTTTCCGCAGGTGCATACTCACTGGTATAGGAAGAATAATACCAGGAAAGCTCAGGTGGTGCGCCGGCATCAACTGCAAGATTGCTGAAACTGGTTTTAATAAAATCGTTATTAAGGTTATTTGTCTGAACCATTTCAAGAGGCAGGAAACTATGCTTGTCTATCATCAATTTATAAACGATGTCGCTTTTAGTTTGCATGGCATCAAAGCCGCGGCCAAGGTTTTGTATCCTTTGTTTACCTGCATTGATATTGATTAAAAAGCAGGCTGTATGATTCACCATGGTATCTGCTACAGACTTAACAAATGTTGTATTACTGATGATCAGCGGCAGTACATTTCTGAGAGTAACAATGGAATTATATAAAGCAGAAAGACCGCTGAATGCATTCCTGCCAGGATGATCATTAATAGCTATTGTCTTTTCCTTTTTTGCCAGGTCAAATTTTTCGGTGCCATTAAAAAATTGTTTGGAGGATGAATCCTCTACCTGGTATTTAAACCCGATGAGTGTGTCTTTTGATTGAAAGTCATAATAAACATTCCAGGCAGAAGTATTATGATAGTTTTCTGATGAATAGTTAAGCTCCCTTCCCTGCGTATATTGGATGCTTTTTGCACCGTTTAGTTGATGTGCAACTTTGAGCAACACCTCATCCGGTTGCAGTAATTTATTTTGAGCATGAATAGAAGACAGGTTAATAATATATAAGATAAACAGGATGGGTGTTTTCATTAATAAAGTGTTTGTTCAAATGTACGAAATTTATCGTAAACAATTCAACCATATGCCCCATTGCATTTGCTTTGCCGATTCCGGATCATTCTATCATCTACACTGGAAGCGTAATCACAAAAGCTGCTCCTTCACCTTCCCGGTTGTGCAGTTCTATTTTGCCATGATGTTCCTTGGTAACGATATCATAACTAAGACTTAGGCCGAGACCAGTTCCCTGCCCGGTAGGTTTGGTAGTAAAAAATGGCTGGAATATTTTATCTGCTACTGAAGCCGGAATACCGCCGCCATTATCTTCCACGGTAATTTCGATGGCAGATGGAAGTCTTTGTGTGGTTACTTTTATATTGGGTTGATATCCCGCTGCTGCGGTTTTCTTCTTTTCATTTACTGCATAAAAAGCGTTGTTAAACAGGTTAAGCAACACTCTCCCCATGTCTTGCGGAACCAGTTGAAGCTTGCCTGTATGGTCATCAAAACTGGTTTGCATGGTTGCAGAAAATGCAGCATCCTTTGCACGCAGGCCATGATAACTTAGACGCAGGTATTCATCAACAAGCGCATTAATATCTGTGAGTTCTTTTTGCCCGGAACTTTTACGCGAATGCTGTAACATCCCTTTAATGATCGCATCGGCTCTTTTGCCATGCTGGCTGATCTTCCGGGAATTAAGGGCAATATCATCTGCAATAGCTTTTACCTCTTCCAGGTTACCTTCATCAATTTCCTGGCGCATCTCCCCTACCAGCTCATTATTTAGCTCAGAAAAATTATTCACGAAGTTGAGCGGGTTTTGTATTTCATGAGCTATCCCTGCAGTTAGTTCTCCCAATGAAGCCATCTTTTCAGCATGCACCAACTGGTTCTGTGCCGCCTTTAACCCGGCAAGCGATTCGTTCAACTGGTGCGTACGTTCTTCCACCTTTTCTTCCAGCAACTTGTTTTCACTTCTTAACCTGGCAGACCGGTAAGCAATTACAGCCGATACAACCGTCACCAGTAACAAGGTATATAAAAGATAGGCCCACCAGGTTTTCCACCACGGCGGGGCTATGGTAAAAGTAAGCGTAGCAGTTTTTTCACTCCATATACCATCGCTGTTACGGGCTTTTACAAAAAAGGTATAGGTACCGGGAGAAAGATTTGTATAAGTGGCATCCCGATCGGCTTCTGCTTCTACCCAGTCTTTATCATACCCCTGCAACTGATATACATATCGCACTGTTCCGGGGCTTTGATATTGCAATGCCACATAATGAAATGTAATACGATTTTCATTGTGATGCAGTTGCAGGTTATTTTTATCAAACACAACAATAGAAGAATCTTCCGCTTTGCCTGATGTGTTTTTTGTAAACGAAAGCGCTTCAATATGCACAATGGGTATGGCCGATGTATCCGGTATTAAATCCTTTGGGTTCCAGGCAATAAATCCTTCCTTACAACCGGTAAGAAAAAGCGCTTTACTTGTTTTAAATAAGCTGAAAGAAACCGGTTCTCCGGGAAAACCATTCGCAGTTGAAATATTTCTTATGTGGTTTGTGGAAGGATTGAGTACAGATATACCACGCGGTGATGCGATCCACAAATTTCCATCAGCATCTTCATTTATGCCCCAGCAACCATTGTACAATAGTCCATCAGCTTCAGTGTACCTGTGGTATTTATTATCGTTTCCTTTATCAAATCGATACAGGCCGCTCATATAAGCACCAACCCAGAGCGTGCTGCTTTTGTCCGCATGTATACTCATAATGGTACTAAAACCCGGAATATTCCGGTTGAAGGAGGTAAAGGTTTTTGTTTGCCTGTTCAGCTTGTTTAAGTTACCGTTATTTGTACCTACCCATATATTGCCCTGGGCATCTTCATAAATAGATTGTACCTGGTCATCATCCAATGCACCATTGCGAGGTTGATCTGCACCGTTTAAACCTTCATTATTAATATAAGGGTAGTTGGTAAAAACACCGGTGCGTTTATCAAAACTGCATAAGCCGTGACCGAAGGTGCCTATCCATAAAACATCTTCATGATCCATATACATGGCGCGCACATTATCGTCTACTAATGAGGTACTGTCATGTGGATTATGACGATAGTTGATTGACTTACCGGTTTTAGGATTGTAACAATAAATACCTTGCAACATGCCTGCATTGCCATAAATGCGGCTCCAGACCAATCCCTCTTTATCTGTAACTACTGAATTGGCATACACATCATTCATGGACTTTTGCTCAAAGTGAACCACATTAAAGGAATCGGTTTGTGACTGCCACCGATACAAGCCGCTGGCACTTGAAATCCAGATGGTTCCATCTGCCGTTTCTGCAAAATCATTTACGGCGCCGCCTGTAAAATGATGTAACTGTCCGGGGTTGTTCTTATATAGAGTAAATCTTGAGCGTTCGGTATTCAGCCATTGCAACCCGATTTGCTCTGCACCTATCCAAAGCATGCCGTTTTTTGTAAGCAACAGGTTTCGCACATAACTGCTTTGCATTCCTACTGCATTCTTACTGCCAGATGTATACCTCGTAAACTTCTTAGCAGTTGTATCAAAAAACAGCAGGCCGTAGCTTGCCTGGCACCAGAGGTTTCCGGCTGCATCCTTCTTCATTGCAGTAATGATATTGTCATCAGAGTTATGCCTGTTATCTGCAGGAATATAATTTTCAAACCTGTTGGTTTGTGTGTTTAATAAACTTAACCCCGTATCACATCCAATCCATAAATAACCCTTCTGAAAATTTTCTATACTAAACACTTCATTCTGCATAATCGAAGCAGGGTTGCCAGCCTCATGCATAAATTTTTTCAGGCTGTGGTCTTTTATATTATATCTCCACACGCCTTCATCTTTTAAAGGATGAACAAACCAGCCATTGGTCCATAAAACATCAGGATGAATACTGTCCTGTGTAATTTTCCAGATACCTTTCTGTTGAGTGCTGTCGTCGCTGATCAGGTGACCTTCAAAACGGTCTTCTTTTGAAAGATATCGATACAAGCCATTGTTGGATCCAACCCAAATGCTTCCATACGCATCTTTAAACAAGTCATAAATTGTTCCTGCATTTATAAAATGAATACCCTTCTCCAGCTTACCAAAACTCCTGGATTGTTTGGTCTTTGTATCGAACAGGAAGAGGCCATGTATACTTTTATTAAGGTTACGCCCGGTTACCCAAAGGTTGCCATTACTATCTTCCAGCATCGACCTGATGGCATAAGTTTCTGTGATCTTGCCTTTAAAGGGGCAACTGATAAACTGATCAGCAGAACGGTCATAATAATAAAGCCCTTCTGAATAAGTCCCTATCCAAAGCCTTGCATGGCTGTCTTCATATATAGAGAGGATGTTGGATAATACACCCTGGTTTGTTTTAAGCGGGTAGATTTTTGTCTGATAGCCATCAAAACGAACCAACCCGTTTTGTGTACCAATCCACATATAACCATACTTATCCTGTAACAGGCTGTTCATGGTACCTTCAGGCAGACCATCTTTTACACCAAGGAAATTAAAATAAAGCTGTTGCGACTGACCGCTGCTTAATAACTGGCAGCAGCAAAACAAACAACACAAAACAATGTTTCTCATATACGTAGGATTGAAGGTAAAACAGGGCAGCCGTAACGTAAAAAAAAGATATATTGGGATATACAGGCAAACAAGTTCGTTTTTCTTTTTGATGATTTCCAAAGCTTATACAAAAGCTATTTATTGCACTATTTTTGCGCCTACGCTAAAACAAATGTATGGGTATGCTTTCTTTTGCTGAAACTCCTTTTAGTCTTCAGTTAAGTTTTGAGGAACCGATTATGTCGCTGGAAAAGATTGCACAAGGGCCTGCCGGGGCAGCAGCAAGCGAGGCGAAAGATTTATTGGAGGAAATTACCGCAATCCCTGAACTGAGAAATGGTATTACCAATGCTGTACTTATAGAGCAACATACAGATTTGCTGAAACGTTTGCTTAAAGATTACTTTCCACCCGCTTTAACCCTGAATGAGATCAAAGCCATCAGCATTCCTTATACCGGCATCACTTTTAATCATACAGAAAGGTTTAAAAATTTATTGAAGGATGCAGGTCAGGGCTTCGATATTAATATCCGCGACTTTGATGAGCACCAGTTTTATGTGCTTAGCTGTTGTATTATCCTGAACGAGTTTTACGGTACCAATCTCGATTTCGGTAAGCCCCTTTTTTATGATATCCCTACCGCGGATGGTATTGTTAAACACTACAGGATATTATACAATGCAGATTTCCTGGATATTCTTCCCACAGAAAGATCATTACCAGTTACAGCAGAAGATATAGACTTACTAATCAACAGCTATGATAATCTCGCCTTGTGGAAAGAAAAATTTCCACCTGATAGCTGGTTATTAAAAGGCTTCGCCATCATGACATTGTATGATGCCACTGTTGAAAACGCCGTTTCCATTTTTAAAGAGCAACTGCTTACGCTTAATGAAACCAGTCTGCAGGAAAGTATGCGTATCATCTTTCGCTCTATATACCGCATACCCGATATACAGGCAGGGTTTACTTTTTACCAGGCGGAAGATGGAACATTTAGTTCCGAGGCTTTTGGCCAGCAGATGCATAGTTATTTACTAAACGGATCAGATAGCTTCCGCGCTGATGAGTTGCTTTGCACGCCCTCTTATCACTGTCTTATTAAAAAGCAGACGTATTTTGCTATTTCTGATATAGAGACATTTGCAAAAGCCAGCCCGGAAAATAAAGTAGCCGGTGGTTTCTTAAAGCAAAACGTACAAAGTGCAATACTCGCGCCGGTGGTAAAGCATGGACGTTTTTATGGTGTGCTTGAAGTAACCTCACCCAGGAAGAAAGAACTCAACAGCATTAACGCCAATAAGCTGCAGGTGGTAATGCCTTTTTTAACAGATAATATTGAAAGGCTTGTTGCAGAACAGCAGAACCAGGTGCAGGCGTTGATACAGGAAAGGTTTACCAGTATTCACAGAAGTGTTTACTGGAAGTTCCGGCATGAGGCGCAGGAAATTATCCGGCACAGGTATGCAGGAGAAACCTACGGTCCGGCAGAAATCGTTTTTCCCGATGTATATCCGTTGTACGGACAGGTAGATATCAAGGGATCATCAGAAGCGCGTAACAGCAGTTTGCAACAGGATCTCAAACTGCAATTGCAAACTCTGATCAAATTATTATCTCATCTCAACGAACAAAAAACGGATCATACGTTCAATAAGGAATTACATCATCTGCACAACTATCTTATTGAACTATCTATACAATTAAGGGCAGATACCGAACAACATATTGTAACCTACCTGGCAGGCAAGGTTTACCCCCGGTTAAATAATATTACAGACCAGGCACAGCAAACAGCCATCCGCGAATATTTCGCACATACCACTAAAGAAAACGGCGACTTCCATATACATCGCCGCAGGTATGAAAACACCATCGGCATTATTAATAACAAAATGGCGGAAGTGATTGACAACAGCCAGGTGAAAGCGCAGGCACATTTCCCGCACTATTATGAACGGTTTAAAACAGATGGTGTTGAACATAACCTTTACATTGGTGCATCCATTGCAACCAATCTTAGCTTCACTGTTGAAAGGCTTTACGAATTAAGGCTATGGCAACTAAGGGTTTTGTGCGAGATGGAAGCTGCGCATCACCGGTTAAAACCGTCACTGCCCTACCCGCTTGAAGTAACCACACTTATACTCGTTTATCATACCACCATTGCCATACGTTTCAGGATGGATGAAAAAAGATTTGATGTTGATGGCAGTTATAATGCAAGATTTGAAATTGTAAAAAAACGCATCGATAAAGCGCTTGTGAAAAACAAGGCGGAACGGATTACGCAGGCCGGAAAAATCACCATCGTTTATTCCAACAACCAGGAAGAACGCGAATACCTTGGTTATCTTCATATACTTCAATCTGAAGGCTTGCTAAAAGATGATGTAGAAAAACTGGAAGTAGAAGATCTGCAGGGTGTGTCAGGCTTAAGGGCGTTACGGGTAAGCCTGGAGCACTTCTCTGAATAACTTCTCTTTATTCACTTTATCAAACTTCCGGTAGTTTTTAGACAGAAATTAACATCGGTGGAAAAATAGACAAGGTGTATAAATAACCGGCTAAGTACCAAAAGTTTTTTTCAAACTTAGCTGTTGATTTGAGTTCCAGAAAATAAAACGCATTCATACCCTATTGCCTGAACTTGGGTAGGCTAAGAGCCTAAATTTTTCCTGGAGTATTTAAGTAAAACACTTTGGCTAAAGCCAATGCTGTTAAAGATTTCATTAACCCAAGGCTTAAGCCTTGGATTAATGTGGCAACCCTTAACTGGCTTTAGCCAAAGTGTATTTATGATAGAAGTATAGACTTTATCAAACTTCGTTTTTAGTACAGAATAACTAATACTTATTAAGCATGCTCTACGAAGACTTTAACATGTCAGCGTACAAAAATTTTGATGCTTAAAATTTATTTGGAACATTCGTTCCATTATACGTACATTTGTGGAACAATCATTCCAAAATAAAATTATATATGTCAACGTTAAAAAACAAAGTAGCCGTAGTTACCGGAGGCAACAGCGGCATTGGTTACGCAGCAGCAAAAGAATTGGCAGAACAAGGCGCCATCGTGATAATCACCGGCCGTAATAAAGCAACTACTGAAAAGGCTGCACAGGAACTTGGGGTTACAGGTATTGTATCAGACCAGGGTAACCTCCAGGATATTACCCTGCTGGCTGAAACGGTAAAGAATACCTTTGGCAAGGTTGATGCGCTCTTCCTGAATGCGGGTGTTGCATCTTTTGCACCTGTTGAATCTGCAACAGAAGAACACTTTGACAGCATCTTTGATACCAATGTAAAAGGTGTATTTTTTACTATCCAGAAATTTATCCCCCTATTAAATGAAGGCGCATCTATCGTACTCAACACTTCAGTAAATGCAGTGCTTGGAGCTCCCGCTTCCGGTGTTTACAGTGCAAGTAAAGGTGCATTGCTTTCATTAAACAGGGTACTGGCCGCAGAGCTTGCACCTAAAAAGATCAGGGTGAACGCTGTTTCTCCTGGCCCCGTTGCTACACCACTTTATGGCAAGCTTGGAATATCAAAAGAAGCTGTGGAAGGATTTTCCAGTGTACTCACCCAGAAAATATTACTCAACAGGTTTGGACAGGCAGACGAAATTGCAAAAACAGTCAGGTTTCTCCTTTCTGATGAAGCATCTTTTATCAATGGTACAGAACTTACTGTTGATGGTGGCCTTACCGTAAATACACTTAGTTAATTTTTTTGTTCAAATTTGGAACAATCGTTCCGTAATTATAATTTTGATACTCACTAAGCTAATGTATTTACTATGGCACGCACAAAAGCATTTGATGAAAGCGAGGTGCTCGATAAAGCTTTACAGGTTTTCTGGCACAAAGGGTACAGCGCAACTTCGGCACAGGATCTTGTAGACGGCTTAGGCATTAACCGCTCAAGTTTGTATGATACTTTTGGTGATAAACGAACACTTTTTATTAAGTCGTTACGGTATTACCAGGAAAACTATACCCACGCATTATCTGCGATGGCCGCACAAAGCGAAGACCCGCTAAAAACCATCCGCCAGATATTCCAGGCACTTGTAAAAGAAGGGTTATCCACTGAACTTGCCAAGGGTTGTTTCGTTGTAAACACAGCTACTGAACTGGCTCCGCATGATGATGAAATTGCTTCGATCGTGTCAGAAAATATGATAGAAGCAGAAAATGCTTTTTACACACTGATTAAGAAGGGGCAACGTAATGGTCAAATAGCTGCTGGCCTGGATGCAAGGGCCATCGCCAGGTTTCTATTCAATAATGTTACAGGCTTAAGAGTCGCCATCAGGGCAGGAAAAGATAAAAAAACGCTGGATGACATTACACGCATCACGCTATCCATCTTTGAATAATCCCTCATCCATACCAGGCAAAATATCAGCAAAAATTTAATAAAGATCAACCGGTCGTGTTACTTTCAAACAGACCGGTTTTTATTTTTTGTACCAGTATATAAAATAAAAAACGCCCGCATAAAAATACAGGCGCATATGATTTTTTACCCCCATAAAAAATCTGTATACATTGCTTCAAAGTGTATGCCAGAAATGCCAAACCCCTTAATGTAACCGTTTACCAAACGCCTTAAAATATTTTTCGCTGAGATTGTTTAACAACAACCGATGGCAATTGCAACAAACATTCAACTTTTTAATTTCTGATGGCCATTTGACCGAATATGCGAGAGTGATTATTTTTTTAACAGGAAACGAAATGTATTCGGTTGGATGGTGATCACATCTGCACTATCGCCATTTTTTGTAAAAGAACTTTCCACAATAGCAGTGATACGGGGTGAAACTTTTTGATCAGATGCATGTGCATGAAATACATAGTTCAGCTTCCCTTTGCTGTCCTTTACAAAATCACCATGCCCCGTTCCATTGTAATGAAGGTTGTTCAGCGACAAAAAAGGATTGTCGGCTGATTTTTCCCACGGACCATAAGGCGACTTACTTGTTGCATAACCCACCGCATAATTAATGTTACGGAAGTCATTGGCTGAATAAATCAAATAATACAATCCTTTATGTTTTAATATAGACGGGCCTTCCGTTACCGGCCAGGGTGCACTCGCGGTGTTCTCCCACAAAGCGGTTGCATGAATACATTCCTTCAGCGTACTGTCCTCTATGCCGGAAAAATCATCTTTTAACTGTGCAACAAATATGCGGTTACCTTCCTGCAACCGAACATGGTACAGGTATTTTTTGCCATCATCATCAATAAATACAAATGGGTCTATCTGCTTAACTGGTGCAGGTAAAGCGGCCAGCTCTTTTTGCACAAAAGGTCCTAAAGGATTATTACTTTCAGCTATGGCAATATGCTCATTGGCAGTATAGGCCATATAAAATTTATTCTTATAATAAAAGACCTGCGGCGCCCAGAATCCCTGCGTTCCGTAAGCCTGCCCTTTTAATAAAGCATAACCATTATTTACTCCCGCCGGTCCTGACCATGACTGCAGGTCTTTGGAAGTATATACCAAAAAACCATCTGCACCACCGGTACCATAGAGATAATACGTACCCTCATGAAAAAAAACAGTAGGGTCTGCAAGGCGTATCGTATCATTATTACCAAACGCAGAAAATAAGCTAAATAACAGGCTGGTTAAAAGAAGCAGTTTCATTTTCATTCAATAGTCTTTATAAAACAGGTAAGACGAACAATTAATTACAGGGTACCAACGCGAAAGGCTGATCAGGCAGTATATGTAGGTAAGTTACATGTGTGTAGAGGAAAATGTACTATTATTTGACCAGCGATAGAATAGCATGGCATCGTTCCTTGTGTCACTCACTTGTACCATTGTTTTTTATAGCGGCAATGCACGCTCCGGAAATTGCAGCGATAATATCATTTATCTTAATGCTAAACAGGGTCTCAGTAATTGTATAACAATATATCCATTCAACCATATATCAATTAACCTATCCGACAACTACAACACCTTATTCAATCATCTCCGTAAGCTTCATGTTTGCAAAATCACCTGCAGATCCGTTGCCCACCCAAAAGCCGATACTTCCGTTTTTATTCTTACTTATTTTTTCTACTACCAGGCTTGCTTTTACATTGCGGTTTACATACACACTAACCGTGGGGCTTTGCACAACAATACTTACATGAAACCACTCATTAGGATTGGGCGCCGCATGCACAGAATCTTCATACTTTCCCGGAAACTCTTCTCTTAGTTTTTGCCAATCAAAGTCCGGCAGCGATATATATTGAACGCTATGGTTTCTCCGGGCCATATCTGCAGACAGAAAATTAAATGGCCTGAAATAAATAGCATCATAAGCAGTATCATTTATGCCATGAAAAGCAATGCCTACAAAACTTTGCTGCATCAGATCCTTTCCCTTTACATCAAATTCTATCGTTCCGTTACTAAACTTTGTTTTAGAAAGCCATGCTACACCGCTGCCCGGCTTTTCATCCAGGTGCAAACTATTCTTATAAGTTGCATCGTTGCCAATGCTTACCGTTCTGTTATATACTTTTATCTTTCCGGAGGCCTGCAGTTTTAATAACTCCGGCTCTGTAACTTTTATGCGCTGGGCAAAAGAAAATGTTACTCCGGTTAACACGACTATAAGAAGAAAAAGTTTTGGCATGCAACATTTCATAGATCCTGGTTTAGATGAATAAGCGCTACTGTTAATATACTAAAGAATTGCCTCTCGTTATAATAAAATTGATCTCTGCCTGTTATCATTTCAACTTATTCGCTGCGCAGGCTTTTCACAGGGTTGGCCATAGCCGCTTTAATGGCTTGTGTACCGATGGTCACCAAAGCTATCAGTACAGCAATCGCACCGGCCATTACAAATATCCACCAGGTAATATTCACACGGTAAGCAAAGTCAAGCAACCATTGATGCATCATATACCACGCCACAGGAGTTGCTACAAGCATTGCGACACATACCAGTTTAATAAAATCTTTCGATACCAGGTTAACGATACTGAATACAGACGCACCAAGCACTTTACGAATACCAATCTCCTTTACTCTTTGCTGCGCAGAAAAGGAAGCAAGGCCAAACAAACCCATACAGGCAATAAAGATGGCTGTTAGCGCAGCGGCAACAAATACATTGCCCAGCTTTTTTTCTTCGCTGTATTGTTTGTCGTAAGACTCATCAGCGAAAAAATATTCAAACGGTGTTCCCGGAAAATATTGCCGGCAAAGCTTCTCCAGTGTCTTCAGTTTCGTCTTCATATCTGTTTCACTGGTTTGAATGGTAAAATAAACGAAGGATACAGATGGAAGATAGATCGCCGGTTCAATCGTTTGCCGCAAGGAGAAATGGTGGTAATCTTTTATCACGCCGCTTACTTCGTACAATTCCTTCCCCCACATAATTTTCTTTCCGGCAACCTGCTCGCCGTTTTTAAATCCAAGCTGTGCAGCAGCCTTCTCATTAATCACCATTTTTTTGCTGTTCATCCATCCATGATCCGCGTCTTCATTACTATATTCCTGTCCCTCCTTAAAGTGGATATCATAGGTATTAAAAAAATGACTGTCCGCGATAAGCATCTGGTAACTTTTACGATCATCGCCTTTCATCGGGTTGATGCCTGTAATATCATTTGCCTGGAAATTATATCCACGTCCAGGCACTGCATTAGACGCACTGAATTTTCTTACAAAAGGTAATTGTGCAAGCTGGTTTTTAAAAGCGATATTCCTGTCTGCCTGTTCTTCACTTGAGTTGGTAGGACCTTTTATCACCAGCAATTGTTTTATGTTCATACCCAGGTCTTCGGTCCGCATGAAGTTGAGCTGCTTATATAAAACAATAGTGGCGATAATAAATACAATAGAAATGGTAAACTGGAACACCACCAGCCCTTTACGTAGCGAAAATCCGCCACTCATTTTTTCAACTTTGCCGCGGATGGTTTTTATCGGCTTGAACGAACTAAGCACCAGCGACACATAACCACCCGATAAAAATGCGCCTGCAATCACCAGGGCAATACCCGCCGCCCAAAACCAACCCTGGTTTAATACTTCCAGTGAAAGTTGTTTACCGGTAAACGAATTGTATAAAGGTTGCAGCAACTGCACCATTAATATACCCATGATGGCAGCGGTTACCGTAAGCAGCAATGTTTCGGTAAGATACTGCGCTACCAACTGGCTGCGTGTTGCGCCCAATACTTTACGCACGCCTGTTTCACGGGCACGCGTTAATGCCTGTGCCGTAGAAAGATTGATATAATTCACCCAGGCTATTAGTAAGATAAGTACGGCGACTATAGTAAAAACAGTAACCAGCAACAGGCTGCCAAATGTCTGATATGGATAATGAAAAGATGGCGCCAGGTGAAGCTCGCTAAAAGGTTGAAAAATGACCTTATCATCCTTTGACGCTGGCTTAATGGAATGAATAAATTTGGTGATTGACGACGCAACCACATTCGCATCAGCATCTTTCTTCACCTGTACATAAATACCTGCATAACCGGATTCAAAACCATTAGGATCAGCCCAATCATTCTCGTTGCGGTTTGCAGCGTTCTCCAGGGTTGATAAAGACAGGAACAGATCTCCCTTAATATCAGATGCAGCAGGCATATCTTTAAATACATTCACGATACTGTAATCAGTTTTTCCAAACTGGTTTTCTACAGTAAGAAGCCTGCCGACTACGTTTGCTGTTCCAAAATATCTTAAAGCACGGTTTTCAGAAATGGCCATGGTTTTGGGCGCTGTAAGTGTGCCGCTGCCATAGAGCAAAGGAAAACTGAACATGGTAAAGAAGCTGCCATCCGTATAAGTGATATGATCTTCACTGAAAACATTTAAAGCCGATGTTGCATTCCCGGGAACGGTAATCACACCGCTACCCAGATCGTTGGCAATGCGCACACAATTTTCAATACCCGTGAATTTATCTTTTAGCAACGGTGCAAAACCAGGTGGCAGGTACAAATCCTGGCTGCCATTTTTATCCACGCTGGATACGCGGTATAGAGAAGCATAGTTCTTATGAAAACGGTTAGCGCTCCATTCAAAGGCCACATACTCGGTAATAAGCAGGAATACCGCGATGCCCAATGCCAGTCCGGCGATATTGATAAGGGAAAAAATTTTGTTTCTCCACAGGTTGCGAAAAGCAGTTTTAAAATAGTTTTTGATCATAAAAGACGCCGCTTTGAACAGTTGATAAAATGAATTGCTTCATATTTTCAGCGGGTACAGCTTCTGTTGTCAACTGCTATGCCAGATGTGGAAGCATTGTAAATGAAGGGTTTTGCGAAACCGGGATACTGAATACTGTACGGAATCGAACATTTTTTGTGCGGTGATGAACAGGCGGCTGATTCATATAGGCAGCAAAGCTGATGACAGCATCATGTAATAGCGAAGAAACAAAACGACGCAACTCCGGGAGGGTTAAACATCCCACTCATTAAGCGGCACTCTGCCATCCTCTCAAAATTTTCGCCATAATCACTCCCTGTTATACTATCCTCTTTTTATAAAAACTGAATGATGAAACACCAGCAGTATCCGCAAATTTTTATGTTTCTATTCTGAGGCGGGTGTTATAATTTTAAGCCCAAACTATGTGGTGTATGAGCAGGAAAATGGCCGTGACGTTATTATTGATCTGTTGTATTGCAGCCGGTGCAACGGTGATCAACAACCCCAAAAATCGCCCGCTTGAATATATTCCTCCAAGTGAGCAACAATATGGGGATGCTGCAAAAGGTTATGACTATCTCGTTTATGGCGATTATATCAAAAGTGGTTTATCATATGGTTATTACAGGTTTTTAAGGGGGAAGGATCATACCAATTATCTCAGCAGGACTGGTAAAAACGCTGTGGTTCCATATATCTTCAATGTAATTAAAACACCAGACAGCCTTGATATCGTTGTGCCTAATTGTTTTACCTGTCATGCACAGGAATTTGAAGGAAAACTATATCCCGGCCTGGGCAGCTCCATAATCGATTTTAGCAAAGCTTCCCAAACAAATTTTGCTCAAAATATGGTAGAGCGGTTTATGAAAACTTTTTCCCGCAGGCAGTACCGTGCAGGAGAAGACCTTGTAAAATCGCTCCGGGCGGTACTACCCTACCTGCAAACAGAAGTACAGGGTGTAAATGCGGCGCAACGATTGACCATTTTGCTGGCCGCACACCGCGACCCGCAATCGCTTAAATGGAGTGATGAACCGATCATGAGTTTCCCTGATGAAGTAGTGCCTACGGATGTACCTGCATGGTGGATGCTGAAAAAGAAAAACGCCATGTTTTACAATGGTTTTGGTCGTGGAGATTTTGGCAAATTCCTGATGATGAGCAATATCCTTACTGCAAAAGATTCATCGGAAACACGGGAAGTTTCTACTCATTTTGCTGATGTATTGGCCTATATCAATTCCATTGAACCGCCCAGGTACACGCATCCTGTGAATAGCTCACTCGCAGCGCAGGGCAAAACCGTTTTTACCAACAATTGCGCAAAATGCCATGGCGATTACGGGGAACATGCTTCTTACCCCAACCTGCTTGTACCATCTAATATTATACAAACAGATTCACTGTTGTTTAAAAGCAATTTTCAGAACCCGGAGTTTATTGATTGGTTTAACAAAAGCTGGTTTGCCACTACAGATCATCCGGCAAAGCTGGAACCTTACAACGGTTATATTGCGCCTCCGCTGGATGGCGTGTGGATCACAGCGCCTTATCTTCACAACGGTTCGGTGCCTACACTGATGGCGTTATTAAAAAGTTCACTGAGACCCAAATACTGGAAACGCAATTTTAAGAAACCGGAGTACGATTATAACAATGTAGGCTGGAAATACAAGACCAGGGAAAAACCGGGCAAAGGAACCTACAACACCACCCTTGCCGGTTATGGTAATTACGGGCATACTTTTGGCGATCAGTTGAACGATGAAGAACGCCTTGCCGTGATAGAATATCTTAAAACCTTGTAAGGCATACCGCGGTAACCGTTGATTGCCTTCATATTTTTATTGACAGGAAGCAGCAGATGAAGTTAAAACAGACCTTCGGGTATAAAGTCATACAGCAGTGGCTTGCAGCAAAAGATTTTAAACCGTTTACATTTCAGGAAGAAGCCTGGCAGGAAATCATCAATGGCAAAAGTGGGTTGGTGAATGCGCCTACCGGCTGCGGAAAAACTTACGCAGTTTTTGTTGGCAGCCTCATCCGTTTTATTAACGAACATCCCCGGCAGTATCAATCCAAAACAAAGAACGGGCTACAGCTATTATGGATCACGCCGTTAAGGGCGCTGGCGAAAGACATTGGCCGTGCGATGGAAGATGCGATTGCAGAATTAGGTATGCAATGGAAGGTTGGTACGCGTAATGGTGATACGGAGATGGCAGAGCGTGAGCGGCAGAAACGTAACATGCCGGAAATACTTATTATCACCCCGGAAAGCCTGCATTTATTATTAGGTCAGAAAGGCCATCCCGAGCTTTTTAAATCCCTTACAGTGATTGCCGTAGATGAATGGCATGAACTCCTGGGCAGCAAAAGAGGCGTTCAGGTAGAGTTGGCCATCAGCAGGCTCATCAATCTTACTAACCGGCAGCAGCAGGTGTTATCGTTATGGGGCATCAGTGCAACCATTGGCAATCTTACCCAGGCAGCGGATGTATTACTGGCACCGCTCAAAAAACATCAGCAGGAAGAATACGTAATTGTGCGGGCCAATCTTCAGAAACAAACAGAAGTCTTTTCTATCATTCCTGCGGAGATTGAAAAATATCCCTGGGCAGGTCACCTGGGTATAAAACTGGCGCATGAGATTGTACCAATCATCGAGCAAAGCAATACTACGCTGATATTTATTAACACCCGTGGCATGAGCGAAATGTGGTATCAAACCTTGTTAAATGTAGCACCGCAGCTTGCAGGAGCCATCGCATTGCATCACGGAAGTATTGAACATGAGTTGCGTATATGGGTGGAAGAAGCGTTGCACACCCAAAAGTTAAAAGCAGTGGTATGCACGGCCAGCCTTGATCTTGGAGTGGACTTTAGGCCGGTAGATACGGTGATACAGGTAGGTTCGCCCAAAGGTGTATCCAGGTTTTTACAAAGGGCCGGCAGAAGCGGGCACCGGCCGGGCGATATCAGCAAGATATTTTTCCTGCCCACACATACCCTTGAACTGGTGGAAGCCGCAGCCTTAAAAAATGCCATTGCACAGGGATTGATTGAAGGACGTGAACCGATGCTGCTGTGTTTTGATGTATTGATTCAATACCTCTGTACACTGGCTGTTGGCGAAGGTTTCAGGGCGGAAGAGGTTTACGGGGAGATCAAAAGCACCTACTGTTTTGCAGAGATTAATGAAGCGGAGTGGCTGGAAGTATTACACCATATCACCAATGGGGGCAATGCCCTGCAACATTATGATGAATATAAAAAAGTAGAGGTGGAAGATGGATTATATCGCATCAAGAGCAGGCGTATGGCAATGCGTCACCGGTTGCATATTGGTACCATCGTAAGCGATGCGATGATTAAAGTAAAGTTCATGAGTGGTGGTTATGTGGGTGTGATTGAAGAGTGGTTTATCAGCAGGCTGGAGCCCGGCGATGCCTTTACTTTTGCCGGCCGTAACCTTGAACTGGTGGTAGTAAAAGATATGACGGCCTTTGTAAAAAAATCCACGCAAAAGAAATCCATCATCCCAAGCTGGATGGGTGGCCGCATGAGCCTTACCGCCAATCTCGGTCATGTATTAAGAGAAACTTTCAGCAGCGCTTCTGAAGTGGTGAATGGCAAATCTCAGGAATCGGCAATCTCTCCGTCTTCCATCATTACGATTAATAATCCTGGTGCAAAAAAGAAAAAGACAACGTCTTTATCTGCAGAAATAGAGCTGACTACCTTAAAGCCGCTTTTTGAATTACAGCAACAGCTTTCGCATATACCGCTTGCCAATGAATTACTGGTAGAACATATTGAAGACAAAGATGGTTATCACCTGATGGTTTATCCTTTTGAAGGCCGGCAGGTGCATGAGGCTATGAGTTCTTTAATGGCATACCGCATCGGGCAGATAACACCGATCACTTTTTCTATTGCGATGAATGATTACGGATTTGAACTGTTAAGCGATCAGCCGATACCGGTGGACGACAGCAATGTGTATGACCTGTTTGTAACCGATAACCTGATTGCAGATATTCAGCGCAGCGTAAACAGTGTGGAGATGGCAACGCGCAAGTTCAGGGATATTGCAGTGATTGGCGGGCTCATCTTCCAGGGTTACCCGGGCGAGCATAAAAAGGCAAGGCATCTTCAATCCTCTGCGTCTCTGTTGTTCAAGGTTTTTGCAGAGCATGACCCCAACAATATCTTATTACGCCAGGCCTACCAGGAAGTATTTGATCAGCAAATGGAAGAAGTACGTTTGAGGAATGCCTTACAGCGTATACAGCAAAGCAAAATTGTGATCACATTTCCGCCCCGTTATACACCACTCTCCTTCCCGATTATTGTTGATGGGTTAAGCCGGTATAACTTATCTTCAGAAAAGCTGGAAGACAGGGTGCGGAGAATGCAGCAAACGGGGAAGTAAGTTGTTATATATTTTAGCAGGTCTTTAAATCGTAAGACGTGAAATGTCATAGTGGAGTTTGTGCCTCATGTTTAACTTTTCAAGTCTTACGAATTTTGTTCTCTATGTAAATTTATTTTTCTGTAAGATGTTTTCTTTGTAAAGAATAAAGGATAATAAATACTGCAGTAACAAGAATAATGAAATAAAACATCATCCCTTTTAAAAAGCCTGTAAAAATAAGCATCGTAATAAAAGGCAATAATTCACCGGAAAGCCAAAGCCAGTAACCGCTACCTTTTAATTTACGCATTTCCATCGCTCCATAGATGCATAATAAAGAAGCAACCACCGAAAGGATCATGATGGGAAATTTACTCTCAACGCTTTTTCTTGTAAACTCCAGCATATCCGGGCCGTACATATTCCTCACCATCGCAGGCAGCTTTTCAAACTCATCACTGTTCATCATCTTCTGCATTTCCTCGTAAGATTTTTTGATCGAAGCGAAAGTCCATATAGCACTTATTAAACCAATACCACTACCTATGAAAGTTAGAATCGTTAATACATTCAGACCACCTGGTAGCTTTTTTTCATCCATCGGGTTAAGTACATGTTGTTGTTCCATGTGCGTGTTTTAAAGTTGAGCGTGATTGAATTCCTTAAATGTATAATGTTTTTTGTAAACGGCACAGGTTAGATGTTCATCCGGCAAAGATTTAATCAGCCATACAATAGTGATCACCTTTGTAATGTGAACTATATTTGCAGGCGCTGTATGTCATTACCCGTTCAACATAATATTTACGAAAATAGTTTCTGGTTGTTGCCGCAAAAGGCATTGTACTGGGAGCAGGAAAAAGCATTGGTGGTTGCAGACCTTCACCTGGGTAAGACCGGCCATTTTCGCAAGAGCGGTATTGCTGTACCGCAGGCAGTATATAAAGATGACCTTCATCGTTTATTTGGTTTGATGCAGCAATACAAAACGGAACAACTTATTATTGTAGGTGATATGTTTCACAGTATCGCCAATAAAGAACTTGATCTTTTCCTGCGGTGGCGAAACGATTTTGCCTCATTGCACATTCAACTGGTAAAAGGTAATCATGATATTTTAAAGGATGATTATTACCAGTCAGCCAACATACAGCTTTCCGAAGAGAAATATAATATCGGCAGGTTCAGCTTTGTGCACGATCCTGTTTCCTGTGAAGAGAGCAGCCGGCAAACCGGCAATTTCTATTTCTGCGGACATATACATCCCGGTATACTGGTAAGAGGTGGCAGCAGGCAGGCATTAAGATTTCCCTGTTATCACTTTACTTCTACACATGCAATACTCCCCGCATTCAGTGGCTTTACCGGTTTATATATGGTCAGCAAGAAAGAACATGAACAGGTTTTTGCCATTGTAAATAATAACATTATTGAATTATAACTGTTGTACCCGATTAGCAGTAAGTAAAAAATTACTGACAACCGGTATTCAAAGAGATGATCAGAATTGCGTATAATAAAATCTATGCACATCCGCTTCCTGAAGGTCATCGTTTTCCGATGTTGAAGTATGAATTGATACCGGGCCAGTTATTACATGAAGGAACCATAACCGAAGAGGCGCTTTTTACACCGGCGATTTGTAACGAAGCGACAGTTTTGCTTACCCACGATAAAGCCTACTTACAAAAGCTGGTGGATCAAACACTCACGGCTTCAGAACAACGAAAAATCGGGTTTCCGCAATCGCCCGAACTTACCAAAAGAGAGCTGATGATTACGCAGGGAACAATTGACTGCTGCTATTTTGCCATGAAGGATGGCGTGGCTTTAAACGTAGCAGGAGGCACGCATCATGCATATGCAGATCATGGGGAAGGTTTTTGCCTGCTGAATGATATGGCTGTTGCGGCCAACTACCTGTTACAGCAGGGTGATGCGCAAAAAATCCTGATCATTGATCTTGATGTACACCAGGGAAATGGAACCGCCAGGTTGTTTGAACATGAGCCAAGGGTATTTACCTTCAGTATGCATGGTGCGCATAACTACCCTTTTCACAAAGAGAAAAGCGACCTGGATGTTCCACTAAAAGATGGTATTGCTACTGATGATTACCTGCACTTACTAAATGAACACTTACCAGAATTAGTGGAAGAGATAAAACCTGATTTTGCCTTTTACCTGTCCGGCGTTGATATACTGGAAACTGATAAGTTTGGCAAATTGAGTGTTACGTTGGAAGGATGCAAAAAAAGAGACGAAATGGTGTTTTCCTTATTAAAGCAGCAACAGATACCCGTTGCGGTAGCTATGGGTGGTGGTTACTCACCGGATGTACGCACCATTGTGGAAGCCCATTGCAACACCTTTAGAACAGCGGTACAATTATATGAGCACTAATCGCGGCAACACATTTTTAACATGCCATTTTGCACAACAACAATCTTTCTTCGATCATAAAAAAAACTCATAACCCACTCAGGCCAGGATAACTAACAACGGGTACTCCGAAACATGTAAAGCCGCGTACAAAATATGCCAAAGTATACACTGAAAAGTGCCGGATAACCTAGCCTGATACTACACAACAGCTACAGAAAAATCAAATGCATCATTTCCCTCATTAGCATAAGTGGTCTCTCCTGTGTTCATCAAATATGGTAATCATAATAAGAGAACAGGCATGCATCCATTCAAATAATCTTAGTCTCTCCATTGCATCAATGGAACCAGCATTAATTCATTTTCTTCTTAAGTGTGGTCACCTGCTCCTGCAGATCAGTCACCAGTGAAGCGAGTTGATTAACATCCCAACGCTGTGAAGTATTTGCTTTAGTAAGTATCATCTGCGCTTTCCAGGCTTCCAGGATATCTTCTGTATTTACCTGGTAAGGTTCAAATTGCGGATTATCACTTACCAGCGTAAGCCTGGTTTTTACCTTGTTGTTACGCACGATCCTTTTGTACACAATACCTTCATTTCTTGAAATAACAATATAGGTATTATTGGTTTTCAGGTCTTCCACATCTTCAATCTTTTCACCTACAATAACACTGCCGCTGGGCGTAGGCAACATACTATCCCCAACAATCTCAAACGCACGGTATTGACCAGGCGCCAGCATGGGAAGCGTAAACGTATTCAGTTCGTCAATAAACTCTGGGTCTGCATAACCAGCCAGGTAACCGGCCGCAGCTTTTACAGGCACGAGGTGTATTACCTGTGTTTCTGAAGACATCTTTAACTGTCGGCGCTTGTCTAAATAAGTACCACCGGTTTTAGAAGCGGTAAGGTCTTTTAATAATAACTCGTCAAGGCTTAATTTAAACATGGAGCAGATCACCTCCAGTACATCAAGGCGGGGCTCGGCCCTTTCTTCTTCATAGGCGCCGATGAGGGAGCGTTTGATCTTAAGCTTGTTGGCAAATTCTTCCTGCGTCCAGCCGCGCAGTTTGCGCAGGTAACGAAGATTTTTTCCGGCAAAACTCATAGCTAACTGATTTAGCTGCAAAATACTAATTAATTTAGTTTATCAAAAAAATATTTTAGCAGCGCCATATGCAATTGTTCGGGCAAATTAATTTACCGTCTTACCTGGGTCTTTTTAAAAGGGAAACGATACTTAAAATCTGGAATTAGTTTTTTTAAAAAACCAACTTTTTGAGGTTCCGGTAAACGGGTTTGTAATACTCACCTGCACTCAAATGTCTTTCTCCTGCTTACAAAGTCATGTATAATTATTCTGCCTTTACAAACCCTGTAGTTATTGCTGCAATTAGTTTGCAACAGCACGTATGAACTTGTATGACCAAACAAAAAACCCCGCACATTTCTGCGCGGGGCCTATCTTATAACTTACTACATATAACTATACTAGTCTTCCACTTTCACTTTACCCTTGCTCTTTGCAATCACTTCTTCAGCGATGTTGTTTGGAGCCGGTGTGTAATGAGAGAACTCCATGGTAGAAGTTGCACGGCCGGATGACAGTGAACGTAACTGTGTTACATAACCAAACATTTCGCTCAGCGGAACTTTGGCTTTGATCACCTGTGCATTACCACGGCTATCCATGCCTTCCAGCATACCGCGGCGACGGTTAAGGTCACCAGTAACATCGCCCATATACTGGTCTGGTGTAATAACTTCCACTTTCATGATCGGCTCAAGCAAAGTTGGTTTTGCTTTACGGCCAGCTTCACGGAAAGCTGACTTGGCACAAAGCTCAAAGCTCATAGAGTCAGAATCCACATCGTGGTAGCTACCGTCAAACACACGTACTTTCATGTTGTTTACCGGGTAACCAGCCAATACACCCGTGGTCATTGAAGTTTCAAATCCTTTAACGATTGCAGGAACAAATTCTTTAGGGATAGAACCACCAAACAAGTCGTTTACAAACTGGAAGCTCTTGCCTTCATTTTCCTTCATCCACTCTTCATCGGCTGGACCGAAATCAAACTGAATGTCCGCGAACTTACCACGGCCACCAGACTGTTTCTTCAATATCTCACGGTGTGTGATTGTTTTACCGAATGACTCTTTGTAAGCCACCTGCGGCGCACCCTGGTTCACTTCCACTTTAAACTCACGACGCATACGGTCGATGATGATTTCAAGGTGAAGCTCACCCATTCCACGAAGGATGGTCTGGCCGGTATCTTCATCAGTATTTACGCGAAGCGTAGGATCTTCTTCCACGAGTTTAGCGATAGCCATACCCATTTTATCCACGTCAGCCTGAGTTTTTGGTTCTACCGCGATAGCGATTACCGGCTCAGGGATGAACATGTTTTCCAACACAATTGGATGATCTTCATCACACAAAGTGTCTCCTGTTTTAATTTCCTTAAAACCTACTGCTGCAGCAATATCACCAGCTTCAATCGCATCAATCGGGTTTTGCTTGTTGGCAAACATTTTCATGATACGGCTGATACGTTCGTTTTTACCGCTACGCATGTTCCTTACATAGCTGCCAGCTTCCAAACGGCCGCTGTAACAACGGAAGAATGCCAGACGGCCCACAAACGGGTCGGTCATAATTTTGAAAGCCAACGCTGCAAATGGTTCTTTAGCGTTTGCTTTTCTGCTGATAGGGTTACCGCTTTCGTCGGTACCAACAGTATCAGGCAGGTCAAGCGGTGAAGGCAGGTAACGGCAAACTGCATCAAGCGCTGTTTGTACACCTTTATTTTTGAAAGAAGAACCGCACATCATCGGAACGATGCTCAGGTCAATACAAGCCTTACGGATTGCTTCATGTACTTCTTCTTCGGTGATCGTGTTAGGATCTTCAAAGAATTTCTCCATCAGCTTGTCATCATATTCTGCAACAGCTTCAATCAACTGGGCTCTCCAGTAATCTACTTCTTCCTGCATATCAGCCGGAATAGGCACTTCGGTATAGGTCATACCTTCCGTTGCGTCATCCCACTGAATACCTTTCATCTGTACCAGGTCAACCACACCTTTAAAATTATCTTCCGCGCCGATAGGTAACTGCAAAGGCACCGCTTTGGCACCCAGCATTTCTTTTACCTGCTTAACTACGTTTAAGAAGTCAGCACCTGCACGGTCCATTTTGTTAACAAAACCAATACGGGGAACACCGTAACGGTTTGCCTGGCGCCATACGGTTTCAGACTGAGGTTCAACACCGTCCACCGCAGAGAACAGGGCAATCAAACCATCCAGTACACGCATAGAACGTTCTACTTCTACAGTAAAATCCACGTGGCCCGGAGTATCGATAATGTTGAAATAGTATTTTTTTGTATCAGCGGAAGGCTTGCCCTGTAAAGTAGGGAAGTTCCACTGGCAGCTTACGGCAGCAGAGGTAATAGTGATACCTCTTTCTTTTTCCTGCTCCATCCAGTCTGTGGTTGCTGCACCTTCGTGAACCTCACCAATTCTGTGAATCATACCGGTGTAGCGCAGAATACGCTCGGTAGTAGTGGTTTTACCAGCGTCAATGTGCGCGGCAATACCAAAATTGCGTTGTAATTTCAAGTCCGCCATAAAAAATTGTTGTTTGTTGTTTTTAGCGAAATCACGGTACTAACCGAATTTCGGAGCGCAAAGGTAAAGATTTAATTGATTAAGAAAGGGTTTACAGATTAAATTGTGATTATGCAGGGCAGAATGTGGAAAGAAAATTGGAAGATTTTTATTAGGCAGCCGGCTTTGGTGCGCCTGGCATCGCCGGTTGTGTCACTCACTTCAGGGTTCGGAACATTACCTGACAATTTCCGCTACGAAAAAGTACAGGCAACAAAAAAGCCCCGTAATCAAACGGAGCTTTCTTCATTTTTAAAACCACCTGTTAATATAAATAGTTCAACGCTACAACGTCGTTACTGTTAAAGGTCCTGTTGCCGCCATTGGAGCAGCTCAGCATCCAGGATTCCGCGTCCGGTGTGGAAGGCGTACCCGGGATTAAAATAGCGCCAATGTTTGATGCACCTTCATTCACTGCAGTACCGCCGCAACTGTAACTCCTGTTCATATAATCGGTATGACGGAAACCTATACAATGACCAATTTCGTGCTGTATAACGGAGCCAACGTAGTTTACATCAGGGTTACTGCCATACGCATATTGGTTGGTATTCATTTTTATCGTGCTGTATGGGTTGCCCTGCCGTGTAGGAAAACCGGAAGAACCCAGGGTAATATAACCGCCGCTTGGCCCCTGGTTAAAGCCTTTAATCGTAATATTCGCCGTACCGGAAGTAATACGCTGGAAAGTGATTCTCAACCCAAGTGCGTTATAACGTGCAATCGCCAGGTCTGTTCCCTGAATAAAGGCCGTACCCAGGCTGGTTACTTTAATCTTAATTACCCTTGGCAGTGCTTTTACCAGGTTGGTGGTCCGGTACTGTTCTGTATTTGCAATACGCAGCAAAGAATTAGTGTTGGCGCCGCTTAGCAGGTCGCTGGATAAAACGATATCGCCTTCAACGCGGTAGCCATCTTCATCTTTAACCACTCCGGAAGTGCTGAAGCCCAAATCTTTTATTTTAGCAAGTATGTCGGCAGATATGTCTGTGGTGGTGGAAGCCTCAGGTGCTGTTTTTGTTTTCTGGCAGGATACAATGACCAATGTGGCCAATGCAAAAAGAAGAACAGGTGCAAAAATTTTTCTCATGATGTTGGTTTTTTAAATGAATAATTCTTCTATTTTCTGCAGGTTAAGGTTGAGATGGTACGAATAAACCTTTGCCGTATGCATTTGCGGCACAGGTTTTCAAACGGGCATCAGAATAATAGCGAGGGGGAATAAAAATTTGTATACCTGCAGTGTATACTTGATGCTGAAGAATTACGAAACTTTCAAAAGGTACTTTCTTACAATCGGTTATCTAAAGTAGTCTCTTTAACATTTTCTTACAAATTAAAAAATAGCAACCAAGTTGCATAATCATTCAAATCAAAAGCCTTCCTTAAAATGATGAATATTATTTAAAACTTTCACTTTAAGCCATCGCATTTATTACGATGCCCTATAAAATATTTGATCAGTTAAAAAGTTTTAAATTACCATATGAAGTTACCTGCCGTTGCATTCTTTATGGTGATGAGTTTTATCGCAGTACAAACGCAGGCGCAGCAGCCGGTAGATATTCAGTTATTCAACCGGTTTTCCCGGCTTTCCGGCCAAAAGGCTATTTCTGCTAACGGTTATTTCGTGGCGATGCTGAAACCGGGAATACGGCTACCAAAGTGTGTTTCCGTTATCCGCAGGATTTCAGACAGGGTTATCATCCTGAAATTTGCGAACCCTTCAACCATAGAAAAAGAGGTATCCACTTTCTCTGCAATTACCCCATCAAATAATCACTGGAAATATGCGCCGGGGCTTTATGAAAAACCATTTTCAAAAGGTCTTTACCTGCTCAGGCTATATTCAGCAAGTGCAGATTTTTTAAAGAACATAAAGGATCATATCGTTAATCAGTATGGCGCTGCTTATACAGTTCAGGTAGATAAGGCAAATACGCTGAATGATCTTGCCGATGCCGGGGAAGTGATATATATCGGCAAGGTGAACCCACCCAGACCGGAACTTGTTTTAACCGGCATGGATCTGTCTGCCAACAAAGTAAATACTGCGCATAGCCTCTACCCCACCCTGAATGGAAACGGTTTAACCGTATCAGTAAAAGAAAATCTTTTTGATACGACCGATGTGGACTTTTCGCACCGTTTTATTACGGGTACCATTGCGTCATCTGTGCTGGAAACCCACGCTACCATTATGGGAACAATTATTGGCGGAGGTGGAAATGCCTATACAACCAGCAAGGGTGTAGCGTGGGGAACCCGGCTAACATCATCAGATTTTGCGAACCTGCTGCCCGATGCCGATGCCAACTATCGCGATAATAACATTGCTGTTCAAAATCATTCTTACGGTACGGGTATAGAAAATTATTATGGTGCCGATGCTGCAGCCTACGATGAAAGTGTAACAGCCAACCCGGCACTGGTACATGTGTTCTCGGCAGGCAACAGTGGCGACCAGCAAGGTGATACAGGTACCTACAAAAGCATCGGCGGCTACGCCAATATCACCGGCAGCTTTAAAATGGCCAAGAATATTATTACGGTTGGTTCTTTAGATTCTTTTTATCATGTTCTTCCGCTTAGTTCCAAAGGCCCTGCTTATGACGGCAGGATAAAACCTGAGCTGGTTGCTTATGGTACAGATGGCAGTTCGGGCGCAGCGGCAATTGTTTCCGGTACGGTACTACTGGTACAACAGGCTTACAAAGACCGCATGAATAACCTTCCACCGGCCGCATTGGTAAAAGCACTGTTACTAAATACAGCGGATGATGTGGGGAACCCGCATGTTGATTTTCAATCCGGTTTTGGAAGCGTAAACGCAGCAAGGGCAATCAGTGAAACACTTGCACAACATTATTTCTCAGGAAGTATTACCAATAGCGGCGTTAAGGATTATACACTAACTATACCCGCCAATACCCATCAGCTAAAGCTGTTGTTATGCTGGACGGATACCGCAGCGGAAGCCAACAGTTACAGGGCATTGATAAACGATCTTGATCTTGAATTGGTGAACAGTGATGGCCAAATTTTTCAGCCTTATGTATTAAACACTTCGCCATCCAAAGAAGCGCTTGAAAGGTTTGCCGTTCGTGGCCGGGACAGCCTGAATAATGTGGAGCAGGTTGTTATTGAAAACCCTTTTCCCGGTACCTACCGGGTGCGGATAAAGGGACATGATGTAATGACCAGTCAACAGGATTTTTTCGTTGCATATCAATGGGACACGGCCCATCATTTCTCCTGGCTCTACCCTTCCAAAGAAGACAATCTATATGCCGGTGCTTATAACATCATCCGTTGGCAAACGACGGACAGTTCCGCTGTTGCTGCCATAGAAATAAGTTATGATAAAGGCCTTCACTGGGATACCCTCTCAAAAAATTTCCCCATTCTTAATGGCTACCGAAATATATATATCAGGGATAGTTTCTGCCTGGGGCAATTGCGAACACAGTTGTACGGGCATTACTTTTATTCAGATACATTTACCATCGGCCAAAGGTTAGCCACAGGAGTTGCTTATAACTGTGCAGACTCTTTTATGTTTTACTGGCAGAAAGCACCAGGCATCACCACCTACAACGTTTATACACTAAGACAGGCCTATCTTGAAAAGCTGCAGACGGTAACGGACACCTTGATTGTTCTAAGCAAGACAGGCAACCCCGTTTTTTATGCAGTTGCACCGGTGATAGACAACAGGAACGGGCTTAAATCTTATGGATTTGATTATACTGCCCAGGGCGTTGAATGTTATCTGAAAAATTTTCTTGCAGATTTTGTTTCGCCGGCGGCTGCGTTACTGCGTGTTGAACTGGGAACACTCACCGGTATCAAAACGCTTACGGTCCAAAAGATAACAGATGAAATGGTGAAAGTGCTTTATACCACTAACCAGGCGCCCGGTCTTTCCTTTACAATCACGGATGATACCCTCCTGCGTGGTTTAAATCATTACCGTTTGCAGATCATGCTTCAAAATGGCAAGACCATTTTCAGCGATATACAAACCGTAACTTATACTGCAACAGAACCATACCTTGTATTCCCCAATCCCGTACGGCGCGGGCAAACAATCAGGCTATTGTGCAGTGAGCTGGCCGATAACGTTTTTGAATTATACTCCGCCCTGGGACAAAAAATACTACAGCGTAACCTTACGGATCTATATACAGAGGTAGCCATCAATACTCCTGCTGCCGGTGTTTATTTTTATATCATCCGGAAAGAAGGGAAAGTGAGCAGGAAGGGAAGGATCGTCGTGTTGTGACAATCTGCATCCGCATCAATACATAGTCAGGCCAACCGGCCAAACATCACAAAATGAAAAAATCCCGCCTACAACTAGCGGGATCTTTCTATATAAAACGTTAGAGATAACGGGTTACACTTTAAAGTGCGAGAATGCCTTGTTTGCTTCAGCCATACGGTGAGTATCTTCTTTCTTTTTGAAAGCAGCGCCTTCACCTTTGCTTGCAGCAACAATCTCGTTAGCCAGTTTATCCGCCATGGTACGGCCATTTCTTTCGCGGCTGAAACGGATCAACCATTTCATGCTTAAAGAAATTTTCCTGTCGGCACGAACTTCGGTAGGAATCTGGAAAGTAGCACCACCAATCCTGCGGCTGCGTACTTCTACGGCAGGCGTTACATTGGATAAAGCTTTTTTCCATATTTCGTACCCTTGCTCGCCGGTAGTTTTGCTAACCTTGTCAAGAGCGTTATAAAAAGTGCTGATTGCAGTGCTTTTTTTGCCATCCCACATCAGGTTATTGATGAAACGGGTAACCTGCTTGTCGTTATAGCGTCCATCAGGAGCTAAAGGTAATTTCTTGGCTTGTGCTTTACGCATATCTCAAAAATGTTATTGCTTGTTGTTGATTATTTTTTTGGTTTCTCTTTCTTGGTACCGTATTTAGAGCGGCTCTTCTTACGGTCTTTTACGCCTGCAGTATCAAGGCTTCCACGTACAATATGGTAACGTACACCTGGTAAGTCTTTCACACGACCCCCGCGGATCAACACGATAGAGTGCTCCTGCAGGTTGTGACCTTCACCCGGGATATAAGCAATCACCTCTACTTTGTTGGTTAAGCGTACTTTCGCTACTTTACGTAAAGCGGAGTTTGGCTTTTTTGGAGTTGTTGTGTACACCCTTGTACATACGCCGCGGCGCTGAGGGCATGCATCCAAAGCCCTTGATTTGCTCTTTGCCCTGATGATTTCACGGCCTTTTCTAACTAATTGTTGTATTGTAGGCATTCTGAACCAATTATTTTTTTTCGGACGGCAAAGGTATAGACCTGATGCTTAAATTCCAAAAAATCAAAATCTTAATTCCAAAAAAAATCCCAAAAGCGTCCAAATCAGCCTTTGGGATTCAGTATTTGCATGCATTTCCATACTTAGATCCTGAAAATCCAGTGGTGGGTATCCGGTGTTTTTCCTTCCCGGATGTCTGCAAGACGCTGTTTTATTTCGCTGGCAACCGGGTAGTTGTTCACATCAAATTCCATCACCAGGTCGTGGTACTTTAATTCTTTCACCATGGAAATCACCGCGGCAGTCCCGGTACCGAATACTTCCTGTAACTGGCCCTTTTTATAGGCTTCGGTCAGCTCATCAATATTGATCCTGCGCTCTTCCACCTTCAGCCCCATTTCCTCCAGAACGGTGATCACACTGCTCCTGGTAACACCCGCCAATATCGTTCCTTCCTCCAGCGAAGGGGTTATCGCCACGTTGTTAATCACAAAAAACACGTTCATCATCCCCACTTCCTGCAACCATTTGTGTTCTACCGCATCGGTCCACAATACCTGGTCATAGCCCTGTGTTTTGGCAACGGTGGCCGCTTTCATGCTTCCGCCATAGTTACCGGCATTTTTTGAAAAACCCACCCCGCCCGGTGCAGCACGGGTAAACGTCTCTTCCACAGCTATTTTCAGCGGCGCAGAAAAATAAGCGCCTGCCGGGCTTAACAGGATGAGGAATTTATATTTTTCAGACGGTCTTACGCCCAACATCGTGTCTGTAGAGAACATGATCGGCCGGATGTATAAGGAATATTCCTTTTTTGCAGGGATCCAGTTCTTGTCAATCTCAATCAACTGGCGCATCCCTTCCATAAAAATTTCTTCCGGCACCTCGGGCATGCACATTCTTTCGGCAGACAGGTTAAACCTGCGGAAATTATCATAAGGGCGAAAAATAAAAGGGTTGCCCTCAGTGTCTTTATATGCCTTGACACCTTCAAAAATAGACTGCCCATAATGCAGTGCCGCCAGTGAGGGTTCCAGCAGTAACGGCTGGTAAGGCTTTATTTCAATGGATTTCCACTCGCCGTTTTCATAATCCGCCTCCAGCATGTGGTCTGTAAAATATTTGCCAAAGGGAAGATTGTCAAAATTGAAGTCATTCAACTTACTTCTTTCTACTCTTGTAACTGAGATGTCTAATGCTTCGGTCATAACACTAAATTTGCTGCAAAATAAAAGGAAATTTTTAAAGCTAACAATTGTTAATATCAATCATTTTATGAATTCCTCTCTTCCACCATTTGTTATAGCCGAATTGTATAAGAACACGCTTGTATTAACGGGTGATGTTAAGACGGGTCCAAAGAATGATGAGCCGCAATTTACAACAAAAAAGGTGGATGCACCGAAAGAAACGCCGCCGCCCATCAATAAAAAGTGGTGGCTTGGTGATAATAAAAGACAGGTTACTGTGCTGGTAAGTGATGAGGAAAATGCATTCATCAGCGATGAACACCTGGGTACCTTAATGAAGCTGCTGGAGGCGTTAAAGATGAATATGGGCGATGTGGCGATCATCAACATAAAGAAACAAACGGTGAACTTTGCCCTGTTGAAAGAGCAGTTAAAGGTGAACTACCTGCTGATGTTTGGGGTTACCACGCAACAGTTTCAGCTTTCCTTTGCCATGCCCGATTACCAGGTGCAACAGCATAACAGTTGCACCATTTTGTCAGCGCCGGCAATTACGCTTTCATCGGTAAAGGATGATAAGGCCATCAACGTAGAAAAAAGAAAATTGTGGGAAAGCCTGAAGCGCATTTTTGCATAGTATCGCCGGTAGACTTAAGCCGCCTGGCGAATACGAACAACAGTATTTCATGATCGCCGGAGGCGATAAAATAACCATGCAGGGAGAAGACACCCTGCATAGCCCAACAACTTCCATCATATATCACCTGCCTAAATTATACAAACATGCAAACCTTGATTTTCGCTACCAATAACCAGCATAAGGTGCAAGAGATCAGAAGCGTTACCGGCAGCAGGTTTACCATCATTACACTTAAAGAAGCCGGGATCGACATCGATATACCGGAACCACACGATACCATTGCGGCAAATGCGTCCGAAAAATCAAGGGTGATCTATGAGCTTACCGGCAAAGATTGTTTTAGTGAAGATACCGGCCTGGAAGTAGCGGCACTAAACGGTGAACCCGGTGTTAAAAGCGCCAGGTATGCAGGCGATGGAAGGGATTTTCAGCAAAACATTGACAAACTGCTGCTAAACCTTTCCGGTAAAGAGGACCGCAGCGCCAGGTTTATCACCGTAATCTCCCTGTTGATGGATGGAAAAGAACATTTGTTTGAAGGCATTTGTGAAGGCTGTATTGTTCAGGAACAGACAGGCGCCGGCGGGTTTGGCTATGACCCGGTGTTTATACCCGATGGCAGTAACAAAACATTTGCAGCAATGACGATGGAAGAAAAGAACAGCTTCAGCCATCGCAGGAAGGCGACAGATCAATTGATCGCCTTTTTAAACGTTGGTTAGTTGCGCCGCAAAGCCTCCGGGCAGGCAATAGCCCCCTATCTTATGCCAACTTCACCTATTGCCTTGGATTAACCGTACAATAACTGCCCGTTACCCGTATTTATCACTACGTTATGATTTCCGGTGCCCATTTTTTCGTTGTGGTATGGTTTTTTGTAGCTATTCTGTAAACGTTGACCTATGTTTAAGAAAACAGGCGCATGGGGTTTTCTTATCAAATACTCCGTGCTTATTGCTGTGGTATCTTCCATCCCCATGTTATTCTTTATCAAGGATGCAAGATTTTCTGAAACCTGGCTATTGTACCTAGGCGATGCATTGGTGCTTGCCGGTGTATTCCCGCTTATGATCGCCTTCAACAGGAACTTTGCCAATGAAGATGCCGGCATCAGTAATATGGTTACCACCGGTTTTATTATTACGGGCATTACCATGCTGCTCATTTTATTGCTGGGCTTTATCATGGTGGTGGCGTATATCCCCGGCCTGTTCAGCAGCGGTGAGGCAGGCAAAACACTTGCACAGGCGCCGTTGAATAAGGTTGACGATAAAACCAATGGCATGCTGTACATATTGATCCTTAACGTAATGGTGGGCAATTTTATTGCAGGCGCTTTTTCCTCACTCATCACCGCCTTTACGGCCAAGAAAGATCAAACACAGGCCGTCTGAAGAATGGAGGGGTAGGGTGATAGTGGAATAGCCATGTTGGAATTGGAGTGAGGAAAAAAATTTTGTTGCGGATAATTTATGGTAATTGTTACTTTTTACAAACGTGGGAGACAAATGCCTGACCATCGCAAATGAAAAGGGTTATACAATCTGTTTGAAAACATCATTTATCATACGCAATTGCTTGCGAAAAGTCAACTACAACTTCATTATACATTCCAAGCATTTCCTCTGCAAGCCCTCTGTCAGTTAAAACATTTGAATGATTAAAGTTTATAACTTTTGTATATTGTTTTATGCTTTTCCGGCCTTGTGGCATTTCATCGATAAGTCTCTAACAGTCTTCTGTGCGAAACAATTGATAAATGAAAATAAGAGAAATATTTTTTTCATTTTTGCAGGTGTCCCAAAAAATAGCAGCCAAGGACAGATCTTGCTACTGTGCTGGTATTCATTGCCCGTATAGCCCGGAACCACTGATAGTTGAAAATATAAAGATGAAATTAAGAACAAAAGCTCAATAGAATTATGTCTGTCTGAACTGCTGCTAATAGCGAAAAAGAAGATGAGAATTTATTTTTCAGCCAGCATAGCAGCAAACTCATGTAAGCCGCCGTTTTATCCTGTCCATTGAGCAACGTCTGCCTCTCCGATTTTATATTCTTTCTTTGTTGTCAAATCAAAGATGTAAATGTCACTAAGCCATGTGTCGTTCTTACCTTGTCTTCCGTTTCTTTTGAAGAGAAAGAAGTTGCCATCCTTTGAAAAAATCAAGTCTGAATAAGAACCCTTGTGAAATGTAGAAACAACTTTCGTATTGATGTCAACTTTTTTAAGTGAAGGTTCAGAAAAACCCATGAAGCCAGGTAAGTAAGTTACCAAAACATAACTGGTATTTGGGTCAAGTCTTGGTTGAAAGTAACCGCTTCCAAATTTAGGGTCAAAATGTCCATCAAATTTCACAAGTAATGTTGTGTCTGCCTGGTCGGTCAAATAGATATTGCCATACAATGAATAAACTGATTTATTGCCAACAGTAGATTTGGAAAAAAATCTTGGTTTAGTGTCATTGAAAGTTAGGCCGTTGTAAGTGCTTGAAAGTCCCTGATACTTTGTTAAGCTATCTTTTGTTGAAACTAATTTTCCGTCTGGAGCAAAGAATTGAGTTGTTATTTTTAAACTGTCGCTTTCCGTTGTTTCATAAAGAACTTTTTTTGAAATCCAACTGTTGCCTGTTCTGATGTTCAGCGAATAATAAGTTTTGTAATATATTTCACCCTTAAAAGTGCTCGTTTCATTAGGGTAATTATATTCACCTGCGAAACCAAATTGCATAGTGTCGCCTAAAAATACACACGGTTCGTCTAAAAATATTTGTTTGCTGTTGGCTTTGAAAATTATTGTGTCCTTTTGTTTAGTGAAGTCGTATAGGTAAAGACCATCTTTGTCCTCAAAAAGAAGAACAGATTGTTGCTGTTCTCTTTTTTGTTCGCTATGACAACCATACAGTATCAATATGGCTACCAATAATATTAAAAGTCTTGAACAGTGCATGGTCTAAAAAATGGCGGTTTACTCCCAGGTATTTATGCAGGCAGGGCATTCAACGGCGTGTCAACCGATAACCGAAGCCAAGTAAAATACAAAGATGAATTTATTACAAATGCTTAATAGCGTTCCGTCACGATATGTCTAATGCTGAATAATGAACCAACTACTGAAGTATGTAATGTCAGCCCTGTTTATATAAATACTTTTGTTGGTGGCAATACCTTTTTGTCTACCCTAATTATTTTTTAATAAATGTCAAAACTTGATTGCATCAAAAATTAATCTGATAAGTAAAAATTAAGAAAATTAAATACTAGATTTTATCTCGTATGACAAATCAAAGTAAGCACGATACTCAATTGGAGTTGGACTTCCATTAAGACTAATTTCATATTCCCCTATCCTAACGTTTCTTTTCCATAACACTCCATAGATTACAAATGAACCAGGTTTAACACTAAATTTAAATGTTTGGCGACGTGTAATTGTTTCGCCGATTACATGTCCAGTCTGCTTTGATACATTGGCGCCAATCTTTGCCTTTATTGAGTAAATTAAGCTCACATCAATTCCGGCATTACCTTCCGTTTTTATGTCCAATGAAATTTCATTAGTAACTGTTTTGGTAATTTCGTATTCTACAGTTAACACTTCATTCCCAAATTTATTGTCTATAGGAAATTTGTCTTATGCATATATTTGAACTTCGTTTGAAATATTGGTCTCTTCTAAAAGGTCTAAAGATGAAGGAACTGAATTTGTAAAAACAGGATTTTGAACATCGTTCGAAGTGTTGTTTTTTTCTAAAGATGGTTGAACCAAGTCTTTCGAAGAAACAGCATATCTATAATCACGTTCAATATTCCAATGAGTTCCTCCCCAATTGGAAACACAAGTAAATGAAACTGCTTCACCTGCGTTAATTTCAAATTTAATTTTATCAGAAGTCATTAAAAGAAAACCTCTCCCTACCGTAAGTAAATGTTTTCCTGGTTGAATTATAAACGTTTCTACTCTACCGTTACTGATTGTACCAATTTTATTGCCATCAATATAAACATTCAGATCCCATAATTTTCCATGCATTGATTTCTTTCTTTCAAGATGCAATAATGTATGCTGATTATTACTCATTTGCCTATCCATTTTCTAAGTGCTAAAATCATAGCTACAAATTGAAACTGCTAACGTATTACCACCAACGTTCATCAGCTTTGCGATGGGCTGGAATTCTGTAGTACTTCGGCCGAAAGAAAAGCTGATTAGAAATACTAATAATGAAAATAAGAACTTAATCTCAATTTATGACGTCTTGCTGGTAGCTGCTGCCAAAAAATGATTTTGCATCGATTGCTCTCCCGTCTGCCAGTCTATTACAAAATTGTTGTTAGGCGCTTTCGTCTTTAGTTTTTAACATAAATTACCTCATCCGGCTTTTTGGATAGATCAACCAGATAGTTGTCAAGATACTTCGGGTCATACCAGTTGTCCCACGGTCGCAAAGCATGAAAAGCATTGAGAAAATCCTCTGCCAGTCCAGCATCACTGAAACTTGCGCCAGCCCACCTTGCATTTCGGAATTGTTCATTAGGCTGTCGTTGTAATGGTATTTGAACCGCCTTGCTTCCAATGATTTTCCAGACACCATAAGTAAGTTGCTCTTTGGTCACTTCGATAAGGGAAATTAATTTATTTTCTATACACAATAGGTCAATTGAAGGCACTTCATCTACCTTGAACTTTTCATCGTATAATGCAATTCTCACTGAATTAGGCATTGATTGTCCAAGGGCCTGCCCAACACTTACTTCGCCATTGCTTAGAGGAACTACAAATACATCTCCTGGTTCCCATCTAATTTTTTTTCTGCTCATATCAGTTTGCGGACTTTGTTGCGCCTAACGTTTCCAGGGCTTTGTGCAGTTGGGGAATTGACCAACTGTCCGCACGGAACTGAAGCTAAATTTATAAACAAAAAGCTGAAAATATGTCCGGCGCACCGCCATATTGCCGAAGCAATGTAAGCAGCAGTTTTTTGTCTTCACGCATAACCGTTCACACTTAAGTCGTAGCATTTATCTTTTGTCAGGTTGATTTTAAGATTAAAGTAGCAATTGCCGCCGTCCTCAACCATTACAATTGAGGTTTTCCAATCGTTTCCACGTGTCCCGCAAAGACAATTAATCCATACTTCCTTGTCGCCATTTTTGTTTGTAACAGCAACATACTGTCGCTTATATTTTTGTTTTGTCAGGTCAATGGAAAAGTATTGTTTGTTGTCAGGTGAAAGTTTATTGTTGTATTTGTTTATGAAGTCGGTCATTAATCTTTCAATTTTTTCAATGTCGTTCTGTGTCAAAGTTGACGCCGAATAAGTTTTATCAAACAGCCAGTCCCTTGAGCTGTCAAATGGAATCATAACAATCAATGACGTGTCAACTGGCTGAACCATTGTAACTACCGCTTTTGGCGTGTCAGTTTGATTATTTGTTGCCTGTCCGCAAGAAACATGTGTCAATATTGAAAACAAAATTGCCCAACTGTAATTAAAGGATGAAGATGTCATAATAAAATTGTTGCTTATGGTGAAAGGTTTTTCTTCTGTGCTAATACTTCGTCGGCCTAAACCAAAAGTTAATCAAAGATAGCCCGGTTAGTGGCAGAAGAGCCATTTAAGCCAGCGGCGTAGCACCTGGCCGCTGCCTGCAATCGAACCACAAAGTCCGTTAGCACGAGACTTTTGCGGGGAAGTGTTTCCTATTTATATTCCTTTCATTCCACAACCTGGAGTACACTTCGAGGTGACTGAAATGTCCTTCCGTTATAATAAGTTATGCAAATACTCTTTTTGTGGATCGTTTAAGAAAACTATTTTTTTATCTTTCTCATAATACAAATTAAGTTTTCCTTTGTCTGGACCATTTTCAATAGCGGCAACTCCATCTAGCACAGTTAAAAAACCAAAAAGCGTCATATCAACAGCCTCCTTTACAACATCTAATACAGCATTCCTATCATGCTCTTCCAAATTGTTGTACCAATCGCTTAATATAATCTGTTTGGCATGTGGTTGTCTGCCTGGTGGTTTTATAAGATTTTTTTCCACTGAACTTTGTGATACTTTCCCCACGACTATTTTAATTACATCGATAAATGTCTGCTGCTCCATAGTAATTATTTTACCAAAGCACGATAATACGCTTTCATTTTGAATGAATTTATTTTTACAGACTCACTATTGAACCATTTGAAAAGGCATTCCGGTTACCAAGTCAAGTTAAATTCATTTAAGTTTCTTCAACCTAGAAAAAACAAGTTCTTAAAATTTTTAAAAGAATGTTTCTACTACACTAAATGTTTTCAAACTTTATATTGTTCTTTAAGGATGACCTAATACTCCGGCAATTGCATCTTCAATTTTCTCCATCAAAGAATCATATTCTGATTGCTCGATGTTCCTGACGTATTTTTTTTGCCTACGAAAAAGGATAGGAATGAACCATAAATCACGAACCAATTCTCTGTCAATACTCTCACACTCATCAAAAGTTAACTTAACTATTGAAGAATATAAAAGATTATAAAGCTGTCTATCAAAAAAACGATCTCTTAGCTTAAACAAAAATCCTTCTTTCCAACTGTTATGAATAACTTCTATTTCTTGTTTATTTGAATTCATATATTTAATGTCTGGATCTCATAGCACCCCTGGAATATATTTCTCAATTAAAATTTTTGCTTACAACTTTACAAACTTGTCATGCAGTTACGTTTAAAGAAAATGTTTAAAAACAAGCAATATTTCCGCTGTTACCTTCAGCTATTTAAATCTATCAAACCTTAATAGATACAAAGTCATAAGTTATACTGGTCACCAGGGTACTGTTGAAAAGGACGTGTCTAAGCTCATCGTCCCTACGCTGCTTGCCATTAAAAATTCCAGTTACCTTGTGGCTGTCACTACAGGGGGATACACCCTGGATACAATTTTGATCTTTAGTTGCAGCAGCATCCGCCTGATATCTGCAACCGTTACTTCTTCGCAAATGGTGTTCTCTTGATCAATGTTTTCAGTCCGGGGTTATAGGAATCCACCGTTCCGAATGCAGGCCTTCTTGTGTCTGAGAAAATACTGTTCCCCTGGTCATTATAAATGCTGATCGCGACCTTGGTCGCATAGGACTTCGTGGAATAGGCGTTTCCGCTGCTGAATGACGATCCTTTACCATCATCTTTTTTGTCTTTGTCATAAGAAGTATACCCGGTACCGCTGGTGAAAGTGCCTTTGTTTTCTATTGAATAGGAGCCGATAATTACATACTCTACACCAAGCAGTTCCGCCCATTCCTTTGGCGTATTTACGGAAAGGCTGCTGGCAGACATATTGTGTTTGGCAAGAATCGTATTGGTCACCATCGGATCCTGTATTGTCTGAAACGGAGACTGGTCACGGAGTGCATCAACACAGGAAAGCTGGACCTGTTTACTCATGGATTCACTGCCCAGTGAAGGGTCGTTCGTAAAGATCTCAAAGGGCAACACAGCGATTTTGTTTTTACGCTGCTCCGGGGTGGATGACGGGGCCTGGGCGGGTGCCTGTGCATCAGGATGGCTGTCACCGGTAGCATTGATTACTTCAATCCTGCCGCTGGCAAAATGAATGCTGCCGATCTTTTCTTTTTTCAGTTCGTACTCCAGCGTTTCGCCGGAGTGCACAAACCTGATCTGCTCATCACTGATACCGGTTACTTTTCCAATCTTCTTTTCTCCGCTTGTCATGACAACGGTGTCCTGCTTTTCCTGGGCAGCACCTGTCTGCGGCAACAGGTTTGAAAAGAGTAATATGGCAATCACTAAGGTTAGCGTGGTTTTATTCATAAGTAAAGTTTAATCCGAAAATAAAAGATCTCACGATAGAAACCCTAACAATTGAAATATAAAAATGTTACTTCCAAAAGGAAGTATCGCGACTGAATTACCGGCATATGCCCTTCAGCTTTTAATTGTATTTTGCTTAATCATATAACCGCAGAATCCAAATGAACCAGCAGGACATAGAAAAAGCGAAGGTGGTAGCTATTATCACCTTAAAACTTCCATTGGTTACAATGCAACTGAGCGAGAAACTCGGGCCTGATCAATGCGTTGCTGATCATTCTATTGAAAACGGGTCGGGTGAAAGTTATGGACTCTATTACCGAAACACTTTGTTTCTTGGTTATCAATATCAGTTATGGAAAGAAAGAAATACAGGATTTGTAATTAAGCTTGCACAACACTTAAACACAGCGGAGATGACAGCACGTTTTACTGATTACTTTAAAACATTTGGAACAGTACAGACGTATAAGGAGCAGTATACATTCCTGGATATTTCAACGCTACTTTCGCTTGAACAACGATTTGACATCATTGAAAAGATGGTCCGTGGCTTTTTTGAGAGCTGATAACAGGAAATCAGGCAGGAGCACTAAAATTGTAATCACGGTTAAATGTAGTAGTGATTTAGTTGTGCTTTCAAATGATGTCTGACAATTTTATATATAATAGCGTTTGTATTGCAAAAAAACCTAAGCATCAATGGCGTAGAAAAAAGTAAAGGTATCAGAAAAGAATTGATCAGCGCACCAGTTGACAGCCACCTCCCGAAGCATTTGAACTCATCACATGTGCCGGTTAAAACCTCCACCAAAAAGAAAATAAACTTTAGATGTTATAGTCTATCTTGTTATACAAAGCTGCACATGATATTCGCCGCTTTATTCTTAGCTAAAAAACAAACTTATGAAACACTTTTTTGTCATGATGTTTTTGATAACATCAGCCTCACTTTATGCACAGCAGGGAAAGAACCAATTTCAAATTGCCGGACAGGTTGGATTTCCTACAGGTGACTTCGCAGACGCAGTTCAAACAGGATATGGCGGCACAGTAAAGGGTCTGTTAGGATTGGGAAAAAATCTGCAGGGGACCTTCATGACAGGTTATTCGATTTACAAAGCAAAAATTCAAGCCAATGCGCCATCAGCTTCCACGAACTTTAAATCTATTCCGTTATTGCTCGGTGCACGGGCAAATCTTGGCGACTTTTTTATTGAACCACAAGTTGGATGGAGCATCAATACCATCACCGCCAGGGCCGGGGGAGCATCTGCTTCTGAAACCCAAGGCTCCTTCACATGGAATGCCGGGATCGGTTATAAATTTGACAACCTTGAATTAGGTGTTCGTTATCAGTATGGGCGTTTGAAAAACTCTGATGAAAACTTCACTTATGCAGGTGTTCATCTGGGTTATAATTTTGACTTATAAATCAATTATTTTCATACACCAGCCGCTATCAACTCCATAATATTTCATTTTGCCAAAACCAAAAACCTCCGGAAGCTATTTGCATGTTTAATGCCGGGTCTGCATAATTGCAGCGGGCTATCGCTAATCAATAAACAGCAATTAGATTCTACAGGCGACAATACGAGATGATACAGAAGGAAGAATGAGTGACCCACAAACTGTAAGCACAAAAAAGCAGGTGTTGCCACCTGCGCTGGATGTAGTACGTATTAAACGGTCCGGGTTGAAAAAATATGTTGATTTAAATACTTTCAAAATAAAGAGCTGCATAGAAATGCTGCTCCGTTCTAATCCAATATCCTATGAAAAACCTGCTAAGTATATTCAAGACAGATGCCAGAAAATTAACTGTCTGATTTATAGTCATTTAACTCAATTTATGGGTTTCAATTTTCTCATTTCCGGAAAGCAAAGACCAGGAATGGGAATTATGAACTCACGACACCATTAGCCTTATTTATTTTCCTCCCGGTAAACAGATCAAATACAAGCGATTATTTTTGGAATGTAATTAACAACACACCTTCACCAAATAAAATCCACAAACATGAGCACTATTAAAGTAAAAGACGGTACCGAGATCTATTACAAGGACTGGGGAACCGGCCAGCCAATTGTCTTCCATCATGGATGGCCATTATCCGGCGATGACTGGGACACACAAATGATGTTTTTCCTGGAAAAAGGCTTTCGAGTGATCGCCCATGATCGTCGGGGCCATGGCAGATCCACGCACACATTGGAGGGTAATGAAATGGATACTTATGCGGCAGACGTGGCAGAACTTACGGAACACCTTGATCTGAAAGAGGCCATTCACATCGGGCATTCCACCGGAGGAGGTGAAGTCATTCGCTACGTAGCCAAATATGGCAGGGGGCGTGTAGCCAAAGCAGTTCTTATCAGCGCAGTAACGCCTGTAATGGTTCAATCAGAAAACAATCCGGAAGGTGTTCCCCTGTCTGTGTTTGATGACATCCGTAAAGGGACCGCCTTTAACAGAGCACAATATTTTTACGACTTTACCATTCCTTTTTACGGGTATAACAGGGAGGGAGCAGAGATCGCCCAGGGTATCAGGGACAACTGGTGGCGACAGGGAATGATGGGGGGTATCAAGGCTCATTACGACTGCATCAAGGCATTTTCAGAAACCGACTTTACAGAAGATCTTAAAAGCGCAGATATTCCTGTATTGGTAATGCATGGCGAAGATGATCAGATTGTGCCTTTTGAACTCACCGGAGTGAAGGCGGCAAAGTTACTCAGGAAAGGATCACTCCTTTCTTATCCCCGCTTTCCGCATGGAATGCCCACTACGGAAGAAGAAACCATTAACAGGGATTTGCTAAGCTTCATTCAGTCATAACGCTTATAAGCAGGAAAGAGCTACCATTTGTAAATCATTCATTTTAGGATCAACCGGATAAAATTGAAAATTATTCCGACTGTTCACATCCTTCTTAAAGAGATCTTTTCAAATGCGATAAAATTTGTTGAAATTCGTGCGAATGTTGTGCATCGTTGTTTTTGTATTTGTCGTTACTTACTTAGACAACTGCACAACATTTTTGCTTCATCCATTTACAAATATTCTATTCAATAATACATCTCTGGTTTAATAGCGCAATGCGTTAATGATAATTGTTCATTGTTTGTTTTATTGCCCAATGCTTAACGTTAAGCTGGACATACCGCCCAATAGATCGTCAAAAGTTGATGCAGCGTTAGGGCAGCCAGTTTTTTGCTAAACCCAATGTGTGTAAGCTCCCCCAAAAACAGTACGTTTTAAAAGTCGCACAAGTCGCGTTGTCCAGTCAACTGGCACCACCTTGTCGCAATTAATTTTGCGTAGTCGACATAAAATAAACCGTAACTACCTATTGAATACCCTTCATTTGCCTCAACGATTAAAAGCCTGCCATCTTTGGTTAGTCCAAAGTCTAAAGCATATGCTTTCGGGGAGTCCCTAAATGTTTTAACAGCTTTTTCAATTACTCTAAAGTCATAGCTGCATCGCCAATCTCCTTTATATGGGCGAACACCCAACACTTCATTATACCTAACAAAAACTCTCCATTCTGCTATAAAATCAACGGGTTCAGAAACCCAAATTGGTGTATCGAATTCGTAATTACTTATCCCAATTAAATCCGCTGTGCTTTTGATCAGTCTACCAGTAAATTGTTTCAAAAATCCTCTCGGCTTTATGAAAATATTCCAGTGATCAGGATTATTAGATACATGGCTAATCGTTGAGGGATAGATATTTCTCCCAAAGAATCCTTCAAGACTTGTCGGATAGTCGAACGGTTCCGGAATGGGATGATTCAATAACTGAAGAGCCTGATGTATAAATTGTATACTTCCTAAAAAAACATGGTTTTCTTGTACATTGAGATTATCAAACGTTTGGACTTCATTAATTTGAAATCCCATGTTATAAAATGCTTCAAGTCCTGTGTAAAAGCTTATGTTGCTGAATTCTCCCCTAACTAACTTCTCAATGTATAAGTTCATAAGTCGAAATCTATAAATAGAAACGGATTCTCAATAAAATTTCTGCCAACGGCTCAGGGCTTGCCGCTGTGCAGGTATTTTATAATGTCCAGCCCGGAATTGAAGCCCAATAGAATTACTGATGATGAAGATAAGAACTGAAACTGAATACAATTACGCCTAACCGAACTGGTGCTGATAGCGAAACATAGCTGATGGGCTATTCGTCCGCCAGCATAGCAGCAAACCCAGGTTGGCGGTTGCTTTAGTCGTCAATTCTAGAGTGGTCGGCTTCTTTAACATAAACGGCTAGCTTTTCCAGGTCAGAGAAAATTGGACTTAGAATCTCAACGAACTTTAATTGATTTTCTTTCGTATCTAGGTGGGCATAAAAACCGCCGGCTTCTGGGTCGAAGTCTATATGCTGAAGTAGTTCCGGCTGAGTCTTTTCTAAAATCTGTATTATGTGCCCTTCCCAACAATACCCGTTTCCCTCATAACCATATTTTTCGAAAAAGTCAGCATACGTTGGATAGAGTTCCGGCTCTTCAAGTCCTGCCATGATTGTAAATCTGTCAGTATCGTCGTAAAGCTTAAAAGGAAAGTAATTTGTCACTTTTTTTTTATTTATATGTACTGCTGAAGTGTCAACAAAATGTTTATCTACCGGTTCATGATTTTTATTCGGTTCAGAGCAAGATAGTTGAATCGCAAATAGTGTCACTATTAAACCTGCTATCTGTTTCATGAATATCGTTTTGGGGCTTGGCGAAGGGCGGTATTTTTAGCACTAAAGTTCATACGAAGAACAAATGTTGAACCTTGCACAAATATTTCTACGAAGCATGTCAGCCCGCCTTTTGCCAAACCGCTGTTAGCGCTATTTTTTATCAATGTTTGTCAATTAAATTAATATTCTACATATGCGTCTGTCCAAATACTGTCTTTATTCAGTTGAATTAGTTCAAGGACAATTTTTGTAATCTTTTCTTGGTCTAAATTGCCTTTGCTGATTTCATCTACAAAAGTACTTGATGATTTCTCGTCTAAGGATTTTGCAATGATATCAAGGTTGCAACAATCATGACTGTCAAATGAAATTCTGGATAAGTTTACGCGTTTGTCTGTTGTGTAATTGAAGTCGAGAAACACGCAACCGTCAAGGCAACCTAAATAGTAGTCTGCCTTTCTACTATCTGGCATTGTTGTCTTTAAAAATTCAAAGTCTTGTTTCATTTTGGTTATTCGTAAATTTTGGCTCCTGAAAAAATGTCTGCGAATGTTGCCCAGTCAGGTTTGTCAGCACTTTTATTTTGCTTTGTGTTGTCGTAATAACCTTGTATGTCGTTTGTATAGGCACTCAACGCTTCCAAAAAGTCCGAAAGAGTTTTGTTCTCCCAACTTTCAGGATTGTCTATAAAGTCCTTACGTAGTAAGTCAATAAACTTAATGAAAGTTCGTCTGTCGGTTACTTTAATATTGTCAAGTGTGTCGTTCATAAAATTGGTGCTAACGTTGAAGCATTTGCGATGGGCTGGCAATAGCGATTCGTCATCCTGGTACAAATGCTTAATTGAAAAACTAAAGTTGAAAATAAGAAACATAAGTTTAATAGCAAGGGTCAAGCGGGAACTGAAGGCAATGCTTGCAAATTTCTGAGAACTTAATGTCGATCCCGCTTATTGCAAACACCTTTGTTGTATGCTGTGCTTTTTATCTTAATCTTTTAATAAGTCTAAGACTTTTTGTGCGGTTTCTTTTTTGTCAAACTCAAGTAAATAAATCGTCCAAATTCCTTTTTTGAAATAAATGCGTCTTGTCCAGTCATACTTAAATCTTGTGTAAAAAAGCAAACGAAAATCAGGCAGATTATTAAACCCATAAGTTGTGCTTACCTTAAGTAGGTTAGATAAAAACCAACGTTGCAAAACGAAATTTGGTATTATGGAAAGGGTACTTTGCTGCAGGTCGATAATCAGTGTCTTATTAATTCCTTGCATTCTCCAGAAGCTATAAACAGAAATCCATAAAAGAACAAGTCCAATTTCAAGATTGTTTTGTCCTTTATCATACGTTATAATAAGCAAAGTTGATAATGCAACACCGATTGAACTTAAGAAAATCCAAAACTGATTTTTGGCTGTCCTGATTGTTAATCTGTTAGTTTGCAAGTCTGCTTCAATCTTTTCTTTTGAGTTACGAATTGTTTCAGTGAGTTGTTGTAAAGTTTGATGTGTCATGGCGTAGTATACAACAAACAGGGCATTATGCAGGCTGGGAATTAGCATTCTGTCAGCCTGTAACTGCTGCTGATTGAAAATATATTGTTGAAGTTATGTACAAAAGCTGATAGTTATTCTTGGGCTGTAGCTAAGCAGGGATTTGCAATTAGCTGATGTTATAATGTCATGCCCAATTTACATAAAACCTGATGTTATAGGAAGCCTTGTCACGTTATATCCACTGTTGAAATGTCGTTACTATGGAAAGTCTGATACATAAACCTTGGTGTCTTACCGTGTTTGTTTACTAAATCTGGGTCTGCACCAAACTTCAGTAAAAATTTTACAACACCTTGTTCGTCGGTTGGAAGTTTTGCGTTAAATATCGCCGTCCATAAAGGCGTATTACCGTGAATATCCTGAAGATTTGGATTGGCGCCCTTTTCTAAAAAATACTTTGCAAGTTCTACAAGAACATTTTGTCCAGCAAAATGCAAAACAGAATAACCAATTTTGTCTTGAAGGTTTATATCCGCTCCATTGTCAACCAGCCAATAAATAAAGTCTGCCTTGCCTTCAATTACCGCATTAATCAATGCAGTCCTGCCGTGTCCGTCTGTTGCATTTATACCAAATTCTTTAAGTGTCGACTTAGCTGTGTCATAACTGCCGTATCGAATTTCACTACGCAAATTGTTAATTTTGGGGTCGCATTTAAATGGTCGTCCTGGATGTGCCATATTAGAAAATCTGTATCAACAAAGGTTGTCTATAACGGTTTCGGGCTTGGCAAAGATGGCTATTTTCACCACAAATGTTGATGCGGAATCCAGACTTTGATTAACCACAAAAGTGTCTGCGAAGCACTGAACTGCCACTTTTGCCAAGCCTGTGTTAGTACCATTGCATTTTTTCATTTTGCTTGTCTTATTAGGGTTAATAATTTTTTAGTGGTCACGGTTTCGCTGCCGTAGTCAAACTCAACTTTCCATTCATTATTTTTAGTTCCAATAATTAACCATTCTGCTCCTCCGTCGGTGCAGTCTGGGCACCCCATTCTATTTGGAAGCATATAAAACGCTTTAATGTTAATTGCATTAATCATTGCTTGCCAGGTACTTTTATCCATTTTCAAGTTGTCATTTTTGTCGGGTTCTGATTTGTCCCAAGATTTGACAACTTTTGCAATTGAGTCAACTGTGTATTTTGTTTCGTGATAACAATAGCCGTCACACATTCCAAAACTCGTCCCACGCTTTATAAATAAAATGCTATCTCTTGACTTTTCAGCAAGGTTTGTCAAAGCGTAAATTGCTGATAATTTTTCTTTTGAGTGTTCACGAGGATATAAAGAGTCTGCCTTAAGATAGTAAATTTTTGCATTCATGAAATTATCAGTAAAAAATAGAGAGTCTGCTTTAGAAATTAGTTTATTGTAAACTGGCTTAGTCTTAAAGTCGTAAAGTATTTTTTCTATTTCTTTGATTCTGCTTTCAGGATATATGTCTTTGGGATTGATTTTTCGTGCAATGGCATATAACTTTTTTGCTGCCTCAAACTTTGTGCTGTCAGCGGGATTGTCTTTCCCTTGCCAATTTTTAAATCCATATGCAGCGTCAGCTTTTTTTAATGCATTTGTATAAAGAGAATCTGTCTGTGCTGAACAAATGTGTCCAAACAGAAGAAAAGTTGATACCAGTATAATATTTGTCCGCTGTGTCATTCGTCTTTAAGCATTGGTGCTAACGTTTACCGCTTCCTGCAGTACCGGGATTTTATAACTGTCAGCCCGTAACTGAACCGTTTGAAAAAACAAAGTACACAATACATTCTTTTGTTTACCTGCGTTCGGCTAGCCGGAATTGCAGCTGATAAGCGAAATTATTGTTGATGCTGCGTTTCGTCTGCCGACATAACAGCAAACCGCGTGTTAGCCGCATTTATATTGGCAACCGAATCGTTCCAAATTCTCTTTGTCATAATAATAAATTTCTGCGGTTTGTCGTTGTCACCAATTTTAAGCGAAGCTGGATAGTCTGCGATTGATTTCATGTCTGACAGCTGAACCGTTATAGTGTCGTCTTGAGTGAATTCAACATTTTTTGTTCGCAAGAACATATTTACGTACTGGATAGAGATATTGTCCCTATGAATTATTGCCTTTTGAAGAAATTTCAGGTTGAGAAATACTACGTCCCATAGAACAATAGCTACTGCGAAACCACAGAGCCATATCCAGGAGTTGTCAAACAAAGCTGGAAACAAAAGTGCAAGAAGGAAAGTATAAGTAATCGGTCGTAGTATTGTCAACAGTACAATCTTGAGTTTTAAATTGTCTGTCCGTAAGGCTGTTAATAGGATACCGAAAACTGTCCCAAGTAGCATGTAAAGGACTGGTGTAAAAATAATTAAAATTAAAAAGCTTGTCATGTTAGTCTTGAGTGAAGTTAGTACCAGTTGCGGCTTGCGACGGGCAGGTATCGCCTATGGTGGTAAATAAAATTCCGTTCTCCGCAGCTACTGCCTGTTTTTTTAATAAAGTTAAATATTAAGAACTAAAGCTGGGTTTTGCAGGTCAAGCCCCGAACTGCAGTACAGCAGAATTACCGCTGCCGATTGCTCCAATGTCAAACCCCACTATTGGCAATACCAATGTTGTAGGCAGGCTTTCTCTGTTGTCTTTTTGAAATTCGCTTTTTAAGAAATGTCCAAAACAAAGGTAATAGTCCAACGATCAAACTTGTGATAAAATGAAAGTCATAATTAACAGAGTTATAATGCAAGCTTCTTATTCCGTCCTGGCAAGCTGTACATTCAACAACGTAGCCTGTGCTGTCAATATAAGTTGTCGCCATTGTTGTAATGAAAAAAAGGGCAATGGTTGAAAACAAATAAACAAGTCTTCTTTTACTACTTTGTCCATACAATAACATTGTCAATAAAACAGAAAACAGTCCGAATGCAATCAAAAAATAAGAGCTTGCAAATAAATGGAAGTTCTTGCCAATAAATTTGATTTTGTCGCCCTGAAAAAGTTTAAAGAAAAAGCGAACAAGAACCCTATAACTATTTTCATAGTAAAAAGCCAAAGTAATTGTCAAGACAAATACGAAAAGTAGAGAAAGTATAATTTTAATTCTGTTCATTGTTTACTTATAAACTGTCAAGGTAAGGGTCTGTCAAGAGTTATTGTTTTTAAAACGGATGCTGCTTTAAGCTTGCCTACAACGTTGAGGGCTTACTGCTGTGCTGGAATTTATGTTCATCCAGCCCGGAACTGAAGCCCAATTAAAAATATGAAGTTGAAGATAACAACTAAAGCCGAATAGAATTACGTGTGACCGAAACGCTGCTGATAGCGAACAAAAAGATAAGAATCTATTCTTCAGCCAGCATAGCAGCAAGCAACTATGTTGGTGGCAGTACTTACTTTTTTAAGTTTTCAATTATCTGCGCAATAACTTCAGGCTTTTTGTCAAGGTAAGTAATCTCTGTTTTTATTTCTTCGGTATCTCCATTCCCATAATTCACGTGCAAAATCAAATAATATTTTTGTCCTTCAAAGTTCACTTCATGTATACTCATTTGAATTATCATTCCCCAGACGTACAACCCTTTTTCTTTAGTCCAAATTCCTTCATTGGAAATTGTCAATTTTGGTTTATTGTCAAAGTAATGATACCAAGTAATAGGCAAAGCAATAATTGTGAAGAAACTATAGAATATTGTACTAAAGGAAAAATGAAAGAAAGAATTTATAAAATCATTTGGACTGTCGAGTATTAATACCAAGGCAAAAGCGTGACTTATCAGTAAAATAAAAAGGCGCTTAGACTTTGTTGTTCTTAAAACGAACTCCTTTTGTTCAGGCTTTAGAAACTCAGTTGAGTTGTTCGCGAATTCATCAATGTCATAAACTTTCCCAGATTTAAATATCTTAAAAGTAACATTTTTTGTTTTTGATAAAAAATCAGGCAAAGTTCAAAATTTTGAAGTGCTGAATTGTATTGTCACTAACGGACAGGGCTTTATGCAGGTTGGGAATTAGGTCTTATGTATGAGTTAAAGAGGTTTCTGCTAAAAGGATAACTTTAATTAGCAAAATTTCTTTTAAACCTAAAACAGAAACCTCATGAACAAATTTAATAATTTAGATTTTAGTGGTACTACAATCTTTTGCGGACTGGATGTACACTTAAAAAGCTGGCGGGTAAATATCCGGGATATGCAAATGGAATTGAGGGATTTTACACAAAACCCGGATGCGTTATTACTGCATAAATTTCTCACCAAAAATTATCCCAACGCCAGCTACAAGGTTGCTTATGAAGCAGGATTCTGTGGTTTTGGTATTCAGCGGCAGTTGGCTCAATTACAAATTGACTGTGTAGTACTCAATGCCGCTGACATTCCAAAAAGTGACAAAGACAAGCGTCAAAAAAATGATAAGCGTGATGCCCGCGCCATTAGCGAAGAAATAAAGAACAACAGCCGGGCTGGCATACATATTCCACAAGCGACTATAGAATATGCCCGCAGCCTTGTACGACAGCGCCAACGGTTGGTATTGGACAGTACCCGGCAAAAATGCAGAATATGGCACTGCCTTCACTTTCATGGGCTGGAGCTTCCCCAAAAAATAGATACCGGCCAGTACTGGAGCAATAAGTTTGTCAAAAAATTAGAAAGCAATCCCTGTAATGGTGACAACTGGCTAAAAATGAATTTGCAGTTAATGATAAAAGACCATCAGCAAAAACGCTCCTTGATACTGGAAACTACCCGCGGCATCCGCAGCCTTTGCAGGCAGGATATATTTAAAAAGCAAATTGAACTCATTACAAGTATACCAGGTATTGGAGAAATAAATGCCGCCATCATCTTTTTTGAACTCGGTGATATTGGTCGCTTTAAAAGCCCTGACAATTTATATTCTTACGCAGGCCTGGTGCCTGATACAGATGACAGTGGTGATACTAAAAAAACGAAAGGGATTACACACCGTCAAAACAGCCGCCTTAGAAAAGCTATCATTGAAAGCAGTTGGGTAATCATCCGGCAAGACCCTGCAATGCTGATGCTGTATAAAAATTACTGTAAGTGTATGCATAAAAATAAAGCCATCATACGCATAGGTAAACATCTTTTGTCAAGAATACGTTATGTATTAAAACAACAGAAACCTTATGTACAGGCAATATTAAAATAGCTAATACCTATGCGTTTTTAAGGAATTGTTAAGCAAAGTGATACCAGCAAAAACTCCGGCAAGCCGGAGTTGAAAAAACAAAGTGTATCACTTCGCCCAAACCAGCTTATCCCTTGCAAAGTTGCCCGCCGGCATTGCTTTGCTCCGTTTGGGCTGGCATTATAAAGTTAAACAGGCTTTGCAAAATATGTAAAAAGTTTTTGTGTACACCCACCGTTAGACGGAATTTGCAGCAACAGCGTAAAACCTATTGTCTGTTTCACATTAGGATACAGGTGTACATTTTTAAAAGTTAAAAGAGACCGTGCAGCTTCCCAATGTCATGAACATTTGCGATGTCTGTTTATAGAAGTGTACTTTTTCATATTATGACATGGCCTAAAATTGTATTGCCTTTGCAAAAGCAATAGAAAATATATTTTTAGCAGACCACGCAGCGGGAACTCAACATAGAAGCATTCCGTCTGCCTGTAACCGCTGCTGACTTAAAATATGTTGATGAAGTTATGTACAAAAGCTGATAGATATTTGTCTGCTGGAACCAAAGCTGGGATTTGCAATTAGCTGATGTTACAATGTCCTGCCCAACTTGGATAAAACCCAATATTGCCTGCTGTACTTTTTGTCCACGAAGTTCTTTATTTGTGTTCTGGCTAATCCATCTGTCAAAAGACTTTTCTCTTTTCCAATGTCCATTCTGTTTTATGTATAAATCTTTGCCCCCTTGTTCACCTAACATACAATGACAATCTTCTGTGTTTTCTATAACTACTCTTTGTCTGTCAACAGAGATTAAAGGAAATGATAAACGTGTTTCTATTCCGATTTTGCAACTTGTGTCAATATAGGTAAAGTCGAAATTTTTTTTCTTTTTCGAATAAAATTTTAGTCGGTTTGACTCAAACTTAAAGTCCTTGAAAATCTTGTTTTGGCGTTCAATGAACTTTTTGTCTTGATTACTAAAACCATATTCGTCTGTAACAGATAAATTGTCGACCTGCCAACAAACTGTATAAAGTCTTAAGCTGTCATCGGCAATGATTTCATTCAAAATTTTATAGACTTCATCTTTAGTTAGGTCTGGTGTCCGATTGCAACCGATAAGGAATGTTGTCAAAAGAATAAAAAATAGTCCACTTAATGTTTTCATATAATTCTGTGTCAGTTAAGTTTGATTGTTAGATACAGAATTATTCACTTTCCATAATTTGTGTCAAGTCTTGGCCTTTCACAGTATAGCAGGCAACGTCAGACTGTGAAAAAACTAAATTAAAGTCCTGAGGATAGTTCATATGACTTTACAGTTGTATAGGGATACGAATACCTTCATCAAATGAGTTAGTTTTTTCACAGACTCACGAGCAGGTATTGCCGATGGTAGGGGATTTTATATTTATCCGCCGGAACTGCCGTCTGGATTTTTGATAAAGTTAAATGTTAAGAACTAAAGCTGGGCTTTATTCGTCGAGCCCCGAACAGCAGTACAGCAGAATTACTGCTGCTGATTGCTCCAACGTCATGCCCTACTATTGGCAATACCAATGTAGCGGCTGGCAAAGTTTTGGAGACGGTCTGCTAAATCTTCAATGTCGGCTTTTCTTGCAATTTGTTGTAGCCAACTTTTTGGAATTGTATCAAAGCCATAAACTAATCCAGCAAGTCCGCCTGTAACTGCCCCTGTTGTATCTGTGTCCTCGCCTAAGTGTATCCCTCCGCTGAAGTACATCTTGTTTAGTTATTGGTAGTCGGTTTCCATTTGTGAGGCAGTAGCTGTTCGATTTTGTTGATGGGGTGATTGTTGATGCGCTGCAGAACATCTCTGAGCCATACA
>Ga0207426_1000257_pt1 | contig 115081 bp, 115 predicted proteins | sample AraplaMF_Cvi_mMS_FD_184265 | JGI IMG/M metagenome (GOLD analysis project Ga0207426, IMG submission 184265) | Arabidopsis root microbial communities from the University of North Carolina, USA - plate scrape MF_Cvi_mMS (SPAdes) (version 2) | ecosystem: Host-associated > Plants > Roots >... | reverse complement strand
GATGATGCTGGACCACTACCAGCAGACCAAGAACATCCTGGTCAGCTATTCGACGAAGGCGCTGGGCTTCTTCTGAGACTGACGTTTTTTGCCTCTTCCGCCGGGCGAGACCTTTTAACTACACCATTCCTCACCGTCATTGCGAGGAGGCGAAGCCGACGAAGCAATCCATGCCTTCGCTCTTGCGGTCCTATGGATTGCTTCGCTGCGCTCGCAATGACGGTGTTGGAATTCCGAAGAGGTCTCGCAAGCGGGAGAGGGCACGCGCCGATTCCGGCAAGGAGACAGCATGGTCAACCGGGTCGAGATCACCGACAAGGCGGCGGAGGTGGTGGGCCGGCTCAAGGGCCAGCACGGGCCGCTCCTGTTCCACCAGTCGGGCGGCTGCTGCGACGGCTCCGCCCCGATGTGCTATCCGGAGGGTGACTTCCGGGTCGGGCCGCAGGACGTGCTGCTGGGCGAGATCGCCGGTTGTCGCTTCTTCATCGGCGCCGCCCAGTTCGAATACTGGCAGCACACCCAGCTGATCATCGACGTGGTGCCGGGGCGCGGCTCCGGCTTCTCGGTCGAGGCGCCGGAGGGCGTGCGCTTCCTGACCCGCAGCCGTCTGTTCACCGACGACGAGGTGGCGGCGCTGGACGCCGCCGGCCCGCCACTGCGCGGCGCCGCTTAGCAGGCTAGACCCAGGATCGCGGATAGCGATCGCCGCCGCGTCTCAGATTGTTGGCCAGCAGGGCGCAGCCGACCAGCAGCAAGGCGCCAATCAGCACCGGCGCCAGCAGGAAGGACCAGGGCGCACCGCCCAGCAGCACCACCAGCGGGTCGGCCCCGGCCGGCGGATGGGTGGTGCGGGTCAGCTGCATCAGGGCGATGGCGGCGCCGACCGCCAGCGCCGGGGCCAGCAGGCCGCCGCCGAAGACATGCAGGGCCACCAGGCCGACCAGGCTGGACAGCACGTGCCCGCCGATCAACGCCCGCGGCTGGGCCAGCGGGCTGTCCGGCAGGGCGAAGAGCAGCACGCAGCTGGCGCCGAAGGGGGCCAGCAGCAAAGGCATGCCGGACCAGCGTGCCAGCAGGGTCAGCAGCGCGATCGCCAGCGCCCCGGTCAGGCCGGTGGCCAGCGCCCGGCCCAGCGGCACAGTGCCCGCCGCAGGCACGGCGTTGGGATCTGATGCGGTCATGCGGGTCTCCGCCGCAGGCCGGCCGGTGCGCGGCGGCACCGGCCGGCCGCACGGGTCAGGCGGTCTTCTTGAACCGGGCGGCCTCATCCGAGCCGGTGGTGGCGTTGCCGGCGCTGTAGGAATGCGCGCCGACGCCGGCCAGCTTGCCGCCGTCGACGATCAGGTATTCGTCGCGGATCGGCCGGCCCTCGAACCAGCATTCCAGGATCTCGCGCGTGCCGGCGGCGTAGCGCGCCTGGGCCGACAGCGAGGTGCCGGAGATATGCGGCGTCATGCCGTGATGCGGCATGGTGCGCCACGGGTGGTCGGCCGGGGCCGGCTGCGGGAACCAGACATCGCCGGCATAGCCGGCCAGCTGGCCGCTCTCCAGCGCCGCGACGATGGCATCACGGTTGACGATCTTGGCCCGGGCCGTATTCACAAGATAGGCCCCCCGCTTCATCGTCGACAGCAGTCGGGCGTCGAACAGGTTCTCCGTCTCCGGGTGCAGCGGCGCGTTGATGGTGACGACGTCGCAGACCTTGACCATGTCCTGCGCGGTCGGATGCCAGGTCAGGCCCAGCTCCCGCTCCACCGCCTCCGGCAGGCGGTGCCGGTCGGTGTAGTGCAGGTGCATGTCGAAGGGCTTCAGCCGGCGCAGCACGGCCAGGCCGATGCGGCCGGCGGCAACGGTGCCCACATGCATGCCCTCGACGTCATAGGACCGGGCGGCGCAGTCGGCGATGTTCCAGCCGCCCTTCACCACCCACTGGTAAGAGGGGATGTAGTTGCGCACCAGGCCCAGGATCATCATCACCACATGCTCGGCCACGCTGATCGAGTTGCAGTAGGTGACCTCGGCCACGGTGACGCGGCGATCGATCGCCGCCTGCAGGTCGGTGTGGTCCGAGCCGATGCCGGCGGTGACAATCAGCTTGAGGTTCGGCGCCTTGGCGAAGCGCTCCGCCGTCATATAGGCCGGCCAGAACGGCTGGGAGATGACGATCTCGGCGTCCGGCAGCTCCCGGTCCAGGCGGGAGTCCGCGCCGTCCTTGTCCGAGGTCACGACCAAAGTGTGGCCGAGGGATTGGAGCCAGCGGCGCAGGCCGAGCTCGCCCGAGACACTGCCCAGCAGCGTGCCGGGCTGGAAGTCGATCGCCTTCGGCGTCGGCAAGGTCTGGCCGCCGGGATAGCGCTCCAGCTTCGGCAGGTCGTCGCGGGCGTAGGAGGTCGGGGCGCCCGTCACCGGGTCGTCATAGAGAACGCAAACGATCTTGGCCATGTCCAGTCTCCTTGGAAGAGCTGGTCCGATCCGCCGTCAGGACGCGTCCTGGCGTTCCGGCGCGATGGCGGCAGGCTGAGCCCGTCTGGCGTCGCGGAGGTCTTGGGGCCGGGCCGGGATCGGACCGTGGCACCGCGGCTACGATGCGACTGGCGCAGCGACGTATTCCAATGGATAGTTCGGATCGGGTGATAGACGGGATCTATCAACAGCGGGTCACGCCCCCGGTCACCCCCGACAGGTCGATCTCGCACACCGCGCGCAGCAGCGCCCGGGCCATGGGCTGGGGCGGTTCGCGGTCGGAGACGACGAGGCCGATGGCATGCGATGCCTCGGGCTCGGCCAGCGGGATCGCCTCCAGCCCGTCGGTACCAGCCATCAGCGGCAGGAAGGTCTGCGGCAGCACGCAGGACCAGCCGGCTTCAGGCAGATGCGACCACAGGGTCAGCAGCGAGTTGCTTTCGAACACCGTCTCGACCTCCGCCCCCGCCTCGCGTAAATGCATGTCAATGATCCGGCGGTTCTGCATGTCCGGCGTGAACAGCCCCAGCGGCAGGGTCGCGGCCTCGGCCCAGCGCACCGACGGCCGCCCGGCAAAGGGGCCGCCGCAGGGCGTCACCAGCCAGTAGCGCTCGCGGTACAGCGGCACGGCGCGGATCCGCGCCAGCGGCTCATTGTCGAGATAGGTCAGCCCGGCATCGAGGCCGAAATCGTCGAGGCCGCGCTGGATGTCGATCGAGCTCATCGACCGCACGCTGACCGCCGCCTTCGGATGCCGCCGCGTGAACTCCCGCGTCAGGTGGTGCACCACCGGCAGCGCCACCGGGATGGCGCCGATGCGCAGCCGGCCCGCCAGCCCCTCGCGCATCTCGCCCAGCTCCTGGGTCAGGGTGTCGTAGTCGGCCAGCACCCGCTGGGCCCAGCCAAGCACGCGCTCACCCTCCGCGGTCAGGCCGTGGAAGCGCTGGCCACGCTCGACGATCAGCACGCCCAGCGTCTCCTCCAGCTGCTTGATGCCGGCCGACAAGGTCGGCTGGGTGACGTGGCAGGCGACCGCGGCGCGGGCGAAGTGCCGCTCTTTGGCCAGCATTGCCAGGTATTGCAGGTGCCGGATCAGCATCGGCGGGTGGCGGCGATGCGGCTCGGCGACATGTCGTCGAATCCGGCCTCCAGCGACATCAGCGCGATGCCGCCGTATCGAGCGTCCTGCAAGACCCTTCCTCCGACCATGCTCGCAGCGCCGTTGCCGAGCAGGCGATGATCTGCCATCGTTATATCCAGCCGAATATATCGTTGGGAGTCTCGGCGTGCCAACCCTTCCGGTTTTCGCCCATCCGTTTCAGGCCAGCTCGACGCTGACGCCGTCCCGGGTCGTCATCCCGCGCCCGCCGGCGGCCGAGCCGGACGACCTCGTCCTCCCGGCCAAGGGCCGCGACCGGATCTGGGAGCTGTCGCCGAACCTGCACTGCTCGGTGGTCGGCACCTGCCTGTCGACCGGCGACCTGCGGCAGCTCTTCGCCAAGCTGGACGACCCGGATGCGCGCACGGCCTCCGACCATGTGCTGCACGGCCGCGCGGTGCGGGCCGCCGGGCAGAAGGAGGTCGCCGGCAAGCTGCTGAACAAGCTGCTCGACAAGCGGCACGAGACCGCGATCAGGCGCTTCGCCAAGGCCCGGACGGCGGCGGAGGTGCGGGCCCTGTGGCAGGAGGCGCTGGAGCGGGGCGACATTCCCGGCGCCTATTGGGCGGTGCTGAGCCATCCGGCCACCGACGGGCCGCTGGTGCAGGAGGTCTATGGCGAGGTGCACATGCTGTCGCATCTCGTCGGCATGTCGAACCGCGCCGACATCGCCCGGCTGCGCCATCTGGAGCAGGAGCTGGGCGCCCGCGACGACAGGATCGCGCGGCAGGAGGAGCGGCTGCAGCAGGTCGGGGCGGAGCGCGAGGCCCTGGCCCGGCGGGTGGCGGAGCTGGAGCAGGCGGCGCGGCGCCAGGCCGCAATGCCCGCGCGCGCCGCCCCTGCGGAGGACGAGACGCTGCGCCGGCGCCTGGCCGACGAGCAGGCGCGCTCGGCCCTGCTGGCCGAGCGGCTGGCGGCGCAGGACGAGGCCGTCGCCCGGCTGGCCGGTCGGGCGGAACAGGCGGAGGCGCAGGCCGCGGCGCTGCAGGACGAGATCGCCGCGCTGGAGTCGGCGCTGGACGAGCCGGTGGTGGAGTCCGCCGAGACGTCCGGGACGGCGCCGGAACTACAGGGGCGGACCTTGCTCTATGTCGGCGGCCGGCCGAAGCAGGTCGAGCAGCTGCGGGCCCTGGCCGCGCGGCTCGGTGGCGTGCTGCTGAGCCATGATGGCGGCGTCGAGGACAGCCCGACGCTGCTGCCGGGCCTGATCAGCCAGGCCGATGTCGCCTTCTTCCCGGTGGATTGCGTCAGCCACCACGCGGCGGGCCAGGTGAAGCGGCTGTGCCGCGACGCCCAAAAGCCCTTCGTGCCGCTGCGCACCGCCAGCCTGGCCAGCTTCGCCGCCGCGGTGGGGACGATGGGCCGCGCGACCGCGGCGGAGTAGGGCCCGCCCCACCCCGCCGGGCCTCACTCTGCCCTAATCGAGATAGCCCTTGCCCTTGAGCCAGGCCTTGAGCCCTTCCTGGCTGTTCGGCTTGACATGCTGGGCGAAGCCGTTCTCGTGCATCAGCGTTTCCTGCTTCGGGTCGTACCAGAGCGGGTCCTGGCTCGGCACCGAGCCGAGGCCGACCGGATCGGTGACCTTCTTCTGCGGCGCCCACCAGCGGTCGCCCTCCCAGTGCATCTTGGTCGCCGAATCCTCGTAGCGTTTCGTGTCGCTGTTGTAGCGGACGCCCGGATACTTCGAGAGTTCGGCCTTGGTGGGATCGGGCGGCAGCTGGAGATATTTCAGATCGTCCTGGGTTTCGGACAGCTTGCCGTCCTTGGCCGTCATGTCCTTGACGGTCTTGGCCACCTCCTCCGCCTGCTCCGGCGACCAGCTGTTGAAGAGCCGGCCGAGGCGCGCCCGCGTGTAGTCGAGCTCGCTGTAGGTGCCGGTCAGGACGTTGCCGGAGCTCCGGGTCAGCTCGTCGCCGCCCATCAGGTGCTCGTCGCCCGGGAAGACCGTCTGCAGGATGCCCAGCAGGCCTTCGTCCAGCAGGTCGTTGTGGTCGGCCAGCACCTCCGCCACCTTCCGGTCCTTGACGCCGTACAGCACCTGGATCGCGTCGGCATCCGCCTTGTCGTAGGTGTGCGCGGCGTTGTAGGCGCTCCGGCCCTGGACGATGCCGGCGCCGGCCACCTGCAGCACCGCCGCGATCCCGCTGATCTTCAGCGGGCCGAGGGCGGTGATCAGCCGGCCGAGGGCGGTCTCGGCGATCGCCCCATTCGACAGGGTCGCGCTGGCGGTGAGGGCGAACATCGCGTCGCTGACCGTGGCGGTGGCATAGCCGCCCGTCTTCACGAAATCCTGCTTCGTGCCCATGATGCCGAAGCCGTTCATGATGGCGTTGCTCAGATCGGCCCCGACATAGAGCACGTCGACCCCGCCGCCGCGCAGCCTGTCCAGCGCGCCGAGGGACTTGCCCCAGATCGCCTTCTGGCCCGCCCCGAGATTGCTGCCGGCGACCCGGGCCTGGGCGCCCTTGAGCCGGGTTTCCAGGCTGCCCGGCGCGCCCGCATCCTTCCCGGTCAAAATCTCCCGGGCGTTCGGCAGCAGCGCCGTCTGCGCGGCGTTGAGCATCATCATCGTGTGCGGCACGTAATAGACGAGATCGGCCGGCGAGCCGTCGAGCGCCCCGAGGTTGCGGCCGAACAGGATGGCGCTGCCGCCGCCGGAGAGGCGGGTGATGGCGTTGGTGCCGATGTTGAGCCGGTTGGCGCTCGCCATCTGCCGCCTCTCAGTCTCGGTCGGCTGCGCCCGCCCGGCGATGATGTCGTCCAGCCGTCCCTGCCCCATGCTTGCCTTCAGCCCGTCGAGGAACTTGGCAAAGTCCTGGTTGGGGTTGGTCTTGGGGTCCTTGATGTATTTCTGCAGGGCGTCGATCTCGGCCCGGCTGGCCACGGCATCGCCGCGGAGAATCGCCTGGTAGCGATTCTCCGACATCGCCTGGTTGATGTCCTTGACGCCGCCCTTCATGGTCTCGACCACCGCGAAGGTGGCCAAGGCGCGGGTCGCGCGCTGGACCCAGATCGTGCCGGTGGCCGCCGGATCCGAGGTCGAGGCATTGGCGTAGGGATCGGTCTTGGTCTTGGGCAGCTCCGGCAGGCCGTCCATCGCCTCCTGCATCGACTTCGACTTGGTCATCATGATGCCGGTGCCCATCAGCATCGGGATCGGCGCCTCGGTGTCGAAGCCGTCGACCTTCTTCAGGTCGCCCTTGTACAGGCCGAGGGCGAGCTGGATGCTCTCCTGCCGCTCCCATTGCGGCAGCTTCTTCTCGCCCTCCTTGGTCAGGTCCTGGGCCTTCTGCTTGTTCTCCGGCGACAGGTTGTCGATCGCCTCCATGTCGCGCGCCAGTTGGTCCGTCGCCGGGATCGGGTCGTCGCCCTTGACCCCGCCCCAGCCGGTGAGGCCGTGATACAGCTCGTTGTAGAGCTTGTTGATCTTGTCATCCTGCTTGGTCGCGGCGGCGTCGAATTGCTCGATGCTGCGGCGCACCGCCCATTGGGCGTTCGAGTTCTGCGACAGGTAGTCGTTCCACCCGAGCTCGCCCTTGCCTTCGAGCTCCGCCTTCTTGTCGGTGCCGAGGACCGCGGTCCGCGCGGCGATGGCGGTCAGCAGCGACGTGCCCGAGCCCTCCGTGTCCTCGCGGCTCATGAAGCTGAAGAACTGCTGCTCGTGCAGCAGGTTGATGCGATCCCCCTTCAGGTCGCCGTTCATCTTGTCGACGATGCGGGCGGCCACATGGTCGACGAAGGCCTTGCCGGCGCCGGCCTTGGCCCCGTCATTGTAGAGGATGGTCTGGCACGAGGCGCCGAGGTCGATCAGCGCCTGCATCTGCGCCCGCCGGTCGTCGCCGGTGGCCTGCGAGCCGGCGATCGCGTCGATCGCCTGGTCGACCATGCCCTGGACGCGCGGGTCGGAGGCCAGCAGCGAGCCGCTGCCCGGCAGGGTATCCTTGGTGTCCGTCGTCTCGCGCAGCTTGGCCAGGAAGGCCTTGGCCCCGTCGGTGCCGCCCTTGCCCCAGGCGGCCTGCAGCTCCCGCACCGGGCGCTCGACCCGCAGCTCCTGGATCGCCTGCTTGGTCCCTTCGGTGACGGCGGCGAGGTACTGCTTCTCGTCCCCGCCGACATAGGCCTGGTAGATGCCGGCCCGCTTGGTGAGGGCGGTGATCTTCGCCGCATCCGGCCCTTCCGTGCCGTCGGCCAGGGCGACCAGCTGCCGCTTGGTCTCGGCCGAGACCGCGGCATAGTCGCCGCGATCGCCCGCCTCGGCGATCTTGCCGAGCTGGTCGGTGGTCCGCCCGTCGGCCTTCCACGACCGCTCCTTCATCTCGCGGACCTGGTTGAGGGCGTCGAGGAAGACCGGGTCGTTCGGGGCGCGCTCGGCGATCGGGGCGACCAGCTTGCTGAACTCGCCGCTGTCGAGCTTGCCATTGCCATTGGCGTCGTTGCCGAAGCTGGGCACGCCCTGGCCCAGCGAGGCCTGGTCGACCTCCTGCGCGATGGCGACGACCAGGTCGTCCTTCGCCTTGTCCCTATCCGCCTCGCTCTTCTTCGGGTCACTGGCGACGCTAAGGGCCTTGCGCTGGTTGTCCAGCAGCCCGAGCCGGTCCGAATCGAGGACATAGACCTTGTCGCAGGATTCGAGCCCCTGGTCGATGTCGGCGGGCGCGCCGGGCCGGTTGCCGAAGGCCTTCGGGTCGAGCTGCGGCGTGGCCGCCAGCTGGTCGTGCAGGGCCTTGTTGTCCTTCGGGTCGACGCCTTCCTGCGCATAGATCCGGAACGGCCAGACCCCCGGCTCGATCTTGCGCTCGGCGATCCCGGCCGGATCGCTGTTCCAGCGATAGACCGGCGCCGCCTCCGGCTGCTGCGCGGGGGGCGCGGCGGGCTTCTCGTCCTTGGCGCGCTGCACGGACAGATTGAACTGATCCGTAGTCGCGGGCCGCTGGGTGACGGCCGGGCTGCGCGGCTGTCCGACTCGGGACACGGCATCCTTGAAGCTCAGGCTCATGACGGCCTTCCCCCTCGGCTGTGAACTATTCTTGAAATTGTTATGACACAGCAGGGTACGGATGGGATTCCCATCCCGTCAACCGGAACCTAATCGATCGGGATCACCCGCCCAGCAGCCCCCGGTCGCTCTCGCGCGGCACCAGCTCCAGCGGCCAGAGGTCCTGGACCAGGCCGCCATAGGCATCGGCATGGCCGGGCATGGTCGCCAGCAGCGCCTCCGCCAGCCTCACGCCGAGGTCGTGCAGCGACAGGCGGAAGCAGGTCAGTGCCGGCGACAGGAAGCGGCTGGCCGGGCTGTCGATCATGCCGCCGATGATGGCGATGTCCCGTCCCGGCCGCACCCCCGCCTCGTTCAGCCGGCGGTAGACGCCGACCGCCATTCGCTCATTCGCCACCAGCAGCGCCGTCGGCAGCGGCCCCTGGTCCAGCAGGCCCGACGCCAGGCGGTAGCCGCCGGCCTCGGTCATCTCCTCGGTCCGCACCAGCGATTCGTCGAAGGCGATGCCGTGCCGCGCCAGGGCCCGGCGCCAGCCGTCCAGCAGGATATGGGCGTGCATCAGGTCGTGGCCGTTATTGGCCAGGCCGATGCGGCGGTGGCCGAAGCCGACGAATCGGTCGACCGCCACATCCGCCGCCTGCTCGAAGTTCAGGTCGAGCCAGGGATGGTCGCCGCCGGACAGGCTGCGGCCCAGCGCGGCGAAAGGGAAGCGCCGCCCGATCAGATAGTCCAGCCGCGGGTCGACCCGCCTGGTCCAGGGCAGCAGGATGCCGTCGGCCAGGCGCCGCTCCACCACCCGGCGCAGCTGCGCCTCATGGTCGCCGTCCGGGGTGTTCAAGAGCACGATCAGGTCCAGCCCGTGCCGGCCCAGCGCTTGCTGCACGCCGCTGAACAGCCCCATGAAGAAGGGCTCGCCATACAGCTCGGCCCCGCTATAGGTCTGCAGCATGAAGGCGATCGCATTGGTCGACCCCTGGCGCAGGCTGCGGCCGGACTGGTTCGGCGAATAGCCGAGCTCGGCCGCAGCCTCCAGCACCCGCCGCCTTGTCTCCGGATTGACGTCGCCGCGGCCGTTGAGGGCGCGGGAGACGGTCCCGATCGAGATGTTCAGATGCTTCGCAAGCTCGCGGATTCCCAAGCGATCTCCTCCCTCCCGCGGCGACAGAGTGCAACCGAACCCACCGGCAATGCCAGAACCGGATTGACATGCAGATACGCCAGACATCAATATCGTAAACGTTTACGGCGACACAATCGAACAATCCGCCGAGCCGAGGGAGCGAAACCAGGTGCGAGCCGTCCTTGCCGGATGCGGTGCCATGAGCCTGGCCTGGCTCGAAGCCGCTCGCCAGATCGACGGGCTGGAGGTGGTCGGCCTGGCCGACCTCGACCCCGGGCGGGCCGTCGGCAGGGCCGAGGAGTTCGATCTGGCGGGCGCCGAGATCGGCACCGACGTGCCGGCCCTGCTGGACCGGCTGAAGCCCGACATCCTGTTCGACGTGGTCGTGCCGCCCGCCCGCCGCGACGTGGTGCTGGCCGGCCTCCGGCGCGGCTGCCACGTGCTGAGCGAGAAGCCGATGGCCGACAGCCTGGACGCCGCGCGCGAGCTGGTGGTCGCCGCCAAGGCGGCCGGGCGGGTGCATGCGGTGGTGCAGAACCGGCGCTACCACCCCGGCGTGCGCCGGCTGCAGCGGGCGGCCGCGGGCGGCCTGATCGGCGAGATCACGGGCGTGCATTGCGACTTCTTCGTCGGGCCGCATTTCGGCGGCTTCCGCGAGGAGATGCAGCATGTGCTGCTGCTGGACATGGCGATCCACACGCTGGACGCCGCCCGCCTGATCGCCGGCCGACGGCCCCTGGCCGTCTATTGCCATGAGAGCAACCCGGCCGGGTCCTGGTACGCCCATGGCGCCAGCGCCAACGCCATCTTCGAGCTGGAGGGCGGCGCCGTCCTGACCTATCGCGGCAGCTGGTGCGCCGAAGGACTGCGCACCAGCTGGGAGAGCCAATGGCGCCTGACGGGCACCAAGGGCAGCCTGAGCTGGGATGGGGCCGAAGGCTTCCGCGCCGAGGTCGCCACCGGCCAGCGCGACGGCCTGTTCTTCGAGCCCGCCATGCTTGAGATGCCGCCGGCGGACCCGGCCGACCGGACCGGCGGCCATCTCGGCGTCATCCGCGACTTCGTTGATGCGGTCCGCACGGGAAGCGAACCCGAGACGGTCGGCCACCAGAACTTCCACAGCCTCGCCATGGTCTTCGGCGCGATCGAGAGCGCGCGCCAGGGCCGCCGCGTGGCCATCCAGACGATCGAGGGACCATGACCAGCGCCAAGCCAGCCCGGACCGGGCACCAGGACATCCGCATCGGCACCATGGTGCGCGCCAATGGCGACGACCCGGCCGGCTATGTCCGCCAGATCATCGCCCATGGCTTCGAGAGCATCGAGCCGTTCTTCTGGCAGACGCTGGGCGGCAAGGATATCCCGCGCCTGGCCGGCCAGATCCGCGAGGCGATCGGCGACAGCGGCGTCACCGTCGGCGCGCTCGGCATGTTCGGCAACCCGCTGGAGGAACAGGCACAGGACCGCGAGACCCTGGCCGGGTGGGAGGCGCTGATCGACAACGCCCATCTGTTCGGCACCGACATCGTCGCCGGCTTCACCGGCCGGGTGCGCGGCAAGCCGCTGGAGGAGAGCCTGCCGCGGTTCAGGCAAGTGTTCGGCCGGCTGGCAAAGCGCGCCGCCGACAAGGGCGTGCGCCTGGCCTTCGAGAACTGCCCGATGGAGGGCAGCTGGAAGTCCGGCGACTGGAACATCGCCCACAACCCGGCCGCCTGGGAGCTGATGTTCGACGCCCTGCCGGACGACAATCTCGGCCTGGAATGGGAGCCGTGCCACCAGCTGTACTACCTGATCGACCCGGTGCCGCAGATCCGGCGCTGGGCGCCGAAGATCTTCCACGTCCACGGCAAGGACGCGACGGTGCGCTGGGACGTGGTCAAGGAGCATGGCGTGCACGGGCGCGTGCCCTTCGCCTTCCACCGCACCCCCGGCTTCGGCGACACCGACTGGACCCGGGTGATCACCGAGCTGCGGCTGGGCGGCTTCAAGGGGTCGATCGATATCGAGGGCTGGCACGACCCGGTCTATCGCGACGACCTCGAGATGACCGGCCAGGTCGAGGGCCTGCGCTACCTGCAGCGCTGCCGCGGCGGGGAGTTCATCGCCAATCCGCAATAGAACAACCAACACAGTGGAGGAAGCTCATGTCCAGGACCCTGCGATTGCTGTTGGGAACCGCCGCCCTTCTCACCTCCACCCTGGCCCAAGCCGAGCCGGTGACGCTGGAGGTCTGGACCCATGACGACGAGGGCGAGTTCACCTATGTGCTGGCCAAGGAGTTCGCGGCCGAGCACCCCGACATCACGGTCAACATCAAGCACGTCAACTTTGCCGACGTCGTCAACGACGCCATGCGGTCCTACGCCGCCGGTTCGGCCCCCGACGTGATCGGCATCGACAATCCCGAGACGGCGATGTTCGCGGCGCGCAGGGTGCTGCTGGACCTGTCGCCCTATGTCGAGCAGTCGCAGGTGATCAAGGCCGACGCCTTCTATCCCGGGCCGCGGAATTCTTCGACCTGGGACGGCAAGCTCTTCGCCATCCCGCGCGCCTCCAACACTCTGGCCCTCTACTACAATGCCGACATGTTCAAGGCGGCCGGCCTCGACCCCGACAAGGCGCCGCAGACCTGGGACGAGCTGTACCAGGCGGCCAAGAAACTCACCGACCCGGCCAAGAACGTCTACGGCCTCGCCTTCTCCGCCATCGGCACGGAGGAGGGCACCTTCCAGTTCCTGCCCTTCATCCAGAGCGCCGGCGCCGATTACGACAGCGTCGGGTCGGACGGCGCAATTCGGGCGCTGGAGTTCTGGCAGAAGCTCTTGGACGAGAAACTGGCGTCGCCCGACACGCTGATCCGCGGCCAGCACGATTCGGCCGGCACCTTCAACACCGGCAGCGCCGCCATGGTCATCTCCGGCCCCTGGGAGCTGCCGGACATGGCGAAGCAAGCCAAGTTCGACTGGCGCGTCGCCCTGTTCCCGATCGAGAAGCAGGGCAGCCCGCGCGCCTCGGCCCTCGGCGATTTCAACAACGTGATCTTCAAGACCTCCAAGCACCCGAAGGAGGCGTTCATGCTGCTGGAGTACTTCTACTCGCAGAACCACCGGATCTGGAACGAGTTCGGCCTGCTGCCGCCTGTTCAGGACGCCAAGGCCGACTCGCCGCAATGGCCGAAGGCCTATGCCGTGTTCACCGAGCAGATGCAGTACGCCCGGCCGCGCGGCCCGAACCCGGACTGGCCGAAGATCTCGAAGGCGATCCAGACCGCGATCCAGTCGGCCCTGACCCACCAGACCGACGCCAAGACCGCCCTGCAGACGGCCCAGGCGACGATCGACCGCGTGCTGAAGAAGTGAGGACGACTGTCCAGTTCCAATAATGAGTCCCCCCTCCCCCTGCGGGAGGGGGGCAGGGGGAGGGGGTTGTCGATGACGCACACCCAAGCCAGCCAATCGGTGACCGATCGATCGGTCGGCTTCGAACCATCGACGGCGGCTCAAATGGCCCGAACCCCCTCCCCCTACCCCCCTCCCGCAAGGGGAGGGGGGACTAGGAAAGCTCACCGCCGCCCCGCTCTCGCCCGCCTGCCCCTGCTGCGCACCCTGCGCGACGGCAGCGGCTTCGATGTGGTGCTGGTGCTGTGCGCGGTCGGCTACCTGCTGGTCTTCGCCGCCTTCCCGTTGGTCTACACGCTGGTGATGTCGCTGCAGCAGGTCGACATGTTCTCGCTGGCGTCCTTCGACCGGCCCTTCGCCGGGCTGGACAATTACCGCGACGTGTTCTCGCGGCCGGAGGCGCTGCAGATCCTCAAGAACACGGTGATCTTCGTGGTGCTGTCGATCACCTTCCAGCTGAGCATCGGCTTCGGCCTGGCGCTGTTCTTCCAACAGCCCTTTCCGGGCGCGACCTATATTCGCGGCGTGTTCCTGGCCGGCTGGATCATGCCGGCCCTGGTGGTCGGCGCGATCTGGAAATGGATCCTCGCCGGCGATTTCGGCGTGCTGAACTACGCCCTGACCAGCCTGCACCTGACCGGCGGCAAGATCTTCTGGCTGTCGGACCCGGACGTGGCCCTGTTCGCCGTGATCATCGCCAACATCTGGCTGGGCATCCCGTTCAACATGATCCTGCTGTCGGTCGGCCTGGCGGCGATCCCGCGCGATCTGTACGAGGCGGCGGAGATCGACGGCGCCCGGGCCGGCCGGCGCTTCCTGCACATCACTCTGCCGATGATGCGATCGACCCTTGGCGCCGTGGTGTCGCTGGGGATCATCTTCACGCTGCAGCAATTCGACCTGATCGCGGCCATGACCAAGGGCGGCCCGGCCAACGCGTCGAACGTCGCCCAGTACTGGTCCTGGCAGATGTCGTTCGAGACCTATGAGATCTCGGCCGGCAGCGTCGTCGCCGTGCTGATGATCGCGCTGGTGATCCTGGTCGCGGCGCTCTATGTCCGCTCGACCGAGCGGGAGCACGCGGCATGAAGCCGGCAAAGCCCTTCATCCTGCTGGGCTTCGCCCTGCTGTTCGCCGCGATCTACCTGTTCCCGCTGTACTGGATGTACGTCACGGCGCTGAAGTCGGGCAGCGAGATCTTCGCCTTCCCGCCGAGCTTCTGGCCCAGCGACCCGCAATGGCAGTTCGGCCGGATCTTCGCCGAGCATGCGATGGACCGCTACCTGTGGAACTCGCTGCTGATCGCGGTCGGCACCACGGTGCTGGCGACGCTGATCGGCACCGGCGCCGCCTATGCCCTGTCGCGGCACCGCAACGCCTGGACCGCGGTGGCGCTGTTCCTGGTCCTGATGCTGCAGGTGCTGCCGCCATCGCTGATGGTGACGCCGATCTTCGTCGCCTTCAGCCAGATCGGCCTCCTGGAGACGCCCCGCGCCGCCGTGGTGCTGGCGCAGACCGCCAAGGTGCTGCCGCTCTACATCGTGCTGTGCCGGTCGACCTTCCTGCAGGTGCCGCGCGAGCTGGAGGATGCGGCGCGGGTGGACGGCGCCTCGCGCATCGGCGCCTTCCTGCGGATCATGGTCCCGCTTGCCCGCAACGGCATCCTGGTGGTGTCGGTGCTGATCTTCCTGCAGTCCTTCGGCGAATACGTCTATTCGCGCTCGCTGATCGCGGCGGAGACCCTGCAGACCGCGACGGTCGGCCTGTCCTCCTTCATGGGCCCGAACACCAATGACTGGGCTGGGATCATGACCTATGCCGCAATCTATGTGACGCCGATCCTGATCGTCTTCGCCCTGTTGCAGCGCCGGATCGTCAGCGGGCTGACGGCTGGGGCGCTGAAATAGGGCTCAGTAGCCGCCGCCCTTGGTCCCCTCCCCCGCGCCCTCCCGGTAGGCCTTGTAGGCGGCCACCGAGTCCGATGCCGCCTGGCGCAGATAGGGCACGTCGCCGCCGCCGGTGACCATGCTGTAGCCGCGGTCGAACAGCTCGGCCCAGGTCGAGGCGCTGCTGGGCACGGTGCCGAGCGGCGTGCCGGTCGGCCGCACCGCATCCTCGATCTGCTTCACCAGCGCCTGCACCCGCGGATCGTGCAACTGCTCCAAGAGGCCGATCGAGCCGCCGAGGTCATTGACGCCGATGAACACCATGTCGATGCCGTCGACCTTGGCGATCGCCGCGGCCTCGGGCACCGCATCCTTGGATTCGATCTGGGCCAGCAGCAGCAGGTTGTCGTTCGCCTTGCGCATGTAGTCCGGCTCGAAGCCATAGGTCGAGGCGCGCACGGCGCCGGCGGCATAGCCGCGGCGGCCGGCCGGCGGATAGCGGCAGGCGCGGACCAGCGCCTCGGCCTCGGCCGCGCTCTCGATCATCGGCACCATCAGGCTGTCGGCGCCGGCATCCAGAACCCGCTTCAGCCAGACCGGATCATGCGCCGGCACCCGCACCACCGCCGGGGTGTCGGAGGCCTGGACCGCGCGCAGCAGGCCGATGGTGTCGTCGATGCCGCCGGGGCCGTGCTCGGTGTCCAGGATGACGAAGTCGAAGCCGGCATGGGCCATGATCTCCGCCACCGTGGGCGAGCCGCTGCCGACCCAGGCACCGAACAGCTGGTCGCCGCGGTGCAGCCTTTCCTTCAACCGGTTGGGGCGAAACATTCTTGGTTCCCTCCTTGCGTTGGCCGGAGTGTAGGACCGCCGCGTCATGTCGGACAATAACAGCCGTGCATGCCGCGTGTGCGGTGGGTTTCGGAAACCGGCGGCGATCCCTATATTCTGCCCGCCATGAACTCACTCGGTTTCGACAAGCCCCCGGCCGCGACGCGCGTCGTGGTCGCCATGTCCGGCGGCGTGGACAGCTCCGTCGTCGCGGCCCAGCTCGCTGAGCAGGGCTACGACGTGGTCGGCATCACGCTGCAGCTGTACGACCACGGCATCGCCATCCAGCGCAAGGGCGCCTGCTGCGCCGGGGCCGACATCTATGACGCCCGCACCGTGGCCGACCGCATCGGCTTCCCGCACTACGTGCTGGATTACGAGAGCCGCTTCGGCCAGGCGGTGATGGACGATTTCGCCGACAGCTACCTGCGCGGCGAGACGCCGATCCCCTGCATCCGCTGCAACCAGAAGGTCAAGTTCCGCGACCTGATGGACACCGCCCGCGACCTGGGCGCCGACTGCCTGGCCACCGGCCACTATGTCCGCCGGGTCGAGGGACGCGAGGGGCCGGAGCTGCACCGCGCCGTCGATGCCGGCAAGGACCAGAGCTACTTCCTGTTCGCCACCACGGCGGAGCAGCTGGGCTTCCTGCGCTTCCCGCTGGGCGGCAACAGCAAGGCCGAGACCCGGGCCGAGGCCGTGCGCCTCGGCTTGGTGGTCGCCGACAAGCCGGACAGTCAGGACATCTGCTTCGTGCCCGAGGGCCGCTACGGCGAGGTGGTGGCGCGGCTGCGCCCCGGCGCCGTCGGCCCCGGCGAGATCGTCCATCTCGACGGCACCGTGCTGGGCCGGCACCAGGGCATCGTCCACTACACCATCGGCCAGCGGAAGGGCCTGGGCATCGGCGGCCGCAAGTCGAATGACGAGCCGCTCTATGTCGTCCGGCTCGACCCCGAGGCAAAGCGCGTCATCGTCGGCCCCTGGTCGGCGCTAGCCCGGCACAGCGTGGCCCTGACCGAGCTGAACTGGCTGGATTCGGCCCCCGGCCCGGAAGGCCGCACGGTCGAGGCCAAGCTGCGCTCCGCCCAGGCGCCGGTGCCGGCGACGGTGCGGCTGACCGGGCCGGATGCGGCGGTGCTGGAGCTGCATGCGCCGCAGCACGGGGTGGCGCCGGGACAGGCCGCCGTGCTTTATGACGGCGACCGCGTGCTCGGCGGCGGCTTCATCGCCCGGGCCGAGCGCGCCGCCGCCTGAGCCCAGAGATCCGCGGACAGAAAGGACACTTTGCCCATGTCGCTCGACGCCCTCGCCGAAGCCGTGCGCGGCCGCGCTGCCGGCGGCCCTGCGCTCGACGCCCGCGTCAAGTTCGACCTCGGCGCCGACGGCTTCATCGTGCTCGACGGCACCGGACCGGCCCCCGCGGTGTCGATCGGCGACGCCCCGGCCGACGTGACCCTGACCATGAAGTCGGAGACGCTGCGGCGGATGGTCGACGGCTCGTTGAGCCCGACCATGGCCTACATGACCGGCAAGATCAAAGCCAACGGCTCGCTGACCGTCGGCATGAAGCTGGCGGCTCTGCTGGACGACTGAGCGGCCCGCCCTCCCCGGACGGCCATGACGGCCCGGCCTCCCGCCCGGGCCGCTTCGCTTCCGCCGGTCAGGCCAGCGCCGCCGCGGCGCGACGGTCGATCTTGCCCAGTGCGTTGCGCGGGATGGCCGGCACCACCTTCAGCACCTCCGGCACCTTGTAGTCGGTCAGCCTCTCCGCGGCATAGGCCAGGATGCCGGCGAGCTCGGCCTGGGCATCGTCGCCGGCCAGATGCACCAGCGCGCGGACGCGCTGGCCGAGCACCGCGTCGGGAACGCCGATGGCGGCAGCATCCCGGACGGCGGGATGCGAGGTCAGCACGTGCTCGACCTCCAGCGGCGAGATGTTGATGCCGCCGCGGATGATCAGCTCCTTCTTGCGCGACACGAACCAGAGGTTGCCCTCCGCATCCGCGTGCATCAGGTCGCCGCTGGGGAACCAGCCGCCGCGGCGGCCGCTGTCGACGCGGTCCGGCGCGATCCAGTAGCCGAGGGCGATGTTCGGGCCGCGCAGCAGCAGCTCTCCGGTCTCGCCAGGCGGCACGGGCTCGTCCCGCTCATCGACCAGGCGGAATTCGGCATCCGGGGCCGGGGTGCAGACCGAGCCGTCGACCGGGCCGGCCATCATGCTTCCGACCACCTCGGTCATGCCCCAGACGGAGGCCAGCCGCAGGCCGAACATCGCCTTGAACCGCTGCTGCAACTCGACCGAGACGGCGTCGCCCGTCAGCATGAACGCGCGGATCGAGCCGGTATTGCGCGGCCGCGCCGCCTGGGCGTCGATCAGGCCGCTGAACATGTACGCCATGCCGATCATGAGGGTGCACTGGTCGCGCTCGATCACGTCCAGCAGCCGGTCGGGGTCGAAGCGCTCGATCACCGAGAAGGGCGCGCCGGTGGCGAGGCTGCGGACCGTGGTGAAGAAGGCGGTCATGTGCGACATCGAGCTGCCGATCGCCAGCTTCACGCCGTCCCTGGGGACGAAGCCGTCGGTCAGCCGGATGGAATGGTTCAGCGTGGCCTGGGAATGGGTCACGAACTTCGCCTCCCCCGTGGTGCCGGAGGTGGTGAGCAGCACCGCCGGCGCCTCGAGGTCGGGCGATGCCGGCACGGCCGGCCCTACCGGATCCGAGCGCAGCCAGGCCAGCAGATCGGCCGCGGAACCAACGACCAGCCGCCGATCCGCCGGCAGGATCGCGTCGTCGATGCCGGCGGCATGCGGCTGCAGGTGCCGGTGGCCGATATAGAAGGCTGGCTGCAGCCGCTGGATCAGGGCCGACAGCTCCGCTGCCTTCGATTCCGGCTTCAGCGGCGCGGCGATGATGCCGGTCGCGAAGCAGGCGAAATAGCCGATCGCCAGCTCCGGCCCGTTGGTCAGGTGCAGGACCAGGCGATCGCCCGGACGCAGGCCGAGCGCCAGGAGACGCCGTGCGGTGCGCTCGACCGCGGCCGCCACCTGCCCGCGCGTCCAGGTCTCATCCTCGAAGCGGAAGGCCAGGGCGCCAGGATCTTCCGCCGCCATCGCAAACAGGCGGTCGGCGAGCCCGGACAGGCCAGACCCGAGCACGGGCTCCGCCCGGACGTTCTGTACGGTCTTCATCTCATCCTCCAGGGCGCGGGGGACTCTCCCGCCCCGCGCGTACGGGCCTTTCACCGCCGACATCCTGGGCAGGGTTTGATGACCCGATGATTTCGGGACCAGGTCGAAGTCCTACGGCCGTAATCCGACCGCAATAGTTCGACGGAAACCGCAGCGTCCGCGCGCGACAGGCGCCTGCGCGCAGGGCATGGTCGGGCCACCCACCGAGGAGACCCCCATGTCCGCATCCGCCGCCGAGCGCCCGCCGGTCACCGACTACCTGCTGCTGGTGCTGCTCGCCACCCTGTGGGGTGCCTCCTACAGCTTCATGAAGCTCTACGCTGTTCAACAACTCACCTGAGCATCGGGGCCAACTCGTCCTCTAGCCCCTCGATCTCCACGGGCTTGCGCAGTGATGCCGCGGCATCGATCTTCCGGACCGCATTCAGGGAAGCAGCCGACAGCAGCCGGACCACTCTCACCAAGGCGTCGTCGCTTTCGTCCAGGTCGATCCTCAAGGTCTTGTCCTTGAGCACGACAACCTCCCTGACGACCTCGCGCAGGATCTCGCGCGGCGGGACCGGGTTGGTGAGGTCGCCATCTTCGCCTTCAATGAGCCACAGGGCGTCAACAGCATGCTCGGCCGCATCGTTTGCCTCTGCATCATCGGCCCTCAGATCGTCGCGAGAACGCGAAAGATCGTCCATCAAGCCCTCGACCTCCCGTCGCCGGCTGATGATCTGCGGCGTGATCTCCTTGATCCGGGCAACGAAGTCCTCAAGGCCATCTTCGCCCAGCCCGAGACGCTTCATATCGACGATCGTCTCCGACAGCGCTTTGCGTTCGTTCTCCAGCTCGATTAGAGCGCGCTGGGCGGCCGCTAGCGCAGTCTGCATCTCGTCGATCTTCCGGCCGCCGGCGGCCATCAGGAAGGCTCTAAACGAGTCCTTGCCGAGCCGGCTGGTCAAGTACGGCACAACGCGCTCGATCACCTCGGCGTTCGCAGCCTCGACCGAAAGGTTGGGATTGTTGCACTCGCCCTCGCCGCGCCGTTTCCCGAGACAGATGTAGGAGCGAACCGACCTGCTCCGGCCACCGACATGGAGCGTATAGGTGCGCTTACAGCAGTCGCACCGCAGCTTCCCGATGAGCAGAGCTGGCTTCCTGGGCTTGACCCCTCGCACGTCGCGCCCCTTCGAGGCGGCAATCGCCCTGTCCCATGTCTGCCGAGAGATCGCAGGCGACGGATGAACAACCAGCGACCGGCTGTTGAGCATCCCGTAATTGACTGTCTTGCGCAGCAACGCCGTCACGGTGCCTTCGGACCATCGAGGCACCCGCTCCACAGCCGCGCCATGCTCGCGAAGAAACTCCTCCAGGCCGTGCCATCCGCCGATCTCGTTCGACCGCAGGCGAAGAATACGCTCTTTCCCCGGCACCCTGATCGACACCAACGGCGGGATGATGTTCTCGGCGTTAAGCTTCCTGGCGATGAACACCCGCCCATGCCCATGGATCACCTCGGCATAGATGCGACGCAGCACGACAACCTCATCCGGATCGAGCTCCAGCGTCTGGCCCTTCCCTCGACGATGCCCATATGGAAGCTGACCCGAGATGAACTTCCCCTCGGCGCGCTTCGCCTCCTTCGCCTTGCTGGTGCGCGTGAGGATCAGCCCGTGCTCATATTCGGCAACTCCAGTGAGCACCGATCGCAACAGCGGGTGGGAAAGGTCGGGCTCCGAGATGCTGCGGCATTCAACCTTAAAGCGAGCTAGCTCCTTCAGCGCTCCGGCAGTGATCGCTTGATCTCGCCCAAGCCGATCTAGGCGCAGGATATACACCCGGCTGAATTGCCCTTTCCGCGTGCACGCAAGCATCGCTCCGAACGCAGGGCGCTCGTCCTCGTCCTTCGTGCCGGAAACGCCCGCATCCTCGAAAACAAGCTCAGCCGGCACTGTGTAGCCATCGGCCTTGGCCTGGCGCAGGCACTCTGCCTTCTGTTCATGCAAGCTGATCCGATCGTCGCCAGCCTGCGTCAGGGTGCTAACCCGGCAGTAAATCGCTGCAATCTTTTCCACCCATTCCCCCGTGTCGCGACGCATCGAGCTCGTACAGAGCACGATCGCGACGCCTCTGCAATCCACCATCTGAGCTCAATTTGACTACGAGTCTACTAGAGGATAAATTATTCAAAGTACAAATTACATGGATACCTCCTGTGAAGAAACATCTTATGAGCAGAACTCTCGCCGCGCTCGGCGACGGGTACAATCAAGCGGTAGGTGCGCACGTAATCGACGGCGTTAGTGTTTCCGGCGTGCCAACGATCGTTGGCGATCGCTTTCGCACGACGATCTCAGCAACGCTGATCGACCCGGAGATCGCTCGTGACCATTTCTTGAATGTGGTCCGTCGTGCGATCGATGATCAGTCGGAGGTCAACCGGAAGGCCCAGGCCGAGCTGAAGCGGCTGATCGCCGTCGTGAAGAAGGATGGACGCATCGCGGTTGACCGCGGTGACGCCGATTCCTTGCGCGGCCTTGGCGCAGATGTCGACGATGCAATCCGCTTGAGCCAGAAGCCCGCCTTTGGCCAAGTCCTCCGGCTAGTTAGGGCGCTCGGTGATCCGAGGACGGATTTTCTTTTCGATCGCGCGCCCATTGATGCGGCCGTGACGGACCTCAACAAGTTGGAGGACGTATTCGAGCAGCATCGCGACGGACTCCGGGCGCTTCGAATTGAGGTTGACCGCCTTGCCGCCGAGGCCACGAGCCCGGAGACGTTGAGGCGGCTCGCCGAAGAGGGGCAGGAGATTCGCGCCCGCGCGATCGTCACCCGCTTGGCGGACGATCTCGCTCAGACTCAGCGCGATCTTCAGGCGGTGCAGATCCGACTGACGCAGATCGTCGAGATCGTGGGGGCGGCGCGATGACCATCAGCCCCCGCAAGCGCTGGACCGAAGTGAGCCATCCCCGGCGCCTCTCCTTCGCGGTGGCCGTGGCCGCCATGCCGACAACGCCTGTCGAAGTCATCGCCCAGGCGATGAACATGTCTCGGTCGACCGGCTGGTCCATCGCGAAGGATTTTCCCCGAGCTGGTCTCGTCGAAGCCCTGCCTGAACTGGCGTCGGCATGGGTGCGCTGGCTTCCAGCGACGAGGTCGTGGGAACTCGTCGAAGCCCTGCGTGGCTCGGTCCGGCTGGCGTTCATCAGCATGATCGGCCTGCTCGACGAGGACGACATGCCTGCCGGCGAGGGACTGGCCGCACTCGACGACCTGGACGTAGACGGCATCGCTGCAGCCTTCAGGCGCGATCGTGATGAAGCGCTGACCATGCTCGGCGAGGCGCTGACCGATGTGCAGGGAGAATTCGATGCCTTGTCCCGGCTCATCGCCGTTCGCCGGAGGACCGCGGCATGAGCGACGATCGTTTCAATCAGCTCTACCGCCTCGTGCTCGAGGACTCGGACAGTGTGACCTCCGATGAAATCCGCGAGCTGCTGAAACTGAATGGCGAACGGGAGCGCGCAGCCGCTCGCGCCGCCGAACGCCAGCGGATTCTCGATGACGTCGCTGCGCTTCAGGCCCGGGCCGAGGCTGATCGGCGCCGTGGCACCGAACGCATTCATGCTGCCCTGGCCGCCGGTGCGAAGGAGCGATGAGGGTTGGGAACGCCCAGTAGGGACCTCTCAGAGCCGGCCGGGCACGACGATCTGCAAGGGTCGGGATCGGCTCAGGTGGAGGGCCGGGATCGGCTCGGGGATGAGGGGCTGGGATCGGCTCGCGGGCGGGGGCTGGGAACTGCCGCGGTAGGGTCGGGATCGGCCGGGGATCCAGGACCGGGATCGGCTCGGGTGGGGAGGTTGAAGGACCTCTCTGCCCGACATCACCGGGCCTGGGCGGATGACGACCTGTCCTATCAGGACATCGCGGACGAACTGGGTGTCTCCCGCCAGGCCGTCCGCCAAGCGTTCCTCAACAGGACCTGGACCAAGGCCAATGCGCCCTCCAATCTGAACGGCACGGCCGCGGCGAAGGACGTGCGAATCGGCCAGTCCACGCCGGGAGCGGCTGCTGCACCGCAGATGGTCCCCAAAGCGCCGCCGGCGACTCCGCCTGGCCGTGACGCTAGCGACTGGCTGAGCGACGACAAGCGCCGTCAGCTCTCTGCCATGATTGCGCAGGGCACCTTGGACTCGATCGCGCGGGTGATCAGACTGGTGCACTCAAATCTAAGCAAGGACACCGGCCAGATCGGCCCCTCGGCCCTGAGTTCATACACAAGGACGCTGCGGAACGCCGTGGAAATCGCTGCCGGGCTCTTGCATCCGCCAGATGACGATGATGCGGATGTGCTGACGGCCTTCCGGGTCGAGACGATGTCCGATGAGGACGAGGCGCGCGTCAAGGCAGAGGCCAGCGCGAATCTTCGCGGGATCAGCGAGGCCGTTCAACTGCCGGGCCCCGACCAGCCCGTGCCGACCGAAAACAGGGACGAAGACAAGGCGCCGCTCGCCGTCCAGATCTCGCCTCCGATCGATGACAGCACGCCGCTGCCCGGCAGGGCAGAGTTGCGGAGCTGGCTCCTGTCACGCGCCAAGGTTCACGGACGCCGCCATCTCCGGGACATTGCCGAGCACGTCGGTCTTCGGCCGGCTCTTCAGGACACCGACGCCTATCTCGTCGACTCGATCGTCCACGCTATCGATGGCGATCCACAGCGTCTCCGGCGGCCCAGGAGCTAATCCAATCATGCAGACAGACGAAAGGGGCTGCGACGAGCGCAGCCCCTTCCTGTAGCTCTGGACGTGCTTGCCCCGATCAGGCGCGCAGCCGATATGCCCGCATCGGACCGAGTGCCCCCTTCTCGACCAGGCCGTAGAGGGCCAGGTCGCGCAACGTGTCCCGGATACAGCCGCGGGCATCGGCATTGTCGATCTTGGCGGCCTTCGTGATCTCGGCGATGACCTTCGGGTTGCCCGGCATCATCCACTGGCCATCGCTCCCGTGCTTCTGCAGAACCTCCCAGAGGGCCCGGCAGACAGCGACCAGCGGCCGGTAGCGATCCTGGGTAATGACGGTCTCGTCGCTCGCATCAGTCGGGAACGGGTTGCCGGTCTTCGCCAGCAAGTCGAGATTCGGCATCACCGGCGACCAGCTCGCCGGCCGAGTCGGATCGACCTGATGCCCCTTCGACTTCGCGATCTTCGCCGGGTCGGCCTCCATGAAGAACCTCGCCGGCAACGGCAGCTTTTTGGTGCGGTCCTGGGAGAGCGTCACGCTCGCCGGATCGACTTCGTGCAGCGCGATGGCCTGCACCTCGGGCTTCTTCTCTGCGACCGGGATAGTGACGGAACCCTTCAGCGCGGTCTTGGTCTTGGTCGACATATCGATATCCTCGCTTGGTGTTGATCCGATGAAAGGATTATCGCAGGCATTCGTCGGTTGACGCTCCGCAGGTATTGCGGTCTGGCTCCGTGCTGGAAGCATAGATATTCACATTACCATCAAAAACAGTGCCAGTTACATTTGCTCAACGAACGTTGTCTAAATGTAACTGGAGTTATTCCTGTGCCCGCTGATCGATTTATCGCTTATTACCGAGTTTCAACCCAGCGCCAAGGTACATCTGGCCTCGGCCTTGAGGCGCAGCAAGCCACGGTCGCGCAGCATCTGAATGGGCTTCAGCCGATCGCCTCCTTCGTCGAGATCGAGTCTGGCCGCAAGGCTGATCGGCCTGAGCTTCAGCGTGCCATCGCCGCCTGCCGGGTCCACAAGGCAACGTTGATCGTCGCGAAGGTCGATCGTCTCGCGCGATCGGTCGCCTTCCTGAGCGCGTTGCTTGAAAGCGGCGTCAGTGTCGCGTTCTGTGATCTGCCGCAGATCGAAGGCCCGACAGGGCGCTTCATGCTGCAGCAGATGGCTGCCGTCGCCGAGCTGGAGGCCGGGCTCATCTCGCAGCGCACGAAGGCCGCCCTGCAGGCCGCCAAAGAGCGTGGGGCGCAGATCGGCAACCCGGCGAACTTGCGCAACCGGGACATCGGTACCAAGCGGAGCGCCGAGTCGCGCGCCAGGTCCGCCGACCGGCATGCCCGTGATATCGGCCATGTGATCGCGGACCTGAAGAGGGAAGGCATCACGTCCTCGATGTCGCTGGCCTGGCATATGAACCTTCGCGGCATCACCACGCCACGCGGCGGCCAATGGTCGACGACACAAGTTCAGCGCGTGCTGCGCCGGCTAGATCCTGGATAGCCGGGCGCTCCATCCCCAAGGCCCATCAGGCGCTCAGGCTTCGGCCCGAGCGCCTTTTTCGTGTCGGCACGACGGAGTTGTCGCGGGGTTGTCGGTGGCGGTCGCAGGTTGTCGGCCGCTACACCGACGACGCGGTCTTCCGCACCTTCCCGATGGCGGGAGGGCCCGGCCAGCTTAGGGTCTGGAAAAAAAGAACCCGCCCCGTGTGAGGGGATACCACACCGTTCTCTCTCGCGGGCGGGGAAAAACCCGACAACCATATTCTTTGAGGCCGCAGCAACGTACCCGCCCCGACCAATCCCTACTACTGGCAAGTCTCAACCGAACGCGTCCGGCCAGACCAGCGGAAGCCTTGGCGTCGCGGACTGATACGAGGGTATCCTCCACCTGATTCTATTCACAGGCTGCATCAGGCGGCGACGACCGCTCAGCGCATTTGCGGACAGCCTAGTCGAGTGGGCGGAGGATACATGGCTGAACAATCGCTGCAATCGCTTCTGCAATCCTATCGTGACGCGGCACGCAGTGAACGCGACAAGGGCACATATTTCGAGCGATTCGCCGTTGCCTACCTCACCCACGACCCCCTTCAGCTTGAACAGTATGAGCAAGTGCAGCCCTTCAAAGATTGGGCTGCCAAGCAAGGTTGGGATGGTCGCGACACCGGAATCGACCTTGTAGCCAAGCTTCGCGACGAAGACGGGTTCGCTGCGATCCAATGCAAGTTCTACGATTCCGCCTACCGTATCAGAAAAGAGGATATCGACAGTTTCATTTCTGCGTCCGGCAAGGCGCCATTTAGGCGCCGGGTCATCATCGACAGCACCGAGAAGGCGTGGAGCGAGAACGCCGAAACCATGATCCGGGGACAGGCGATCCCGGTCCTGCGGATCAGCCTGTCCGAGATGCAGGAAAGCCCAATCCGCTGGGAAACCTTCGCCCACCGCGGCGACGTGGTGCTGGCGGACAAAAAGAGACCACGCCCTCACCAGCAGGACGCGCTGGTCGCCATCCGCACCGGCCTTGCTGAGGCGGATCGCGGCAAGCTCATCATGGCCTGCGGCACCGGCAAGACTTTCACCAGCCTCAAGATTGCCGAAGATCTTGCGGGCGCAGGCAAGAGCGTCCTGTTTCTCGTGCCCTCGCTCGCCCTCATGTCGCAGACCGTGCGCGAATGGACCGCGGACACCGACACCCCACTGCGGTCGTTTGCGGTGTGCTCCGATACTCAAGTCGGAAAGCGCCGCCAGAGCAACGACGATATCGCCGAGATCGACGTGCTGGACCTCGCCTTCCCGGCCACGACGAATGCCCTCCGGCTGGCGCTAAGCGCAGGCGTGATTCTCCCGGACAAGATGAGCGTCGTGTTCGCAACCTATCAGTCCATTCAGGTCATCGCGGACGCCCAGAAGAAACATGGCCTCTCGGCGTTCGACCTCATCATTTGCGACGAAGCGCATCGGACGACGGGCGCGACGCTGGCCGGCGAGGACGAAAGCAACTTCGTAAAAGTCCACAACCAGGACTTCATCGCGGGCAGAAAGCGCCTCTACATGACCGCCACGCCGCGCGTGTTCGGGGATGCGGTCAAGAGCAAAGCAAACGAGGCGTCCGCCGTTCTGTGTTCCATGGACGACGAGAGCCTATATGGCAAAATTCTGTTCGCGCGCGGCTTCGGCTGGGCGGTCGAGAATGGCTTGCTCACCGACTACAAGGTGATGGTGTTGGCCGTTGATGAGCAGATGGTCAGCGGCGGCGTGCAGAACCGCCTTGCCGATGGCACGTCGGAGCTGAGGCTGGACGACGCTACCAAGATCATCGGCTGCTACAAGGCGCTGACCAAGCACGGCCTGACGACCGAATTGCTAACAGACCCGCAGCCGATGAAGCGGGCGCTCGCCTTCTGCAAAGACATCGCCACCTCCAAGCTGGTGCAGGCCGAGTTCGCCGCCGTCATCGGCGAGTATCTGGCCTCCGACGAGGGTAAGGAAGCCGAGGGCGATGCCACGCCGCTCGAATGCCAGCTTGAGCATGTTGACGGCACCTTCAACGCTAAGGCACGCACCCACCTTCTCGATTGGCTGAAGGAAGAGCACGACGATCATGCCTGCCGCATTTTGACCAACGCTCGGTGCCTGTCCGAAGGCGTGGACATTCCGGCGCTGGACGCCATCCTGTTCATGCATCCACGTAAATCGCAGATCGACGTGGTGCAGTCCGTGGGCCGCGTCATGCGCCGCGCGCCGGACAAGAACATGGGCTACGTCATACTGCCAATCGGTGTTCCGGCAGGCCTAACGCCGGAAGAGGCGCTGAACGACAATGAACGCTATCGCGTCGTTTGGCAGATTCTGAACGCGCTTCGATCCCACGACGAGCGGTTCGACGCGATGATAAACAAGGCCGACCTTGGTGTGGACGTGTCCGACCACATTGAGGTCATCGCGGTTAGCAATAAGCTCCCGGCCAAGAAGGACAGCAAGGGTGGGAGGCTCGATATTGGCCACGGTGGACGCGCCGATGATGACGATCGCGATCAGGGCGAGATCAAGCCCGCCGACCCCGTGCAGGGCACCCTTTTCTTTGACGAGTTCTCCAGGGCCATCATGGCCAAGATCGTCAAGAAGTGCGGGCGACGCGACTATTGGGAGGATTGGGCGACTGACATCGCCAGGATCGCCCAGACCCATATCACCCGGATTATCTCGCTGGTGGAGAAGCCCGGCACGTCTGAACGGGTGGCGTTCGAGGCGTTCCTTTCCGAGATCCGCGACGACCTGAACGGCAGTATCAGCGAGGCCGAGGCCGTCGAGATGCTGGCACAGCACATAATCACACGGCCGATTTTCGACGCCCTGTTCGAGGGCTACAGCTTTGCCCAGCACAATCCCGTATCCGCTGCCATGCAGCACGTGCTGGATACGCTGAATGAGCACAACTTGGAGAAGGAAACCGAGAGCCTTCAAAAGTTTTATGATAGCGTGCGGCGACGTGCAGAAGGCGTCGATAACGCGACGGCCAAGCAAAAAATCGTTGTGGAGCTATACGACAAGTTTTTCCGCAACGCGTTCCCCAAAATGACCGACAGACTTGGGATCGTCTACACCCCGGTCGAGGTCGTGGATTTCATCATTCATTCGGTCAACGAGATCCTCCTAGCTGAATTTGGTCAGACGCTCGGCAGCAAGGGCGTCCACATCCTCGACCCTTTCACTGGCACTGGCACTTTTATCACCCGCCTGCTTCAATCTGGCCTCATCAGGCCAGAAGAGCTAGAGCACAAGTACCGGAACGAGATTCATGCCAATGAGATCGTTCTATTGGCTTACTATATTGCCGCGATCAATATCGAGGCGGCCTATCACGGCGTTTCGGGCGCCGACTATTTGCCGTTTGGGGGCATCTGCCTCACCGACACCTTCCAACTTTACGAGCAGGATCGCGATCTCATCAGCGACCTCATGGCAGACAATAGCCATCGCCTCACCCGCCAGAAGGGTCTGGATATCCGGGTGATCGTGGGCAATCCTCCCTGGTCGGTCGGGCAGGCTAACGCAAACGACGACGCCAGCAATCTGAACTATCCCAAGCTCGACGAACGCATCCGACAGACTTACGCGGCAAGATCGAATGCAGTGCTCTCTAGGAATCTCTACGACAGCTATGTGCGGGCGATTCGATGGGCGAGCGACCGGATAGGCGATGCGGGCGTTGTTGCCTATGTCAGTAATGCCGGGTGGCTTGACGCCAACACGGCAGATGGGCTCCGCCGTTGCCTGGCTGACGAGTTCGCCAGCATCCATGTGTTCCATTTGCGAGGGAATCAACGCACCTCGGGCGAAAGGTCGCGTCGAGAGGGTGGCAAGATATTCGGAAGTGGCAGCCGCGCGCCGGTCGCCATCACTATGCTGGTTAAGAATCCGGCCGCCGCCAACCCCGGGCAAATCCTCTTCCACGACATAGGCGACTATTTGACCCGAGAGGAGAAGTTGGACGCCATCCGTCGGCTTGGCAGCATCGGCGGGATCGGAAGCGAAGGCGGCTGGCTGGCCATCACGCCAGACGAGCACGGCGACTGGCTCAAGCAGCGGGACGAGAGCTTTGATGCTTTCATAGCGATGGGCGACAAAAAGGGCAGCGGAGCCAAGCTGTTCCAAAACTTCTCTATGGGCGTTGTTACCGGCCGCGATGCCTGGTGCTGCAATAGCAGCCGTACATTGGTCGCTGACAACATGCGCCGCATGATAGGCCTCTATGAAAGCGAGCGAGAGCGCTTCGACGCGGCCTATCCACCACAAAACCGTAAGGCGCGCGAAGCGGCCGTGGACGGGTTCGTCGTCACGGACGCAACAAGGATAAGCTGGACACGCGCGCTCAAGGCCGATTTGGTCAAGGACAAACCGTTGGCCTTCGATGAGGCCCGGCTGACGCCGAGTCTATACCGGCCCTTCATGCGGCAGTGGCTCTACTACGACCGGCGTCTGAACGAGATGGTCTTGCAGATGCCGCGCATCTTTCCGATGGATGCGTCGGTATCGGAGAACCGGGTGATCACGTTTCCAAATAAGGGTGAAGATCGGCCATTTTCGGTGCTGATGAGCCGATACTTACCTGACCTCCATTTGATCCACGGCGGACAGTGTTTCCCTCGATACCTCTATGACGAGGCGCCTGAAGACACTGGCGACGACCGCCAAGGCAGTATGCTCGCCGACAAGCACCACGCGGCGCAGCGCCGCGAGGCCATCACCGACGAGGGGTTGTCGCATTTCACGGCCGCCTATCCGGGTGAGGCCATCATGAAGGACGACCTCTTCCACTACGTTTACGGCCTGCTGCATTCCGAGGAATACCGCGAACGCTTCGCCGATAACCTTTCCAAGGAACTCCCGCGTATTCCGGTGGTGAAGGGCATTGCAGCCTTCCGGGCCTTCGTAGAAGCTGGGCGTCGGCTGGGCGAGCTGCATTGCGACTTCGAGCAGGTCGAGCCTTACCCGGTTACAATTGCCCAGGGCGATCTGCGCCTCGCCCACATTGCCGACCCGAAGCGTTTCTTCCGGGTCGAGCAGATGAAGTTTGGCGGCAAGCGCCCGAACCTCGACAAGTCGACTGTCATCTACAACGCCAACATCACCATGACCGGCATACCGCTGGGAGCGTACGACTATGTGGTGAACGGCAAGCCAGCGCTCGAATGGGTGATGGAGCGTCAGTGCGTTAAGACTGACAAGGCCAGCGGCATCGTCAACGACGCCAACCGATACGCCGTCGAAACAGTCGGCGAGCCAGCTTACCCGCTTGAGCTATTCCAACGCATCATCACGGTTAGTCTAGAAACGATGAAAATCGTTCGACATCTGCCGGAATTGGATATCGAGCAAGGGAAGTATTCCGCTACGCAGGGTGAACGGGTTGAGCGATCTTCGGCCGACGATCGGTTGACGAATGCCGTGGCGACTTGAGAAGGATCCGATCGGTACAGCGCTTTGCCTGGTCCTCGAGGTTGTGCCTCGGGACTTCCTCGTTCTGGGCGGTCGAAGCGGTTGATGGTGATGCTCTACGCGTGAGTGGCGGCGCGTTTGGTTTGCGAGATGTGACGCGTCCATGCGCCAACATGCCCGCAAATTCACTACGTTGAGCGTGTTGGTGAAGGGAGCGGAAAACGCATGAAGCCGATCCAGGTTGCCGCCGAGTTGCGCTGACCCAGGCGCGACACCGATCAATACGGCCGAAGGGTCGCCCAGTGCCGGTGGGTGTGCGGAAAATAGGCGACGCGATCGCGCGCCCTGGTTGGGTCTAGGCGCTGACGCGGCACACCTAATGATCGATTCGTGCTGCGCCAGGAGAAAGCTGATTGCGTTGTTCTCTCTTGCTAGACCTCGGGTACCCATTGATGATCGGGCGTGCACAGCAGTGGAACCATCCCCAATGGCGGGCGGGTGTGATCGGTTGCCGGGCCTATGCCACAGATCAATCAAAAGAGGTAGTCACCTGGAGAGCCCCGTAGCCGGCTGAGGGTAGCCACGAAGCGAAGCCCGATGATATAATCCTCAAAATGTCATTGCCGAGCACCGCGTGGAAGCCACAACCGCGCGATGATCTCGAATACGGGCTATCAGAAGGCAACCATCCATGATATGATTTTGCACATTTTTTACTGATCCATATCTCTTAGGGGGGCGGCATGGCTTACAAGTCGCGTCTAGTCACCTATTTCTCGGCTTTAGTTTTTGGCGTGGTCCACACATTGCCGGCTTACTCGCAATCGCCACCTCAGTCCGACGCCCAGTCAGCGAGTTGGATCGATCGACTGCTACCAGAGGATTTCTACGCTCACTTCGGGAAGCTCTTGTCGCTTCCAGTCGATTCGCCCGAATTTGAATTGATCAAAGGTTCTCTTAAGGAAATACAAAAATTTGAGAGTGACGAACATGCGGCGCGTGACAAGGGCTCGCCCCGTCCGTCGTCTGCCGACGTACTGAAGAAGATCCCTTCCCTGAAGGACACTGCAAACAGACTCAGCAGAGCTACCCACAACTTTAGTTTGCGCGTTCAGGCTGGAGATCTCCGAGGGCTTGTCGATGACAAGATTTGGGCGAAGTGTGGCGACCTGCCTCAGCAGATCCTAGACAATCTGCTTGCCAAAATCCCAGCTGATCCCAATGGCGTTCCCCAAATTCCTCCTGATCAAATCAAGACGTATCAGGCTAAATTGCAGTCGGTAGACGACAAGCAGTTTCAAACATGCAAGAATTTAATTGCGGATACGCGTCGACAACTTGAGCAAATTAGTATTGAATCGCAGAAAAGGGTCGACGATTTACAGAAGCAGATTGACGATATCTCCAAGAAGGAGACAAAGACAAAGGAAGATTTGGATAAGCTTAAATCGTTACAAGATCAGCAGGGCGTCGCGAAACAACAACACGATCAGGCCGAAGAAGGAAAGCGGGGCGCGGACGGATGGAAGCAATTTTTGGGTGTCGTATCTATTATCGCCGGTGTCGTACTGTGTGCGCTGGATGATCCCATCGACGGTCTGAATCTGATAGCTGCGGGGTTTAGTCTTCTCGCCGGTGATTCCGGCGATAAAGGAAATGGCTCCGATGGTAAGGGAAATCAAAACGGAAACACCCCCGGAGAAGGAGGCGGAACTAAGTCGGAGCTCGGCAAGAAACTTGTGGACGCCCAAAAGGACGGCACCGTGAAGCCGGAGGATATCAAAGCGCTTGAGTCTAAATTTGGCGGATCGGCTGTCGACTCGGATAGTAACAAAGGAACAGTAATCTTACTATTTGATGCCAGCGCTAAGACACTGAAGATCGTCAATACGCTATCTCAGGAGGCTCCTCTCTTTACCGTCAATCTCAATGAAGTCAAGCCGAGTACGTCATGGACAGAGCAGTCAAACCCCTCGCCTTCTGCGTTGTCGGAAGCACACAAGTGGTCTTACCGTATAAGCAATGGCTATATTGAACTTTATCTCCAGGGTACATTCGGCGCCCAGCACCTTGATCTAGCGCTCATCGAAGAGGCTTACAGCGATGGGCATTTTGTGGCGGTGAATGATGTGCCTCCGCGTGACGTACAGTAGCTAACTCGGCTTCGCGTCGTCTGGATAGGCGAAGACAAATGGCAGAGAAGAAAGGTAACGTTGTTCTTATCGAAGCTTTTGTGGTGCTCTGTCTCTTGTTTATGCTGCAGTACGTCGTAGCTGGAGTCGCTGAAAGCAGCAGCGACACCGATGATGAAGGTGTATTTTTCATCACGATAAAACAAGCTCAAACAAATGACGACTCGACCAGCCACTTTGACGCCGTGCGCATCAACGGAAAGATGTTGATGCTGGATGGGGAGGCAAATTGCCCGCAGATCTATCATCCTGCAAGTTATTCTTTTGTCACTAAGGATGGTCATGCCGAGCCATTCGATATCAGAAGTTTTGATCCGGAGCTCAAAGTTACTCGCGACGCGGACGTTAAAGGCTTTAGAGACTGGCTGAGTACGTTCAATATCTACTTGACGCTGTTGAAGCCAGGTCAGATCGACGGTCAGGAGGCTGCTGCCGGATGGATGGTCCTAATTAGTGGCAAGCTTACCGCGCTCCACGGCATACCGCTGCGCATTGAAATGTTTACTTGTGCTTGCACGATCGATCCTCAAGGCAGCAAACACGTAGGTTTGACATACCCTCATCCACTTCTTGTAACCGTGACAGTTGCAGCTAATGGTGAGGCCGATAGAATTCCTCTTGTTGGGTACTATCCAGCAGTTTTGGCGCCGCTCGACAATAAACTTGATGGTCTATTGCTCATGGACCCCACAGAAGAACCGAAACCCTACGCCATTCGACGCTATTATCTAGCCATCACGAACAAGGGTGAAGTAAGTTCCGCGGCTCTAGAGAAACTTACTCGTCCCTAATGACTTGAAAGACGAAATTGATGAACAGGACACTTGCGATCATCACGCTCGACTTCTTTGTTATGACCTCGATTGCGTTCTTTGTTCTTCAATTCATACAGCCAAATGACAATTCCACGTCACAGCTTTCTTCAAGCTCGGCGATTTTTCGGATTGAAGTAGGAAAATCTCAGTTTCTTAAGTTGCTCAACGCCAACCACTCAGCTCCGGAGCAGGTGAATTCCGTCCCATTGCAGGACCTGATAGAGCTGGGTATGGTCGCACACCCTCGTGGCCAGGTTCTCAACGACATACCTCTCATCTATTCTGCCGATGATGATGGATATACTCTAATAGTCCAAGCTGCGCCAGATTATGCATTTGATTTGGTCATCTATATCAAGCAAATCAAATCGCTCGCATTTGCCCTTGCGAAACCGGTGGTTACGCTAGCAGGAGGTGGCCTTGTCGCCGTTCAGACTGACGCCGTACTTGACCTGTCAACTGGCCCGCTGGTTGTTTTTCACATTGGCAATGGTTAGCCCGGCGACAAGGGCCGTTGCTCAGACATGCTCCGAAACCGAGCACGTGAGCGTTGCGTTCTACCAAGCTATTAGGAGCAATATCTGGAATAAACCGGTTGCCGAAGGACTGGGTAGCTATCTCTTAAGGTGCACGAGCATTGGCATTGCCTTTGATCCGTCCTCCCCGCGGCTATTGCAGGCAGTGGATTTGCAGAATCGATTTTCCTGTCTTATCGAAATCGATGAGCCGCCACCAGTCACAAATATACCAAAGGTAGAGACATCTGGAGAGCCTCTCCGTATTCGACAAGATATGCTGCCGGACGGGATAGTAGTTTCGATCGAGAGCCTCGCGAAGAGCATGGCCGAGATTCGGCCGGATGGATGTGTTGGTCGAATTATTCTTTCAGGCGAAGCATCACTCATCTATTCTTTTCAGCGTACACTCGCGGGAACCTGGCTGGACGTCAGCAGTGCAAAAGGTCAACTAAGGACGTCAAACGTGCTCGACTTCCCAGTCAGTTCCCCTTCCGAAGCTCTCCGTTGGCGTCATCTTGCTAGCCTGTCCGATTTTATAGGCGGCGTCCTCATCGCGGTGGGCCCGCGAGGACTCGTCGCAAGCGACCATGATAGTGTTGTGCGGGCCGTTGTCTCTGACGGAAATATCGGCGATGTCTTCCGCTTCACGATCTGCAATCACGTTGAATATGACCGCCGCGTCGACCGCGTCAAGACCGACCTTCCGACCTCATACTTCAATGTAAGCTATGACGACGCGATGTCAGCGGTTGTTGCGGTCGGTTCTGGGCGCACGGACCCCATTCCATTCCTGTTCTGTGGAGAGACCAATTGAAAGCGAAGGCACGCGTCGTAGTACTCCACGTCATATTTCTGCCGCTGCTCATCGTTGGTTCCTGGTTTCTGACTATGATGCTTTATGGCGTTCTCACAAATTTCGGCGAAAGAACTACTCTTGGATTTCTGGCGTTTACGAAGCCGGACCACATCCGACTGACTTACCGTCAATTCGTTTTCGATGTTGATCGCTCTGTCGAGTTTGGCGCCTGCCGAATCGAGGTAATGAATGCGGACAGTACGCCGGTGTGGACGGTGACTTCGCAACTTGATGGCGGTGGCGTCAGTGCTAGGATACGGGTGAGCAGATCCCTTGTTGATGATCCCGATAATTTCGATCGTGACCATTTTATAAGCATTGTTTCCTTAGGTAGACCTGGCCCCTCGTGGCTTTTTAGATATAACAGGGACATTATCTTCGATCGTCCGATAGGTCCTCTTCGTGCTGAAATAAAGGCGTATGCCGCTGATCTTTCGAACCAAAAGAATAGCGGCCTGTCACGGGAAGACTCTAAGTTAGTTGCTGCGCGAACCGCGGAGATTATCGATTCCTGCCATGGAATAAGCACTTGGGCGGAAAAATTCCCGGTCATTCGTATGATCTCAGGCCCAATACAGGAGATGATATTAATACTATGTATGTTCAGTATTTTGTTAATTGCATTCGAGACCGTGCTAGCGACCTTCCGCTTGACCCGTGGAGAGACCGCTATTGAGTCAGCAGAGGTCTTCGTCGATTTGGTACCCTATGTTGGATTCTTTGGCACGATATATGGTATGGCGGGAGCGCTTTGGTATCTTGGGGGGATTGACCTCTCTGATCCTATCGAGAAGGCAACCAAGATCGGGCCGATAACCGGGAATATCAGCCTCGCAATGGAAGCGAGCCAGCTCGGGATTCTCTTTTTCCTAGCTGCGTCGCTCGTGCTCCGCGCCGTCCGAGTAGCGATGCGGGAGCCAACGTAGGGTGAGGACGGTATCTCAAGGCTGATACATTCTGCCGACTGCACTCTCCGCGCCTGCCGGGGCAGGGTCATGGCGGCGACGCCGATCACCACCAGCACCAGGCCGTACAGCGCGGTCGGCGCCGGGGTCTCGCCGAGCAGGAAGACGCCGATCGCGACTCCGACCGGCACCCGCAGATAGGCCTGCGCCATGGTGGCGACCGAGCCGAGCGAGGCGATCAGCCGGAAGTAGAGCACGAAGGCGAGGGCGGTCGAGACCACGGCCAGCCCGGCCAGCGCGCCGAGCGAGCTGGCGGAGGGCGACAGCGTCCAGGGCCGGTCGAGCACGAGGCTCAGCGGGATCAGCATGGCGGCGCCGGACAGCATCGACCCGGCGGCCGGCACCATCGGGTCCAGCCCCTTGAAGTTGCGGCCGAAGATGGCGGCGATGCCGTAGCACACCGTGGCCGCCACGATCGCCAGCTGCGGCAGCAGCTCCTGCCCGGCGCCGGACAGGGCGTCGAGGCCGATCACCAGCACGATGCCGGCGACCCCGGCGGCGATGCCGAACATCTTGCGCCCGGTCACCGCCTCGTGCCGGGTCACCGCCCAGGTGAACAGGAAGGTGAAGATCGGCGAGGTCGAGTTCAGGATCGCCGCCAGCCCGGCATCGACCTCGGTCTCGGCCCAGGCGATCAGCACGAAGGGGATGGTGCTGTTGACCAGCGCCTGCACCGCTAACAGCCGCCAGGTCCGAGCGTCGGTCGGCATGCGGATGCCACGCAGCCGCAGCACCAGCAGCAGGATGGCGCCGGCGATCACGGTCCGCGCCGCGATCAGCGTCACCGGCGGGATGCTCGAAACGCCAAGTTTGATGAAGCTGTAGGAAGCGCCCCACAGGGTGGCGAGCAGGACCAACAGCAGATAGTCCGTCACGGGCGGCGTGGCGCGGTCGGTGGCGGGCACGAGGGCCTCCTCGGTGGGTGGCCCGACCATGCCCCGCCCGCGGGTGTGTGTCGCGTCCGGACATTACGGTTTCCGTCGAAATGTTGCGGGTGGGACGCTCGTTCCGTCCCTGAAACGCGCACCCTCCACCGCCTCGGCGTCGGGTATTGCCGTGGGAGGCAAAATTCCGCGTGATCAGCGCAGCCCGCAGGTTGAGCCGATCAGGGCCATCAGCATGCCAAGCGTGACTGCCACCCGAATACGAGGGCGGCGGTCCGGTTTACAACAGGGCTGGCACAACAGCGCAATGTTGCGGTCAAACGCGAAAAAGCCGGGGCTAGCCCCGGCCTTCGCGGTTCCACGTATTGATGGTGAGCTAGGCCGACGGTGTCTCGATCTCATCTCCCGCCTGAATCTGCCGCACCGTGATCTCCCAAGATCCCGCGCGGATAGGGTTCCCGGATTCCACTGCTACGGCATCGTCTATCCGGACGTTGAGAACCTCAGTCCCGCTGCTCCATGCCTCGGCGACGAGTGAATGGGCCGCATTCTGCGCCTCCCAGGATAGATCGTGGTTATTCATCATAAGATGGGCGGGTGAAAGGTAGTGAACGTTGCTCATTCTTCGATCCTCCTGAGAAGGCCGAGGACCGGACCTCGGCCTTTGTGTTTGTGGCATTAGGGAGAGTCAGCGACTACCAAGCCGCTGGCGGCTGGAGCCTCGCCGTATCGCATCGATGGCGGCCTTCCTCGCCAGCCTATCCGTCTCTTGTCGGCGCCGCTCGACTTCGGCGTAGTCGATCGGACCTCGACTGAGTCGTCTGCGGCCGGCTTTCGGCTCAATCGGCTGCACGGTGATGCGGAAGCCGTCGTTGAACTGATCGTCGAGCGGAAACGACCCTTCCCGATACGCCCGGGCGTACAGCTCCGTGATCTCCTCGAGGGTCAGGCCCTCACCCTCGAAGCGGTTATCGACCGCCTCGAGCACAACGCGAACCTTCATTCCTGTTCTCCAAATTGCCGCCGGACGGATATCGCATCGGCGCGTCGCCATCGACTGAGCCAAACATGATATACGGAGACATCATTGTCAATCAACTTTGCAGTACGAAGACAGCGCTGTATAGTGGCTTATCGCTCACTCACTCGCTCACCCAGGAGAATCAGGAATGTCGGAAGAGGCGTCAGTTACGCCGATGTGGATGGTTCGGAACGTCCCAACCGAGCTCGTCAACCGCGTCAGCGCCGCAGCGAGGGCGCGTAAGATGACCATCGGGAAATTCTTGACGCCGATCCTTGAAGCCGCGTTGCGCGAAGAGGACACCTCGGCGCCCTCCGTCGACCTTGCGGCGTTGCGGGCGGAGTTTGAGGAGCTAAAGCGGAAGCTGAATGCGCAAGGTCACGCGCTGCTCAATCTAGGCGATCACGTCGCCAAACTGGCGCGGACCCCAGCGGAGCAAGCCGAGATTGAGAAGTGGTTTGACGAGACCCGGCGGGGCGGCTGGTGAGCTGGAAGGACCGGTGGTGCGAGGCCGTCGCCGAGTTCAACGGGCTGGACCATGAAGCCAAAGAGGTCGCCTTCGCCATCCGCCGGTACAGCGACAGCCGCTACGACAAATGGCTTTCCCATAAGCCTTCCGACCCTCGCATCCATGTCGCGGCTGATGGTCGAGACAGTTCGGGATCGCGTCGACAGGCTCCAGCAACGCGGCTTGATATCGACGGAATGCCCCCTGGCGAACGTCCGGCTTCTCCCATTTCCGAATGATCCTGCCGCGCGGAAATCCCACATGGGAACTTGGTGACGCAAATGGAAAGCCGCAGCGCTGCGGCCGTTGCAAGTGTGCGTCGGCTGGAAAGACTTGAACCCCAACCCAGGACTGTTGAACAAGCGCGGCCAATGTGCAGGCAAGCCGCCGCCGCTCAACAAATTCATCTTTTTGAAGGACTTACAGACATGCCCCGTATTCTTGTTCAAAAATCCGAACGCAAAGCCTTTTGGACCGGCGGACTTCGCGGCGCGGCTCGCTACGAGTGGTCCGATGCCGTGCGACGCGACTTCGGCGTCTCCGCCACCGACTACCTCATCGCTAGCAACCTCTGTTCGCATTGCAATAAGGACACCGGATGTATCTGGCTTTCCTATAGGACCATCGCCGCCGAGACCGGGTATGCAGTCCGTAGCGTCCGGGACGCGGTTCAACGCCTGCTAGAGCGCGGCTGGATCGACGTCGGCTACCGGCCGCTGCCGGGCGGTGGCGTCGACCCGAACCACGTATTCCGACTGGTCCGGCGCCAGGCACCGCCCGGCGAAGCGGCGATCAACGTCCGCCAGAAGCAGAAGGCGAAAGGCAAGTCTGCGGCGCCGGTTCCATCGAGCCCGCAGGCGGAAATTCGCCTCTCGGGTGAGGAAAGCCCGGAGGCGGAAATACGCCTCCCGGCCCCAAACCATATCCCGGGGGTACAAACAGGCCTCTCGGCTATCCAGAAAGCCTCAGAAGTCGGCCATTTTTCAGTCGGCGGAGTCCCTGATTTTGATCAGAGCCGGGAGGCGGAAATACGCCCCTATGGGAACGTTGCAGAAAACCTTGTCTCGGTTACTAAAGTAACCTCGCGTCTTATAAAGACGCCCGGCCGAGACGATGAAACGGCGCCTGCGGCGCCTATCGTCTCAACCGGATGTGGTGACCATCTCCAGGATGAGGGTGAGAAGGAACAAACGCTCCCGGTTGACGCGCTGTCGGCGCCTGCGGCGCCGGCCGGCCTTCGGCCGGATGTGGTTCATATTCCCGGGATGAGTGCGAAGAAGGCGATGGAAATGAAGGCAACGCTCCCGGCTGAAAATCCGGCGGCTTTCCCTTCGGCTGGCGCCGGAGCGGCCGCAAGGGCTGCTGCCGGCGTTCCGCCGGTGGCGCCCGCCGAGCAGCGGATCGACGGTCTGTCGGATGTCGACTATGCCGAGCTTCAGGGCCGTCTAACCTCAGCCGGCCGCATGCAGCATGATCGGATTGATCGTGACTTCCGCGCCGAGATCTCCAGGCGCGATGAGATCGCGGCTATGTGCCAGAGCTACGGCATTAACGCCCCTACCGCGCCGGCCGTCCCGGCAGCACCGGAGCTTCCGCCCGGCCTCGCCTCTGCGACCGACAATGAGGTCGATCCCAACCTCGAGGCCGAGCTCATGGCGATGGTCGCATAGCAGCAGGCCACCCCGGCTGGACATCGTGCCGGCTCATGCCGTTGCGCGGAGGCCGCCGGATTTCGCATTCGAGCGACAACAGCGTCAGCGTCGGCAGCCGATGGGTCCCAATCGCGTTTGTGGCGTGCTGGAGACTTCTTCACGCATCTGACAGCGAACGGACAGCGCGAGCGAGACAATGCCCTCCTGCACATTCCAAACGCGATCCGTGGCTCACCCGACCAAAGCCCCGAGTGTTGTAGAATAGAGCTGAGCTTCATCAAGCTCGGCGTCGCCACCATCCCGCCGGTGACGCTGATCGCGGCGCGGACCGTGATCGCCGGTGGCATCCTGCTGCTGGTGCTGCGGCTGCGCGGCATCCGCATGCCGACGGACGGCCGGAGCTGGCGGCTGTTCGCGGTGCAGGCGCTGGTCAACAGCACCATCCCCTTCGTCCTGATCGCCTGGGCCGAGACCCGCGTCGATGCGGGGCTGGCGGCGATCCTGAACTCGACCTCGCCGATCTTCACCTTCCTGTTCACCTGGGCGATCACCCGGCACGAGGCGGTGACCGGCCGCAAGCTGTTCGGCATCGCCGCCGGCGTCGCCGGGATCACCCTGGTGATCGGCCTCGACGCTCTGTCCGGCGCCGGGCAGGAGCTGCTGCCGCAGCTGGCGATCGTGGCCGCCACGGTGTGCTACGGCATCGCCGCCATCTTCGGGCGCAACTTCAAGGGGCTGGACCCGATGGTGCCGGCCGCCGGGTCGATGCTGTCCGGCGCCGCCATGCTGATCCCGCTGAGTCTGGTGCTGGACCGGCCGTGGACGCTGTCCCCCTCCGCCAGCTCGCTCGGCGCGCTGGCCGGGCTGGCCGTGGTGTCGACCGCCCTGGCCTTCGTGCTCTACTTCCGGCTGATCGCCTCGCTCGGCTCGGTCGCCACCATGGCGCAGGCCTATCTGCGGGTGCCCGTGGGCGTGGCGATCGGCGTCTTCCTCCTGGGCGAGACCCCGGCCCCGACCGCACTGTCCGGGCTGGTGCTGGTGGTGATCGGAGTCGCTGCGATGACCCTTCCGGCCCGGTCACGGAAGGCCGTCCAGCCGGCCTAGCTGGCCGGCGTTCCGGCCACCACCGCCGTCGGGTCCTTGACCTGCAGCACCCGGGCGGCGACCGCCTTCACCTGGGCCGGCGTCACCGCCCCGATCAGGCCGGGATACTTGTCGATGAAGTCCCGGCCGCGGCCGGCGAGCTGCAGCGAGAGCACATAGCCGGCAAGGGCGTCATGCGAGGCGAAGCCCAGCGGGTAGCTGCCGATCAGATAGCTTTTCGCCTCGGTCACCTCCTGGTCGGTCGGGCCATCCTTCGCCAGCCTTGCGATCTCGTCCCGGATCACCGACAGGCTCTCCCCCGCCTTGTCCGCCCGGGTGCCGGCGGTGATCAGCAGCAGCCCGGCGTGCCGCAGCTGGATGGTGTCGCTATCGACCGAATAGGCCAGGCCGCGCTGCTCGCGCACCGCGCGGTACAGCCGCGAGGTGAAGGTCGAGCCGCCGAGGATGTGGTTCATCACGATCGCCGGGAAATAATCGGGATCGTCGCGCCGCGGCGAAGGGAAGCCGAGCTGGATCGACGCCTGGGACACCGCCATCGGCACCGTCTCGGTGCCCTTGGCCGCGATCTCGATCTCCGGCACCGGCGTGCGGTCGCCCTGCGCCGGCAGGCCGCCGAAGACGCGGTCGAGAGCGGGCCCGAGCGTGGCGGCGTCGATGTCGCCGACCACGGCCAGGCGCAGCCCGTCGCGGGCGAACAGGCGGCGGCGCAGATCCTGCAGGTCGGCCGTCCCGATGGCGGCGACGCTGTCCTTGGTGCCGATCGACGGCCGGCCATAGGGATGGCCGGGGAAGGCGGCGGCGGACCAGCGGTCGTCGGCGATGGTGCCGGGGTCGTTCTCCTGGAAGTTCAGATCGGCCATGCGGCCGGCCTTGATCCGGTCGAGATCGCCCTGCGCCAGCTTCGGCTCGGCCAGGGCCAGGCGCAGCAGCTCGAAGGCGGCATCGCGCTCGGTGGTCAGCGTCTTCAGCTTGCCGCCGCTGTAGTCCTGCGAGGTCGAGAAGCCGAGCTGGATCGAACGGTCGGCCAGGGCGGTCTTGAAGCCAGGGGCGTCATAGGGCCCCGCGCCCTCGGTCAGCATCTCGCCCAGCAGCGAGGCGAGGCCGGCCTTGCCGTCCGGGTCCTGGGCGGCGCCGCCGTCGAAGGCGAAGGAGATGGTGACGGCCGGCACGGTGTGGTCCTCGACCAGCCAGGCCTCGATGCCGCCGGGGCTGACCACGCGGTCGATCGTGGTGGCGGCGGCGGGCAACGTGGCGGCGGCGAGCAGCAGGCCGGTCAGGGCGGCGCGCAGCGGGGAAAGCGTCAGCTTCATCGGTGTCGTCCTCGCGCGGTCAGGGCTGCTTGGCCTGGGTCGCATCCGCCGGCCGGGTCAGGAGCCCGGTGACGGAGCGCGGCGGCTGCAGATAGGTCTGCGCCGCCTGCTGCACATCGGCGGCCTTGACCGCGGCGATGCGGCCCGGCCAGCCCTGCACATCGGCGACGCCGCGGCCCAGCGCCGCCGCCTCGCCGAAGACCCGGGCCAGCGCCCCCGGATCGTCCTGGCCGTAGATCGCGCCGGCCAGCAGGCGGCGCTTGGCCCGCGCCAGCTCCTCCTCCGGCACCGCCTCGTCGCGGACGCCCGCCAACACGGAATCCATTGCCGCCTCGAGATCCGGCAGGGCCACGTCGCCGCGCGGCACGGCGTAGACAGCGAAGGGGCTGTAGTCGAGCGCGTCCGGGTCGTAACCGGCACCAGCCATAGCCGCCTTGCTTTGCTCGGTCACCAAAGCGCGGTAGAGGCGGCCGGTCTCGCCCGACAGCACCGCCGCCAGCACCTGCAGCGCCGCGGCCTCGCCCGGCGCCGCCGTGACCACCGACGGGGCCAGGTAGTTGCGGCGCAGATAGGGCTGCCCGGCGCGGGCGTCGGTCAGCTCCAGCCGGCGCGGCGCCGCCGGCTCCGGCTCCTTCGGACGGATGCGCGGCGGCGGCTCGGCCCGGCGCTTGACCGGCCCGTAGATCTCCTCCGCCTGCGCCTTCACCGCGGCGGGGTCGACGTCGCCGGCAATGATCACCGTGGCGTTGTTCGGCGTGTAGAAGCGGTCGTAGAAGGCCAGCGCGGTCTCGCGGTTCAGCGCCTCGATCTCGGACGGCCAGCCGATCACCGGCGCGCGGTAGGGGTGGTTGAGGTACAGGACGGCGTTCATCACCTCGCCCAGCCGCGACGACGGCTCGTTCTCGATCCGCATCCGCCGCTCCTCCAGCACCACGTCGCGCTCGGCGTTGACCCGCTTCTCCTCGAGCACGAGGTTCTGCATCCGGTCGGCCTCGTAGCGCATCACCAGCGGCAGGTTCTCTTTGGCCACGGACTGGTAGTAGGCGGTGTAGTCGGCGGTGGTGAAGGCGTTCTCGACCCCGCCGATCGCCGCCAGCTCCTGCGAATAGCCCTGCGGATGAGACGTGGTGCCGTGGAACATCAGATGTTCCAGGAAATGGGCGTTGCCGGACTGGCCCGGCGGCTCGTCGGCGGCGCCGACGCGGTACCACACCATCTGCGTCACCACCGGGGCGGTGCCGGCCGGGATGACGATGAATTGCAGCCCGTTGCCGAGGGTGAAGCTCTGGGCCTGCGGCGCGATCCGGAGATCGTCCGGCAGCGGCGCCGGCGCCGCCAGCGGCGGGGTGGCCACGGGAGCAGCGGGGGGCGCGGGGTCCTGGGCGAAGGACGGCGCAGCAGAGATGGCGCTCAGCACGAAGGCAGCGGCCAACCGGCGGATGGGGAGGGGCATCGCGGTCATGTCTCTAGGTACCGGAAGCAGCGCCGCGGCCGCAAGCGGCGGCGGCATTCTGCGACACTGTCCCGGGCGGCTTGACAGGGGCGGCGGCGGGCGTATATACGCTCGGCCCCGATGGCTGGGTAGCTCAGTGGTAGAGCAGGGGAATCATAATCCCTTGGTCGGGGGTTCAAATCCCTCCCCAGCTACCATCGAATTTCCCGAGCGTTCCGGCGGATTTCCGCGACGGGACAAGGGCTTGCAAGGCGGAGAGACCGGTCGCGGTTCTCCGCCTTTTTCGTTCACGTTTGTTCTTTTTCCGCCAATTCCTGGCTTTCGTCGCCACACGGGATGCCACACGGTTTCACGATTTGTGCGCACATCGAATCGGATTCGCCCTGGGAAACCGACGCGATCCAATGACAATCGCAGCTCGTGATTTCGGAGTCGCCTGGTCCCGCGGGATACGACAGCACTACCGGACCTTCGAGACCAACATTTTTGCATGCCGCCGCCAGCTTGGCGGCAAACGGCTCCACGTCGCCATGCATATCAACCGCGCTCTGCGGCTTAGCCGTCCCGATTTACTCCTCGCGGAAACCGCTGCCGGAAACGCCAGACGTATCATCGTCGCCGTGTGGGCCGCTTGCTCCTGCACCGACCTTGCTCGGCCAACGTCTCTTGAGCGCGAACTATCTTGGAAGTTCCCGCCGGTCATCGCATCGAACAATAGTGGCAGCTGCTCGGATAGAGCCTCTGCACCGGAAGATTCCAGCTTGGAAACGACGAGAAGATGCTGACCGGTGAGTTTGCGTTGAAAGCCGATCAACCTGACCTCGCGGAGAGGGTTCTCTGAATGATCTCCCGCCTCCAGCCAATACATCGACGCCAGATCAGCCGCCTCTTCTATCGTCTTGCAATACTGTTCGCACGCGGATCGCAGCTCGTCGCGCCCGCTCTTTAGCCATTGAACGGCAAAACCGCTCGCCCCACCCAGAAGCGCGCTGAGTAATACTGTAACAACGTCGGCCAATCTAATTCCTTACGCGATTTCCCGCATCCATAATGTATTTTTTCGCAAGACGCCGATAAGCGTCATAATGCTGATCAATTACCTTGAGATCAATTAACGCGAGGAGTTTATCGCTGCCAACGTGATACTTTCGGACCAGCCCGCCGAATGCCTCCTCCAGAAAAGAGGCCGGATAGCCTGCAGTCCCATCAAGCTCGATTATCACCCGACCGGCATGCGCTATTGCATCAGAAACCGCTGGCCACAGAAGGCGATCGCGGAACTCTTCACCGCTAAAATCACCATCCTTCGCGTACCGACCACCGGGATAGGCGCTGAAATCACGCGCAACGCTTATGAACTGCGATTCCATGACCCTCTCCAGGCGAGCTAGAGCCAGAGCTCCCATTCTATCAGCGTCCCAGCCATCGGCGTCTGCAATTGGCGAGAGCGAGGCTTCTTTCCCGTCTCATACACGAACTCCCCACACCTACTGACGATCCTCAAGCTCCCTTGTGCACATTCGTCGATGATACGCTTCAGGAGCGGCAGCCCCTTACCACGCTCCTCCAGACCTGTCGATGAACGCGGCTTGGTCACGGCGAAACGCAGCCTCGCTCCATCATAAGTGGTGTCATCGGGCGGAGGTTCCCACCCCAACAACCGGCGTAGCCCCTTCAGCACATAGTTATGCCCCGCCCACCGCGGCAGACTGCCAGGGATCGTGATGCCCTGATCGTATGCGACGATCGTGATCTTTTTGTGATCAACATCGACAGCACCCGTAATCCACCAGCGATTTACGTGCTGATGGTGGAAATGTCCGTCCTCGGGGTACGCATGATGCCTTGTGTTTTCGGTCGCCTCCACCAGCGCGTCATACAGTCTGGTACGTCGAATTGCCGTCTCGGGATCGTCAAAAGCCGACTCATCAGCGGTGTAGATCATGGCTGCAAGAGCGTTCATCAATTCTCCTGCTTTCGGGTTCCCGACCTTATTGCCCGTCTGAAATTTCGCAATTCTCAAGGTTGGCCGCCCACTCTCTCGAGGATCGCGGACGGGAATATGAAGCAGGTCGAAAAAGCCGATCTCGCTTAGGAGTGTATGCACATGCCTTTGCCATTTGTGGCGATTGATGAGCGGAATATCCCATGGGCGTATGGCAATGGCACGGTCATATTCAGCCGCAAACACCAGTGCCGCAGCGGGGCTAATTTCTTGAATTGTTGAAAAATCTAAGAAGCTTTTTACTAATCTGACACGACCATTATTTCCACTAACCTTCGCTCTTTCGGCCGCGAGCGCGCTCTTTAGCAACCTTCCTCTCAACTCAGCAATACAGGAAGCCGATTCCTCATAGTTTTTACTTAAGCAAAACACTTTTGGCATTGGCTTGCTGCTTGCAGCCCAAGCCCTCTGCCGCATTCCCCTATGCTCTACATAGACCCTATACCTAACCGTTCCTCGTCTTTTCAGAGAGGATTTGGCTAGACTTCTAAGTCTTCGTCTATCACTACTTAACTTGTGGAACTCAAGCCAAGTCTTACGCTCAAATTTACATATCTTCATATTCTTTGACAATGAACCTTTCGTTTACAAAGGCAGCGCCGAAATGCGGCGCGCTGCGCCTGAGGGTTAGATATGCATTATCATTGGGAATCGATAGCGCAGGCAAGCCCAACGAGGATCATCGAGTGCCCCCCCTGGGCCGCTGCCAGCTACGGGCAGGCTCGATCTCCTTCCCAGAGACCACCAATCCATAGAGATTTCCCTCAGCAAACGGGGCGCGGCATCGGCGATATCCTGGCAACCCGATCTCTGGAATTGATAGGCCAAGTAGGTGGAGTTAGCAGTCAGCGCCAGCCGCACAACTCCCCGCCGGTCTGATTGTGCGCCAGGATCTGTCGCGCCGTGCCGTCAGTCAACTGGTCGGCCCCGCCGATATAGATCGGCCGCGCCCATGCGCAATCAGTCGCGCGACCAGTCCCGCCGCAACTCATCAGCAGCGGTGCCATCGCCAGCACGACGAACGCCATCCTCGATCCGGCGCCGGGTGTCCACTGCGTCACGATAGGCCTCATGGTCCTCTGCCTCCCGTTCCTGTTCCTGCGCCTGGCGCCCCTGCCGCCGACCGAGGATGAGGGCGCCGCCGATCGCCAGCACCACCGCGCCGGCAACAATGATCCAGCGGCCGAGGTTCGAGCCGCTGAACCATGCCCACGCTGCGGCGATCATCGCCGCCGCAGCACCAGCCAGGCGACGATGGCCACGGCGGCAACACCGCCGGCCACCATCAGAGCGATCGGGGGCAGTCCCGCGACCTGCTGCACCACCGGCAGGGCCGGGCCGACCTGCTGAATGAGATCGATGGCGCCGGCGATGGTGACGGTGCCGCCGCCGGCGACGGCCACGATCGTCTTCGCCTTGTCGGCCGCGGCGTTGACCACCCGGCGCTTCGGCGGTTCGATGCCGGCCAGCAGCAGGCCCTTGTCGATGACCGCCGCCGGATAGCTGTAACCGGCGTTCTCATGCGCGATGATCGCCTCCACCAACGGGCGCATCGCCTCGTACTGGTGCAGGTCGAGCTTGTCGCCGGGGCGGACCAGCATCGCCCGAAGCACCGCCTGGATATAGGCGCCGGTATAGTTCTCGGTCGGGGGCGCCCAGCGGCCGACGATCTCGGAGACCGTGTCGAGCCCGTGCTTGTCCTGATAGGTGATCAGGGTGCGCGCCATGGCACGGATGCCCCACTCCGGGCCGACGAAGACGTCGAAGGCCGTCTCGTTCTTCTGCTCGGCCGTCCTCTGGGCCGGGCTTGCGAGGCCCTGCCAGGGCTGCCCCTTGCGAATGTTGCCGGGGTTGTTGTTCCGCACCCCTCGAGTCACTTTCGCCATCTCTCCACCCTCCAATAAAAACGCCCCGCTCAATGGCGGGGCGAGGTTGACAAGGAATGTCTGCCGGCCTTTGACCGCGCCGCGGTGGCACAGGCCTGGACTCGGATCCCAAGATCGGGGATGGTTACCTCTGTTGATGGAGGCTTATTTGACCACCCCGAGCTCTACTAACGACATCATCTACAGGCTCGACGTTCTTGAAGCGATGCTGAATGGCGCGCTGATTTACATCGCTGCGCGAGAAGCGGGCATCACACCCAATGTAGACGATCCTGCTTTCCGTGATTTCGTTAAGAAGCACGTCATGTACAATGACAAGGCGCGCTTAAAAAGGAGTGGCCCAGGTCCACTCACGACCCCCCCGCTCGGCTTCCACGACGCGGCAGCCATCGGGAGAATTCAGACCCTAGTCGAGGAGATCCGAAGCGGACGAACCTCGTCCTGAGGATCAGACCGACGGCGGCGACGGTTCGCGCGCGATCCAACGATAGAAGACGACCTCGACGACCTGCGGCCCGAGATACCCGAGCGTCGCCGCCAGCCCCCAACGGACCGTCTCGGCCGCGCCGAGCCAGTCGCCGAGGGCGCCGCCCATGATCCCGAGGCCGATGACGGACGGCAGCTCGAAGGACAGGCGCCGCACGCTGAACGGCTTGCCCGTCGCGGCGCGCTGGGCATGACGCATCACCACGCCGACCCCGGCCGATATCACCGGCCCGGCGAGAGATAGCACAAGAGATACCGTCCCCGGTTGGGGCGGCTGCGGATCTGCCATAGTTCTTCTCCCCTCGGCATGGAAAAGCCCGCGCAAGGCGGGCGAAGTCTCTGGCTTTGGCCGAAGCGAGCGGCCAAGATCGGCGCGTTCACAGCTGCCATTCATTCCCATGACCGACATCGCCGGCCACAGCCTCATCAACCCGCGATCCATCACGCCGCTGAAGCTCGTCCTGACGATGTGCGCCGTATGGGCCGCCTTCGTCCTGATGGCGCCGCTGGAACTCTACATGTCGCCGGACACGTATCCCTATGTGATGCTTGGCGGCTGCCTGCTCGGGATGCTGGCCGGGTTCATCGTTTTCGAGCCTTCGCGCATCCCGGACGTCGTGATCGACCGCGGCGCCCGCCACGACTATCTGCGCCAGATCTACCAGCTGGCGTTCATCCTGGGCATGCTCGGCATCATGCTCCGGCTCGCCGATTGGGCCTTGTTTCGCGGCCTGTCGATCGATGCCGGTATCTTCGAGAACCGAGAGAAGGTCGAGACCGCCGGCGCCAGCGCCTTCTCCATGGCCTCGACCCTGCTGGTGCCCTTCACGCTCGTGCCCTACATGATTTACGCGGTGGCGCGGCGCAACGGCGAGCGCGTCGGCAGTGCGTGGACGAGCATCGGATTGGCTCTGCTATGGCCGATGCTGACCGTCGTGATCGGCTCCCGCTCCACCATGTTCATGAGCATCGGCATGCTCATGATCTCGCGGCTGATCATATTCCCCAGGACGTCGAAGAAGATCATCTTCTTTTGCGCCACCATATTGCTGGCGATGATCTATCTTGGCGGCCTACTGTTCATTCAGCGCATCTCGGAGTACGGCTTCAACATCGAAAGTTCGATCCGCTTTTCCGCCTTCACGCAGCTAGCGCCGGTGTCGCAATCCTACTTTTCATCCGTGTCCGGTCTGCCAGACTGGCAGCGCGACACGGTGTTCATCTTCACCACGTTCGTGCAGTATTTCGTGCACGGCACACCGGAGTTCTTCCATCTCGTCGAGCACTACAGGAACGGGGACCAGTTCGGCGGCTACTCGTTCAATGTGTTCGTCCGTCTCGCCTACAGCCTCTGGGGCGTGCCGTTCGACGGCGAGGCCGTGACGTTCTCCACGCCGCGGGTCGGCGTCTACACCACGCTGTTCGGGCCGTTCTATGTGGATTTCGGACCCTTTGCCCCGTTCGTGTCGTTCCTGTTTGGGGCGGCGATATCCTGGACGCGCCGGCGCGTGCTGATGGGCGACATCGGCGCGCTCCCGCTCTACGTCTGCTTCCTGATGCAGGCCGCGGCCGCCATCATCGTCAACACGATCATGAACGCTTACGGGATCTTCTATAACCTGGCGTTCCTGCTGTTCTGGATCGGCGTCGCGACGATGTCGCACCAACCCGGCACGGTGCGCCCCGTCTCCGCGACCGATACTTCGGCGCAGCAGACCGACCAGACGGCGTGAATGCCCACGGCAGGGCTGGTGTCCTGCTCAACCTTTGTGCAACATGGCCGCATAACTTTCTAGGCTCCGTTGCTGATGGCCCGCATACATTATCTGCTGACGGCATTTCTCGCCGTCGCGCTCTGCGCCGTCGCGCTTGAGAGCGAGCTGCCGCAACGGGTCTCCGCCCGCCTTGGCCTGTGGCCTGATCTCATGAGGCCGCAGCGCGATGTCGACACCGTCGCCGCCGAACTGCAACGGCTCTATCCGACCAAGCGGGCCGATGTCGTCATGCTCGGCGACAGCCTCACGGCGGAGGCCGACTGGCGCGAGCTGCTGCCCGGCCAGGATGTCGTGAACCGCGGCGTTGCCGGCCAGACCGCGGCCGAGATTCTTGCCCGGGTCGACGACGTGCGCCGGCTGCGGCCACGTGTCATCTTCGTCATGGCCGGCATCAACGACTTGACGATTGGCCAGACGCCGGACCAGGTCGCCGCGACCTATGCCGTGCTGCTCGATCGGCTGATGGCGCCGGAGACGACCATCGTCGTCCAGGCCGTCCTCCACGTGGCCCATGACCGCGATGCCGTCGGGCTGCCGCGCTATTGGCACAACCGTCGAAACGCCAGCATCGCCGAACTCAACCAGCGGCTGCGGGCCATGGCCGCCGAGCGGCGCCTCGCGTTCGTCGATCTCAACATGACGATGGCGCCCGCCGGCGAGCTCTCGGACGAGATGACGATCGATGGCACTCACCTGCGCGCCAAGGCCTATCTGGTCTGGGCGGATGCCGTCGAACGCGCCCTTGCAGGCGTCCGGTCGGGCGCTGATGACGGCCGGGCCGCCACGCAGGTTCAGTCGGGCCGCACCTGACTTAGGACACGCCTGGCGTGATCGGAACGGCGATGTCCTCCAGGTATCCGACTTGGCCGTGCGCGCCGGTCACGTTGTCGCGATAGATCGCGTTGCCGGAGCGCGCCAAGTTGCGAGCCTTGATCTTGCACGGGTTCCCGCTGGCACCGCCCGTTGGGCTGTCGTTGCGCAGCCTGAACAGCGTCGCCGTCGAGCCGGTGCAGGAGCCGCCCAGGATCTCGATCTCGGCGGTGTTCTGGCTGCTGTCGCCGTTCTCATCCGGCGCCACCACCGAGAAGCCGACGCCGTTATCCCACAGATGGCAATCCCGCACAGAGACCAGCGCCGACGAGGCCCCCGGGTCGTTGGTGACCAGAACGCCGATCCCCTCGACGGCGTTGCCGAAGACCTTCGCCCCGATGATCGTGGCGTTGGCGACGGGGATCAGGCCGCACTTGCCATTGCGGGCGTAGGTGCCGCCGATCACGGTGACGTCCTGCGAGGGATGGTTTGACAGTCCGTCACCGATCTCCATATCGGTCATCTCGCAGTCGATGACCCGAAGGTGAGCCACACGCTCTGGCGCGGGGTTCGGGTCGGCGAAATCGAGCGGCACCGTATGGTTGATTCCGTCGTTGAAGCAATGCCAGCCGCGGCAGTTCGCGATCTCGCCCGTCATCATATTGGGCGAGATGGCGTTCAACGTGGCCGCGCCCTTGATCGTGCAGTCTTCGATCAGGCCACGGACGCGGCCGGCCAGGATCCCGTGGGCATAGGGCATCTCAACGTCGATGCCGGCGATGTAGATCTCGGTCATCCCCGCCAGGCTGGCGGGCGCCGGCATCAGGTTGATCCCCGCCGGCCATTCCGAACGGAAGATGTCGAGCGTGCCCGGATCGACGTCACCGATGCATTTGATATAGGCCGTGCCGGTCGCTGCGGAAATGTAGTAGCCGCCGACACCAGTCGGCAGAGCCTCAAGGGCAGCCTTGCCGTCCGCCACCGACAGCAGCGGGCTGAACCGTGTGTAGAAGGCGAAGCCCCAGGACCCATCGGGATTGGAGATGTCCAGGAAGGCGCCGGAACCGGACGTGCTGCCCGTCGTCCCCGTGAAGACATGCGACCTGGAATAGACCTTCGCCGAGCCGCCGACCGACCCCCACCCGCCGGTAAGCAACGTCCCCGGCCGAATGATGGGCCGCTTGCCCTGGTCGCCAACAATGGAGATGCGGTCATAGCGGTTGGTCTGAACGTCTGCGCCGACCGCATAGATGCCTTCCTTCAACACCATGTCCAGGCGCCGCCCGCTTTCGTTCACATAGAGCAGGCCGTCGGCGATCGATTTGAATGGGTTCGCCTCGGTGCCGATGCTGGACGCGCCGACGTTCGGGTTGATGTAGATGCGCTTGGGTGCCTGCTGCACCTTGCTGACCAGGACAGGCCCGATGGTCATGGTCGTCGCGATGGTGTTCCGGCCGACGGCACCGATGTAGCCGACCGGCAGACCAGACACCCGGAAGGTCGCAGCGATGTCCCCATTCCGGAACGTGGTGAATGTGCCAGTGGTGCCGTCGGCATCTAGCACGAGGGTCATACTCAGGACGTCGCCATCACCCCAGGTGACACGCGGAACCGTCTCGTCGATGACGATGCCGCTTCCGGCCCCGGGTGCGGTCAGGGCTGCTACGACAGTCGCCCCATCCTGGCGATAGGCAAGGATAAGACCGTTGGGGCGCCAGATGATCGATACATGGTTCGTCGGATCGATCAGGTCGCCGCCGGAGGGATTGAAGCAGATCCCGAACCCAGCATTCAAGTCCGTGTTGGTGGCAACATACTGGCAAGAAAAGCTTCTGTTTTCGACGCCGGTATAGTTGGTCAGGAAGCCGATCAGCAAGAGGTTGAGGGCTGTCTGATTGATGACCAGTAGACCGCCGATGATGGACCAGTTGTACCGGGTCGACGGATTGGAGATGGCCGTGTTGATGACCTTGAATTGGCCGGCATCTTCAAAGTCGACCTGCAGCGAGTCGTTCTCCAGGTCGGTCAGTCTCCGACCGTCAACGAGTTGCTGGTTTCGGATCTGCGTGATCCGGTCCGCCGTGCGGATCCAGCCGGCCGGTGCCGGCGGGCTGGCCGGTGCCGAAGCCTTCCGCCGGTAAACCCCGTTCACGTTGCCGCTACCGTCGTCGGTCGGATCGTTCGTTACCGCCACCAGAGCATCATCATCGGGCATCGGCGTCAGGGTGGTAAGGTCACCCACCGTCGCGACGCCCCTCACCAGGCCGGAAGCCACGGTGACCACCAGACCTTCCAGCGCCTCGTTCAGCGTCGGGGACGTGGCGTCCGGCAGCGTCACCCGCATGACGTCCGCCATCTGGGTTCCCAGCGAGGACGGGCTGATCAGCATGTTCTTGCCATTCCGCAGCACCGGGACCTTGTCGGCGAGGTCGGCCGGCGGAAATTCATTCTCACGGATACCGTCTTCCATCCCTGTCCCCTGAAGTTGCTCGTCGACCGACGTTGTCCGCGACTGGTCTGTCGCGCTCACACGGCGGCGCCGACGCCGACCAGATAATCGTGCAGCGCGTTGCGCAGCGCGGTGACTTCTGTCCCGTTCAGCCCGCCCCCCCAACAGGCCGCGGCAACACGGGCATTGGAATAGCCGCCCCCGCCGCGCAGCACCTGGAACGCGCCGGACGCCAGCGCCGCCGAAGTGCGCGTCACCGGCAGAGCATTGGTGTCCTGATAGGCCGTGTATCCAGTCGATGCCTGGCGGCTCCATGCATAGAAGCCCGTGCCGTCGCCGGCTTGCGCCGGGATGTCGGCGCTCGCCGCGTTCGACATGCACCACAGCACCGCCGTCGGGTTCTTGCAGGCGATCAGAGACTGGCCGCCGCCGGCCTCGCGATAAGTGCCCTGGACGCTGCCGGACGATGCGGCGTGGTTCCAGACCGCCAGGTGCGAGCTGTCCTGCATGAACTGGTTGGTGCCGACCGTCGGGTTGAACGTGCCCAGCAGATAGCCGCCGGCCGTCGTCCCGGTGCCGCCGCCCTGCCATCCGCGATCGGCGGTGAAGGTCGGGGCCGTCGTGACGGTTGTCGCCGTCAGACCGGTCGCATGGCTCTTCCACTCCAGCAGCGACGCCTGGCTGTCATGCGCGGCCAGGATGAACAGCCGGTCGATCTTCGTCCAGATGGCGGCCGTCTTCAGTGCCTCTACGAGACTCTTGATCAGCGTCTGCCGGGCATAGGCCGGCCGGTTCGTCATCGCCGTGATGATCGCCCAGGCGTCGGTATCGATCGCCACCACTGTCAGCGACGTGGCGGCGCCGGCGGCGCTCTCCTGCCCGTTGACCGTCTGCGTCACGACATAGTTCGCCGTGCCCAACGGCAGGTCAGACGACGGCGTCAACGTCCATGCGCCAGCACCGTCGGCCGTGGCCGACCCGTACTGCGTCACCCCGGAATACAGCTTGATCGCGGCGCCGGCGATCGCACCCGTGCCGGTGCAGGGCTGCCGCCGGTCATAGGTGCTGGTGCCGCCCGCCGGCGTGGCGATGGCGATCGACGGCGGGATGATATTCAGCGTCACCGCCGGACTCGAGGCCGGAGATGGGTTGCCGGCGGGATCGGTCTGCCGGGCCGTGATGCTGTAGCTGCCGATCGCCAGCGCGGTCAGGTCCACGCTCCATGTGCCGCCGGCCACAACCACCGGCGCCGCCGCCGGCGTCGTGCCGCCACGGTAGACCTGCACCGGCAGTCCGGTCTCTCCGGTCCCGTTGATGGTCGGCGTCGTGTCTGTGGTGGTGATCGGCGAGGCGTTGCTGATCGTCGGCGCACCCGGCGCCACCGTGTCGACCAACAGCGTGATCGCCGCGCTCGGACCGCTGGGGTTGCCATCGCCATCCACGACGATGGCCGTCACGGCATGAGCCCCGTCCGTGACGGTCGCCAACGTCGCAGTCCAGACTTCACCGACGACCGGGGCCGAGCCCATGGCGACGCCGTCGACCATGACATGGGCGAGGGTGCCAGTAACGCCGGTGCCGGAAATGTTCGGCGTCGCATCGTTGGTCAGGAATGGCGACGGCGTTGAGATGGTTGGCACGGACGGCGGTACGCCGTGGCCGAGCGTGGCCGTGATGATCTTCGGCGTCGCGCTCGGGTTACCGTCGCGCAGACGCCCCACCGCGCCGAAAGTGAAGATCCCGGCGGCGGGCGGGGCCGAGGTCTCCCAAGGCGAGTTGGGAAGCACACCGCTGTGCAGCAGCAGCAGGTCGTCGAACGTCCAGCCCGGATCCGTCCCGACGCGGTAGCGCAGCTCGAGCCCAGCCAAGTCGGGGGGAAGCCCATCGCCATCGGGATCAGCGAAGGTCCAAGTGAAGCGCCGCCACCCGGAAGGAAGCCGTTCGGCCGTCAAAGTCTCCACGTTCGGTGCCGGCGTCGCACGGGCCTGCATGGTGTGGGTGATCAACGGCGAGTAGAGCGACGGCTTGCCGGCCGCGCTGAAGGCCTGCGCCATCAGTTCCACCGTGTCGCCCGGCGAATAGGCAAGGAGGCGCGCACTGCCAACAGCGGACGGGATGTCGACTGGCGTCCAAGCCGACGTGCCGGCAAGGCGATGCCGCAGCACATACCGCGCCGTCGGAATCGGTGAGCCGGAACCGGGGGCGACACCGACTGCAATTGCCGCGAGGACCGTCCCGTCGTCGCCCACGCCCTGAACGTCCGAACCGGACGCCACGGATACGATCACCGGCACCGCCGGCGCATCGTCCTGCGGCGATGGCTCGCGCGGCACCCACGCCGGCGGCTCCTCCTCCTCGGCGTCCTCGATCTCCGGCGCGTGGTCGACCAGGATCAGCCGGGCCGTCAGGTCGTCGCCCGGCTCGACCTCCTTCACCACCATCTCCCGGGACTCCTGCCCCGGCTCGCCGAACAGGAACAGGTCATCAGCCGCCGGCAACGTGCCGGGCCCGATCAGGCGCACCGACCTGGTTCCACCGGGGAAGGTGGCTACCTGGCGGAGGAGCGTCCCTTCGATTTCCGACGGTTTGCGAAAGCGGATGACATAGGTCTTGCCGGCTACCATCTCGACCGACCTGGACAGCGTGACGAAGGTGGCGCCGCCGACTGCCTCGACCGCTTGCACCTTGCCCCAGGACAGCCCCCAGCGCGGAACGTCGTGCGCGACGAGGACGAGGTCGCCGCGGGTCGCCTGCAGGTTCTCCCAATCCATGTTGACGCTGCAGGTCTGAGCCCGCTTCTCCAGCTCGAGAAACCGGCGGCGCCCGTCGATCCAAACCCGCCCGGCGTCGGTTTCGCCGGGGAATTCGGCCGTCTCGAAGTCCTGCGCCGTCTCCTCGGTGAAGCCCTGCCGCGGCACGATGCGCTCGGCGTTCTGGTCCCAGTCGCCTTGCCGGTCCACGAAGCGGATCCGCCAGGCGTCAGGCAGTTCGCGATAGTCCTGCTGCCCTTCGAAGCCCCAGCTGTTCTCCGGGGTGATCATCTGCACCACGGTCGTCCGAGGCCGGTCGATCGCCACCGATCGAAGGCCCTCCTTCCACTGCGGAGTCGCATGGCCCGTGGCGGCGATGTCGGCCAGCACGTCCGGCACCGCCGTCTTGGCGTCTCGGACCATATTGAATTCGAGGCCGAGGTCGCGGCAGTAGTCGTGCCAGCTCTGCAGGTCCGGCAGGATCGGCACGATCTGCGCGTCAGTCAGGCGCCGTGCATTGGCTGGATGCTGCTGCGCCAAGCGGAACAACGAGGCAGGGCTCGACGTCTCGCGCGTGATCCAGGTGCCCGTAGCCGTGTCCCAGTCCGGACAGCGGCTCGACACGATGCAATTCAGCTCGTCGATTACGCCGTTGAGCTGGCCCTGCGCCTTGATCCGCACCGCGATCAACGCCAGCGGGAAGGGGAAGGTGAAGGGCGGCTTGGCGCGGATGGTCCGCAGCGCCGACCATTCGATGTTCTGCGCCTGGCTTTCATCCTGCACACAGCGCATCCGCACGTCGTACTGGCCGCGCGCAACCGTCCAGCGGTGGCCGACCCGGAACGGCTCCTCCTTCTTCTCCGACGTGTCGATCTCGGCGACCGGCATCCAGTCGGCCGAGCCGACGAGGCGCATCTCAATCGCGACGACTCCCGACGTCTCCTTCGGTTTGCCCTTGCTGGAGTATTTCACCAGCCCTTGCGGGAAGGCCCAGTCGACCGACAGCTCGTCGGCATCGGCCGCGCTCCGGCGCACCGACCAGTCCTCGCCCTCCTCCAGCCGGATGGAGAACTGGTCCTCGAGGACCTGCCCCGGATAGAGCGTGATCGGCGCATCGGTCGGGAGTCCCTCCCTGACCTCCAGCTCGACATCCTCGAACTCGCCGATCGGCGTCTCGCCGATCTTGATGTCCTGAATCGACACCGGCCCATAGGCGATGACGAACAGCTGGCGCAGGAACTGCTCGCTGCCGACAACCTCGGTGTAGGGCCGGGCGCCATAGAGCGGCGCGACCTTGTGGCGGCCCAGGATCACCGGCACCGGCCCGTACGGATTGGCCATGTTCCGACCGCCAGAGATCGAATAGGTCGGACTCGGCGTGTTGCCGGCCAGCGACGGCGGCCGCATCGGCACCAGCGCATTGAGAAGCGTCATTCCGGCGAAGCCGATGACGCCGGTCGCCAACGCCGAGGCGGCGCCGAAGGTCGCCGCGCTGACAGCCGAGGTGCCAGCGGCGACCGCGGCCGCCGTCGTGCCCAGAGCCCAGCCGGCCGCGAGCGGGCCGAGATAGGCCGCCGCGACCACGACGGCCAGCATCAGGACCGTCCGGAAGATGCCGCCGCCCTCTGGGATGCCGAGCGTGAAGTTGACGATCACGCCCGCCTTCGGCTTGACACGGTGCCACAGCTCCGGCGGGATCACCTTCCCTCCGATCAGCACCCGGCCGCGGCGCCGCGCCTCCTCGGACAGCTTGAAGCCAACCCCCTCCTCGATCATTTCGAGGATGGTCTGCCCGAAGCTGCCGACATGTTCGATCCGCCCGCCCCCCAACAGCAGGGGGCGGCCGATCACCTGGATTGCAGCGGTCATGCCGGCACCCGCACCCGCCAGAAGCCGGCGATCGGATGCGGCCAGAGAGGGCGATCGTAGCGCGGCGCTTCGGACCGGGCGCCGCGGCGGATATGCAGCAATCGCCCAGGCTCGACCACGATGCCAACATGCATGGCCGACCGGCCATCCCGCATGAGCACCAGGTCGAATGCCTGCACCTGGCGGGCCTCGACGGGATCGGCGATGCGATAGCCCTGATCGACGATCAGCGATGCCAGCTCGGCCCGCTCCTCGGTCGACGCATAGCCCTCGGCATAGCTCGGCACGGCGATGCCGCGCTGTTCGGCGAGGACGAGGCGGGCCAGGCCCCAGCAATCAAGCCCACTCCTATCCCGCCCCCGCTCGCGCCAGGGCAGGCCGATATATGCGTTGCTCCACATGGCGGCTCGCTAGAACAGGGTCGGGAAGGTGCCGGGGGTGAACGACAAGGCCGGGAAGGGCTCCGCCGTCTGGTCATCGACGGAGATCTCCATCGTCACCGTCCCCGCGTCATAGGTGGCATTGATGACGAACAGGTCCGGCGCGGAGGCCTCGACTTGGTCCGGGTTCGACAGCAGCACCACCTCGATCTTCAGCCGGGGCGGAATCGGCGACAGATTGATCAGGTCGCTGACGCTGGTGGTCGCGCCGTCGTCGTCCTCGGCGACCACATTGTCCAGCACCAGCCTGCAGCGCGGCGCCTGCTCCTCCTGATCGCTCGGAAGCTGCGCCTGCATGGGCAGGAACAGGTACTCCTCGCCACGGCTGCGCGTGCCGTAGACGCGCGGATCATCCTGCAGCAGCTCGGTTGCGTCGCTCGACACGCGGATCGGGTTCGGCAGGTCCGGATGCGTGAATGTCAGCAGGAAGACGCCGTCGTCCGCGGAGACGGAGGCGTTCGTCTCCTCCCGCGCATTCAGGGACATCGATCTCATCGGTAGACCTCGATCGTGCAGGTCGCCAGCCAGGTCATGCCGGAACCGTCCGGCGTGTAGCGCGGCGGTTCGGTGAAGGCGGCGATGATGAAGCTGGACACCAGGATCGGTTGGCCGTCCTCGCCCAGGATCGGATGCTTTCCCGTACTGTCGAGCATCGGCACGCCGTCAAGTCGCGGATGCGGGCGCCGGAACAACAGCGTGCCCTCCAGCAGGTCCTCCATGTAGAAGCGGTCCATCCGCTCGCATTCCCAGTGCGACAACGGCACCACGAGGGTCATCGGCCGGGTCATGGAGGATCCGCGGCGGCGGCGTTTCGGCGGCCCGGCATCCATCGTCGTCCGGCGGATGGAGTTCGGCGGCCGCTCTTCGAAGCCGTCGGTGATGACGGTGGTCGGCAGGTCCGACGGCCAGTCGACGATCATCACCGCCCCCGCAGCGGCATGCTGCCGCCAGCTTGGCGCAGCGCCCGGTTCGAAGCGGTGCCGCGGGTCGTCAGCTTCCGGCCGACGATCTCATCCAGATACATTGTCACGTCCCGGCCGCCCGTGGCGTTCTGCTGTTCCTCGGTGCGGGAGACCTCGACCTGCGTCTGCCCGTTGTTGACGACCTTGTAGTTGTTGGTCACCGCCGCCGGGCCGTTCGCGGCCACGCCCGCGAATTGCGGGATGCGCGGCAGGTTGAATATGTGCCGGGGATCCGACTGAGGCAGCACCTCCTCGCCCCGGCGCAGGATGGCCGCGACCTCGTCCGACGCCAGGCCGACCAGTCCGCCGCCATGGAATCGCGGCGCCCCGGCAAAGGCCGAGATGCCGACCCGCCGCCCGGCCGCCCCGCCGCCGACGATGCCGCCGGTGTGGAAGATGCTGCCGAAGAAGGTGCCGATGCTGGAGAACAGGCCGTCTAGCCACCCGCCGCCCGAGGAGGAGCCATAGGCCGCTGCCATGCTCCCCCCGGTGCCCGGCGCGCTAATGCCCGGTGCCTTACTGCCGCCGCCGAACAGGCCGCCCAGGAAGCCGCCCGCGTCCAGAATGGTCGGCAGCGCCTGGCCGTTGGCGCCGCCGAACAGAAAGTTCTTCAGCGGGTTGACGATCGCCAGCTTGGCCAGGCTCTGGATCAGCTCGGAGACAACCCCATCGACGACCGACGCGAAATCGATCGCCGCCCCCTCGCCTGTCACGAAGGCCTGGGTGATGGCCGTGCCGATCCGGTCGAAAGCCTGATCGAAGATCCCGGCCAGCTCCTCGGCCGTCGCCTTCTGCCGTTCCAGCACCTCATTGAGCTGCAGGCCTTCGGCGATGCTGCTGCGGAACTGCTCCGCCTGGGCATCTGCGTCCGGAACACCCGCGTCGCGCAGCTGGTTGCGGATCTCGAGGAGCTTGATCTCGGTCTGAAGCTCGACGTTGCTCTGCCCCTGCAGCGACAGCTCCAGCCGTGCCCGCTCGGCGTCGCGCTCGACACCCTGCCGCACGCCCATGATGGTGGCCGCGTTGTCGTTCGCGGCTCGAAGCCCGCTGAAGGTGTTGATCAGCTTTTCCAGCTCGGCGCGCTGCTCGGTAGTGAACTTCTTGTTCAGGCCCTGGATGGCGCTGAGACGCTCGATCTCCCGCTGCGCCAGCGCGACCGCGCCGCTGCCCTTGGCATAGGCGGACGACAGCAGCTCCTGCTCCCGGATCTTCTGCTGCCAGTCGCTACGCGCGCTGCCGAAGGCATCGGCCCCGCCCTTGCCGCTGCTGCCGCCGCTGGACGAGGTTTTCGCCGGCGCCCGCGTCGGCCGCATGCCTGGGACCGGCGGCGGGGCGCCGAGCAGGATTTCGCCGGAGCTGATCGGCGGAACATCCCCATAGGGGTTGACCGGCAGACCGTTCAGCGTCCGGTTGACGGTCGCGGCCTGGGCGTTCTGCATCGCCGCCGCCCACTGGCCGGAGAAGTAGCCGACGATGCCGTCGACCGCCCCGACCAGCGGCTCATAGATCATGGCGTGGGCTCGCTGCCCCATGACGTCGGCGACATCGCCGATCGCCGCGCCCCAGCTGGCGACATAGTCATGCGCCATGGCATCGCCGGCCTTTGCCCAAGCCGCCTGCATCTCCTTGCCGGCTTCCTCGCCGGCCAGGGCGAAGTTCGGGGCAACGATGTCCGTCGGGTTCCAGCTCTCGACCGACTGCCGGAAGGCGTCCCAGGACGAGAAATCGAGGCTGGGCAGCGCATGCGACAGGCTGGCAAGCGACTTGCCGATCTCCGCCACCACGGTCGCGACATAGGCGCCGAGCGCGCGGAAGAAGCCGGAGATCACCTCATAGCCGGCGGCGAAGGCGCCGATCATGCTGTTCACGGTCGACTTCGCCGCGCCGACGATCGCGGCCCAGATCTCAGACCCGGCGATCTCCTGCAGCCCGGAAGCCATGCTGTCGACGAGGGAGTCGACGGCCGCGTCCTGCTGCTTGAAATTCTGCAGCAGCGCGTCGTCGACATCCTTCGCCAGCTCGACGGCGAGGTCGTAGAGCGTGGTCCGGGCTCCGGCCGACCGTACCTCGATTGACTGAAAGAACCGCGCGAAGGCCTCGCCCGCTTCGTCCAGCGACGGGATCAGCCCGGCCAGGCCGCCGGCCACCAGCCCGATCGCCGCACCCCACGGCCCGAAGGCGGAGCCGAGCATCATGCCCAGCAGCGCGCCGCCGGCGGTCTTCACCAGCCACATGTTGCGCAGCAGGAACTCGAAGGCATCGGCCGCCATGTCGACGCCCTTGCCCAGCTTCTCGCCCAAATCGCGCGCGAGATCTCCGCTCGACGCGCCGAGATCGGACAGGCGGCGCGCGAAGCGCTCGACGGCGTCGGCGAGGCCGCCCTCGCCCACTCGCACCTGGAACGTCGCCCAGGCGTCGCCGAGGTTCGAAAGGGCGCCGCCGAGGGTCTGCGACTGCTTTTCCATCGCCCCGGCGAAGTTCACGTCGCCGATCCTGCGCAGGTAGTCGGTGACGGCCTCGGCCGACTTCTGGACCTTGGTCTGCACGCCCTGGAACGTGAAGGTCACGATGTCGCCCTGCTGCCGGGCGACGATGCCGAACTCCTTCAGCCGCTCGAACTCGAAGGTCGACGCATCGGCGACGGCTTCGATGAAGTCGTTCAGCTCCTTGCCCATCGCCGAGGCGGTGTTCCCGTAGGAGCGCAGCGCCGGCTCGCTGGCTTCGAGACCTAGCGCCTTCAGCTTGATGAAGGCGCCGACCACCTGCTGCAGGTCGAAGGGCGTGTCCTGCGCGAACTTCTGCAGCCAGGCAAAGGCCGAGCGCGCCGCCCCGGCCGAGCCGGTGACGGTCTGCAGGGACGTGTCGAGCCGCTGGAACTCCGCGCTGGTCTGCACGACGCCGCGGATCAGGGCCGCGGCGCTGACCGTGGTGAACAGGGCGCCCAGCCGGGCCGTGATGCTGCGGGACCACCCGTCCACCCGCGACCGGAACTGCTCGAGGCGGCGCTCCATGTTCGACGCGCTGCGGGACAGCTGGCCCTCGCCCTTGGCCAGCTCGGCGCGCAGCTGCGCCGTGGTCGCCTCGATCCGGATCAACATCCGCTGGACGCTGCTATCCATCTCGGCCTCTTGAATGCGAAACCCCGCCGGAGGGCGGGGTCACGGGTGGAACGCATCGGTACCGCGGGTGTCGCCGCAGGGCCTGCAGGAGGCCGGCGGCGACCCGCTCCGGCGGCGCGGGTTCGGGCTTGGGCTTGGCCCCGAACGGGTTCGTCTTGATCGCCCGGTCGAGGCGGCCGTCATACGCCAGGAGGATCTGCTGTATCGGCGTGGCGAGGGTCTGTTCGGCCGTCCAGCCGAGCCAGCCCGTGCCGATCTTGAACAGCTCGGCCTCGTACTCCTCCCAGCTTAGGAGTTTCCCTCGTCGTCCCCGTCCGGCTCCACCTCGTCGAGGTCCCGGCCGCCATTGGCGAGGATCATCACGAAGCGGCCGACCGGCCCGACCAGGTCGGCGAGGCCGGTGCGCCAGACCTTCTCCTTCATGACCTTCATCTCGTCGTCCTTGGCGGCAAGACCCTGGCCGACGACGTAGACGAAGGCGTCGAGGTTCAACGCCGAGATCTCGGCAACCGCCTTGGTGAAGCCGGCGAAGCGGGAATTCACGCGGGTTGCCGCACCCAGCGTCGGCTTCAGCGTGCGCTCCTCGCCGTCGAGGGTGATGACGACCTCGCCGGAATTGATCTTGCTCATGATGGATCCGCGTCAGTTGGGAGGGGGTGGGTCGAAGGGGGACGATCGATCAGGGGCCGGCGGACGCCGGGACCTCGATCACGTCGTTGATGCCGAGGTTGGCGGTGCCGCCGGTGATGTTGTTGATGCTGTTGATGTTCGTGGTGAACGACATCACTTGCGCCTTGACGTAGACGATGGTCGGCGTCGGCGCGGAGCCCGTCTTCGGGGCGTCGTTCATCTCGATCTTGATGTTGTAGTCTTCGTCGCTGACGTCGTCGGCGGCGTCCTGCATGTCCTGCTGGCCGGCGTCGGTCATGTCGCGGCCGAAGGCCACGGCCACCGACCCGAAGTCGTAGCTGCCCTTCTTCTTCACCGTCTTGCGGGTGGCGAGCGGCTGATGCTGGACCTCGGTAAAGGTCTTGCCGAACTCGGGGATCGTGGTGATTTCGCCGACCAAGGTATAGGCGTCGGTCAGGTGGTTGGCGGCCGTGGTGCCGATGCTGAACTTGATGCCGGCGCCGGTGTGGACGGTCATGGTCTCTCTCCTGTCAGGGGCCGCCAGCGGCGGCAGGAACCGCCCCGCCGGGCGGCTATTCGGGTTGCCCGACCGGGCAGCGGTAGCGGACGCGGTAGCGCAGGCGCATCCGGCCGAGGACGACCTCGCCCTCCGCCCCGGTCTGCACCTCCGTGCCGGCAAGCCAGCTGTCGACGGCGAGGCCGCCGAAGCTCGGATCCTCGCCCATCGCGCCTTCGATCAGCACGGCATGGGCGTCGAGGTCGTCGTCGAGGGTGTCGCTGCCGCGGTCGAAGGCGTCGACCGCGACGTCGAGGTCGCGCATCTCCATCTTCGGGAAGGCGTCGCGCTCGGACTCCTCCTCGATCGTGTAGATCGCGAGGACCGGCAGTTCCTCCATCTCGATCACGGGATAGAGGCGGGTCACATGAACCCGATCAGCGAAGGCCGGGACCGCCCGGAGCCGAGCCGCGATGGCGTCCCGGATCTGCTTCCGCCTATGTGCCATCAGCCCGCTCGAGCAGCAGCTCGGTCCAGTTCTCCCCGTCAGGCCGGATGTCCTGGACACGATAGGTTTCGGCACGGTCGACGATGATGACCGTGTCCTTCTTCCGCACCGGCCAGGGCATGTCGGAGGTGCGGAAGCCAATGACGGTGCGGGCGACGGTGACGGTCGCCTGACCGTCGGTGTCGACGTCGATCATGCGGCGGTCGTAGACCGCGACGATCGCCGCGTCGGCCTGGCCGGCGCGGCGGATCAGGACGGGCTCGCCGAACGCCTGGCGAATGGCGAGCCCGGGCCCGTCCAGCATCTCAGGGCACCGCGGCGACGGCGATGCCGTTGAGGCGCACCTTGCCGAGAGTGGCCCCGGTCAGCGCCGGCTCGAAGGCCGAGCCGATCAGGAACAGGCCGGTTGCCGAGACCTTGGTGCAACGCTTGTTGGTGTTGTCCCAGTAGATCAGGTCGCCCGCGCTCCAGGCGGCGCCGCCGAGCTTCGTCAGCTCGAAGACGCCGCGGGTCAGCAGCACCTGATCCGTGCCGGTCGCGGCGGCCGCAAGGGCGACGCCGAACAGGCCTCCCGCGATGACGCCGGCACCGGAAGCGGTGTCGGCGGCCGCGGTCACAGTGACGGTATCGCCGTCGGCGATGTAGTTCTTCATCGGTGTTCTCCGGGTTCAGAGGTGTCCGAAAACGGCGACGGCGGCCGAAGCCGCCGTCTTGCCGCGCGATGGTGTCGGGCCTTAGCCCGGGTTCTTGTAGAGGCCTTCCCAGGCCAGGGCCTTGACCGCCGCGTCGATGCGGACTTTGAACTCCAGCCCGTCGACCTTCCACCCCTCCATCTGCTCCAGGACCGGGGTGGTGACACCGTCGAGGTAGGACACCTCGATCGTGTCGGTGCTGTTCTGGTTGGCCGCCAGATACCAGGCCGTCGCGCTGGCGGCATCGAGCCGGGCATCGGAGATCGGGGTCACCAGGCCGGCCACGCTGTTCGGCGTCCGCTGCGTCTTGGACGGGTCGAACTCGCTGGCCATCAGGACCTTGAACGTGCCCTCCAGCGCCACCGGCACCAGCGCATAGGCCGGGCGGATGTTGAGGGCAGCGGCCTTGGCGTCGCGATCCTTCTGCGTCGCCATGGCCACCCGAGCAGCGTCCACAGTGGTGACAGACGGCGCGCCGCCGGCAGCGGCGAGGTTCTTGTGGTTCGCATGGAACAGCGCCACCCCGTCGGACATGTTCGGGTTGTCGGTCAGGACCGCATAGGCGAGATTGCCGACGGTGCGGATCGCGGCCCGCCCCATCCGCAGCGGCACGCGGGTGAACACGTTCATGTCGTCGTTGATGATCGCCTGCCGGGTGATGCTGAACAGCTCACCATAGGTCGCGAGTTGCACCTGCTCGCCGCGCTCGCCGATCGTCGCATACTTGTATTCGGCGCCCTCCGGCACCTTGCGGAGCGACGGGAACAGGTTCAGGTCGATCCGGTTCGCGACCTTGAAGTCGGACAGGGTCCCCGCAGCGGTCCACTGCTGGAACGTCTCCTCCGCCTCCTCATAGCCGCGCATCATCGACTTCTCGGCCACATTGGCCAGGATGATCGGGAAGTCGCTGGTCGAATGGGTCATGGCCATCTTGACCATTTCCATCGATCCCAGCCCACGGGACGAGAGGCCGCGCAGGGTCAGGCACTCCCGCGCCAGCTCGCGCAGGGTCAGCCCACGGAACTCATTGCCGGCGTCGATCGTGCCGAGATTGGCACGTGCCAGAAGCGCGACCTGCGCGCCGGCGCGGAACTTGTCGACCGCATCGGCGGTGATGCTGATCGCGCTCCGGGTCGGCGCCGCCGCGTCGCTCGCCGCCAGGGTATCGATGATGCGGGCGCGGGCCTGATCGATGCCGATACCCTCGTTGATCAGGGTCTCGGACAGCTCGTCGCCGAGATTGGCAGCGCGAACGGCACGGCGGATTTCGCTGCAGCGGGTGCGCTCCTGCGCAACGGCCTGCTGCGCGATCTGCTGGGCAGCCGCGGCGTCAGCGGCCGGAGTGTTGACGGGCGGCTCGGCCGCCGGCGCCGGAAGGGTCATGGTGCTCTCCTTGGGTTGAGCGGCGCCGCGGGGCGCCAAGGCACGGGCGCGCGAGGCTGCCCGATTGGGGACGGCCCGAAGCGGGGCCGGGATCTTGTCGAGATTGCCGATCGTCAGGATGCCGATGTCGAGGTCGGCCAGGGCTGCGGCGTCGGCCGCGGTCTCCGCCGTCTTGGTGGCGAAGCCTTCGGCGACCGCCTCCTCCCCGTTCATCCAGGTTTCAACGTCCATCATGGCCGACAGCTCGTCGGCCGACTTGCCGGTCCGCTCGGCGTAGATGGCGACGATCGACGTCTTGATCTTGTCGAGCGTCGCCGCCTCCTTCCGCATGTCGTCGGCATCGCCGATCACGACGTTCCACGGGTTGTGGATCATCATGAAGGTGTTCGCCGGCATCACGATCTCGTCGCCGACCATGGCGATGACGCTGGCCATGGAGGCGGCGAGCCCGTCGATCACCACCGTCTTCTTGGCCGAGAGGCTGCGGAGGAAATTGAAGATCGCCAGGCCTTCGAACACGAAGCCGCCCGGGCTGTTGATACGGATGGTCAGGGCCTCTATGTCGCCCAGCTCCAACACGGCTTGGATCACCGACGCGGCGTCCAGCCTGTCCCAGTCGTCGCCGATGACGCCGTACAGCAGCAGCTCGCCGGCCTGGTTGACCAGCGCGCGCGGGGTCTCTCTGGGCATGATGGTCTCCTAGCTGGTCGGCGGAAGCGTCGACCCGTCGGGCCGGGCCTGGGTGAGCCCGGCGGCGCTGACCTTCCGCGGGTCGCTGTCGAGGACGAGGCCGCGATCGTCGAGCTGGCGGGCACTCTCTGCCATCTCGTCAAGCATCTCGTCTGGATCCTCTCCGGCCTGGCGCTGGGCCTCGGGAAGGGAGATCAGGCCGGCACGGATGGCGTCGCGGATCGCGCGGACCTCTTCGGCCGGGCTGATCATCTCGCGGCGCGGCGCGGTCCAGCGCGTCTCGACGCCGTCGACCTCCTCGCCGACCAGGAAGGCGGCCTCGAGGAACCACGACATGACCGGGTCGCACAGCTGCGGCACGACGGTGCGCCAGCGCCAGACTTCGACATTGGTGTACATGTCGATCCGGCCGAGCCGACCGCTGATGAAGCTGACATTCGACAGGTCGCCGGAGATCGACTCGTAGGTGATGCCCAGCGCCATAGCGACGTCGGACAGCTGTGCGCGCCGATACTCACTGTAGCCCTCGACGCCGGGCGGGTTGGCGAAGCTGACGTCCTTGCCGGGCGGCAGGTGTTCGATGATGCCCGGCGCCACCTGCTCCAGCGGCTCGCCTTGCTTCCCGGTCTCCGGATTGTCCGGCATCTCCATGTCATGGACGAACACCGTGAAGCACGCGGCGATCTTCTGGCGAACCTGCTGCGCATCCTCGTAATCGGCGAAGTCGCGCAGCTTGATCATGGCCGGGGCCAGCCAGGGCACGCCCCGCATCTGGCCCGGCCGGTCGGTGCGGAAGATGTGCAGGATCTCCGCCGCCGGGATCCGGCGCGAGACGACACTGCGCATCCGGGTCCCGTCGCCCGGGTGATCGTCGAAAAGCCAGTAGGCAACCCGCTTGCCCAGGGCGTCGACCTCGACGCCCTGGTAGATCGCACCGCCGTTCGGCAACGGGCCGTCCTTGGTGCTGTCCAGGAAATCCGGCTCCAGCACCTGCAGCTGGATCGGCACCGGCAGTCCGTCCGAGGCGCGGCGGCGACGGCGGCGGATCAAGACCTCGCCGGCCTCCACGACGGTCCGCCAAGCCAGGCCCTGCAGGCCGTAGAAGTCGTGGCGGCCATCGGCATCACATGCGGTCGTGCCCATCCACTGCACGATCAGCGACCGCAACCGCGCGGTCCTGGCCGGTGACGGCGACGTGACCTTCGGGATGATCCCGGTGCCGATCGTGTTGGCCTCGATCACGCCGATGCCGCGATTGGCGTGGGCATTGTTCCGGACCATGTCGCGAGCCCGGTCCCGCAGGGTGTAAAGCTGGCCCCGCGTCTCGGCGTTGGCGCTGGACGATGGCGCGCGCCACCCCTTGGTCCGACGACCCTTGCTCGCCCCCTCATAGGCGCCGCGCGCTCCGTGCCTCTCCAGCACGTCCAGCGCATAGCGGTTGCGGGCGCGCCGCACCGCCGTCGACGGCGAGAGGAAGCCGATCGCCCGGTCCAGCCAGTTCAGACGCATGGTCAGAGCCCCGAGCTGAAGACGCCGTAGCGGCGGAGCGTTTTGCCAATCTCCGGATCGGCTTCACCGCGGATCATGTTGCGGATGCGGATCAGCTCGTCCAGCGACCGGTACTGGACCTCCCGGTCGGCATAGCGCACGCGCGAGCTGCCGTTCGCGATCGCCTTCTCGATCGCGACGAGATCGTCCGCGGTGTAAGCCATCAGAGCCATCCTTTTCGTTTGCTGCCCAGCCAGCCTTCCGGCCGGCGGCGAACGGTCGGCGCCGCCGGGGGCGACGGCTCGGGCTGCGGCGGGGCCGCTGCCGATGCCGGGCGGGCCCGGTCGGCGGAGAGGAACAGGTCCTCCTCGACCTCGCTCGGTGCCCGGTCGGCCTCCAGCTGCGCCCAGTCCGCCTCTGTGAAGCGGGTGAAGAAGAAGAACTCGGCCAGGGCCAGGGCGTAGATCCGGCAGTCCAGGTAGTGGTTCGCGCCCGAGGCGTGCCACTCCTGCTCCATCCGTCCCCGCACTTCCCGGGTCCGCAGATGCTCGGCCGTGAGCTGCTTGAAGTAACCCTCGTCCTGAAAGGTCGCGAAATGGCAGTAGCCGGGCGGATCCGCCTCGGCACCGGCAACCCGGCCGACCTTGCGGAGATTGGCGTACAAGGTCGCCTTCAGCGGCCAGGTGCCCACCTTCCACAGCTTGGCGCCGCGCCGGGCAACCTTGCCCGACGTCCGCAGGTCGACCTTGCGGGGCGTCGCCAGCGGCGGCAGATACCAGCCGTCATCGCCCTTCAGCGCATAGCTGCGCGGATGGCGCTTGGTCCAGTCGTAGACCACCTGGCTGACATAGCCGCTGTCGACCCCGAAATGGTCGATGCCCATATGGCCGCCGGCCTGAGTCGGGTACTGCCGCTGATAGACCCGGTCCAGCTCGCGCCAGACGGGCGCGGCCGTCTCGGCCGGGCTGCCCTCGAGGAAGGCGTTGTCGACCGTCCAGCTGATCCGGTCACGGTTCCAGGCGACCACCTCGTAGTAGATGCCGTCGGCCTGCACGTCGACGCCGCAGGTCAGCATCAGCGCGCCGCGGGGCACGACGCCCTTGTTCCTCTCCTCGCGCCGGGCGAACAGGGCTTGCCAGTCGGGGGCCTCGCCCTTCTCCTCCCAAGGCTCGCCGAGCCACAGGTTGACGAAGCCCTTGTAGCGCTGGGGGTCGTCCTTCGACTCCCAGAACTTCCCCGCCATCTTGTCCCAGGTCGTGACCGGGGAATACAGGGCGTTGATGTGAAACGAAGGCTGCCGGCCCTCGTTCGGGTACTTCGCGATCCACCGGCCCCGCGCCAGCATCTCCGGCAGCTGCCAGCGCTCGATCAGGGCGCCGCAACCCTCGCACGCGTACCGCGCATCGTAAGGCGGCGTCCGGTTGAAGATCAGGCCGCCGGTCCCGTCCTTGTCCGGGAAGAAGCGCAGGATCTGCTCATGATCGCAGTGCGGGCACGGCACGTGGTAGTGCCGCTGGTCGCCCGCCAGAAACCCGCGCCAGATCCGGCTTGTGGCCAGCTCGACCGGGGTTGACGCCCGGTACTGCTTCGCCTTGCCGCTGGCGTGGTAGCTGGTCTGGCGGGCGTCTGCGAGGACGTCGGGGTCGCCCTGCCCGTCGACGTCCAAGGGCCACCGGTCCCATTCCTCCTTCACCAGGAACCGGATCGACTTCGACGACAGGGTCGCCGAGCTGTTGGCCCCGGCCAGGACCCAATAGCCGCCGGGGAAACTCTTGTGCAGCGTGGTCGACGCGCCGTCGCGGCTGCGCTGCTCGACGACCTTCCGCCGGACCTGCGTCGTCGCGTTCAGGCTCGGCGACAGCTTCTCGCGGACCCAGTCGCCCGCCGCCTGGATGGTCGGGTGGACCATCATCGTCGGCGCCGGCCACATGTCTGCGATGGCGAACATCCAGTTCAGGCCGCTCTCGGTGCCGCCGACCTGGGACGACTTGGCGAAGGTCACGGTCTCCGACCAGTGCCAGGGGCACAGGCAGTCCATGATCTCCGCCAGGAACGGGAACAGGTCGTTCCGCCACCGGCCGGCGTTGCCAGACACCTCGCCGGGCACGACGCGGTGCCGCTCCGACCACACCGACAGCGGGGTCCGCGGCGGTGGCCGCAGAGCCCGGGCCGCGGCCCGATCTACGACCCGCGCCTCAATGGTCGCCGCTGTCGAGCCCATCGGCGAACTCGGCGAAGACGCGCTCGATCTCCTCCTCGATCATCACCGCGCGCTCCCGCTCGGTCGGCAGCGACATGGTCCGCTGCGCCAGGCGAATGGTCAGGCCGGTGACTTTGTCCCGCAGGTCGCGGAACAGGTCGGACACCCGGCGGTCGACCTCGGCCGTGCGGCAGAGGTCACCGCGCAGCTCGGCGAGCTGCTTCTCCGCCATCTCCGCATCGGCCGCCATCTTTCGGGCCCGCGCCGCCTTGAAGGCCGCGTCGTCTCCCGTGGTGTCGGCAGTCATGCCGAGCGGACGCTGCGACTTCGTCGGATCGGCCCGCAGCTGGTGCAAGGCCTGCGCCTTTTCCCAATCGATCCGACCCTCGGGGGTCACGGCCTCCGCCAGCTTGGCGCCGGGCGCGGTCAACTGGCTGATCCGTGCAGCCGTGACCCCCAAGCGCCGCGCGGTCTCGGCCTTGGTGATGGTCTCCGGTGCCGTCTGCACGGTAGCTAAACCCTTGCGATTTAAGACCCTTTAGGGTGTTTGCGACTGCAAAAACTGGCGCAATCTCGCGGCCGCGCTACCCGCTTCGCGTGGGAAGCTGGGAAGGACCCGAGGGATGGGGGGGGTGTTGCCGGCCGGCCACACCCCGGAGGGGGTGGGGCACCCACGACCCCACCCCCTCGCCCCTCCGCCGCGCCCGGTCAGGCCGAGGTGTAGCGGCGCAGGATCGCGCTGACCTCGTGGTCCAGGTTGATCGGCATGCGGGTCGCGAAGGTCGTCTCGACCGCATCGACGACGTCCTTCTCGGCCATCGTCTTCGGCAGGGACGGCCCCCACAGGTCCTTCAGCGGCAACTCGGGCCGATAGGCCTTGCCGATGTTCTTCCCGGCCTTGACCCGGCGGCGCTGCCCCCGCTTGCCACCCTTGCGGTCGAAGGCGCCGACGAAGCCCGTCGGCATAGTGGACATGAAGGTCCCCGGATAGAGCTTCCGAGTGCCCCAGGCCGACGAGGTAACACCCTTCTTCGTCTGCCTCGTCCCGCTGAACTGAACGAGGCGCAGGTGCTTGCCGCGCGCGATGATCACGGCGACCAAGGTCTGTCTCGTCGCCCGCTGCAGCGAGAAGGCCGGGCCACCACGCTCGTCCTGGAGCTTGGTCTGGGAGATGCCCATCTCCTTGGCCGCGGTCCGGCGGGAGACTGTCAGGATCTGCTGGGCTGTCCGGTTCAGGGCGCGCATGGTCGCTGTCGGCACCTGTTCCGAACCGAGCTGCGCGAGGATGCGCGCGATCTGGTCGGCTTGCGCCGTCAGCGTGATCGGACCAGCCATCGCACACCCCGGAAACGACGACGCCCGCCGCGGCGGGTGCCGGGCGGGCGTAAGTCATGCCTACAGCCGTAGGTTAACAGATTTAATACCCTAAACTGCGGAGGTTGCGAAGGGCTTTTTTTGTGCTCTGGCGATCAGCCCGTACCAGATCTTGTCGATCCCGCGCTCCCATGTGGCCTTGGCGGTCTTGTCGCTGATGCCCAGCCGCTCCCCGACGTCGCGCCAGCTGTGCCGATACCGATCCGTGATCGGATGCACCAGCATCCGCATCGCCACCACGCGGCGCGGCAGGACGTCATCAACCATGGCGAGCCAGTCCCAGGTTTCCTGCATCTTCGTGATGGCGCGCGCGCTCGGCGTGCCGGGACGCAGGGCAGCTGGCTCGGTCCCGTAGCTGTCCCACACGCTCTGCAGCACGTCCGGCATCGTCGAGCGCATCGCCGCCGGCCACACGCCGGATGCGGGCATGGCGATGATGGTGCGGCCGGCATCCTCCAGCCTGGCGATGACCTGTTCGCGGGTCCATGCGAGGGTTGCGATGGTCTGCGAGCATTGCTCAAAACCCTCGCGGCGCGAATTTCTCTTATATTTCAATTTTCTATCTCCTCTCTGCGAGGGTTTCGAGGGTTGAGCCTATAAGGAGACAAAGCGATTTCTGGTATCTGCCCTTGGCGGGCCATCTCATACGCATGTACGGGCGCGACCCTCGCACCCTCGCACCACCGCCGCTAAGACGTTGACGCGCCTCGTTTCCTGCCTCGCGAGGGTCTGGCGGAACGCTCGCGCGACCCTCGCGACCCTCGCATCCCAGGGGGCGCGGGGGATCAGCTGTCATAGGGCGCAAAGGAAGGCTGCCCCTGGCTTTCGGGGTCGGCAGGGACTTCGACGAGGCGGACGTTGCGATAGAGCCGGATCCGGCCGGACGTCTTCTCGAAGGCCTTCTGCACCATGATGGTGGCGAAGGTCTTCTCGGTGAACGGCTTGACGCTGTTGGCGTGGCACCAGCTGACATAGGCCAGGTACATCGAGCGCGCCGTCTCGTCGTGCCCCGCCTCCTTGTGCACACAGGCCCGGGTAAACTCGCCGATGGGGTCCATGTCGTTGCGGTAATCATCGGTGGCCGCCTGGATTTCGTCGGGCACGGCCAGCCCGTAGAGCAGGTACTCGGCAAGCCCCTCCAGCAGCCAGTTCAGGATGCCGGAGCCCTCGGCCATGAACTCGGCGATCACCTGTTCCATCGGCCTTCGCTCGGCCGGCGGGATGATGACCTTCCACGGCACCAGCTTCATCCGGCGCCAGATCCCTTCATCGACGCCGCCGATCGAGGGCCTGTCGTTGCCGCTGCCGATAGTCTTGAAGGTCGGCCGGAACTCAAAGAACCCCTTGTTGAGGTGGCGGACGAGAATTGGCTCGCCCCCCGTCAGCATCTTCAGCGTGCTTTCGCGGAACCCTTGCCCCCGCGGCAGCTCGGCGCAGCGGACGAGACGGGCGCCGGGCAGGCGGGCATATTCGGGCGTCGCCTGGTCGCCGCGGCGTTGCTGGTCACCGGTCAGCGCCTCGGCCGGCAGGGATTGCGCATAGGGGCCCTGCAGCCGGGCGATGGTGTCCATGAAGGTCGATTTGCCATTCGCGCCCAGGCCGTAGTTGTAGACGAAGGCTTGCTCACCCATCAGGCCGGTTAGGCCGTAGCCGTGCCAGAGCTGCAGGAAGCGCCTGATCGGCTCGGTCGGCTGGAACCGCTCCATGAAGGCCAGCCATTTCGGGCATTTCGCTTTCGGGTCATAGGCGACCGGCATCACTTTCGAGATGCGGTCCTCGCGATTGTGCGGGTCGAGCCGCACCCTCCAGCGGGTGACCTTGTGCAACCGGACGACATCGGGGTCCGGGCAGTCCGGATCCTCCTCCTCGGTCACCTCCTTCACCAGCCGGACCGTGCCGTTCAGGACGTTGATCGCGAGAGGGTCGCGGTCCATCTCCTCCGGCGCCACGGTCATGTGCGGCACGGCCTGCGCGATCATCCCGCTGATCCGGCTGGTGTTGCCGGAGGAGACGGCGAACTTCCGTCGGTCGCCCCGGCGCTTCGCGAGGCGGTCTTCTGCCTGCCCGGCGAGGCGCAGGATGTCCCGCTCCGAGTCCGTCAGATCGTCGGGATCCTTGCCGGCCAGCGGCTCGGCCGAGGCGATCAGGGCAACGTCGGCGCGCGAGCCTTCGATATACAGCGCCTCGATCGCGATCCGCTCGGCCGTGGTCTGCGCATAGCGCTGCCAGGCCTCCTTGCCGCCCTCCGGCTGCCAGTGCGAGCCGCACCACACATGTTCCCCGACGTCGCGGACGTTGAGCATGCGGCGGCCGAACCAGGCAATGAAGCGGTGCCCGTTGCCGGTGTCGTTCTGCGCCAGCCGCGAGCATGCCGCGGCGACCTCCGGGTCGGGCTCGGCATCGTCATCATCGCCAGGATCTACCGGCGGCGGCCCGTCACCCCCACCCCCGCCGGAGGAGGGCGCCGCGTCGCTCGCCGGCCGCGAGGCTCCCGCCTCCCTCCCCCTGGGGGCTTCGGGGCGGCGATAGGAGGCGCGCAGTTGATGCTCGCGCCGGATTTCGTCGAGCCGGCGATCGAGGTCGACCGTGTTGCCGATGCCGGCGGCGAGGCCGCGCCGGATCTTGGCGTCGCGCTCGGCCGACCCGTCGGTGCCGGTCAGGCCGCAGGCGTCGGCGCCGTCCTGCAGCGCGGCATACACCTCGCGCTCGGACAGGATGCTCAGGCCGACGAATCCGGCCACGCCATAGGCGGCGGCGTTCAGGGTGTGGCCCCGGTTGCCCTGCCGGGCGGTTGCGACGTCGCCCTTGGCCCGGTCGAGCGCGGCCAGCGCGTATTTCCGTATCGCGACCTCGCCGGCATTGGCCGGGTCGACTGGCCGCGCCTGGCGCGGGGCCTCGGTCCCGTCTCCGGCCCCCTTGGGCTGGCGGGCGAACTCGCCCCGCTGGAAGACGAGGTCGAGGAGACGCGCCGGCGGCGCCGGGAACTCCAGCTCGTCGGGGCTGGCGATCCATTTGTACGACTTGCCGTCGGCCATGGTCGACGGCGGCACGATCACGTAGCCGCCGTCGCCCCGCCAATCGATCCGCTCCAGCCGCTTGGCCGAATTCTTCGGCATCGCGTCGCCGAGGCATATCGCGAACCAGATGTGCATGCCGCCCGACTGCGTCAAGCTGCGCGGGCCTTGCGGCAGCGGGCCGACGGCATCGGTCAGGGTGCGCAGCACCGCCTCGAGTTGCATCTCCTTCGGATCCAGGTCGATGACGAAGACCCCCGACCGCGACCCGGTCGGCAGGCCGATCAGCGCGTTGGGCCAATGCCGCCACCATTCCCGGATCTGGCCGGCATCGGTGGTGGCGCGCCACAGTCCGCCTGTGTGTGGGATGTCCTTGCCCTCGGCATCCTTGTCGGCGCCCTTGACCAGGGGCCGCTTTGACCGGCGCTTCGCCGCCGGCGTGTCCGGGGCATCGACGCGAGGATCGCAGGGGAAGACGGGCCATCCGCGCGCGGCATAGGCCAGCGCGGCCGTCAGCATCGGGCTATCGGTCACAGCAGCCTCCCCGGCCCCTGATCGGTTTTCGCAGCGGGCGGCGCGGCGGCGGGCTCGGCCCGGCGGGGCTGGTGCCTATCGCAATACCAGGTGCCCAGCTTCGGCTTTTTCGGCTTCAGGTCGACGCCGATGCCGATACAGGCGAAGGCCTTGCAGACCACGCAGCGCGGCACGAAGGGCTTGCCGCCGACGATCATGCTGCCACCCGCGCGGCGCGGACGGCTGCGCTGATAGGCCATCCCCAAATCGCCTTCGACCGGCCCTTTGCTCCGCGTCTCTGCTCGGTGCCACTCCTCGACTGGCCGAGCAGGATCCAACCGTCGAAGCGGTAGAGGTTGCCGCTGTGCAGCGCCTCGTCCTGGTAGCTGATCGCCCATCGCCAGCCGTGAACACGGCATAGGTCGGGGAAGACGAATTCCCGCCAGAGCCGGAGCATCGCCCGGCAAAGGTTCGGCCGGACGGCGCAGACGCGGCCCAGTTCGATTGCCTCGTCCCGACCAAAACCGCCGCAACGTTCGCGGATCAAGGTGCCGGCGGCAGTGACGGCCACCAGTTCGCCATGATGAAACATCCCATGGAGCCACGGGCCGCTGAAATTCGGCCGAGTCCACGGCCCCATCCTGTGGCCCCACGCTACAAGGCAGCGGTTGAGCTGATCGACGTCGATCGCATCGACGTGCTGAAGTGGCGGAACGAGCATCACCCCGCCACCTCGACCGGTAGCGCGGTAGGCGCTTGGCCAAGAATCGCAAGCGCTAAGGCACTTGCCTGCGGGGGGCTCCACCTCCAATCAATGGCATGGCACACCGCAGGAATTTGTGCATCCATATAGGCTTTCTGCACGAATGCAAATTCACAGCGGGTACAACTGCGATGCTGCCAGACACCATCTCCTTTATTCGTGGTCGACACGAAATAGCTGAAATTCGAATTCCAGGCGAATGGGTCAATCGACAAGTTGATTATTGGCATGAAATGGGCCGTAGGTTCCAAACCGACAAAATCGCTCCCATTCATCAAGATCTGATAAATCTCCGAAACTTGATAGAACAAAGCCCAGCATCCGAACAAATCCCAGATATCACGCAACAAGTTCAGATAAATGAGCTTTTCGACCGCAGGCCGTTCTTCTTCACGGCCGATTCGCATATGGGCAGGATTGTGGAGCGCTACGTGCAGGAGCACGGCCTCAGCGGGATACAACCTTGGTTCGAAGGTTTTCTGTTCGGTGCGTTGGCGATGGAGCATTCGACCGCTCCTGCCGTTTCCTCCAGTGGCCACTTTCTGTGGGGGGCCGCCGTCGGGACAAGTGCGCGCTTTTACGAGATCCGGGGAGTCTCGAAAAACTTCTTTGCTGTAGCAGAGCGTGCAGAAATGATTCCCGCGATCATCCAGCGTCTCAGCGCTATCGAGGCATCCAATGAACGGATCCGGAATCTTTCTGAAACTGGGAAAGATATTATTGCCGAATTGAACGCATTCAAAGAAGAAGCCGAAAAGTGCCAAACCGCCATTCAGGCCGATTTGGCCCTCGCCAGAGCGCAGGTCAAAAATATTGAATTTGGAGAAGCGACAAAGTTTTGGAACGAGAAGGCCACATCTCATCGAAAATCGGCCAAAATTCTCAATCTCGTATTTTATTTCGGCGGAGCAGCAATCATTGCGTGCCTCGCTTACTTGTTTATATCTTACGGTGACACTTTGTTTAGTGCCACAATTAGCATTGGACAAGCTGTCGGGCACGCCGCTTTCATCGGCTCGACCCTCGGCATCGGCGTCTGGATGCTCCGACATCTTCTGCGAACAGCAAGGATGCACGAACACCTCCGCGTTGACGCAGAGGAGCGCGTGACTATGATCAGAACATATTTGGCTATGCTGGCCTCGATACCAAATCAGGTTGAGATCGGCCCTGTCTTGGCAACTTTGTACAGGCCTTCTCCGACTGGAATGGTCAATGACGAACACGAACCTGTCCTCGTCTTCGACACATTGCTGAAAATCCTGCAACCTACCAGACCGCCGGTCGGCCCATGATTTGATCATCATGCGGCCTCGGCGGCGGACGTCGGGTCGAGCACCGTACCGAAAGCACTGCTGCGGTCGGCATCGTCGAGGTGCCGCACCGCCTGGCGGAAATACTTGTCCTTCAGTTCGACCCCGATAAACCGCCGCTGCGTCTTCAGCGCGACCACGCCCTCGGAGCCGATGCCCATATAGGGCGACAGCACCGTGTCACCCGGGTTGGACCACAGGATAACCGCGCGCTCGGTCAGGTCGAGCGGCATTGGGCAGATGTGCTTTTCGTCCCGATCCTCGCGGGCAACGGTGACGTTCAGGACGTCGGTCTCCCGCGTGTCCATCCACACCGGCGATGCCCAGCGCTGCCACTGCTCGAGAGGGAAATCCTCCCGGTCATGCAAGATCGGCCGCTGCAGCGCCTCCTCCGCCTCGCTGTCCGGCCAGCGGCGGAACACCAGCATGTATTCGGGCAGGCCCTGCCGGGTGTGGCTGGCGTCGGTGCGCAACGTCTTGTAGAGCAGCCCGTGCGCCTTCGTCTTCTGCATCTCCCGCACGGGGTCGCGCCAGATGGTGATGCGGGAATGGAAGTCGAAGCCCGCGTCGAGATGGGCCCGGATGACGGCGCCGCTGAAGTCGCGCAGCCCGGCGGAACCTTCCTGGGACTTGTAGTAGACGAGGTCCTTGACATGCACGGCCGACAGCCGCCCCGGCCGGGTCACCCGGTACAGCTCGCGCAGCACGAATCCGTACTGCTCGATGAACTCGGCGTCCGAGGCGCAGTTGCCCATGTCGCGCTCGGAGTCGGAGTAGATGTAGAGGTTCGAGAAGGGCGGCGAATAGACCGACAGGTCGACCGATGCCGTCGGCAATGCCGACACCACCTCGACGCAGTCGGCATGATAGGCGGCGAAGCGCTCGCCGAGACGCTGGTCCAGGACGTTCATGCTGCCTCCAGCCAGGCCGGAAGGGCCATCGGGGTTTGGGGCTGATAGCCGACCTTCAGCGCCGCGGCCTTTGCCGCCCGGCGCATGGCCGCGACCATCTCGGCCTTCATGGTTTCGTGATCGTCGGCCTTGCGGCTGACCGCCTCCCAGATCGACATCTCGGTGTCCGCCATGGCGACATGGACATCGACCGGGCGCAGCTGGCCGAAGCGCCAGCAGCGGCGCACCGCCTGGTAGAAGGCCTCGTAGCTGAAGCTGAGACCGGCGAAGGCGACGCGGGCGCAGTGCTGCCAGTTCAGGCCGAAGCCGGCGATGCGAGGCTTGGTCACCAGGACGCGGATCGACCCGTCCTCGAAGCCGAGGAGGCGCTTTTCCTTCTCGTCGACCGACATGCTGCCGCGCACCTCGACGGCGCCGCCGATGCGGGCGCACAGCGCCTCGGCCTCGTCGTCCAGGTCGCACCAGACGATCCAGGGCTCGCCATGGTCGCCGGCCACCAGCTCGGCGATCATCTCCACCCGGGCGCCGAGGGTGCGCCGCTTCTCGTTGTGGACGGACGTGGCCGACATCTCCGGCATCGGGAACAGCGTGCCGAAGGGCGAGATCTCGAAGGGCGACCGCACCACATGACGGTGAAGGTTCAGCGGCGGCAGGATGTAGCCGTCGTCGGGGAAGCCGAGGTCCGAAGGCTTGGTAACGCAGCGGGCCCAGCTGGCCACCCAACTCCAGAACAGCCGGACCGCATGCCCCTTCAGCCGGTAGTTGCCCATGTTGGACTGGTCGGCGATGAACCATCGCGTCAGCATCTCGGGCGAGGGCATGATGCCCAGAAAGGCCGAATGCTGCCCCAGCTCGGTATGGTCGTTCGGCGCCGGGCTTGCGGTGCCGGCGAGGCGGAAATCGACCGCCTCAGCCATGCCGATCAGCTTGCGCGACGTCGCTCCGGTGAAGGTCTTGAGGATCGAGGATTCGTCGAGGGCGATGCCGGCGAAGTCGCCGATATCGAACCGGTCGGCCATCTCATAATTCGTGATGACCACCGGCGTCCGGATCTGTTCCGGGTCGCGCACATAGGCGGCGTCGATGCCGAAGCGCCAGGCCTCCCGCTCCATCGCCGGGCCGACGGCCAGCGGCGTCTGAATCATCACCGGGCGGCCCTGCGTCTCCGCCACGACGCGCGACCATTCCAGCTCGACGAAGGTCTTGCCGAGGCCGGTATCGAGGAAGGCGGCGCCGCTACCGATGCCGAGCAGGAACTCGGCCGTCGCCCGCTGGTGCGGGAACATCTCGGGGTGCAGCTCCGGGATCCGGTCAAGCCCGCGGCGCGGCGGGACGACGGCCTTGCGGGCGAGGAAGGCGCCATAGGTGTCGGCGAGGATCGTCTCCCGCGTCAGCGCTTCCATCGCGCTACTCCGCCCCGCCCGGCGCGATCAGGTCGAACAGCGTGGCCAGCACGCCGGCGCCGCTGCCGTCCGGGTTGCGCAGGAAGGCGCCGCGCAAGGTCTCCACCGGGCACCCGTGCTGCAGAGCCAAGCTGGCGGCGATGGCGGCGTCGCGGGTGGCGATCGACAGCGACGTCCCGGCCTTCCCGGAATCGAGGAACACCTCGCCGATACGGCCGTCCGGATGGAAGCCCAGCGTGGCGATATAGTCGAAGCCGGCGTGCTCGAAGGAGATCGTCTCCGACTCCCGGCGCTTCGGCAGGACCTCGCGCTCGGTCATTGGTCGCACCCCTTCCCGACCGTGGCGCCGCCGTCGCCCGGGTTGGTGAACTTGCGCCAATGCACCCACCCGCGAGGGCAGTGGAAGCCCCAGCTGCGGACGTTCGGGCCGGTCAGGAAGATCGTGGTGCAGGGACGGCCGGCGATCAGCTCGACGCGATGCGCAGTCTTCGGCCCGCGGAGCTTCAGGTCTCCCGCGCGCCGCTCGATCCGGACATGGATGCCGCCTGCACGGATGGTTTCCTCGATATAGCCGCCCTCGACGAGGATCGACAGGTTCACCCAGGGATGGTCATGCAAGGCGCGGTCGTCGTCGGACCGAAAGAAGTGGTGCAGGTAGACGTTGAACCAGCGGTTCCGCGGGACGAACCACCACCGCAGCATGTAGGGATCGGCTGTGCCGCCGATCACGGCGTCGGGCGCTCGGCGCGCCGTCACGCGAGAGGCGGCGCGGACGAGAGCCCGCCTGGCGAAATCCGGCAATCTCATGCGGCCTCCTTCGCGGGCGCGGGCTGCGCCGCCAGCAGTTCACGCAACTGGTCCAGGACGGCGGTGACGGTGCGCATGCCGAAGCCGACGCGGCTGGCGATGGTGGCGGCGTCGTGCCCCTCGGCAGCGAGGCGGGCGATGCGGAGGATCTGCGACGCGCTCATCGGCCGTCCCCCGCCTTCGCCACCAGCTCGGCGCGAAAGCTGGCGAGCGACGCCATGACCCGATCGAGCTTGCCGATCAGCACCCCTGCCTCCTCGCCGTCGATCTGGCCGTCATCGGCCAGTTCCTTGGCATAGGCGGCGATCAGCCCGGCGGACCGGTCGGCATAGGCCGCGAAGTCGCGCGGGACGTCGCCGTCAACATCGGCATCGCCCAGGGGCAGCAGCGCGCACCCGGCCTCCGCGGCCAGGAACGCCGTCACGATCGGCTCGGCCGCCGCCTGCTCCAGCGTGCGGACCTGATCGGCGCTGAGATGGCTGTCCGCCTCCGCCGGGTCGGTGATGCGGTAGATCTGCGTCCGGCTTCGGCTCACCAGGTCGGCCGCGCGCTCGACCCCGACAGCCTTGATCAGCCGGTCCTCGGCCTCCTTCAGCGTCCCGGCCGGGCGCGCCTTGAAATAGTGGGATTTTCGAGCCGTCATTCCCGTGGCGCTCCGTTGGGCTCCGGCGCATCGTCGGCGCCATGGTTGAGCGACCATCCGAACGGCCCGAACAGCCGCCAGATGCTGGAGTTCCTGAGAAGGTCCTCCGATTTGCCCACGCCCTGCGTCTTGATCAGGACGAGGTGTCCGCGCTGGTCGCGGCAGGCGCCGCGGTCTCGGCAGGTCGCCCTGTCGGGGCAGACGAGGCACACCATCGTCAGGCCCTGGGCGCCGCGCAGCGGCGCAGTGCGATCTTGATCCGGTTCCGCAGCTGCTCGCGTTTGCAGGCCTGCGCCAAGAGCACGAAGGCGAGGAACGGGATGCCGAGGACGATCGCCACCAGCAGCCACAACAGCAGGGCGAAGGCGAGGATGCTCCAGGCAAGTGCCCTGGCGCCGAGAGAGACGAGATGGATCATGCGGCGTCCTCCGACACGTTGTCGGACCACCGCGGCAGCTGCTCCGGCGGGTCGACGCCCTCCGGCCAGGCCAAGCCCTTCGGCCAATTCAGGTCGAACCAGCGCTTCACCCGCAGCAGGTTGTCGACGGTGCATCCCTTCCCGGCCTTCAGCCGCTCGAAGAAGATGCCGTTGTTGAGGACCAGGGTGCTGACCCTGGCCTCCGACCGGCCCGTCGCGACGCAATACGCCGAAACGAGGGCGAGGAGCTGTTGGCGGTAGTCCATGCGGATGATGCTTGCGGCACTTCTACCGCATTGTCAACGGCATTTCTACCGCACGACACTTACACGAATTCGCGGTATTTTTACCGCATGCTGGAAGATGACTCCTTGACCGAACTTCTCCGCCGGATCGACAGCCTGCTTGCCGCGCGCAGTCTCAGCGACCGCAAGGCCTCGATGCTGGCCACTGGCAACCGGTCGCCGGATCTGATCCGCAATGTCCGCCGGGGCTTCGCGCCGAAGACGGACAGCCTAGTCGCCCTCGCGGGCGTGCTGCAGACGACACCCGACTACCTGATCCAGGCCCTTAGCCCTGGCGCCACCCCGACCGCAGCGCAGCGCGCCTTAACCCGGTCGCTGCGTGGCGTCAGGGTGGTCGGTCATGTCCAGGCGGGAGATTGGCGCGAGGCCTTCGAATGGCCTGCAGCGGAGTGGTACGGCATCACCATGGTCGATGATGGCCGATACGCCGGCGTCGAGCGCGCTGCCCTAGAGGTCCGCGGCGACTCGATGGACCAACTCTATCCCGATGGCTCCATCGTCGTCATCGTCCGCTTCGGCGACATCGGCCGAGGGCCGAAGTCGGGGGAGCGCGTCGTCACCATCCGCCGGAACGATCAGGGCCTGTACGAGGCCACGCTGAAGGAGTTCCAGGAGGATCCGCAGGGCCGGCAATGGCTGATGCCGCGTTCCCTTAACCCGGAACACCGTCCCTTCCTGCTCACCTCGGGCGACACCACCGCCGACGTCCCATCCGGCGCCATGCCGCTCGTCGCCCATGCACGCAGCTTCGATGATGGCAGCGAACCGGACATCGTCCTGTTCGGCCTGGTGGTGCAGAGCACCCGGCTGGAATAGCCCGGTCAGAGATCGCAGGGCGCCGGGTCTCGCGGCCCAGCTCTGATCACCGCGACGACGCCTTACCCAGGGATCCGCCGATACCAGGTCGACAAGGCCGGAGGCCGTCAAGCCACTCGCCAGAATCATGTGCAGCCGAATGGGTCGCCGCGTCATGTGCGGTGGTTGTGCCTGATTGGCCATGGCGATAAATGCGGCAGTAATACCGCATTTCCCTATTGACACGGCATTTCTACCGCACTTATCGTCATCCCCGTTGCACGTCTGCAACGTCGAGAACCTCCCATCACTCCCGGGGCGCAATCGCCCCGGGACATTTTCCCGGAGGAGAGGGTGACGAAGATTTCCAGAGCCATTCCGGTCGCCGCGGCTCGCACAGTGCCGATCGACGCCGATGCCGCCGAGACGCTGATGCGAGCGACGGCATCGCTCGCCAATGCCGCAGGCGACGCTCTCGCCGCCACAACACGGCGCGATCCCGTGTTCCAGCGTCTCAGCTCCGCCGTTGCCGAGGCCACGACCGCGCGCTCCCATTTCGAGGACGCGCTCGCCGCCGCCAGCCCACCGGTCCAGGTCCCGGAAGTGCGCAGCGAGGATGCCAGCCTGTCGATCGAGACGCCGAAATGAGCATCCGCGTCGACGTCTACTGCCCCGCGATCCAGCACCCCGACAACGTCTATGTACTCGGCGCCTATCTCTCGGACATCATTCCGGGGGACGACGATCGGACGCCGGTCGCAGCCGAGCTTGCCGAGTTCGGCTGCTCGACCATCGGCGGCGGGGCCGCGCCGAGCTTCCTGCTGATCAAGACGGATGCTCCGGCGGCGACCGAGCCCGCCATCGGGCTGCGGGCCGCCCTTGAAGGCGCGGTCAAGACCTTCCTGATGGATCCGGTGAAGCAGGCCACCGGCATTCGCCGGTCCCGCCTCCGCGCCTATGCCGCGCTGATCGCCCACGACCACAGCTGATCGACCGAGGTTGGCGGCCGGGCCCGGCCGCGCCGTAGGGGTGGCACGGCCCGCGAGGCTTCCATCCCGACACGGCAGGAAAGGCGAATGCCAGGGCCACCCTCGCCCCCTTACCCGGATCCTCCCCCGGGTGGGGGTCGAGGCGTCAGAGGGGCCGGCCGGCACCAAGGTCGGGTCGACTGCACAGCGACAGGCAAGACCGGCGCACCAGCGCCACAGGCCCGCCCCTCGCCTTTCACTCTCGAAGGAGGAGCGGCGGCATGCGCGCCCCGAACATCACCATGGACGATCTCGAACGCCAGTTCGACGGCCCGATCCCGCGGGACCTGCTGCGCCTAGCGAAGGCGGCGCCGAAGCGGGTGCTTGCCGTCGCCCGGACGCGGCTGAACATCCGGCACAAGGCCAAGGTCCTGCAGCAGCGCATGGCCGATGTCGTCGTCGAGGTCCACCAGGACCGCGGCGGCGAGGTCGCCGAGGCCGACCTGCTGCTCGCCGGCTTCACGCCCGAGGAGATCGCGACCCACCGCGGCGCCGCCATGCAGCAGGTCCGCGGACGGCTTCGCCAGGACCGGGAGGGCGCGTGACGTGGGCGACGTCGTTCTGTTCCTAAAGCCCGCGGCCTGCGGCAAGACCGAGAGCTTGCTGCGCCAAATCAAGGTTCCGAAGGCCTCGCCCTGCAAGCTTCAGTCGTCGCTGCCGGCCGATGGCTTCGCCGAAGGCGACGAGGTCGAGGACAGCCAGACCGGGCGCCGCGGCGTCGTCACCGGCCGGTCCTGGATCGTCAACGGCGACCGGCCGACCCGGCCCGTCCGCTACACCATCCGCTTCGACGGCGAGGCCGAGCCACAGCTCGTCGTCGCCTGCCGGCTCCGCCCAGCGCCGCCGAAGCCGGCCAAGCCGGCATCGCCGATCGAGGGCACCAAGACCCTTTTCGCCCGCAACCTGCGCCGGATCTGCTGGCCGCCGCGGGTCCCCGACACCGAACCGCCGCCGAGCGCGGCCTGACCAGGAGGACTCATGTCCATTTCCATCCCTGCCCGTGACTTCGTCGGCGCCGTCTTCCGCGCCGAGCTGGCGATCGACCGCCGTTCGCCGATCCCGGCCCTCGAATGCATCCGGATTCTCCGGTCGCCCGAAGGCCGGATGATCGTGTCCGGCAGCAACACCGACATCCGCGTCGACGCCACGATCTCGGCCGAGGTCAACGGCAGCCACTTCGACACCCTCTTGATGGCACCGAAGGCGCTGGCACGCGCCATCAGCGCGACGAAGGCCGAGACGGTCGAGATCATGATCCCCAACCCGAAGCCGTCGGAGAGCGACCCGGCGGACCGGAAGAAGGTGCCGGGAGCCACGGAGATCACCGGCAATGCCGGCATCGCTTGCGGCGACTTCGCCTTCGATGTCCCGATGGTGGCGCCAGAGGATTGGAGCGCGGTCGAGCGGTCGGACGTGACCAGCTTCACCGGCACCATTGGTGCCGATGCCATCGCCGCCATCGCGCGAGCCGCCGGCGTCGCCTCTACGGAGGAGACCCGCTATTACCTGCAGGGCGTATATCTCGCCCCGGGCGAGGGGCCCTGGGGCTTCCGCGCGGTCGCGACCGACGGGCACCGGCTGATCCGGGCCGACTTCACCATGCCTGACGCACAGGGCGACCTTGCAACGATCGGCCCGAAAGGTGGCGTGATCGTGCCGGCCCCTGCCGTCCGCACGCTTCTCGCCCTGGCGAAGCAGCTGAAGGACGAGCCGATCCGTTTCGCCATCACCAAGCCGCGCCTGTCGAATGAGCCGCCGAAGGAGATCGACAAGGATCCGCAGGACCTGGTCGAGTTCCGCATCGGCGACGTCCGCCTCCTCGCCCGAGCGATCGACGGCGAGTATCCGGACTACAACAGGGTCATCCCTAGCCCGACCAGCTTCGCCACCTTTCTGATCGCGGACCTACGCCAAGCCGTCACCGCGATTGGCGCCTCGACGGTCTATGAGGACCGCGCGCTGGCCATGACGCTGCGGGACGGCATCGCCGAGCTGACCTGCCGCTGGGCCACCTTCGGAACCGCCAAGGCAAAGGCTCTTTACGAGGGCGACATCGCCATCAAGTTCGCCTTCAACGTCCACTATCTGCTGGCGATGCTCGATGTGTTCCGAGGGCATGAGAGGATCCGTCTCGGCATCACGCCCGATGGCGGCCCGATCACCTTCGACTCGCCGACCGACACCGATTGCCTCGGCGTCCTCATGCCGATGAGGGCCTGACCATGGCCGAAGCTGGAGGCATCGCCGCCGATCGCCTGAAGTCCTTCGTCGAGCGCATCGAACGCCTCGAGGAGGAGAAGGCCGGCATCACCGGCGACATCGCGGACGTCTACGCCGAAGCCAAGGGCACCGGCTTCGACGCCAAGATCATCCGCCAGATCATCCGCCTGCGGAAGCTGGAGCGGGATGACCGCCGCGAGCAGGAGGAACTGCTCGACCTCTACAAGCAGGCCTTGGGGATGCTGGAGTGACCGCCCCCCTGCCCTGCACCTGCACGCATGACGGCCGCCGGCGGGATGCCGACGGCCTCTGCTTCACCTGCGGCGGCACGGTCCCGGCCGAGGGCCGCGCGGTCTCCCTGGCCACGCCAGGCCGAGGCTCCAGCGCCTTCCGCCGCCGCTTCGTCAACCGCGACCCCGGCGCCGAGCTGTGGCTCGCCATCGCCCCGCCGGCTGGAGACCCGACATGACCGAAGCAACCGGAAGCGCCTACCTGTCGACGCTGCGCGAGAGCGCAAGCCGGGACGACCTGCTGCGCGAGATCGAACGGCATCTGGAGGAGAAGGCAGCTCTGCGGGCCGAGACACTGGAAGCCTTCATCACCGACCTGATGCACTTCCAGCTCGACACCTTCGGTCCGATCCAGACCATCGCCGGCGTCCTCGATCACGTCGAGAAGGAGATTCGGGAGGAGATCAGGCCCGATCCGACCGACAACCGGGAATGGCTTGGCCTCATGAACCTATCCGTCTCGGCACAGCGCATCAACGGCGCCACGCCGAGCGAAGTGGTGAAGGGCTGGACCGATCTCCTCGCTGCGCTGAAGCTGCGCTCCTGGCCCAACTGGCGCACGGCCGACCCCGATAAGGCGATCGAGCATCACCGCAACAGGAGCGCCGCGCAGCCGGCGGCGGCGGGCGATCCCTTCGTGTTCGTCTACATCAACTACAAGGGTGAGATCGGGGAGCGGAGAGCCATCCCATTGTCAGTCCGTTTCGGCTCGACCGAGTTCCATCCGGAGCCCCAATGGCTGTTGCGCGCCTTCGACGTAGACAAGAAGGCCGAACGCGATTTTGCCATGAAGGACATGCTGGTGGCCGCCCCGCCGCCGCCGCGGTCGTGTCCGGCGTTGCCGGCAGCGGGGTGAGATGCCGATCCGCCCGGAGGAGAAGGATCGCTACCCGTCCGACTGGCCAGAGATCAGCCAGCGGGCGCGGGAGCGTGCCGGCGACCGCTGCCAGGACTGCGGCGTCGAGAACCGCGCTTGGGGGTATCGGGATGAGGCAGGAACCTTCCACCCGTTGCGGAAGGCGACCCTGCAGGCGGCCGGCTACAAGCGGCCGCCCTTCGACGTGCCGACGGTCGACGGCCGGACGGTGCGGGTGATCGAGATCGTACTCACCGTCTCGCACCTGAACCACACCCCCGAGGACGTCCGGGACGAGAACCTGCGGGCGCTCTGTCAGCGCTGCCACCTGACCTACGACAAGCACCACCACGCCAGCACCCGGCGCTCGCGCCTGGCGCTCGGCGACCTGTTCGAGGCCATCGCACCATGATCCACCTGTCCGACCGCCGGCGGGTCGAACTCGCCCTTCCGCCGGCGATGCTGGCGCGGATCTGCGCTACCCTGGCGACGCATCCGGAGACCCCGAAGGAGATGATCGCGGAGATCAAGCGCGAGTTCGACACCGCCCAGCTGATGCCCTTCGTCGACATGCACAGCAGCCGGCAGAAGGCGCTCCTCCTCCGCACCCTCCAGGCCCGCGCCGCTGCGCTCGACTGGATGGAGAACCGGACGATCGCGACGGCCTATGTCGCCGTCGTGCGCTGGCTGCAGGGCGTGACCGAGGCCGGGATCCTGTCGATCGCCGAAGACGCGCCTTTCTTGGGCGCAGCAGAGCGGCTGCTCGCGGAGATCCAGGCCCGGCCGGAGAACGTCGAGCTGCTGGCCGAGGTCGACCGCAGCGCGACGAAGGCCGCGCGCCGGATCCATGAGGTCCTGCTCGGCCACGGCTACTATACCGACCACGCCAACCCCTTCGCCGAGAAGGCCGCGGCATGATGGCAAATGCGAGACTTCGGCCCGGCTACTACGGCCACCAGCCCGCCCCGCCGATCGTGGAGGAGGAGCCGCAGCCGGTCGAGGGCGCCGATGCCATCGCGGCCGTCGTCCACCTGAAGGTCAAGCAGGTCTACAACATGGTGGAGGCGGCCCGGAAAGGCCGCCTGCAGGGCGCCGACGCACTGCCGGTCCGGAAGGTGCCCGGTGTCGGGCTTGTCGGAGACCGCCGCGATCTGCGACGGTGGTATGATCGCGTCATCCGCGGGCTGCCCCGCGGCGCGCAGGAAAGGTAGATGGCATGGCGTCGATCAGCCGGCGCAATTGGAAGACGCCGGCCGGCGAGGCCCGCAGCGGCTATCATGTCGACTGGCGCGACGCCAACGGCCGCCGGCGGCGGAAGCAGTTCAGCGGCCCCGGCGCGCTGAAGGCGGCGAAGGCGTATAGGACCAAGGTCGAGGCGGCGCCGGAGCCGCCGGCGGACCAGCCGACGGCCGACGCCGCCCCCGTGATCATCACCGTCAAGGATGCCTGCGACGCCTGGATCGTCTCGGTGAAGGCGAGAGGCCGCAGCGAGTCGACCTGGATCAAGTACGAACAGCACCGCGACAACCATATCGTCCCCGCCATGATCAAGCGCGGGGCCGACCTGGTGCAGTTCGGAAAGTTGCCAGTGCGCAGCATCACCGGCCCGGACAGCGAGGCCCTGAAGGAGGCGCTGATCGCCGGGCTGTCCGGCGACATGGCGCGCCGGGTCATGGCATCGGCGCGCATGATGCTGGCGCAGACGGCGCGCAGCGGCGCCATCGCCGTCAGCCCGGCGCGGGAGACCCGCGTCGTCGTCTCGGGGCGGAAGCGCCGCCGGGTCGCGATCCCGGAAAAGCCCGAGATCCGGAACCTGCTGAAGGCGGCCGCGACGGAACAGCCGGCGCCGCCGACCTTTACCGAGATGTGGGTGAACCTCGGCATCTTCGGGGGGCCGCGGCCGTCCGAGCTGCGTGGCTTGGCAATCGAGGATCTGACCCTGTCCGGCCGCAACCCCGGCGCGGTCATCCGGCGCAAGGCCGACGAGCGCGGCATGCTCGGCTCCACCAAGACCGAGAACGGCGATCGCTACATCACCTTCGGCCCGGCCCTGGTGGCGCTGATCAAGCGGTGGTTGCTGACCGTGCCGCGGTCCGCCGCCCTGCCGGATCCAGCTCGGCCGGGGAAGACGATCCATCTGCTGCTGCCGACGTCGCTGGGGACGGTGCAGACGCATGCGAATGTGACGAACCGGATGTGGGTGCCGCTGTGCCAGGCGGCGGGGCTGACGCGCGTGGCGAAGTCCAAGGCGGGCGAGAAGATCCTCCGCCCGCTCTATCCGCTCAACAGCCTGCGCCATATCCATGCGTCGCTGCTGATCGAACAGGCGATGATGCCGAAGCAGGTGCAGACCCGCATGGGCCACGCCAACATCCAGATCACCTATGACCTGTACGGCCACCTGTTCGATCAGCGTGACGCCGATCGCCGCATCGGCATCACGCTCGAGCGCGACCTGCTGCGCTGAAGACTTTGCCACATGTTTTGCCACATGTGGACCTAAGCCATTGATAATTCTCAACAGAATAAGGCAATCATAATCCCTTGGTCGGGGGTTCAAATCCCTCCCCAGCTACCATCGAATTTCCCGAGTGTTCCGGCGGATTTCCGCGACGGGACAAGGGCTTGCAAGACGGATGAGCCGGTCAGGGTCGTCCGTCTTTTTGTTTGCATCTGTTCTCTTTCTGGCGTTTCCCGGCCGCATTTTCAGACCTGATTGGAAATTTGTGCGCCGATCAGCGTTGGGACCCCTTGCCGATTTACGATCATCGGCTTCAAGTCGCCGGCCGGCCGTCGGGATCGATCACCATCGGCCCTGGATTGAGCTCTGGCAGGATCGACGATCGGATCGGGTCTGCGGCCCGGCGACCGCGGCGGCAGGCGGCCAGGGCACGGGCCAAGGCGCTCCCGGCCTCCGCCGTCCAGACATCGTGACGCTGCGCGAACAGCGCCTGCTCCAGCCGCGCATAAAGCGGGACCAGATCCGCCCGGCCACAAGATCGCACCAGCGACGCGAGGCTAGGCCTGCCTGGGAGGCGAGACAGCCAGGCGTGCAGCAGGCGGTAGGTTCCGGCCGCATCCCCCGTCCGGCAGGCCCGCCCCAGCCTGCGAAACGCCGCCGGCTCCCCATCCTCGCGGATCTCGCGCCGGCGGCGCCACCGGGCGATGGCGGCGGTCCGAAAGCGATAGCCGAGGACGCCCACCACCAGCAGCGCCAGGACGACGCCGGCGATCGCCGGCCACAGGCGGCGTCTGTCGCCGGCATCCGACGTCCTCGCCGCGGCCATCTCCGCCGCCTGCACTTCGACCTGCACGCCCGGCTCCTGCGCGGTCCGGGCGGCGCCGTCGTCCAGGTCCCACCAGCTCTGCATTGCATCCGGCAAGCGGTAGGTGCCCGGCCGCTCGAAGACATAGGTCACGCGGTCGGTACGCCGGCCGGCGACCTCGCCGCGATCGACGCTGTCGGCGATCTCCGGCGGGTCGGCATAGGCGCGGACGCCATCGGGCGCCGAGGGATCGAGAGCGGCCAGCGCCAGGCCCGGCACATCCGCAGCGGAGCGCGTCACCGAACGCTTCAGAGCGTCACCCACCTTGAAGGGCCCGGCTGGATTCGGAGTCCACTGCTCCTGGGACGTGACCTCTGCCGACGCGACGACAGGCTGCGACGCGTCGATGCCGGGGGGCACCGCCACGGCGACCGAGAGCGGATCGGAATGGGCGCTTCCGGTGGGGTTGCCGGCCCGGTCCAGCAGCGTGGCGGTGAAGGGCGGCACAGCCAGGCCGCCGCCGCGACGCGGATAGAGCGCGAATTCGAAGCGCTGGCCGACATAGCTGCGCCCATCGACGCGGTCGTTCATCGTCGTCGCCTGGCTCTCGAAGCGGAACAGCTGGGCGCCCGCGACCTCCGGCGACGCCACCTTCGGCGGATGGGGCATGTCGTCGGGGAACAGCACGTCGACGAACAGGCGGATGTGCTGGCCGATCACGGCGCCCTCCGTCGGATCCGCGGTCACCCGGACCCGCACGCCATCCTCCTGCGCGGCGGCAGGGCCGGACAGCGTCAGGAGCAGCAGCAGGAGGGCGAGCCGCCTCACGGTGTCCCTCCCGGCGCCCCGGAGATCTGCAGCTGGTAGGCGAACTTCGCCCGCAGGAAATCGCCGGGCCGGGTCTGCACGCGCCTGAGCCACAGGGCGCGGATGTCGGCGTCGCTCATCGGCGTGCCGCCTCCCTGCTCCTGGTCCGCGGCCTCCCCACCCTTCTTGCCGGGCTCGATCACGATCTGGTCGGCGGCGACCTGGCCGCCGGTCTCATCGCCACCCTGGGTCTTCAGCCGCTCGGCCCGCAGCTGCGCCAGCCTGCGGTTCGCGACCGCATCGTCCCAGTCCGGCCGCAGCGCCAGGGCCCGATCGTAGCGCCCGACCGCATCCTCGTATTTGCCGAGCATGACCAGGGCATTGCCCTGGTCGTAGGCGGCCTCGGCGGTGTCCAACCCGCCGAACCCGGCGGCGGCCTCCTTGAACTGCCCGGCGCGCATCAGCGCCACGCCGCGCCACATCGGGTCCCGGAACGCCTCCGCCGCCTCGGCGTCGCGCTGCCGCTCCAGCAGCCACCGCCCCTGCTGGTCGGGCGTGAGCCAGAGCGCGTGCCAGCCGCTACGGCCGCCGGCCACGGCCAGCGCCGCCAGGAGCGCGACCCCGACCAGCGCCAGCGGATGCCGCCCTGCGATCGCGGCCATCTTGCGGACCGTCGCCTTCATGCCCCCAGCCCCCAGCCGCGCCGGAACCAGCCCAGCACGATCAGCGCCAGGACCGGCACCAGCCAGAAGCCGGCCTCCTCCCAGCGCCGGCCGTCGCCCGCGATCGTCCCGACCGGGGCGGCCCGGGCCATGCGGCCGGCGATGGCCTGGACATCGGTGGTGTCGGCGGTCAGGTCGATCGTCGCCGCGCCCAGGGCAGCGGCCGCATCGGACAGGGCCTGATCGGCGTCACCCTGCGCTGGCGGCACCATGGGCAGCACCAGCACCGGGACGCCGGGTGCGGCCTTGCCTTGCAGCGCGGAAAGCTGGTCGGGCGCGACCGTGTCGGCCAGCACCAGGATCGACCCGCCCCGCCCGCCTTCGGCCAGCACCTGCCCGGCCAACGCCACGGCTTCGGCAAGGTGGTCACCCTCCTGCGGCATCACCTCCGGCGCCAGCGCCTTGGCCATGGTCGCGACGACGCTGCCATCGGCCGTCGGCGGCAGCACCAGATGGGCCGAGCCGCTATAGGCGACCAGGCCGGTCGCGGCGCCTTCCCGCAGCCCGACCAGATCGGCGATCTTCTGCTGCGCCCGCTCCAGCCGCGTCGGCGGCAGGTCGGCCGTGGTCATGGAAGGGGTGACGCGCAGCACGATCACGGCGGGCGGCTGGGCCTCGGCGAAGGGCGACGGCTCCTGCCGCCAGGTCGGCCCCGCCAGTACGATCGCGGCGATGACCCAGGCGGCGAGCAGAAGATCGGCCGCGACCACGCGCGGCGCGCCCTCCGGCCGCACCAGCAGGTGGCGCAGCAGTTCCGGGTCGATCGCCCGGCGCCAGCGCTGCGCCGGATCGGCGCGCCGCCGCTCCAACCACCACAGGGCGAGCGCGGGCAGCAGCGCAAGCAGCGCCCAGGGCCGCAACAGATGGAATGAGGCGAGGGCATCGATCATGCCGCCCCCTCCCCCACCGTATCGCCAGTCACGCGCCGGTCGCGGCGATGCGCGGCCGACAGCGCGATGGCACGATCGAGCAGGGTGAGCAGCAGCACGAGGCCGACCGGGATCCAGAACAGATCGGTCTTCGGCCGGAAGCTCACGGTCTCGACCTGCCGCGCCTCGATCTCGTCCAGCCGCTGGTAGATGCCAGCCAGCCCGGCGCGATCCATGGCGCGGAAGAAGCCGCCGCCGGTGCGCTCGGCGACCGCCTTCAGGGCGTCCTCGTCCAGCTTCTCCTCGCCCACCGCAGACGGATCGCCGATGGCGACGGTGTGGATGGTGATGCCCTTGTCCTTCGCCACGCCCGCGGCCTCGGCCGGCGGCACCTGGCTGGCGGTGTCGTTGCCGTCGGTCAGGGCGATCATGGTCTTGTGCCGGACCGTGCTGCCGGCGAACAGGGTGATGCCGAGGCCGATCGCATCGCCGAAGGCCGTGCGGGCGCCGGCCATGCCCACCGCCGTCTCCTGCAGCAGGCGGCGGCACAGCGCGAGATCGGTGGTGAACGGCACCTGGGTGAAGGCGGCGTCACCGAACACCACCAGCCCGACACGGTCGCCCTGCCGGCGGGTGAGGAAATCATCCAGCACCTGCTTCACAGCGGTCAGCCGGTCGACGGTCTGCCCATTCGCATCGGTGAAGTCCTTCGCCTCCATCGACTGCGACAGGTCGACCACCAGCAGTAGGTCGCGGGTCGGCCGGTCGCGGTGCAGCGGCGGCTCGATCCATTGCGGCCGCATCAGCGCAGCCAGGGTCAGGAGCCAGCACAGGACCAGCAGCAGCGTGCGGCCGAGGCTGCGGCGGGACACGGCCCCGCCTCTCTCCGGCGCGGCGCCACTCAGCCGGGACAGCCTGTCGAAGAAGGGCACCCGCAGCGCCGCTCGCCTTTCGGCGTGCGGCGGCAGCAGGCGCCAGGCCAGCCATGGCAACGGCAGCAGCAGCGCCAGCCAGGGATAGGCGAAGGTCAGCATGGCCGTGCTGTCCGATGCCCGGTGATCCAGCCTCGAGCCGCCATGAAGATCGCGGGCAGCGCCGCGGCATCCGCCGGGGCGCCATAGGCGAGCTGCGGCAGCAGCCGCGCCGGCCCCGTGAACGTGCCACCGGTGCGGTCGAGGAAATCGATCCAGGCCGCACCGCTCAGCGACGCGGACTCCGTCCGCGGGAACGCAGCGAGGGCGGTGCGCTTCAGCAGCGTCGAAACGGCGGCGGCCAGTTCCCCCGCCGGCATCGATCCGGCCGCGGCTTCCAGAACTGCCAGCTCGCGCAGTGCGGCGCGGCGATAGGCATCGGTCCGCCAGCGCGCGAACCAGCGCAGCGCGAGGACGACAGCCGCCGCCAGCAGCGCCGCGGCCAGGATCCACCAGCCGGGCGCCGGCGGCCACCAGGGCACCGGCGGCGGCACGGCGATGTCGCGCAGATTGGCGAGGTCGGCCGGATCGCCCGTCATGACGCCGCCGCCTGTCGACGCCCGGCGCTGAGCTTCTCGCCCAGGATCGTGCGGATCTGGTCGGCCGGGTCGCGGTCGGTCCGGATCCGCAGCACCGGGATGGTGCGCGAGCGCGAGAATCGCTCCACCGCCTCGAGCCGCGACGAGAAGGCCTCGGCGAAGTTCCGGCGCAGGCGGGCACGGCCGGTGTCGACGGCGAGCTGGCGGCCGCCCTCCTCCACGGCGACGCGACCGAGATCGGGCAGGTCCGCCTCGAGCGGGTCGTAGATGAAGCCGGTCATGACGTCGTTGTGCGCAGTCAATCGGGTGACCAGCCGCACCGTCTCCGCATCCGCACCGGCGGCGTCGGTCACCAGGCAGACCAGCCAGTCATGGGTCGCCAGCCGGTCGGCGTGCTGCAGCGCCTCATTGAGCATTCCCGGGTTGGGAGCAGTGCGTGCCTCGACCGACAGCGCCTGGTTCATCCGGGCCACCGTGCCGAGGATCCGCAGCGTGCCCCGGCTGCGACTCTGCGGCCGGATCTCGACCACCTGCGCATCGTCGAAGACGATCGCGCCGATCCGGTCGCCGCTGTCCGTCACCCGCCAGGCAGCCAGCGCCGCGACCTCCGCCGCCACCACCGACTTCATGGCGCCGCGGCTGCCGAAGAACATCGACAGGCGCTGGTCGACGACCAGCAGCACCGGCCGGTCCCGCTCCTCCGAATAGACCCGCACATGCGGGCTGCGAAGCCGGGCGGTGGCCAGCCAGTCCATGGTGCGGATGTCGTCGCCCTGCCAGTAGTGCCGCAACTCCTCGAAGTTCAGCCCCCGGCCGCGCAGCCGCGAGGCGTGCCGGCCGGTCAGGATGCTGTGCACCGGCTGGCGCGGCAGCAGGCTGAAGCCGTGGGAGCCGTGCCGCAGGCGGACCAGGCCCTCGACCGAGACATGCGCCCGGGCGGACCTTTCATCACCGTGCCTGTCCGGGGGAGCCTGCATCGCATGCTCCCTAGGCCGCGACCGCGACCTGCTTCAGGATCGCGTCGAGCGCGTCGTCGACGCGGACTCCGTCGGCGCTGGCGGCATAGCTCAGCGCCACCCGGTGGCGCAGGCAGTCACGCGCCACCGCCTGGACGTCGTCGGGCGTCACGAAATCCCGCCCGTCCAGCCAGGCATGGGCACGGGCGGCACGATCCAGCGCCAGGGTGCCGCGCGGGCTGGCGCCGATCTCGATCCACTTCGCCAGGTCGCCGTCGTAACGGTCGGGATAGCGGGTCGCGGCGACCAGGGCGACGATGTAGGCCTCCACCGCCTCGGCCGCGGCGACCTTGTGGATCTCGGCCCGGGCGTCCAGCACAGCCCGCTGCGGGATCTTCGTCTCCGCCGCCACGGGGGCGCCTGCCTCCTCCGACCGCACCAGGCGCAGCACCTTCGCCTCGTTCTCGTCGCTCGGATAGCCGATATGGACATGCATCAGGAAGCGGTCCATCTGCGCCTCCGGCAGCGGATAGGTGCCCTCCTGCTCGATCGGATTCTGGGTCGCCAGCACCATGAACAGCTCGGGCAGCGGATAGCGCTGCCCCGCGACCGTGACCTGCCGCTCCTCCATCGCCTCGAGCAGCGCCGACTGCACCTTGGCCGGGGCGCGGTTGATCTCGTCCGCCAGAATCAGGTTGCCGAAGATCGGGCCCGGCCTGAACTCGAAGCTGCCCTTGCCGGTGCCGTCGTCGCGGTAGATCTCGCCGCCGGTCACGTCCGACGGCAACAGGTCCGGCGTGAACTGGATGCGGCGGAATTCCGATTCCAGCGCCTGGGACAGGCTCTTGATCGCCCGGGTCTTGGCCAGGCCGGGCAGCCCCTCCACCAGCACGTTGCCATTGGCGAGCAGAGTGATGACCAGGCGCTGCACCACCTGCTCCTGGCCGATCACCGACCGGTTCACCCGGCGCTGCAGCTCGAGGACGGCGTCGCGGGCCTCGCTCATGGCCGCCTCACTTCTGGAACGCGAAGACGGTGCGCCAGTCGCGCTTCATGTCGACCACCAGCCAGCCGCGCTGCGGCGCCTGGTCGAGGGCCTTGTCGAGCTTTCCGACCGGGGATTGCCGGTCATAGGCCCACTCCCGCTCGGCGTCGGTGTGGTGGACGATCAGGCCGAAGCGGGGCCCGTCATTCATGGTGGTCCATTGCAGCATCTGCAGGTCGCCGTCGGAATTCCCCGCGGCGAAGACCGGACGCCTGCCGATGAAGCGGTTGATGCCGACCGGCTTGCCCGGGCCGTCATCGACGAACTCGATGGTCGGCAGCTTGAGGATGACCGGCCTGTTCCCGTCGAGGCTGAAGGAGGTCTTGCCGCTCGACCCCACCACCTGCTCGGGTGGGATGCCATAGGCCTGTTCGACCCAGGGGCGCATGAACTCGATGCCGCCGCCGGAGACGATGAAGGTCTTGAAGCCGTTGGCGCGCAGATAGGCCAGAAGCTCGACCATGGGCTGGTAGACGAGATCGTTGTACGGCCGGTCGAAGCGGGGGTGGCGCGCCGTCCGCATCCATTGCGACACGGTGTCGGTGAACTGGTCGACCGTCACGCCGGCATGGGTCGCCGCGATGATCTGAAGCAAGCCCTCCTCGCCCAGCGCCGCCAGCGCGGCCCGGTCGTTCTCCAGCACCGCCTGGAAAGGCTGCGTGGTCCGCCAGCCGGAATGCTTGTCCGCCTGCGCCCGGACCTCGTCCATGGCGAAGGCCATCTGGAAATACATCGGCTGCTCGGCCCACAGCGTGCCGTCGTTGTCGAAGGTCGCGATCCGCTCCTCGACCGGCACGAAGTCGGGGCTGCCTTGGGCGGTCACCCGGGTCACGAAGGCGGTGATCGCCTGCTTCGCCGCCCCGTCGTTCCAGGATGGCAGCGGATCCGTCTGGGCGATGGCTCGGCCCGCGAGCGGATGCAGGAATCCCAGCGTGGCCACGGCGGCCAGGACCAGGAGCGCCCGACGATCGGCCTTGATGGAGGATCCGCGGCGCCCCGCAACTTTTCCCAGCCAGCCCTGTCCGATCGCAGTCATCGTTCTTCCTCCGACATCGCGGTCTGGAGAGACTCTCCAGCATGCCGGACGGGGCCGGCATGCTGGAGATGTCCGTCAATTCGCCGGTGCAAACCGCTCCATCTCCTTGAGCCGCTTGAGCGCATCGGCCGCCCGCAGAGTGGAGTAATTGATGCCCCCCGCATTCAGGGATGATCCGTCCTGGTGCGGGAACTCGTCGAAGTCGGCGAAGAAGTCCTTGATCTTCCCCTGGATCGGGACCAGCAGCCAGAGCTGCTGCGCGATGAACTGCATGTTCTCGCCGCCCTCGTCGAAGCCACGCTCATAGGGATCCATGCGCAGATTGGCGACGAGCGCCCAGCCGGTGACATCGCGCGTGCCGGTGGCGATGTTGCCGTGAATCGAGGCGAAGCTCAGCTTCCAGTCGTCCCAGCGGACCGCGTTCAGGTTGCCGCCCTGGTCGAAGTAGAAGATCGTGTCCCGCGGCCCCTTCTCTTGCTTGCCCTGCAGGAAGGGCATGAAGTCGTAGCCGTCGAGATGGACCTTGAAGGTCTTGCCGCCTTCGCCGGCGAAGCCGCTCGCCATCTTGCCCTTGATGTCCGGCACCCCGGCCGCGGCGCAGAGCGTCGGGAACCAGTCGATCAGCGAGATGATTTCGTTGACCTGCGTGCCGGGCTGGATCACGCCGGGCCACCGGGCCATCATCGGGATGCGGAAGCCGCCTTCCCAGGTGGTGCCCTTCTCGCCCTTGAACGGCATCATGCCGCCATCGGGCCACAGCGCGATCTCGCCGCCATTGTCGGTGGTGTAGACGACGATGGTGTCGTCGGCGATGCCGAGGTCGTCCAGTTGTTTCAGCAACTCTCCGACCATGCCGTCATGCTCGACCATGCCGTCGGCATAGATGCCCTTGCCGGTCTTGCCGAGGGATTCCGGCTTCAGATGGGTGAAGACATGCATGCGGGTGCTGTTGAACCAGACGAAGAACGGCTTGTCCGCCTTGTGCTGGCGGTCGATGAAGTCCTTGGCCGCGGCCAGGAACTCCTCGTCGATCGTCTCCATGCGCTTCGTGTTCAGCGGCCCGGTGTCTTCGATCCGACCGTCGGCATGGGTGTGCAGCACGCCGCGGGGACCGTACTTCTTCCGGAACTCGGGATCCTTCGGATAGAAGTAGCCTTCGGGCTCCTCCTCGGCGTTCAGGTGGTAGAGATTGCCGAAGAACTCGTCGAAGCCGTGCCGCGTCGGCAGGTGCTCGTCGCGGTCGCCGAGGTGGTTCTTGCCGAACTGCCCGGTGGCGTAGCCCTGGGTCTTCAGCACATCGGCGATGGTCGGCATCCAGTCGGCGATGCCATGGGGGTCGCCAGGCATGCCGATGGTCAGGAGGCCGGTGCGGAACGGCTCCTCGCCGAGGATGAACGAGGCCCGGCCGGCGGTGCAGCTCTGCTGGCCATAGGCGTCGGTGAAGATCGCCCCTTCCTTGGCGATCCGGTCGATGTTCGGGGTGCGATAGCCCATCATCCCCATGGTGTAGGCGCTGACCTGCGACTGGCCGATATCGTCGCCGAAGATCACCAGGATGTTGGGCTTCTTGCCCGAGGCGGCCGGCTGGGCCGCCGGGGTCGCCGTCTGGGCGGCGGCCTGTCGGGAAGGCGAGACGACTCCCATCGCCGCGGCCGCCGCCGCGACGGCCGTTCCGGACAGAAGCCTGCGCCGGCTGACGCCGGCTTCGGACCCGGCATCCGCCTGGCGGGTCGCATCCTGCGGTGAGTCGATACTCTGCATCAGAACGCCTCCTCTTTATGCTCGCGATGAAACGGGGGAGCCGCTGCCGCGCATCACGCAGCGGAAGCCGATATGGCTCATCGAGGTGTCGACCGGCTGGGCGTGCCTTGCTGCGGGCCGGTAGCGCCGGCAATAATTCGGGGCGCAGAGATGGGACCCGCCTTTGACGACGCGTCGGGGGATCCGGATCTGCGGCTGGCCCGGGTCGAAGCTGCCCTGCTCCGCCGCGCCGCGCGGATTCTGGGCGACGCAGCAGGCCTTGCCGGCTGCGGGCGGATGGCGGCTGGACCAGAAATCGGCCGTCCATTCCCAGACATTGCCGATCATGTCGTGGAGGCCATGGCCATTGGCCGGAAAGGCCCGCACCGGCGAGGTCCGGGGATAGCCGTCGAAGATCAGGTTCTCGTGCGGGAAGCGCCCTTGCCAGGTGTTGGCCATGTGGCGGCCGCCGGGTGTGAACGCGTCGCCCCAGGCGAATTCGGCGCCGTCGAGCCCGCCGCGGGCCGCGAACTCCCACTCGGCCTCGGTCGGCACCGCCTTGCCCGCCCAGGCGGCATAGGCCAGGACATCCTGATAGGCGACATGGACCACAGGGTGATCGTCGAGCCCCTCGATGCTGCTGCCGGGTCCGTAGGGGTGGCGCCAGCCGGCACCGAAGCGGAAGGCCCACCATTGCGACGGGCCGCGCAGGTCCACCGGCCGGGCGGGCGGCGCGAAGATCACGGACCCCGCTCGCAGCATATGCGGCTTGGCGCCGGGATAGTCCTTCGGATCGGGCGGGATCTCCGCCAGCGTCACATACCCGGTCGCCTCGATGAAGGCCTGGAACCCGGCGTTCGTGACCGGCGTCTCGTCGATCCAGAACCCGTCGACGCGGACGCGATGAACCGGCGCCTCCTCCGGATAATGCCGGTCCGAGCCCATGGCGAACTCGCCGCCCGGGATCCAGGTCATGCCCGGATGCGCCGGCGGCAAGATTCCCTCGTCAGTCGATGCGGTGTGGACGCGGCAGCATGCGGACACGGCTGCCCTCCCTATTCCGGTGGTGGAGGGTCGATGTGGAGGGGCAGCGAGAGGGTCAGGAACGCCGAGGTCCCCTCCAGGCGGTTCTCCGCCGCAAATTCGCGGTACACCTTCAGCCGTGCGGTCAGCGGCCTGTCGCCGAGATTGAAGTTGTAGGCGACGGTGCCGCCCAGCGCAGTGACCTTCCCCTCGAAATCGCCCAGCGTCGCCCCGGGACCGCCGTCGCCGGTGATCTGCTGGTAGTGATAGCCGACGAGGCCGAGCGAGAAGTCGCCGAAGCTCTTGCTCGCGGCCCACTCGATATGGAACTCGGTCCCGGTCCAGTAGTCGGTCTCCGGGTTCTCACCGTTGAAGGTGAAGCCGGCCGCGGCGGAGAGGTCGACGCCCGAGTCCGGGTCCAGCCAGGTCATGGTGCCGGTCAGGTCGCCGGCCCAGCGGTGGAAGGCGATGTTGCTGAGCGCGTCCTTGCGGTAGTCGCCGATCGGGATGTTCAGCATCGCCACCGCCTGCCAGTGGAACTTGCCCGCACTCCAGCCCAGGAAGCCGGACAGCAGCGGGTCGCCGATGGCGTTGGTCTCGTCGCTGATGAAGCCGCTGTTGCGGCCGAAGACCGGAGAGTCGATGGAGGTTCCCGCGTTGACGTAACTGCGGCCGAGCGGCCATGTGGCCGTGAAACCCAGCTGGCCCCCCAGCACCTGCGCCGGCGCCACCCAGATCACGGTCGGCAGCTCGAGTTGGGCGTCGCCGTTGACATTGGCGGCCAGGGTTCCGCCCAGAAGCAGGCGGCGGCCTGCATCCGCGCTGCCGTCATAGACGTAGAGGTCGTTCTGGATGTAGATGCCGGGAGGCGGGGTCATGCCGGCCAGCGGACCGCGGAAGCCCAGCAGGTAGACGCTGGTCGCGTTCTCCGCCGCGGTCGCGGCTCCGGCGACCAGCCCGGCCATCGCGCCGCAGATCAGGGCGATGCCGCAGCGGGCCGTCAAGCGATGGACCATCTTGGACATTCTCCGGATCGTCGACGGCTCGGAGCGTGCGGATGCCTGGGAGGGGATCACCGCCCGATCGGGAAAGCCCCACGCCACATTTCAGGGATGCTGAACGCCTGCCCAGCAGCGCCACTATCCAACCTGGCTACACAGGGCGGAGGGTACGTAACGGTTACCAAGCGCAACGACCGGGCCGGAATCCGCCGGAGACCGACTGGGTCCAGTTGGTCTCCGGCGCCGCGGCCGGCTTCTCGGGCCTGAACCACCAGCCAAGGCTTACCCTAACGGCCGCGGATCACCAGTACCCCTTGCCCTTCAGGTTCCCGGCCACCGCGCCCGCAGCGCCGCCGACGAGAGCGCCAACACCGGCATTGCCTCCGGCGATGCCGCTGATCGCGGCGCCGCCCGCGGCGCCGATGGCGGCGCCGCTCAGCGTTCCCTGCTGCTCGGGGCTCATATTGGTGCAGGCGGTGCCGACCAGCGCGGCGCAGAGCGCCGCCGGCAAAAGGATCTTCCGCATGGCTGCTGTCCCCTACTTCGACGGTTTGACCTTGGCGATGTCGGTGACGATGACTTCGATCACCGAGCGGGAGCTCTGGCCCGGATTGGCCATGTAATAGGCGTCGACCGCCTGCGAGATGTCGCTCAGCGTCATCGGCTGCAGGTTGGTGACGAGCGCGGCAATCATTCCCGGCCGCTGCCGGCGATCACCTCTCCGCAGCTCGTATTCGATCGAGATGACGTTGGCGGCGCCGACCAGAAACGCCTTCTTCTCGGCCTCCGACGCCTTGGTCCAGTGCTCGCCCGTGACGATGGGCACGTCAGCGGCCTGGGCCGGAACGACGAGAGCGGCGATCAACAACGCCACGCCTATGGTGGCGAACCTCATGTATCGACCAGTCACCATTTCCTCCTGTCGCAGACAGACTTTTCATGACTGTCAAGGCTATGCGTCACGCCAAATCGGCATCAAACGAAGACGTGCCCAGCGCTACGGCGTGACAATATCGAACCAGAAATCGAACGTATCGAGATAGGACACCAGCTGTTCGAGCTTCTTGGAATCGCCGTTGACCTTCACATCGCCGTCGGCGATCGCCTTGTCGAGCTTCACTTGTCCGAGAACGATATTGTCCAGCGTCGCCCGGGACAGGGTGATCGTCGCGTCGGCTTTGTCCGCCTGCTCCCCAGCCGTGTTGTTGAGCACGCCGTTCTCGAGCTGGATCAGATATTTCCCGTCGGAGCCCCCGAAGTCGAAGTTCAGGGTGATCTGGGCTTCCCCCGCCTTCTCCCGGTTCAACCGGACGCCGAGGTAGTCGAAGAACAGGTCCAGCGACATGGCGCGCACGGTGTCGGGGCTGGCCGTGTTCGGGGTCGGGAGTTCCGCCACCCCGTTGCGCAGCTCCTGCGCGCCGGTGAGATAGAAGTTGCGCCATGGGCCAGACTCGGCCTGATAGCCGAGTTGCTCCAGCGCGTCGGCCGTCAGGTTCTTCGCCTTCTGATTGCCGGGATCGGCGAAGACGACATGGTTCGCCACCTGCGCAACCCAGCGGTAATCACCTTCGTCGAACGACTTCTGGGCTTTCTCCAGGACCGCGTCGGCCCCACCCATGAACTCGACATACTTCTTGCTGGCCTCGACGGGCGGCAGCTCATGCAGCGTCGAGGGGTTGCCGTCGAACCAGCCGAGATAGAGCACATAGGTGGCCGCGACATCGTGATAGACCGAGCCGTAATAGCCGCGATTTGCCCAGTAATGCGCGAGGCTGTCCGGCAGTTTGAACCCATCGGCGATTTCCCGCATCGTCATGCCGTGGTTCACCATGCGCAGGGTTTCGTCGTTGATGTATCGGTATAGATCACGCTGCTTTTCCAGCAGGTCGATCACCTTGTCGTTGCCCCATGTCGGCCAATGATGCTGCGCGAAGATGACTTCGGCCTTGTCTCCCCACATCACCAGCGCCCGGTTCAGGTACTTCGACCATGGCAGCGGCTCACGGATCTTGGCGCCGCGCAGCGAGTAGGTGTTGTGCAAGGTGTGGGTCACGTCCTCCGCGCCCGAGATCGCCTTCTTTTCTTCGATGAACCACAGCATCTCCGCCGGCGCTTCGGACCCGGGCGCCATCAGGAACTCGTAAGTCAGGCCGTCGATGGTCTCCTTGTGGCCGGTCTCGGAAATGATGTCGGTGGGCGGGATCAGCGTAACCGTCCCTGCCGAGGTGGTGGTGCCGAGACCGGCGCCGACCTGGCCCTTGGGATCCGGCTTCAGCAAGTTCCCGTACATGTAGCTTGCCCGGCGGCTCATCGCCGTGCCGGCCATGACGTTCTCGGCAACGGCCGCTTCCAGGAAGCCCTCCGGCGCGTAGATCTTGACCTTGCCCGACGTCACGTCGTCTTCGCTGACGATACCGCGGACGCCGCCATAGTGGTCGACGTGGCTGTGGGTATAGATCACCGCCTTCACAGGCTTCTGGCCGCGGTGCTGATAGTAAAGGTCGATCGCAACCTTGGCTGTCTCCTCCGACACCAGCGGGTCGACGACGGTGATGCCGTCCGTGCCCTCGATGATGGTCATGTTCGACAGATCCTGGTTGCGGACCTGGTAGATGCCGTCCACCACTTCGAACAGGCCACTCATGTTGATCAGCTGGGACTGCCGCCACAGGCTCGGGTTGACCGTGTCGGGCGCGGCGGCACCTTCCGTGATGAAGCTGTACTGGCGCGGATTCCAGATCGGATTCCCGGCCTGGCTCTGGATGACCTCGCTCGGCAAGGGAGCGATCAGGCCGCGCTTGGCATTGGCGAAATCGGTGGTGTCGTCGAACGGCAGCTCGGTCAGCAGCTCGGCGTTTGCGGCCTTGGTCGGAGCTGTCGCGTCCTTGCGCATGTCCTGGGACAAGGCGGCAGGGGCCACGCCGCAGGCCAAGGCCGTGAGCAGCGACAGGCGAACCATGTTGGTGCCGACTTTCATCGAGCGTCTCCTCTGGTTTGCAGGCCGACCTTCTATTTCGGCAGTGGCCTCTCCGGGTGGGCGGATAGGTTCGTCTCATGGGGCCGTGCGACGACAGCTTCGGCATCGACCGCGCTGACGCAGGGCCCGAAGAACGCCCACACCATCCCCAACGATGCCGAACTCGCTATCCAGCGAGCCAACTATCGATCTGGAAGAGCCAGGGCGGAGGGTACGTTACGGTTACGAAGGGCAACGACCGCGCCGAAATCCGCTGGTGATTTGCATCCCGCGGGCGCTGCTACGGCATTACGAGGCCGGCCTGTCGATCAGGGCATCCGTGTAGTGCCTGGATCGCCGCCAGCAACGGAACCAGCAGGGCCGCGTCGAACCGTTCGGAGGATCCGGCGCCCGCACAGCACCACGTCGCAGTGAAACCGCCGCGCCAGCACCATCTCCCGAACCGGTTTGCCGGCCATGGGCAGGTCGGCCAAGCGCCGTCGATATCGACCGTGGCCCCTCGGGCAAGTTGACTGGCATCCGGGGCAGGCGCTCGTTCACCGGGCGGCCAATTGTCTGCAGGCCCGCAACATCGGAGGAGCCTCATCCGCCACGAAGCCGCGCGGCACAAGGTTCGATGGCCGGGCCAGCATCGCCCATGATGTTGCGTCCCTTCGTGAAGCCAACATAAGCAGACTCATCAATCACATAAAAATTTGAGTCGGAACTTCTATTGGAAATCCGATACGGGAGCCGGTTCCGACATCGATGGACACCAAGAGATTTTATATGCCCAAGCCGTTGCCGGATGATATGCTGGACCATGGAGATTGGGGATGTATACTTTCCACGGCCGCATCAGTGCTCGATTTCGATGAGTTGAAATATGACAACTACTGACATCGACGCCGCGTCTTCCTCCAAAGCAGACAATGGGTTGATGGACATTGGCGCGTTCCTGATCGCCCGGGGCGGCCCGTTCTATGACCTGCAGCAGCGGCTGGGGCTCCTGCGAAAACAGGCCTTCAACGCCGGTCGGCGTGCGGCGATCCTCATCGGACTCGCCTGGGGCGTGCCGCTGGCGCTGAGCGCCATTGCGGGCGATGCCGTCGGGCCTGCCGCAACCCGGCCGTTCCTCCTCGATCTCGGCGCATGGGCCCGCTTCTTCGTCGCCATCGGCATCTTCATGCTGATGGAGCGGATGGTCGAGGAGCGCCTGCAAAGCCACCTCCGCCAATTTATGCACGCGCCGCTGATCGCCCCCGGTGCGCAGCCGGCTGCGGCCACGGCGGTGGTGCGGGCGCTGCAGCGGCGCGATCTGTGGCTCGCCGAGCTGGTCTGCATGATCGCGGCCTATGCGATCACTTTGGGCGGCGCCCGGCTGGCGCTCGATGCTGACGCCTCGTCCTGGCTCGTCTCGGTTGGACCCGACGATGCCCAGCTTACGGCCGCGGGTTGGTGGTGTGCGCTGGTCAGCGGCCCCTTGTTCTGGTTTCTTCTGTTGCGTTGGTTGTGGCGGCATGTCGTTTGGGGCCTGCTGTTGCGCGATCTGGCACGGCTCGAACTGAGGTTGGTCGCGACCCATCCGGACGGTGCTGGCGGCCTCGCCTTCATCGGCCAGTATCCCAACGCGTTTGCCGCCCTCGTATTCGCGATGAGCTGCGTCCTCGGCGCGGCGGTCGCGAACACGCTGTTGCGCACCGGGCTATCCGCGGCCACCTACGGTCAGCTGATGGCAGCTTGGCTCATCATCGTCACAATCCTGTTCGCGGTGCCCTTGCTGGCCTTCACCAAGCCGCTGCGGCAACTCAAGGAGGCATCCATCCTGGCCGCCAGCGCGCTCGACACGCGTCACCACCGGGCCGCTGAGCGCGCGTTGCTCGGTCGCAACATGAGCGCCGCGGACGATGCGGACGCCACGGCCACCGAGGAGATTCCGGACGGCGGCAAGTTCTATGCGGCGGCCAAGAAGCTCTCTACCTTACTGGTCTCGCGCTCGGCGATTGTACCGGTCGCCGCGGCCGCACTCTTGCCCCTGATCGCCGCTGGCGCGACCCAACTGCCCTTCCGCGAACTGTTCAAGGTCGCAAAGGGACTCCTGTTGCTATGAACCGCACTTCATCGCCATTCCGCCCGTGTTCCCATCGTCACGGCCCGCGCACAAAAAATCTGACAGTCCCCAGATAGTCAGCGCAGCGCTTGACGAACTGCTCGACGCACCTCCATCCAGCGACGCGAGTAGAATGAGGGCTCCAGGGCTCTGCGACAGATCCTGGCTCGGCTCGAGGGCGACAGGGCGGCGAAGCTTGCCATCCATGAGAGAGGCGTGCTGAGAAAGCCGACGAAGACGCCGAACCACGCCGCATCCTCCTGCCAGACCACGCGGCGCGACTGGAGCTCCGCCACAAGACCGTAACTCTCCTTCCTCAAGCTCGTCCGGACGTCGAGCGCGCGCTCCATCAACGCGAGAAACAGCCTGAGATGGCGCGACATGCGATGCCGCTCGAACCGTGTCTCGACCTCCGCATGGAGCCGAGGGTCGGCGCCCTGGAGGAGAAGGGCGCCCTCGACCAGGTCCCGAAGCAGGATCGGCGAGCCGAGCCAGCCCTGGTGCTGCACGCAGCTGTGAGCGATGAGATGAACGATCTGGTGCTCGCGCGACGGGATGCGCAGCCGGGCGTCATCGATGGCGATGACCTTCGAGCGGGCGATCAGCTCATCAGCCGGCAGCATGCCGGCGCATCCGCGGCCGAGGGAATGGTGAAGCTCGACGACAAGGCCGGCATGCTGGTTGAGGAGAGGAGGCAGATGATGCGGCTCGTAGGTGTTGCGCCCCAGGTCCATCCACGCGTAGCCGTTCGCTCGGAGAAGACCGCCGGCCTCCTCGATCCGGGCTTCCGGGACCAGGAGATCCACGTCGAGCATGAAGCGGTGGCCGGGGGTTCGGTACAGACCGTCAAACAGGCGGGCGGCGCCCTTCAGGACAAGCGGCTCGATCCCGGCTGCGTTCAGTGCACGGACAAGCCGGAGAAGTTCATCCCGAAAGCACAGGTTCCGGGCAGCGTTGGCCGCGGCTGCCTGTTCGAGATATTCGATGACCGGAGCCGGCGCGGCGTGCCGTGCGGCGCCGCCGTCGAGACAATCGAGAAGCATCGGGGTGACGCAGTGCCGTGCCGCCGCCTGAAGCAGCTGCTGCCAGTCGGTGCGCAAGCCCACAGTCGAAGATGCCGGCTCGCTGTCCTTGCCTGATGCCTGAACGCCCTTCTGCAAAAGGCGGCACAAGACGGAAAAGCTCTCCGCTCGGGGCTGGTCTTTCAGGCGGAAAGTGGGGACAAAAATCGCCATGGATTTGGCCCGGAATTGGAGCGCCTCTACCAAGGATCTCCAGGGCCATCAGCCCTGGGGAATTCACGGCCTTCAGAAGGTACGATGCGGACTCGCCCGCAGTTCGCGGGCGAGGGCCAAGACGGCTGGAACCGCCTCGTCGAGATCGCCGTAGGACAGCCGATAGGCCGGCACAGATTCGAGCCAGCGCAGCAGATCGCTCAGATGGTCGGAATCGCACGACGGCCAGGCGCCGCAGTCGCAAAGCATGCGGAGTGTTTCCGTCGGATGCAGCCTTCGAAGCACCGTGTCTCCGCCAGATCGCCAGGCAGGAAACAGGATCGTCGTAATCGGAAGCCCGGAGCCCGACGGGCAGCGCGTGCCAGCGTTGTAGTAGCGGAGCCTCGGGCCACGCCCCACTCGAGTCGCCGCAGACGCGCTCGAGAAGTCGTCATGGATGCTCTCGAAGACAGGCCAGCTTCCTTCTTTCACGCTCATGGGGAAGGGAGACGGCCAGGCAGCGTGCGATCCCGCCTCCACGGGCGTGATCTCGTCCGTGATCAGCGCGGCACCAGCCGAAAGAAGGCCGCCGGCAGCGTCGTCTTGCCGGAGCCGCTCTGTCCCGCCAGAACGATCGCCTCCCCGTCCAACTGGACGGCCGCGGCATGAAGGGCCACGAGCCATTCACGCTCCGGACGAAACTGCTGCATGAGGCCCCATATCAGAGGCCAATCGCCCACGCCCTCGGCATCGAGCAACAGCTTCCCGTTCACCAGAACGCCGGTTCTGTCGTCGTCCACGACGAGGTCCATGGTCACGTCGGCAGGGCCTGAGGCGGTGAGCGGCGCCAGCATGAGCGCTACCGGCTCGGCCATTCGCGGATCCCAGCAACGGACCCGTGTCGTGCGGCCGGCATAGCCGACCACCGTGTCCAGCAGAGGCGGCTCGATCGGTCTCCGCCAGAGCCGCGAGGTCGATTCAGGCTCGTTCTCGGTCACGCCGAGCGCGGAGACGGCCGCGGCCATTGTCGTTTGGTCGGCGGTCATCCATGCCTCCGCCGCCTCCCCCTCGAGCAACCAGATTCGGCCGCCCTTTGCGTCATTGAGAACGAGACTGTCGTGGAACGGCAGCTTGACTAGCGAAAGCATGGCTTCTCGTCGATGAGCTCCGCGGGCCTGCATTCGCTGGCCACGCTGTCCGTTGCCAGACGATCGGTGCAGCCGCTGTCGGCGCAGCCTTTAGAATTCGCCCGAGGCACTCGCCCGCGCCTTCTTGCTCTCGAAGAGCAGCGTCACCATTGGCCCGGCCGCCGCGGTCAGCTTCACCAGCCGCTGCACCGCCACCCTGCGCTCGAGATCTATTTCGCCCTTGCCATGATCCGCATGCTGGTTCTGTGCCGGACCTGCTGGCTCGCGATGCGCGATTTTGTCGAAATCGTCCATCACCATTGTCCCTCTTGAGGCTGCTTGTGTCAGGCGAAAAGGAAGTCACCGGCAGTAAGAGTCGTGCTGCCCCCGGACACGGTGTTCTGAACCAGAAGCTGGTCGCCTTGTGTTCCGAGCCTGGTGTCATTGCCGACGACCGTGATGGTGATGTCGGCGAGGCTATGCACGCCTACCGATGCATAGCCGGTGAGGTCGATCACGTCGCCCCCTGCGACACCTTCGCCTTGGAAGTCGTGAATCGTGTCGTTGTTGCTTCCTGGATCGAAGACGAACCTATCGGCGCTGATCCCGACCGTCTGGCCCGAGTTGGCCGGCCCGTCGCCCCAGAGCTGATCGTTCCCCGCCCCGCCTTCGATGACGTCGGCACCCCCGAGCGTGGTGCCGGAGCCGCTGTTCAGGCTCGACCAGTCACCATAGATGGTGTCATCGCTGTCGCCGCCGAAGAGCTGATCGGCGGCGCCCGTCATTCCTTGGTTTCCGGTCATGGCGTCGCCGGCGACCGTGTCTTGTCCTTCGCCGGCATCGATCGTGTCGGCCGCGAAGGTGAGGGTCACGCCTGACGCAACGGAACCCACGTCACCGACCAGGGTGTCCGTGCCTCCCTCGCCTTTGATGACGTCGGCGCCGAGCAGGCGCGTCGCCGAAAGGCTCTGGAAGTCGCCGTAGATCGTGTCCTGGACGGTGCTGCCGACGATATCGTCGCTTCCTGCGCCTAACAGAGTGATAGCCGACTGGGCCTCTCCGTAGGCGGTGCCGCCGTTGCTTCCGAGCCAGATGGTGTCATTCCCGGCGCCCCCGGTCGCAGTGACCTGCCCGCCGTATTGCGCCCTGCTCGATGTGAGGTCGAGCAGGTCGTTGCCACCGCCAAGGTCGAAGATGGTGACATTCTGAAAGCGGAACGCCTGCGTGCCGTTCAGCGTCAGGTCGTAGATCATCGCCTCGGAGTCGTTGCTGCCCGTGAGGATGTTGTCGCCCGAGAAGATGGTCGAGGAGCCTCGCATGCCGACGATGGAGAATGTGTCGCCATTGTCGTCGTTGGTCGCGAGCCCGCTCCTGAAGGTGCCGTTGGTGGTGAACTGCATTGGCTCCCCTCCCTGTGTTGGAATCAAGCGACTCTGATGATCTCAAGCTCGGGTGCGGATGGGCGCCGCCCCGGCTGCCGAGGACCATGGCGAGCGGCTTGGCCATTCGGCTTCGCCCTTGCAAGCGCGGGCGGATGGCGAAGGCGGGATCCGAATGACCCGAAGGAACTGACCGCGCGCGGCCGACATCGGCTCTGGCGAACTTCTAGGCCGGCGGCGACGATTCGGAGTTGCAGAGGTTCCCAAGGGACAATCCACGTCCGACCTCGAGGATGCTGAAGGCGCTAGCCACGGAACAATTATCTATTCAGACGAGCCAGGACGGAGGGTACGTAACGGTTACGAAGGGCAACGACCGGACCGAAATCCGCTGGTGATTGGCATCCCGCGGGCGCTGCTACGGCATCGCGAGGCCGGCCTTGTGAAGGCCGGATGCCAGCCTGTCGATCAGGGCATCCGTGTAGTGCCTGGAGCGAAAGTCTTCCCGCATCTCCGACGCGTAGTTCGGGCGAAGCTCCAGCAATCTCGCCACTGCAGCCTCCGCTTCCGCTTTCTGGCCAAGCTCGCCGTAGATCGCCGCCAGCAACAGGTAGCTGACGTAATACTGAGGAAGCTGGATCTTCTTCGCCTCCGTCAGAGCCTGGTCGAACTCGCCTTTGCGGTAATGATCGAACACCAGGGTGACCCGCTCCAGCGGCGGCAGCACCATGCTCCGCTCGGCGGCGCGCCGGACCATGTCGGCGCCTTCATCCCATTGTCCGAGGGCGAAGAGGCGAATGCCGAGTCCCGCCAGCAGCTCGGGATTGTTCGGGTTGACCTCGAGCGCCCGGCGGCCGGCCCGCTCGGCCGCCTCCGCATTGCCGAGGCGATGGTTGACGACCATCAGCGCCTCAAGACCAGTCTCGGAGTCAGGCGCCAACGCCGCGGCCCGCTCGGCCGCCCGCAGCGCCCGCATCGCCGCGTCCTGTGCCGTGCCGGTGCGATTGAAACCGTTACGGTCCTCGTCGAGATAGACATAGGCGAGCATCGCCCAGGCGTCCGCATAGGTCGCATCCGCCGCCACCGTCGCCTCCAGGCAGGAGCGGACATCGCGATGCAGGGTCTCGGAAATCGCCGCATAATAGGCGCGGGCCCGGAGGACGCAGCCATAGCCGCCGGTCGGGCGGGCCAGCTCGATATGCGTCTCGCGCGTGGCCACGAGCCCTGTCGGCTCTCCGATCCGGGTGGCGACGCTGTGCGCGATCTCGTCCTCGATCGGGATCAGGGTGCCGTCGCTGACCGACCGGTCGACCACATCCGACCAGACGGTTTCGCCCCGCCGGATGTCGCTGAGCCGCCACCAGAAGCGGATCGAACCGCCTTCCTGCCGCAGGCTGGCGTCGAGTGCATAGAGCGAGCGGCGGCCTCCGCCGTCCTTCGCGAGACGATCCTCGATTGCTCTGCGTCCGGCTTCATCCGGCGCGTAGACCACGCGCAGTCCTTGGAACCGGGTCAGGGCCACAACCAGGGACTGCGACAGTCCGAGCGCCATCTGGACTCTGACGGGATCGTCCGACGCGACCGCCACCGGATCGACGATCAGGAGCGGCTCCCGCGACGCCGTCGGCGACGTCTGGAACCAGAAAGCACCGGCAGCGGCCGCGACCAGCAGGGCTGCGACCACTGCGACCACGACCAGGGCGTGCCGTCTGAGGGTGATCGAGCGGCCGCGCGGCGGTGGCTCGGCAGCATCCTGTTTGCCCGAGATCTGTTCAAAGGTCGGCACGTATCCGCCTTTGGGCAGATGGATGCGGATTGTGGCGTCACGCCCCGGACCGTCGTAATAGGCCGCGAGTGCGGTCCGAAGCCGCGAGGCCTCGATCCGGACGATGGGGTCCGTGGTGGCGTCGAAGCCATCGCCGCGCCCGAACACGTCGACGGCAACCGTGTAGGATTTGATGCGATCGCTGCGGCCGGCGAGGGTTTCCTCGACCACGAAGTGCAGAAACCGGTGATTGCGGTCGGAAGCGTGGAAGTTCGGATCATTAAGCAAAGCGGCGAGCGCTTCCCGGATGGAAGCCTCATCAGGTATTGTATCTCTGGCCCCGAAGTCAGCCCGGGCCCTATGCACCTCGTTGAGCTCGGCTGGCATGGCACCCTCGCCGCTCTCTTCAAAAATCGCTGTATCGTACCCCAAGAATCTCACTTTGCTATAATAATATTTCTGCCGACTACCATAATATTCACTCTGATATTTGTTAAGGAATGCCGTCCCGATCTAGCAACGCATGTCGATTTTGTCTAAAATATCGCCTTCGATCTCTGCCAGCATGTCCTGATATTCAGAGGCGCGCGCCGAGGCAAGGGCGTGACCGGACCTTTGCCAGGCCTCGAGCGCCTCATGGGCTTCGGCGTAGATCTCGCAAAGCGAAGCGAACTGGTCATCCGTCTCGGCGCGGGCGGCGAGCACCTCTCGAAGGGCCGGCCACCGCAGCATGAGACGCGCCAACCCCGGCGGGGTGGATCTGCCTCGCATCGGAACACCCCGGCTCAGTCGACCGCAATCGGCGGCAGGCGGGAGTCTGGCGAGGGTCTGCGCAGAACAGGCTTTCGCAGGTCCCCGCGGCGGCGTCACACTCGCCCGGCGATGCCGTGCTGCAGCCTGTCCCTCCGGTATGCATGACACCGGCCCAGGGCAGGTGCGGGCCGCCATCCACAGGCAGAGATATCGATAAGAAATACCGCCTCCACTCATCGGAAGCTAGAGCGGAGGGGTAATGTTACTGTTAACGCCCGACGCCACGGCCAGGACGACCGTGTGGGCCTCGCCAGTGGCCATCATCGTCGATGCGATGCGCGGCTTGCCGAACCCCGCTACGGCGCGATCAGCCATTGACCGTCCGAGGATCTGCAGAAGTTCATGGTGTAGGGCGTCTCCCGTTCCGGGCGGCGAATGACGATCCTGACTTCGCCACAGGGTTCGCCATCGCTCTCAAAGATCCGCGACAGCGTCGTCTCGCCCCGGGCATTGCCCGACGCCGTCCAGGTCTCCGTCTTGCCGACCTGGTTCGACGTCAGAACCTGCCTGACCGATCCGCGGATCGTCGTCATGTCCTCGGCTGAAAGCTTGGCGCCGTTGCGGCCCAGTATAAAGCCGATCTGGGCCTGAGCGGGGAGCGCCGAGGCTAGCGTGATAGCCGCGATAACGCAGCACAGGCGGAACGACATATCTGGCCTCCTGCTTACGGGTTCAAAGGAATATCGCTGCCGTTGCCCATCCCCGGTTTCTCCGCGATCTGGCGGCCGGGCGGGGACGTCTCCTCGCCGGCCTGGCGCCTCGCCGCGTCCGCGGACCCAAGTGCTTCCCGGCGAGCCGCCGCAGCAACGAAACGCTCGGTCAGGACTGGCCCAAGGACCGACGTTACCACCACGAGCACGAGAACGGTGTTCAGCATCGGTCCGTCGATCAGGGGCTGCCCGGCGGCGTTCAGCGCCTGATAGCCGACGAGCGCGGCCGCCAGGGTTGCGGCCACTTGAGGGATGGTGAGCGAGGTCATCAGGCCACGATCGATGGCCGGGAATCCCCAGGCCCGGCCGACCGCCTCCGCGGCCAGCCATTTGGTCACGATCAGCCCCAGCACGATCGCCGCCACCATCGCGGCGTAGGACCAGACGGTTGCCGCGAACAGTTTGATGTCGATCAGGAAGCCGGTGACGATAAAAAACGCCGGGATGAAGAGGTTGTTGCCCAGGAATTCGAGCTTCGCCCTGGCCGGTGCGTCTCGCACGGCGGCGTTGACCGCCAGGCCCGCCATGAAGGCACCGAGGATGCCTTCGAGTTGGATGGCCTCCGCAAACGCCGAGCCGGCCGCGACGATGGTGAGCATGAGAAGGAAGCACGCCTCATCCGTCTGCCGCAACCGGTCGAACAGCCATCGGCCAAAGCGGGCAACCACGATGATCATGAAGAGCACGAAGCCGGCGAGCTCCGCGAGTTGGACGATCAGCGACCAGGGGTCGAACCCCGTCTTGTGGGTGGTCAGACAGACCGCAAGGATCAGGAGCGACAGGATGTCCGTCAGAACCGTGGCCCCGACCGTGATGGTGACGGCAGGCCTGGACGCCAGCGGCGTGCCACGGATGATCGGGTAGCCGATCAGGGTGTGCGAAGCGAGCAGCGATCCGATCAACGCCGCCGAAACGAAAGGATAGCCAAAGCTGACTCCGGCTGCGAATCCCGCGACCATCGGTAATGTGAACGTCGTGAGGCCGAACACCAGCGACCGCCGCTGGTTGATCTTGAATTGGCGCAGATCGATTTCGAGGCCGACGAAGAACATGAGCAGGAGCTTGCCCAATTCTGCAAAGAAGTTCGCCACCTCTGCATTCTTGGGCATTATTCCGATGCCATGCGGGCCGATAAGAACACCCACCAATATGAATCCGACAACGGATGGGATGCGCAGCTTCCTCGTCAAATACGGCATAACAAAAATAAAGCTCAGAACGATGGCGAACCGCAACATAGGCGGCAGGTCGATTTCCGGAACAGTGAGGTTCATGAAATTCTCCATGAGACCGAGGAACCCGACCTTCAGCAATGCGGCTCCAAGGCTTCAACTCTCCAGCTTTTCCTGCCCTCTCCGGATCGAATCTGGCCCTGATCCCCGTGGTCCGGAGCCATCGACGACGTCGATCCCCAGGTTTCCTGGCCTCCGGGCACCGGGACCATTTGCATGACCGAAGGCGCCTGCGGGCAGCTCAGGGATCGACTTCGTCCCAGCTGGCGTCGGGGGCGAAGGATTGGAGGGCGGCGGCCAGGACCTCGGTGCGGTCGCCGAGGTCCTTTTCCAGGATCTGGCCGTGGTGGCTGACCAGGAAGGTGGTGCGGCCGGTCTCGCCATACTCGGCCGGCACCGCGATCATGGCGAAGCCGGCGATCATGTTGCCGTTGATGATGTAGTCGTAGCGGCCGCCCGGAGCGCCGTCCTCCTGCCGGGTCAGGATCCGGAAGTAGTAGCCGTGATAGG
>Ga0207426_1000256_pt1 | contig 115405 bp, 107 predicted proteins | sample AraplaMF_Cvi_mMS_FD_184265 | JGI IMG/M metagenome (GOLD analysis project Ga0207426, IMG submission 184265) | Arabidopsis root microbial communities from the University of North Carolina, USA - plate scrape MF_Cvi_mMS (SPAdes) (version 2) | ecosystem: Host-associated > Plants > Roots >... | reverse complement strand
GCCCGAGGAATACGAAGCCACTTTGCCGCCATTGCGGCAGGGGCGCGCCCCTGCCGCAATGGCGGCACCAACCTGACCTGTCTCTATTTATCGCGTCTCACGTCAGGGGTGCACTCCAAACTACCTATCCGCCAGATAATTCGCGCACTGTCACCGAATTTCCGATGAAAAGATCTGCAATCGGCCGATTTTATACCCGGTGTACTGACAACCGTTGTCCCAAGCACGACAGGCGATTGCCCTGTTTTGCTGACATGGGAAGCGTTAACCGATCGCTTCCGGAAAACAGCGTCTACCCGGCCGGCGGGCCGCGGCTCAGCCCGGCACCCAGGCCGGCCAGCGGCGGCTCAGCTGCCGGTCGGCCGCCAGCCGCGCCGCCGCCAGCTTCGACGCCTCCACCTTGCTCGGCCGGTCTCGCAGCCGCAGCGCCTCCGGCCCACCCAGCCGGTGCGCATCCCGCCTCCGGTACAGGATCGCTCGCTTGGCCATGAGCGCCCGCGCCAGCGCCTGACGTTCTCACCGGCCTCGATCCGCCGCAGCGCCTCCAGCTTGAACTCCCGGCTGAAGCTCCGGCTCTCCCGCCTGGACATCGGTTCCCTTTCTCAGAGAACTGTCCCTATTTTCACTGTCTCACCGAAGGGTCCACTCCAGTTCAGCTCGTCGGTCGGCTTTCGACCAGATGCGGACAGTCGCCGGTCTTCCTGGCCTCCCTGAAGCAGACATCGACGGCGATCCTATCTCGCCCGAAAGCGGCCAGGGCGCACGTAGGATCGGATCAACATCGCTCCCGGTTCCGGCGGCCCAGACGTGAGTGCCGGAGGGAGACTGGCGTCACGGCAGCTTTGCGCGCGTACCATCCGGTCAGGCTGACCGCGAAGGGCGGGAAGCGGACTTTGAAGGTGTAGGGGCGCGTCGGCACCAACGAATTGTGAGGGCGCAAGTGACTTGAGGCTATTATTTACGATCAGCACCATTCAGTCGGGAGATCATTTCCTCGAAGGTCTCGATCCTCGTCGGGAGCGCCAAGCGCTCTGGGTCGATGGGGCGGTAGGAAACGTCAGTCAGCTCCAGGCTGCCATATCGCACCATGCTCCCGGCGGCGAGGGTTTTTTCCAGATTTCCCGGCTGAGCCGGACCGAAGATCCCCATCAATGTAGAAAACTCATAGTGGTAGGCGTCGTGCAGTGTCGTCCCCAATAGCCTTAGGCTCTCGTCATTACTGAGTTCGATCTCAAACCCTTCGGCGCACTGAATCGATCGAGGACAACTCCTCCATAGCGTTGTCGCCCGGCCTAGAACAGTCCGCTGACCGGCGAAGACGAACTCGTACGCGCTGTACTGTTCTTGAATTTTGGTGAGGTCGATTGGGGCGCCGCGTCGGCGTGAAAGCTCCATATACATCTTCGCGTCGTCCCGAAGCCTTTTGGCTTTGAGTGCGCCTCGCGTTTTTGTAACGACGTATGGTTCGCCACCCTTTGTAAGGTAGTAGAAGTCATTGTTGGTGTCTGTGGCCTGATATCCACCACGCCAATCGCCATTCTCAGCAATTTCTAGCACCATCTTGGCGCCCGTTGGTATGTGAGTGAAGGTTGCCGTCATGTCAGCAACTGCAGCGGTAGGCACAGAGATCAGGAGAGCGGCAAGAAATCTAATCATCTCGAAATCCTTTTCTCAAAACTAGATTGACCGGACGGGAGTATCCTACGTGACCCAACCTGACGGCAATCGTCCGCAAAGGGTCCGAATCGAGCCATGTCCGCTCTCCGGTGTCGAGCGGAACGGCCGCTTCCGGACGCCAGTCACGCGGCCGGGCCGACGGCAAAGGGCGGATAGCGGACCTCGCGCGTGCCCCTCGCTGGTGAGCTGCAATGTCCGCGAAGGGTCAAAGGCGGACCTTTTCGATGACGATCGATGGATGGCCGCGGCGAGACCGCCGCACGCCTATTCAAGTCGCGCGTCTAGTGCGTTGAAGCAGACAGGAGATCCACAAAGGGCGGAGGCATGTGAATCTGAAGCCGTGGCCCAAACCGCGAGCATCCTCCTGAACACGACCGATCGGCTCGGTCTTGAACAGATCGCCGGCCAAAAGCTCTTGCCAACGACGCAGTAATGTTGATACTGATTCAGCATCGCAATAAAAGACTGTGAATATAATATGAACAACTTCGTGATTGATCTTGACGAAATGAATCTTCCCAAGGTGGTTATATCCGGGGGAGGGGCGCCCTATGCAATTGTAATCTATGAGCCGACGGATATTGTTGTTTTTAGAGTAAAAGAAGGGACTCCAATCAGATTTACGGCTGATATTGGCGGCAAGAAACAGCGGATCGGAGGCACCATTGCAAGCTTCCATTGGGTGGACGGATCAGGAATACGGATGCGTGTGACCGTTCCGTGACAGCGCGCTAGTGGACAATCCACACCAGTTCGCGCCTAGCTCCAGCGCCACAATGCAGACCCTGTCCCCCTGAAAGGCGTTGAGTCATCCGCCGTGGCAAACGCTCGGGGGTCTTCGTTGGAACGTCCACTTCTGGTCGGAAGCGGACCAAATAGGGGCCGTGCCGCCGCGTGTTCGCCGCACGTCTGCTTCGGGTCGAGTCCGGTCTTGTCCGCTTTCGGGCGCCCGGCGCGGTGACCGCTCGTTACCCTTAGCCGACCTCCAGGCCCGTCCGCATCGAGGTCGGCTGAACACCCTTTCCGGACGCCTCCGGCGGGCTGTGTCGCCGTCCAGAAGCAAGTGCCCCGTCATCCAAAAGCGCGCGCCCGGCGATACCGGATCATCTTCCAGGGCATGCAGAATCACACGGCGGAGTCGATCAAGTCGCTGGAGGGCTACGACATCGCCTGGGTCGAGGAGGCGCAGGCGCTGTCGATCCGCAGCCTGGACCTGCCGCGCCCGACCATCCGCAAGACGGGTCGGAGCTGTGGTTCTCGTGGAACCCGACCCGGGCGGACGTCCCGGTCGCGCTGTCGCCGAAACTCCGAAATTCCTCCCAGAAGCCCGTCCTGGTCGTCATTCCCGCGAAAGCGGGAATCTCCCTCCGATCCATGCGTGACGAGATCCCCACTTCCGCGGGGATGACGGGTTGGGGAATTCTGAAGAGGGGTACAGACGCACCAGCATTCCGGCCCACTGGATGGCCACGTCGGCTTCGCCTCCTCGCCACGACGAAGAAGGGACTGAAGAGTCGATCTCAAAGGCCGCCGGCGCTCCGACTGCGAGCGCAGCATAGAAAAAAGCCGCCCGCGGTGAGCGGGCGGCGGAGGCACATGAAAATTCCCACCGGCCGCGAGGGGAGCGTGCGGCCGGTGGCAGAAGCGGCAGGACCGGCCTAGTTCGCCTGGCGGCGGAGGAAGGCCGGGATGTCGAGCGCGTCCTCGTCGCTGCGCGGCAGCGGGGCGCGGCCGGCATCGATCGCCAGGCGCTGCTGAGCCACCGGACGCGGCGCCTCGGGCGCGCGCGGCGGCTCGGCGGCGGCGCGCGGCGCCGGCTCCTGACGCAGCGTCGGCGCCTGATGCGCCTCGGGCAGCGGCTGCTCCTCCTCCCGCAGCAGACCGGTCACCCGCCGGAACAGGCCCAGCTTCTTGCGGCCCTCGGCCGGCGCGGCCGGGGCCGCCTCGACCGGACGCTGGGCCGCCGGCTGCTGTCCGGCCATCGGGGCCGGACGCGGCGCCATGAAGCCGGGACGCGCACCCGCCGACATCCCCGGGGCCCGGGCCGCGGCCTGCTGCACCGCCGGCTCCTGCACCTCGTCCACCGCCGGCTCGGCGTGGTCCTCGACCGCGTAGTCCGGCTCGGGCTCGACCTCGGCCGGGGCCTGCGCCGCCGGGGCCTGCTCGACCGGGGCCGGAGCCACCGGCTTCGGCGCCGGCTGGGCCATGGCGAAGCGCTGCGGCGTCACCGCCGCCGGACGGGCCGGCATCATCGGCTGCGGCGCCGGGGCGGCCGCCGGCTGCTGCTGCGGCTTGGCGCGGTCGGCGCCGCCCGGCAGCGTGGTGGTGCTGTAGGTCTGCGGCCGCTGCGCCTGGTTGATCGCCATGTCGATGCCGGTGGCGACCACCGACACCCGGACCTTGCCCTCCATGCTCTCGTCGAAGGTCGAGCCGAAGATGATGTTGGCGTCGGGGTCGACCTCGTCGCGGATGCGGTTGGTCGCCTCGTCGACCTCGTACAGGGTCATGTCGAGGCCGCCCGTGATGTTGATCAGGACGCCCTTGGCCCCCTTCATCGAGATGTCGTCGAGCAGCGGGTTCGAGATCGCGGCCTCGGCGGCGCTGATCGAGCGGCGCTCGCCCTCGGCCTCGCCGGTGCCCATCATCGCCTTGCCCATCTCCGCCATCACCGTGCGGATGTCGGCGAAGTCGAGGTTGATCAGGCCCGGCTGGACCATCAGGTCGGTGACGCCGCGCACGCCCGAATGCAGCACCTCGTCCGCCATCCGGAAGGCGTCCGCGAAGGTCGTCTTCTCATTGGCGATGCGGAACAGGTTCTGGTTCGGGATGATGATCAGGGTGTCGACATATTGCTGCAGCTCCTGCAGCCCCTGCTCGGCCATGCGCATGCGGTGCGCGCCCTCGAAGTGGAAGGGCTTGGTCACCACGCCGACGGTCAGGATGCCCTGCTCGCGCGCCGCCCGGGCGATCACCGGCGCAGCACCCGTGCCGGTGCCGCCGCCCATGCCGGCGGTGATGAACACCATGTGCGCGCCGTCGAGATGGGCGACGATGTGCTCCATCGCCTCCTCGGCCGAGGCCCGGCCGATATCGGGCCGCGACCCGGCGCCGAGGCCCTGGGTCAGCCCGGCGCCGAGCTGGATCCGCTTCTGCGCCGCCGAGCCGGCCAGCGCCTGCGCGTCGGTGTTGGCGACGACGAATTCGACCCCGGCCAGGTTGGCCCGGATCATGTTGTTGACGGCGTTGCCGCCGGCGCCGCCGACGCCAACCACGGTGATCCGCGGCTGGAGGCTGATGTCGCCCTGCGGAATGCTGAGATTGATCATGTCGATGCTCCCCTACTGTCCCCTATTCACCCTGTCCGCTTCCATCCGTCCGGTCCGTGCTCCCGGCATCGCCCCGGATGGTCGGGCGTGCCGGGTTGATTGGTTTAGCCTGCATCTCTCGCCCCCCTTGCGCCCTGCGTCGCCTTGCGGCGAGTCGGATGCGGGCGCCGGGCGCGAAGAGCGTATCCGGCTATACGGTCGAGCGTCCGGCGCCCGCAGGCGGCCGCCGCAAGACGACCCTTCGGGCCGGTTGAACATGCCGACCGGGGGCGTCGAACGGCTTGCGCGATGCGCTGCATCGCGCTGCACCGCTCTCCTGCCCGGTCGGCATGTTGAACCGGCGCAGGGCACAAGGGGGGCGAGAGATGCAGGCTCCGCTCAGAGGTTGTCACGGAACCACCCTCCGATCCGGCTGAAGAAGCCGCCGCCGGCGGCGCCGCTCTCCTCCAGCCCCGGGCCCGAGCCGACCAGGTCGGCAGGCCCCGACGTGGCGTAGGCCAGGAGGCCCGTCGCCGTCGAAAAGCTCGGTCCGGCCGTCGCCTCGGCCAGGCCGTCGAGGCCCAGCGGGCGGCCCATGCGGACCTGCTTGTCCAGCACCAGCTGGGCCAGCTCGCGCGCGCCCTGCAGCTGCGAGCCGCCGCCGGTCAGCACCACGCGGCGGCCGAAGGCCTTGTCGAAGCCGCTGGCCTCGAGCCGCGAGCGCACCATCTCGAAGATCTCCTCCATCCGGGGCTGGATGATCCCGGTCAGCAGGCTCTTCGGCACATGGGTCGGCTGGCTGTCCTCCTCCTCGCCGACCTGCGGCACGTCGATCACCTCGCGGTCGTCGGCGACCGAGGGCAGGGCCGAGCCGTACAGCGTCTTCATCCGCTCGGCATGGACGACCGGCGTGGTCAGGCCGCGGGCGATGTCGTTGGTGACATGGGCGCCGCCGACCGGCAGGCAGTCGGCGAAGACCAGCCGGCCCTCGATGAACACCGCCAGCGAGGTGGTGCCGCCGCCCATGTCGATCACGGTGCAGCCCAGCTCGCGCTCATCCGGCACCAGGCAGGCCAGGCCCGAGGCGTAGGGCGAGAGGATGACGCTCTCGACCTCGAGATGGGCCCGGTTGACGCAGGCGGTCAGGTTGCGCACCGCGCCGGTGTTGGCGGTGATCAGGTGCAGGTCGATGCTGAGGGATTCGCCGACCATGCCGCGCGGGTCGCGCACGCCGCGCACCTCGTCCAGGCCGTAGCTGATCGGCACGGCGTGGATCACCTCGGCATCGGTGGCGATGTTGCCGTTGAAGGCGCGGGCGGCGCGGCGCAGGTCGTTGTCGGTGACCTCGCGGCCGCCGACCGGGACCTGGAGCGACAGGCTCTGCGACGCCGGATGGCCGCCGGAGAGGTTGACGATCACCTCGTTGACGGTCTCGCCGGCCATCTGCTCGGCCGCCTGCACCGCGAGCGCGATGGTCTTCTCCGCCGCGTCGAGCTCGACGATGGCGCCGGCGCGGACGCCGCGGCTGGCCTGGTGGCCGATGCCGATGACCTGGGCCCTGCCCTCGTCGGCGACGCGCGCGATGAAGCACACGACCTTGGTCGTGCCGAGATCGACCGCGGCGACGATCGAGCCCCTGGCGCGGGTGCGGGGGCGGCGCATCGCGTTAAATCCCATGAGAGCCATCCGCGCCGCCCATCAGGTCTTGTCCTTGGTCGGGGCGCGCTGCGCCGCGGCCGCGGGGGTGAGCTGGATGACCATGCGGTCGCCCATGCGCAGATCGACCGCCACGATGTCGCGGTCCAGCACCGAATCCTTCCGCTGCGCCTCGTCCAGCCGGGCCAGCGCCGGGGCGATGTCGCCGTCCGGCAGCTTCACGGTGACGTGGTTGTCGAGCACCAGGTCCCAGCGCCGGCCGCCGACCCGCATGGCCGAGCGGATCCGGCGGGCGATGTCCGGCGTCTTCGACAGGGCGTCGACCAGCACCGCCGCGGTCGCGGCCGCATCGCCGCCGACCACCATCGGCAGGTCCGGATAGTCGGCCACCGACGGCACCGGCAGGACATGGCCCTCGCGGTCGATCAGGCTGAAGCTCTGGTTGTTCTGCCACAGCGCCAGCGGCACCCGCTCCTCGATCCGGACGAACACCGTGTCGGGCAGCCGGCGCTCGACGCTGGCCGAGCGGATCCAGGGGATGTCCAGCAGCTTGGCCTGGGCCGCGTCGGGGTCGAGGTCGAAGATCGGGTCGCCGCGGCCGACGCCGAGCGCCGCCATGATGACACCGCCATCGACCGAGCGCCGGCCTTCGACCAGCACCTCCTGCACCGAGAAGCCGGCCGCCACGGTCAGGCCCATCACGGCGCCATGGATGCCGCGCCCGGCCGCGGTCAGCGTGCCGCTGGTCCACAGCGCGGCCAGGAGGCCGAACACGGCGATGCCGCCCAGCGCCATGCCGCCCAGGCGCAGCGCCGCCGCCTGGCGCCGGGCCATCGGCTTGCGGCGCACCGAGGTGCCGCCGCTGCCGCGCCGGCGCGCGGCGTCCGGCTCGGCGCTCAGCTGCCGCATGCGGCGTCCTCCAGCAGCCATTCGCAGAGATCGGCGAAGTCGACGCCGATGTGCTTCGCCTGCTCCGGCACCAGCGAGATCGGGGTGAAGCCCGGCTGGGTGTTGATCTCGAGGAAATAGAGCCCCTCGGTGCCCGGCCGGGTGTCGTCCCAGCGGAAATCGGTGCGACTGATGCCGCGGCAGCCCAGCGTGCGATGCGCCAGCAGCGCCAGGCGCATGGCCTCGGCGGACACGTCGTCCGGCACCTGCGCCGGCAGGGTGTGGACGGCGTGGCCCTCGGTGTATTTCGCGTCGTAGTCGAAGAAGGCGTGGGTGTGCGCGATCTCGGTCACGGTCAGGGCGCGGTCGCCCATCACGCCGACGGTCAGCTCGCGGCCCGGGACGTATTCCTCGACCAGCGCGTCGCCATAGCCCCAGCCGGCCAGGTCGATCGGCGGCACGTTGTCGTTGGCGCGGACGATGCGGACGCCGACGCTGGAGCCCTCGGCCGCCGGCTTGACCACATAGGGCGGCTCCATCAGGTGGCGCTCGGCCACCTGCTGCGGCGGCGCGACCACGCCGCGGGCGGTGCGGATGCCGACCGCGCCGACCACCTGCTTGGTCGCCGGCTTGGACATGGCGATGGCGGAGGGCCGCACGCCGGAATGGGTGTAGGGCAGGCCCAGCATGTCGAGCACGCCCTGGATGGTGCCGTCCTCGCCGCCCTTGCCGTGCAGGGCGTTGAACACCACGTCCGGCGCCGGCCGCAGGGCGCGCAGCAGCGCCTCGAGGTCGCGGCCGACATCGATCAGCTCGACCTGATGGCCGCGCCCGCGCAGCGCCACGGCGACGGCCTTGCCGGAGACGAGGCTGACCTCGCGCTCCGCCGACCAGCCGCCATAGAGGACTGCGACCGACTTCGTCATCGGCTCGCCCCCGCGACCTTCTTGGCGCGCAGCGCGTCGAGCTCGGTGGGCAGGGCACTGGCCCAGGCGGTGATGTTGCCGGCGCCGAGGCAGACCACGAAGTCGCCCGGCTGGGCCAGGTCGTAGGCGAGCTGGGGCAGCGCCTCCGGCCCCGGCAGCGGGATCACCCGGCGATGGCCGCTGTCGCGCAGCCCCTCGACCAGGGCCGAGCGGGTGGCGCCCTCGACCGGCGCCTCGCCGGCGGCATAGACATCCGCGACCACGACGATGTCGGCGTCGTTGAAGCAGGTGCAGAATTCCTGGAACAGGCTGGCCAGCCGGCTGTAGCGGTGCGGCTGCACCACGGCGATCACCTTGTGCTTCTGGGCCGCGGCCCGGGCCGCCTTGAGCACTGCCGCAATCTCCACCGGATGATGGCCGTAATCGTCGATCACCGTCACGCCACCCGACTCGCCGGTCTTGGTGAACCGGCGCTTCACCCCGCTGAAGCGAGCAAGCGATTCGATGATCTGCCCGTCGTCCATTCCCATCTCATGGGCCACGGCGATAGCGGCCAATGCATTCTGGATATTGTGTTGCCCGAGCATTGGCAACACAATATCGCGGATCATACGGCTTTTTCCGGACTGCCTGTCCTGGAGCACGGCAGTGAACCTGGAGCCGCGCGATTCGATCGAAAAATCGACCGCGCGGACGTCCGCCTGCGGGCTGAATCCATAGGTGATGATGCGCCGGTCGGTGACCCGCGAGATCAGCGCCTGGACCTCCGGATGGTCGATGCAGAGGACGGCGAAGCCGTAGAACGGGGTGTTGGTGACGAACTGCTCGAACGCCGCCTTCACCGAGTCGAAATCGCCATAGAAGTCGAGATGCTCGGGGTCGATGTTGGTGACCACGACGATGGTCGCCGGCAACCGGGTGAAGGTGCCGTCGCTCTCGTCGGCCTCGACCACCATCCAGTCGCCCTGGCCGAGCCGGGCATTGGTGCCATAGGCGTTGATGATGCCGCCATTGATCACGGTCGGGTCCATGCCGGCGCCGTCGATCATCGCCGCCACCAGGCTGGTGGTGGTGGTCTTGCCGTGGGTGCCGCCGATCGCGATCGACCATTTCAGCCGCATCAGCTCGGCCAGCATCTCGGCCCGGCGCACCACCGGGATCAGGGCGGCGCGGGCGGCCTTGACCTCGGGGTTGTCGCTCTTCACCGCCGAGGAGATCACGACCACCGCGGCGTCGCCGAGATGGGCCGCGGCATGGCCGATCTTGACGTCGATGCCGGCCTTGCGCAGGCGCAGGACATTGGCGCTCTCGGCCACGTCGGTGCCCTGCACCGAATAGCCGAGATTGTGCAGGATCTCGGCGATCCCGCTCATGCCGATGCCGCCGATCCCCACGAAGTGGATCATCCCAATGTCGAGCGGCATCTGCCTCATCGGCGGTACTCCTAACTTAGGCTCCAGTTGCGGCCGACGCGCGAAGGCCCGCCTCCTGCCCGGCGAGGGCAAGGACGAGATCGGCGAGTCGGTCGGCGGCATCCGGATGGGCTGCGGCGCGCGCGGCGCCGGCGGCCTCCACCAGAACGGAGGGGCGGGTGTACAGGTGTTCGAGACGCGATGCCAGCACTTCCGGGGTGAGGTCCGACTGCGGCATCAGCCACCCCCCGCCCGAGGCCGCGATGGCCCTGGCATTGGCGGTCTGGTGGTCGTCCATGGCGAAGGGATAGGGCACCAAAATGGCGGGGCGACCAATGGTCGCGAGCTCCGCCGCGGTCGAGGCGCCGGACCTGCAGATCACCAGCTGGGCCGCGGCCAGACGCTCCGGCACGTCGTCGAAGAAGGTCGCCAGGGTGGCGTCGGCGCCGATCGCGGCGTAGCGGCCGCGGCAGGCCTCGATGTCCTCGGGCCGGCACTGCTGCACGATCGACAGCCGGGACCGCAGCCCCTCCGGCAGCAGCGCCACCGCGGCCGGGATCAGCTCGCTGAACACCCGCGCGCCCTGGCTGCCGCCGAGCACCAGCAGGGTCAACGGGCCCGCCGCCGTCGGCGCCGGATAGGGCGCGCCGGATCTGGCCGCGATCGCCGGGCGGACCGGATTGCCGGTGACCTCGACTCGCCGGTTTTCCTGGCCTGCGGCCGCCTGCAGCGGGAAGCCGGCGGCGATGGCGGCGGCGCGGCCGGCCAGCCAGCGGTTGACCCGGCCGAGCAGGGCGTTCTGCTCGTGCAGCAGCACCGGGATGCCGGCGCGCGACGCGGCCAGCACGGTCGGCGCCGAGGGGTAGCCGCCGAAGCCGACCACGGCGGCGGGCCGGTGCCGGCGCAGCACGCCGCGCGCGTCGAGATAGCCGAGGCCGAGCAGGGTCGCGGTCTTGAGCTTGCCGACCAGCCCCGGCGCCACGGTGGCGGAGCGGACGGCGTCGACCGGCACCTCGGGCAGCCGGTCGCCGAAGGCGCGGCCGCGCGGGTCGGTCGCCAGCCGCACGGCATGGCCGCGGGCGATCAGCGTCCGGGCCAGCGCCTCCGCCGGGAAGACATGGCCGCCGGTGCCGCCGGCGGCCAGCAGGATGGGGCGCGGATCACTCACCGCATCCCCCCGCCTCCGGCATGCCGCCGGGTCAGGGCCAGCACCATGCCCATGCCGTAGCCGAGCGCGATCAGGGAGGAGCCGCCATAGCTGACGAAGGGCAGGGTCATGCCCTTGGTCGGGATCAGGTGCAGGGTCGAGGCCATGTTGACCGCCGCCTGCAACCCGAACTGGGTGACCAGCCCGACCACCGCCAGCATGATGAACAGGTTGGTCTCGTTCATCACCCGCGACAGGCCGCGGACGACGATGAAGGCGAACAGCGCCACCAGCAGCAGGCAGAAGAACAGGCCGAACTCCTCGCCGCCGACGGCGAAGATGAAGTCGGCATGGGCGTCCGGCAGGTACAGCTTGACCGAGCCCTCGCCCGGGCCGGTGCCGAACAGCCCGCCATTGGTGAAGGCCTCGATCGCCCGGTCGACCTGGTAGTTGTCGCCGGTCGAGGGGTCGAGGAAGCGGTCGATGCGGCTGCGCACGTGATCGAACAGGAAGTAGGAGCCGACCAGGCCGCCGGTGCCCATGCCGATCAGCCCGATCACCAGGAACATCGGCAGGCCGGCGATGAAGAACTGGATGAACCAGACCGCGGTGACCACCACGGTCATGCCGAGATCCGGCTGCGACAGCAGCAGGAAGGCGATCAGGGCGTAGAGGACGGTCGAGGCGATGTAGCCGGGGAAGCCCGGCCGGGTCTTCTGCTGCGCGAACAGCCAGGCGGCGGCCACGGCGAAGGCCGGCTTGACGAATTCCGAGGGCTGCAGCGACAGGCCGGGCAGCTGGATCCAGCGGGTGGCGCCCTTGATCTCGACCCCGACGAAGAGCGTGGCGAAGACCCCGAGCATCGACAGCAGCAGCACGATCGCCGCGGTGCGCCGGATCGCCCCCGGGCTCATCAGCGAGACCATGAAGGTCAGCACGATGGCCGGCAGCAGCATCATCAGATGGCGTTCGATGAAGTAGAACTCGCCGAGATTGATGCGCTGGGCCACGGCCGGGCTGGCGGCCAGGATCAGGATCGAGCCGATGCCCATGATGATGCCGAGCAAGAGCAGCATCCAGCGGTCGACCGTCCACCACCAGCGGCCGATGACCGAGCTGTCGGCGCGATCCAGGGTCACCATCTAGAGCTCCCCCCTCTCCACCCGGACCTGCAGGCCCTTGACCGAGGCGGCGAAGGCCTCGCCCCGCGCCTCGAAATTGGCGAACTGATCGAAGGAGGCGCAGGCCGGCGACAGCAGCACCACGGCATCCGCGGCGCCGTCAGATTTGGCGGTGCGGTAGGCGGCCTCGATCGCGGCGTCGAGGTCGGTCGAGCGCTGATACGGCACCCGGCCCTCGAGATGGGCGGCGAATTTCGGCGTGCCCTCGCCGATCAGGAAGGCCTGGGCCACCCGCGGCAGATAGGGGTCGACCGCTTCCAGCCCGCCCTCCTTCGGCCGACCGCCGGCGATCCAGTAGATCCTGTCGTAGGAGCCGAGCGCCTTGGCCGCCGCGTCCGGGTTGGTGCCCTTGCTGTCATTGACGAAGCGGATGCCGGCGATGATGCCGACCAGCTGCTGGCGATGGGCCAGGCCGGGGAAGGTGCGGATCGCCGCGGCCAGGACCTCTTCCGATACGCCGGCGGCGCGTGCGGCCGCCCAGACGCAGGCGGCGTTCTGGCCGTTATGGGCGCCCGGCAGGGCCGGCGCCTGGCGCAGGTCGAGCACCGGGCGGGCCTCGCCCTCGGTCGCGTCGTACAGCACGAAGTCGCGGACGAAGACGCCGCCTTCGAGCGCGCGTTCGGCCGAGATCGGGATCGCCCGGATCTCCGGCCGCGCTTTGGTCTTCGCGAACACCGTGCGGGAATAGTCGTCATCGACCCCGATCACCGCCGTGCCGCCCGGGCGGATGCCATCGAGCAGACGCTGCTTGGCGGCGACGTAGCCGGCCATGTCGGGATAGCGGTCGAGATGGTCGGGGGTGATGTTGATGAACACGCCGATCGACCACGGCACCTCGGTGATGGTCTCGAGCTGGTAGGACGAGACCTCGAGCACATACCAGCCGCCCGGCCCGACCGGGCGGAGGCCGAGGGCCGCGGGGCCGAGATTGCCGCCGGCCTCGGAATCGATGCCGGCCGCCTGGAACACATGCTGCAGCAGCGCCGTGGTGGTCGACTTGCCGTTGGTGCCGGTGACGCCGAGGAAGCCGGCCTCGGGCAGCGCCTCGGCCAGCAGGTCGATGTCGCCGACCAGGCGGCTGCCGGCCTCCAGCGCCCGCGCCACCGCCGGATGCGGCTGCGGATGGGTGCGCGGAATGCCGGGGCTGAGCATCACCAGGTCGATGCCGGCCATGCCCTCGGCCGCGAAGTCGCGCACCGGCACGCCCTCGCGCTCGGCGAAGGAGCGGCCGGCGACCTTGTCGTCCCAGGCCACGACCTCGGCGCCCGCCGCCTTCAGCGCCCGGATCGCGGCGGTGCCCGACTTGCCGAGGCCGAGGACGGCGACGCTGCGGCCCTTGAGATGCGAGAGATCGATCATCCGATCACCGCAGCTTCAGGCTGGACAGGCCGATCAGGGCCAGGATCACGGCGATGATCCAGAACCGGATGACGATGGTCGGCTCGGCCCAGCCCTTCTTCTCGTAATGGTGGTGCAGCGGCGCCATGCGGAACACCCGCTTGCCGGTCAGCTTGAAGCTGGCGACCTGGACGATCACCGACACCGCCTCGAGCACGAACAGGCCGCCGATGATCGCCAGCACCAGCTCGTGCTTGGTGATCATGGCGATGGTGCCGAGCGCCCCGCCCATCGACAGCGACCCGGTGTCGCCCATGAACACCATGGCCGGGGGCGCGTTGAACCAGAGGAAGCCGAGGGCGCCGCCGATCAGGGCGCCGCAGAACACGGCCAGTTCGCCGGCGCCGGGGGCGTGGTGGATCTGCAGGTATCCGGCGAAAACTGCGTTGCCGGCCAGATAGGCGATCAGGCCGAAGCAGGTGGCGGCGATGATCACCGGCATGGTGGCGAGGCCGTCGAGCCCGTCGGTCAGGTTGACCGCGTTCGAGGCGCCGACCATGACCAGCATGGAGAAGGGGAAGAACAGGACGCCGAGCTCGACCATGACATCCTTGAGGAACGGAATCGCGACCGCGGTCTCGCGCACCTCCGGCGTCACCTGCAGGTACCAGAATACGGCGATCAGGGCGATCGCCCCCTGCACCACCAGCTTGAGCCTGCCGGACAGCCCCTTGGGGTTGCGCTTGGTCAGCTTCAGATAGTCATCGCCGAAGCCGACCAGGCCGAAGCCGACCGTGACCAAGAGGACGATCCAGACGAAGGCGTTGCGGAGGTCGGCCCAGAGCAGGGTCGAGACCACGATGGCGATCAGGATCATCAGCCCGCCCATGGTCGGCGTGCCGCGCTTCTTGAAATGGCCTTCCGGCCCGTCCTCGCGGATCGGCTGCCCCGCCCCCTGCCGCGACTTCAACCACCGGATCATCGCCGGGCCGATCAGGAAGGCGATGACGAGCGCCGTCATCACCGCGGCCCCGGTCCGAAAGGTCAGGTACCGGAACAGGTTGAAGACGAGCGCCTGGTCGGCGAGCGGGGCGAAGAGGGCCGGAAGCACCGGGACCGTTCCTTTCAGGGGCCGTTGGTCAGAGGCCGTTGGCGACGCGCTTGGGCGAGGCCTGGGGGGCCCGGTTCTCGCGCGCCACATGCAGATTTTCCAGCGCCTCGACCAGCACTGCCATGCGGCTGCCGAGCGAGCCCTTGACCATGACGCAGTCGCCCGGGCGCACCGCCTCGGCCAGGATCGGGGCCAGGGCGGCGCTGTCGGCCGCATGGGCGCCGCGCCGGCCTTCCGGCAGCGCGTCGTGCAGCTGCTTCATGTCCGGGCCGCAGGTGAAGACGAGGTCGATGTCGTTAGCCAGGACGTGCTGCTTCAGGCCCGCATGCAGGGCCGGCGCGTCGGGCCCGAGTTCGAGCATGTCGCCGAGCACGGCGATGCGGCGCCCGTCCGGGCCGCTGTCGACGCCGCCGAGCACGGCCAGGCTGGCCGCCACCGAAACCGGGCTGGCGTTGTAGCTCTCGTCGATCAGCACCAGCTTGCCGGCCTGGCTGCCGCGCTGCAGCTCGATGGTGATGCGGGCGCCGCGGCCGCGCAGCGGCGTGATCCGGCCCATGGCGCGGGCCGCGCCGCCGATGTTGGCGCCCATCGCCTTGGCCGCCAGCAGCACCGACAGGCTGTTCAGCACCCAATGCTTGCCGGGGGCCGACAGGGTGTAGCGCAGCGGCTCGCCCAGGATCACGGCGTTGACTGCGCTGGCGGCTGTGTGCAGCGAGCAGTCGACCAGCCGGGCATCGGCCTCGGCATGCTCGCCGAAGCTCCAGATCCGGCCGACGCCCTGGGTCCGGGCATGGGCGACCAGACGCGGGAAGAACGGATTGTCGCGGTTCAGGATCGCCGTGCTCTCCGGCCCCATGCCGCGGAAGATCTCGGCCTTGGCGTCGGCGATGCCTTCCACCGAGTCGAAATGGGCGGCGTGCACCGCCTCGACATTGGTGATGATGGCGACGTCCGGCTCGACCAGGCGGGACAGCGGCGCGATCTCGCCGGCGTGGTTCATGCCGAGCTCGAACACGCCGTAGGACACCTGCTCCGGCATCCGCGACAGGCTGAGCGGCGCGCCCCACTGGTTGTTCAGGTTGCCCTGCGAGGCGTAGGCCGGCGCGGTGGCCGACAGGGCCAGCTTCAGCGCCTCCTTGGTGCTGGTCTTGCCGACCGAGCCGGTGACCCCGACGACCCGCGCCTCGCTGCGCATGCGGGCGAAGCGCGCCAGGTCGGTCAGCCCGTCCAGGGTGTCCTCGACCACCAGGAGCGGCGCGTCATGCGGCACGCCCTGCGGCACCCGGTCGACCATGACCGCCGCGGCGCCCTTGGCCAGGGCGTCCTTGACGTAGTCGTGGCCGTCGAAGTTCGGCCCGCGCAGCGCCACGAACAGGTCGCCCGCCACGACCGAGCGGCTGTCGATCGAGACGCCGGACGCCGACCACTCGCCGACCTGCATCCCATTGGTTGCAGCGGCCGCCTCCGCAGCCGGCCAGAGCGCAGGGTTGGTCATGGCGTTCGTCTCCATCGCGGGTCGCTCTTCACTTCGGTCACGGCTGCGCGCGCCTGCTCCGCATCGTCGAACGGGCGTACGTCATCGCCGATAATCTGGCCGGTCTCATGGCCCTTTCCGGCCACCACCAGGACATCACCGGGGCCGAGCCCCTCGACCGCGGTGCGGATGGCCTCGGCCCGGTCGCCGATCTCGGCGGCGCCGGGGCAGCCGGCCAGCACCTGGCGGCGGATCTCGGCGGGGTTCTCGCTGCGCGGGTTGTCGTCGGTGACGATCACGCGGTCGGCCAGGCGGGCCGCGATCTCGCCCATCAGCGGGCGCTTGGCGCGATCGCGGTCGCCGCCGCAGCCGAACACCACGACGAGCGCGCCGCTGGTGTGCGGGCGCAGGGCGGCCAGCACCGTCTCCAGCGCCCCCGGCTTGTGCGAATAGTCGACATAGACCGGGGCGCCGTTCGGGTGGCTGGCCACCAGCTCGACCCGGCCCGGAATGCCCTTGAGCTGCTCCAGCAGCCCGGCGGCGGTGTCGAGATCGGCGCCGTCGGCCACCACCAGGGCCAGCGCGGTCAGCACGTTATAGGCCTGGAAGCCACCGACCAGCGGCAGCTCGGCCCGATAGGCCTTGCCGCCGGCGGTGAAGCGCAGGTCGATGCCGTGCGGCAGCGGCTCGGCCCGGTCCAGCCGGAAGTCCTCCCCGGCGCGGCCGAGGGTCAGCACTTTGCGGCCGGCTGCGCGGGTGCGCGTGACCAGCCCCGCCGCCTCCGGCATGTCGGCGTTGATCACCGCGGTGCCGCCGGGCGGCAGCACCTGGTCGAACAGCCGAGTCTTGGCCGCCAGGTACTCCGCCATGGTGGCGTGGTAGTCGAGATGGTCCTGGGTGAAGTTGGTGAAGGCCGCCAGCGTCACCCGCACCCCGTCCAGCCGGAACTGGTCGAGACCATGCGACGACGCCTCAAGCGCCAGCCTGGTCACCCCGGCCGCGGCCAGGTCGGCCAGTTCGGCCTGCAGCGCCACCGGGTCGGGCGTGGTCAGCGAGCCGTAGCGCTCGCGCCCCGGCGCCATCACCCCGAGCGTGCCCAGGCTGGCCGCCTGATGGCCCAGCAGGGTCCAAAGCTGGCGGGCGAAGTTGACGGTCGAGGTCTTGCCGCTGGTGCCGGTGACGGCGGCGATGGTGGCCGGCTGCCGGCCGTAGAACTCCGCCGCCAGCAGCGCCAGGCGGCGGCGCGGGTTCGGATCGGTGATCAGCGTGGCGCCCGCGCCCGGCGGCAGCACCGTGCCTTCCGGCGCCAGGATCGCGGCGGCGCCGGCGGCCAGTGCATCGGCGATAAAGGCGCGACCGTCGGCGCGCGCCCCCGGCAGGGCCGCGAACAGGAAGCCGGGCCGGACCGCGCGGGAATCCGCGGTCAGCCCCTTCAGACCGGCAGGCAGAGTGGAGGCGCCGCCGCTCATCCCTCTTCCTCCTCCACGGCCTCAGCGACCTGCGGGGCCGCGCGGCCGGCCGGATCCACCGCCAGCTCGCGCAGGATCGCCGGGTCGTTCGGATCCTTCGGCTCGATCCCCATCATCGGCCCCATGCGGGCGATGATCCGGCCGCCCAGCGGCGCCGCATTCCAGCCTGCGGTGTTGTAGCCGTAGGTGCCTTGGATCGCCTGGGCATCCTCCAGCATGGTCATGACGATGTATTTCGGATCATAGGCCGGGAAGATGCCGACGAAGTCGGTCACGCCGGCTTTGCGGTTGTAGCCGCCGCGCACCGCCTTGTTGGCCGAGCCGGTCTTGGCGCCGACGAAATAGCCGGGCACCTCCGCCTTGGTGGCGGTGCCGCTGACGACCACGACGCGCATCAGCGCCCGCATGATCCGCGACAGCTCGGGCGACATCACCCGGGTTTCCGGCACCGGCCGGGACGGGTCGTGCTTGAACAACGTCGGCGGGTGGAGGGTGCCGCCATTGACCACGGCGGCGACGGCACTGACGAGCTGGACCGGCGTGATCGCCATGCCATGGCCATAGGCGATGGTCATGCCGCTGACCTGGGTCCAGGGCTGCGGCACCATCGGCGACCCGACCTCCGGCAGCTCGAGCGGCGAGGGCTTGGTCAGGCCGAGCCGGGTCAGGAACTCCTTCTGCCGCTGGAGCCCCGCCGCCTCGAACATGTGCACCGAGCCGGTGTTCATCGACTGGCGGAAGATCTCGTAGACGCTCCACCGCCCGGATTGCGGCTCGGCCCGGAAATTGCGGATGGTGAAGCGGCCGACCCGGATCGGGCTCTGCTCATAGGTCGTCTGCAGGGTCGACGTGCCGCTTTCCAGTGCCAGCGCAGTGTTAAAGATCTTGAAGGTGGAGCCCATCTCGTACACGCCGAGCGTGTTCCGGTTGAACAGGGCGTCCTCCGACGCGGCGGTCGGCTCGTAGGGGTTGAAGTCCGGCAGCGAGACCATGGACAGGATCTCGCCGGTCTTGACATCCATGATGATGACGTTGCCGGCCGTCGCCTTGAACTTGGCGATCGTGGCCTCCAGCTCGTTCCGCACCATCTCCTGCAGCCGCAGATCGATCGACAGCGCCACCGACTCGCCGGCCTGTAGACGATCGTCGAGGCTCTTCTCCAGCCCGGCGATGCCCTGGGCGTCGATGTTGGTGAAGCCGACGACATGCGACGTCAGCCCCCCGGCCGGATAGTAGCGGCGTTCCTCGGCCTGGAAGGCCAGGCCGGGAATGCCGAGGCGGTTGATCTCATATTGCTGCGCCGGGGTCAGGCCGCGCTTCAGCCAGACGAAGCGGCGGTCGGACGACAGATCGGCCAGCAGCTTGTCCGGGTTCAGATCCGGCAGCGCCTTGCTCAGCCGCAGCGACGCCTCGATCGGGTCGATCACCAGCTTCGGGTCGGCGTAGAGCGACATCGAGGGCAGCGTGGTGGCCAGGATCAGGCCGTTGCGGTCACGCAGATCGGCCCGGTCGCTGGCGGGGCCGACCATGGCGACGGGCGCGCCCTCGCCGGTGTCGGCGAAGGCCATCAGCCGGACCAGGCCCATGCCGATGCCGGCGAAGGCCAGGCCGAAGACCAGCGCGGTGACGACGACGCGCTGCCGGCCGGTCTCGATCGCCGCGGCCAGGGTGCGGCCCGGACGACCGGCATCGGCCTGGATGGTCCGGGGGCCGGGATGCGCGAGGGGGAGGTCGGAGGCGATGGCCATCGCTCAGTCCTCGTTGCCGCCGGAGAGGTTGGCGACCACGGCATTGGCCGGCGGCGCCAGCATCTGCAGGATTGCCGGGTCCTTCGGGTCCGCCGGCTTGACCCCGAGCATCGGGCCCATCCGGGCGATGATCCGGCCGCCCAGCGGAGCCGAGTTCCAGCCGGCGCTGGCGAAGCCGTAGGTGCCCTTGATCGGCTGCGGGTCGTCCAGCATGGTCATGACGACGTATTTCGGATCGTAGATCGGAAACACGCCGACGAAGTCGGTCACGCGGGCGCGGCGATTATAGCCGCCGCGGGCCGCCTTGTCGGCGGTGCCGGTCTTGCCGCCGACGAAATAGCCCGGCACCTCGGCCTTGGTCGCGGTGCCGCCGGTGACCACGGCCCGCATCAGCATCCGCATCGTCCGCGACAGGTCGGCCGAGATCACGCGCTTGCCCGGCACCGGCTGCGACGGGTCGCGCTTGAACAGGGTCGGCGGGTGCAGGATGCCGCCATTGACGATGGCGCTGACCGCAGTGACCAGCGACAGCGGCGACACCGCCATGCCATGGCCGTAGGCGATGGTCATGCCGCTGACCTTGCTCCAGGGATGCGGCACCATCGGGGCGCCGACCTCGGGCAGGTCGATCGGGGCCGGTTTGGTCAGGCCGAGCCGGGTCAGGAACTCCTTCTGCCGGTCGACGCCCGCGACCTCCTCCATGTGCACCGAGCCGGTGTTGAGCGACAGCCGGAAGATCTCGTAGACGCTGAGCATCCCCGACTGGGGATCGCCGCGGAAATTGTGGATGGTGAAGCGCCCGACATGGATCGGGCTCTCGTCATAGAGGCTGGTCAGGCTGGAGGTGCCGCTCTCCAGCGCCATCGCCGTGTTGAAGATCTTGAACGTGGACCCGGGTTCGTACACGCCGAGCGTGTTCCGGTTGAACATCGACTCCTCGGCGGGGCCGCCCGGCTCATAGGGGTTGAAGTCCGGCAGCGAGACCATCGCCAGGACCTCGCCGGTGTTGACGTCCATGATCACCGAGTTGCCGCCCTGGGCATGGAACGTGTCGATCGTGGTCTTCAGCTCGTCGCGCACCATCTCCTGCAGCCGCAGGTCGATCGACAGGGCCACCGACTCGCCGTTCTGCAGCCGGTCGTCGAGGCTCTTCTCCAGCCCGGCGATGCCCTGGGCGTCGATGTTGGTGAAGCCGACGACATGCGAGGTCAGGTTGCCGGTCGGGTAGTAGCGGCGCTCCTCGTTCTGGAAGGCAAGGCCGGGGATGCCGAGGCGGTTGACCTCGTATTGCTGGGCCGGGGTCAGGCCGCGCTTCAGCCAGACGAAGCGGCGCTCCGACGACAGGTCGGCCAGCACCTTGGCCTGGTCGAGATCGGGCAGCACCTTGGCCAGGCGCAGCGAGGCCTCGATCGGGTCGATCACCATCTTCGGGTCGGCATAGAGCGACACCGAGGGCAGCGTGGTGGCGACGATCAGCCCGTTGCGGTCGCGCAGATCGGCCCGGTCGGCGGCCGGCGCGGCGGCGGGCAGGGCGTGGGTGGCCATGGCGCTGTCGGCATCGCCGCCGAAGGCCATCAGGTCGACCAGCTTGAGGCCGATGGCGCCGAAGGTGACGCTGAACACGAGGGCGCTGATGACGATGCGCTGGCGGCCCGTCTCGATGGCCGCGGAAAGCCGTTGAGCCGGCCGAAGGGCCGGCTCCGTCTGCCGCGGTGAGGTCGGGACTCCATCCAGCGCGTCAGCCGTCATCGAATTCCCCGTGGCGCCTCGAGGCCGGAGAGCAGGGCGCCGATCGGATCATCCGATGCGGCGGCCCGGGTCGGGGCCAGGGCCTGGGCCACGGCCTCCAGCGGCGCCGTGGGCCGGCGCGGCGCCACCACCGGCCGGATCGGGACGTCGGCGGTCGCGACCCGCGCGACGGGTGCGGCCGAAACGGGGGCCACCACCGGCGCCGGCCGGACCTCGACGGCGGCGACCTGGACCGGCGCAACGACCGGCTGGGCCGGAGCGGCGGCCGGCTGAGGCGAAGCGGCTTGGGACTGGACGGGCATCGGCTCGGCCGCGGCAAGGAGGACACCGCCCTCGCCGGGTCGGTGGGCCGGCAGGGGCACGGGCCCGAAGCTGGGCAGCGCATCGACCTGGGCGACCAGCGACGCCGGCGGCGCCATCGGCTCGCCGTCGAGCGACGGCAGCGGCATCGGGACGTCCGCCGCGCTGGCGACCATCTGCGTCGGCGCGATCGGGCGCAGCTTCGTAAACTGGTCGGTCAGCGCCTGCAAGCGCGACGGCTGGTTCAGGAACGCCCATTCGGCATGCATCACCCGGATCGAATCCTGTTCCCGCAGGATCGACCGGTTGAGGCCGCGCAGATCGCCTTCCAGCGACTGAACTTCATAGCTGGTCTTGAACAGGAACGCGCTCGACGCCCCGATGAGGCCGAGCCAGATCATCGTGCCGACGCGGATCATGCTGCCACCCTCCCCCTCTCCCCGCCCCCATGACCAACCGGCGGCCAGGCCGGAGCCTCGCTGCGGATCGCCGCCCGCAGCCGCGCCGACCGGGCGCGCGGGTTGCTGCGGGTCTCCGTCTCGCCCGCCGTGACCGACCGCTTGGCCGCCAGGCGGAAGCTCGGCGCCCGGGTCTCGCCGCCGGGCGCCGCGACATGGCGCGAGACGCCGCCGCCGGCGCCGCTGCGCTCCGCCAGGAAGCGCTTGACGCGGCGGTCCTCCAGGCTGTGGAAAGTGACCACGGCGAGCCGTCCCCCGGGCCGAAGCAGGCGTTCGGCCCCGCTCAAGCCGTGGTCGAGTTCCGTCAGTTCCTCATTCACCCACAGGCGCAGCGCCTGGAAGGTGCGCGTCGCCGGATCGATGCCGTCCTTCGACCGCGGCACCACCCGGCGCACGATCTCGGCGAGCTGCAGCGTGCGCTCGATCCGCGCTTCCTTGCGGGCCGCGACGATGGCGCGGGCGACGCGGCGCGACAGGCGCTCCTCGCCGAAATCGTAGATCACGTTGGCGAGGTCGTCCTCGGCCATGGCGTTGACGACATCGGCGGCGCTCTGCCCATCCCGGCCCATGCGCATGTCGAGCGGGCCGTCGGCGCGGAAGGAGAAGCCGCGCGCCGGGTCGTCGAGCTGCGGCGAGGACACGCCGAGATCCAGCACCACCCCGTCCGCCTGCTCGCCGACCAGCGCATCCATGGCGCCGAAGCGGCCCTCGACGATGCGGAACCGGCCCGGCTGCTCGGCCTCCAGCCGCCGCCCCTCCGCCACCGCCTCGGGGTCGCGGTCGATGCCGACCACCCGGCAGTCGGCCGCCGCCAGCAGGCCGCGGGCATAGCCGCCGCGGCCGAAGGTGCCGTCGACGATCAGGTCGCCGTCGCGCGGCGCCACCGCCGCCACGATCTCGCTCAGCAGGACCGGGATATGGGCGCCGCTCATGCAGCACCTCCATTGGCCCCGGCCCCATTGCCTCCAGCCCGCGCCAGGGTCATCTCGCGCGACGCGGCCAGCCGGGCCTGCTGATGCGCCTTCAGCGCCTCCGGCTCCCAGATCTGGAAGCGGCTGCCCATGCCCATGAAGGCGACGCTGTCGGTGATGCCCGCCAGATCCAGCATGTGCCGCGGCAGGATGATCCGCCCCTCCGGATCCATCTGCAGCTGCTGCGTCTCGGAGAATTCCCGGATTTCCAAGGCCTCGCGCTCCGGCGAGTACAGGTCCATCGCATCCAGCCGACGCTGCACCTCGTCCATGTAGGCCTCGGTGACCCCGTCCAGCGCCTGGCGGTCCGGGGAGGGCTTCAGGTTCACGATCGGAGCGCCCAGCGCCTCCAAGGTCGCGCGGAAGGGAGCGGGCACGCTGACCCGCCCCTTCTTGTCGACCTTGTTGACGTAGGTGCCCGTGAACCGAGCCATCAATCCCCCCAGCGGTGTGCCCGCTGCCTCATCACCCCCGTCGTCCACACCCCGGAAGTGGACGATCGACCCCATCCGATGGGAGTTCATGGGATATCATGGGTAGGGGTGGAACGCAATGGGACGGACCGGTCAAAACATGGGAAATCAATGGATTCTCTTGAATCCGTGGCTTTTTGGCCGTTTTGAAGGAGTCTTTGTCTGTCACCGGAACAAATTCAAAGTCGGGGTGCTTGTTTCGCTTCCAATCTCGGGGCCGTTTTTCTTTTGTTCTCATCGTCAGACAGCAGAATACGGCCCGAACGCTGTCCGGCCGCTCGACGTCGATGCTGGAAAAAGGGCGGCAGATGGCCTGTAAGCCGGGTTCTGTCCCCAGCCCCGTATCCTTGCGGACGGCGGGCCGGGGGATGGCCATTCCTCTGGGGCGACGGTCGCCCGTCGCCTCGCGCGACCAACCCGGGCGGCAGGCGGAAACGCCTGTCGGCCCATGGTTTCCCATGAGCCGCCCCGCCCCTATTCGGTCTTGCTCCCGGTGGGGTTTACCGTGCCGCGACCGTTGCCGGCCGCGCGGTGCGCTCTTACCGCACCCTTTCACCCTTACCCGGCCGGAGCCGGGCGGTTTGCTTTCTGTGGCACTGTCCCTGGGGTCGCCCCCGCCGGGCGTTACCCGGCACCGTGTTTCCGTGGAGCCCGGACTTTCCTCCCCGCCGGGCCGAAGCCCGGCAGAGCGGCCATCCGGCCATCTGCCGGCGTTGGTATAGGCAGCCGGCGGCCGGACCGCAAGGCGGCCCATGCCGTCCCATGACAGATTGGTGACGGAGGATCAGACCGGGACCCCGGGGCTCCCACATCCGTCATTGCAATGACGGTGAGGGGTGGAGAGGATGCGGACGGACCGCCCCGGTCTATTCTGCCGTCTTGGTCAGGTCCGACAGCTTTTCCCGCTGCCGGCCCTCGGTGTCAAAATTCGCAGGGTCGAGCCAGCGCTCGAAGGCGGCGCGCAGCCGCGGCCACTCGCCGTCGATGATCGAGAACCAGGCGGTGTCGCGGTTGCGGCCCTTGTACACGATGGCCTGGCGGAACAGGCCTTCGTACTGGAAGCCGAGGCGGGCCGCCGCGGCGCGCGACGGCGCGTTCCGGCTGTCGCATTTCCACTCATAACGGCGATAGCCGAGCTCGTCGAACACACGTGCCATCATCAGGAACATCGCCTCGGTCGCCATCGGCGTGCGCTGCAGCAGCGGCGAGAAGTGGATGTGCCCGACCTCGATCACCCCGTTCGCCGGATCGATGCGGAGATAGGAGGCGACGCCGACCGCCCGGCCGCTGGCGCGGTCGATCACCGTGTGGAACTGCGGGTCGCTGCCCGCCGCCATCTTCTCCAGCCAGGCACGGAAGCTCTCGAAATCGGCGAAAGGGCCGATGCCGAGATAGGTCCAGTTGCGGCCGTCCTGGTCGCGGCCCATCGCTTCGAACAGGTCCTCGGCGTGGCGGGCGGGGTCGAGCGGCTCGAGCCGGCAGGTGCGGCCCTCCATCGCCGTGCGCGGCGGCAGCGGCCGCTTCTCCCAGCCGGGAACGGGGGCGCCGATCGGCTGGCCCAGGGCGTTGGTGAGGTCGGCCATCATCGGTCTCCGCGTCATTCGCCGGCTTCGGCGGGGGCGAGGGCACCCCGGACATTGGCCCGCAGGATATCGTCGAACCGGGCGCCGCGAGCATAGGGATCAGTCGCCACGCCCGGGGCGATGCCGGGCGGCAGCAGCGGGCAGGGCTGCAGCGCGCCGATGGTCTCGGAAATCGGGATCACTCCGGCCCAGATGCCGGCCGCGAGGTCGTCCTCGTCGTCATGCGGCGGGCCGCTGCGGATCTTCACGCTGGCCTCCTCGATCTCCATCGCGATCAGCGTGGTGGCCCGCACCTCCTTCACCGTCGGGCGCCGCATCTCCGCCGCCCGGCCGGGGAACAGCCGCTCGACATAGGCGTCGAGCGCCTCCAGCTTGTGCGCCTCGTCCTCGACCTTGGCGGCGGTGCCGAACACCATCACCGCGCGGTAGTTCATCGAGCAGTTGAAGCCGGAGCGGGCCAGCACCAGCCCGTCGATATGCGTGGCGGTCAGGCAGACCGGCAGGCCGCCGCCCTGCCCCTGCAGCATCCGGCTGACCGAGGACCCGTGCCAGTACAGCCGGTCGCCGTCGCGCCAATAGGCGGTCGGGGTGCAGTAGGGCTGGCCGTCGAGGACATAGGCGATGTGGCAGACGACGCTGGCATCGAGCACGGCATGGACCGTGGCACGGTCATAGGCGCCGCGCTTGGCCAGGCGCTTCAGCCGGGCGCGGGCGGAGGGGGCAATCTCATTCATGGCGGTCCTCGAACGGCATTGGCCTTCTCGATGACGCTTTCCGACGCGACTGGAAAGGTCCAATTCCGAATGACCGGCCCGACCAATCGCGGCGCGGAGGGTTGCCGATGCGGCGACGTCCCGCCAGCATGCGCCCCAGCCAAGCGACCGCGAGCCCAGTCCCATGATCGACCACGTCACCCTCAATGTCAGCAATCTCCGGAAGAGCCGGCTCTTCTACGAGAGCGCCTTCGGGCCGCTGGGATACGGCCTGGCCTTCGGGAAAGAGGATGTCTTCTGGGCCTTCGACATCGGCGACGGGCTGTTCGAGATCCAGCAATCGGACGCCCCGCCGCCGCTGACCCCGGCGCATGTCGCCTTGCGGGTGACGTCGCGCGAGGAGGTCGACGCGTTCCACCGCGCGGCCCTGGCCGCGGGCGGGCGCGACAACGGCGCTCCCGGTCCCCGGCCCGACTATTCAGAGACGTATTACGCCGCCTTCGTGCTGGACCCCGACGGCCACAACATCGAGGCCATGATCAACCCGAAGCCTTAGCGGAACCCGCGCAGCACCGCCCCGAGGGTGCGCGCGGCGGCGTCGAGGGCCTGGGGCGGAAAGCCGGTGAAGCCGAGGATCAGCGCCTGGCGGGGCGGCGCCGCGACATGCATCGGCGACAGCGGGCGGACCACCAGGCCGCGCCGGCGCGCCGCCTCGGCCACCGCGACGTCGTCCAGCCCTGGCCGCAGGTCGGCGACGAGATACATGCCGCGGTCGACCGGGGCGACCGTGAGGTCATCGCCGGCCTCCGCCGCCAGCGCCGCGGTCAGCCGCTCGCGCCGCTCGGCATATTCCTGGCGCATGCGGCGGATGTGCCGGGTGAAGTGGCCCTCATTGATGAAGTCGACCAGCACGTCGTCGAGGATGGTCGACGGGAAGCGGTCGGCGGCGTTGCGGATCACGGCGAAGCGGTCGACCAGCTCCGGCGGCAGCACCACGTAGCCGACGCGCAGCCCCGGGAACAGCACCTTGCTGAGGGTGCCGATATAGATCACGCGGCCATGCCGGTCCAAGCCCTGCAGGGCCGAGAGCGGCCGGCCGGAGAAGCGGAACTCGCTGTCGTAATCGTCCTCGATCACCCAGCGCCCGTCGCGCGCCCAGTCGAGCAGCGCCAGCCGCCGCGGCAGGCTCATCGCCACGCCCAGCGGGTAGTGGTGCGTCGGGGTGCAGTAGAGCAGCCGCGCCGCGGGCTCCAGCGCCAGGGCGGCGGCGACGTCCAGCCCCTGCCCGTCGACCGGCACCGGGGCGATCTTGAGCCGGTGCTGGCGCAGGCAGGCCAGCGCCGCCGGATAGCAGGGATCCTCGATCCAGGCCGGGTCGCCCTCCTGCGCCACGGCGCGCAGCACCAGATCCAGCCCCTGCTGGCTGCCGGAGACGATGGCGATCTGGTCGGCGTCGCAGGCGACGGAGCGCGACACCCGGAGGTACTCGGCCAGGGCCTCGCGCAGCGGCCGGTGCCCCATCGGGTCGCCATAGCCGCGCTGGCGCACGCCGATGCCGCGCAGATGGCGCTGCACCAGCCGGCCCCAGGCGCGCTCGGTGGCCGGGTGCATGCCGCAGAAGCCGGCGGCGAAGGGCATGGTCTCGCCGCGCCAGGCGGGGACCGCGGCGGCCCGGCCGAGGCTTTCGGCCGGCGCGGCCGGCTGGTCCTCCGGCTCGATCCCGGCGGCGACATAGGTGCCGGCGCCGACCCGGCCGGCGACCACGCCCTCGGCCTGCAGCTGGTCATAGGCTGCAACCACGGTGGTGCGCGACACGCCGAGCCGGTCTGCCAGGATCCGGGTCGCCGGCAGCCGCGTCCCGGCCGGCACCACCCGGCGCGCGATCAGGTCGCGCAGCGCCAGGTGCAACTGCTGGAACAGCGGCCGGCGGTCCTCCGGGTCGAGCCCGAGATCGATCAGGTCGATCCAGGAGACCGGACGGTCGCGGACCGGCTGCCGGCCCGCCATGGGGCGTCAGCCCTCACGCAACCGTGCCACCAGGTCGGGCAGGGAGGCGATCTGGAAGCCCTTTTCCGCGGCGTCGGCGACCATCGCGCCGGCATCGCCGCGGCCGGCCAGGACCTCGCCCGCGGCCCAGAGCAGGGTCGAGCGGGTGCCGCTGCGGCAATGCACCACCGCCGGCTTCGGCGCCGAGGCCAGGGCCCGCTGCATCGCTTCGACGTCGCCCGGCGCGATCGAGGACGAGGTGACCGGGATGTGGATATAGGTCAGGCCCAGCCGCTCGGCCTCGGCCCGCGCCTGCTCGGCCGGCAGCTGGCCCGGCTCCTCGCCGTCCGGCCGGTTGTTGATCAGGGTCTTCGCGCCCGAGGCCGCGATCTCCGCGATCGCCGCGCGGTCCACCTGCGCCGCCGCGTACAGCTCCGGGGCGATCTCCGTCAGCTTGGCCATGGTCTTCCCTCTCACGTGACCTGCGCCTGGGCTTCGACCGCCTTGGGCCGGCGCAGGATGATGATGCCGACGCCGATCAGCGTGGCGAGGCCGCCGACCACCAGTGTCCAGCTGGCCGGCTCGTCCAGGAACAGCACGCCCGACAGCACGCCGAACACCGGCACCAGCAAGGTATAGGGCATGGTCTGGTTGACGGAATAGGTGCGCAAGAGCCGGTACCAGATGGCGTAGGAGAAGATCACCACGACCACCGCCTGGAAGGCGACGGCGATCCACGCCCAGGAGCTGGCCCGGGTCACCGCCTGCCACTGGCCGTCCTCGATCAGCAGCGAGGCGCAGAGCAGCATCGGCGCGGCGAACAGCGACATCCAGCCATTGATGGTGAAGGGGTCGAGATCCGTCATCCGCTTCATCTGGATGTTGGCGCCGGCCCAGACGATCGCCGCCAGCACGATCAGCCCGATCGCCCACAGGGCCGAGCTGTGCCGCGGCTCGCCGGCCAGGATGGCGACGCCGCCGATCGCCACGGCCATGCCGAGCGCGCGGCGCCAGCCGATCCGGTCGCCGAAGAACAGCATGGCCATGGCCGCCGAGGCCGGCACCTGGACCTGGATGACGATCGCCGCCACCGCGGCGTCGACATGCGCCAGCCCGACGAACATCAGCGAGAAATGGGTCAGCCCCAGCATCACCGCCAGCACCAGCACGTCGCGCCAGCGCCCGCGCGGCATGCGCACGAACGGCACCAGCAGCACCGCCACCAGACCGAAGCGCAACGCCATGAACAGGATCGGCGGCAGCTCCGCGAGGCCGTATTTGGCGATCACGAAGTTGTAGCCCCAGATCAGCATCACGCCGAGGGTCAGGAGCAGGTCGACCGGCCGCATCATCAGGCGCCGAGCTCCTCCGCCAGGGACGCGAGCTCGAGCCAGCGCTCCTCCGCCGCCTCCCGCTCGGCCTCCGCCGCCGCCAGCCGGGCGCTCTTCGTCGCGAAGCCGTCCGGGTCGCGGGCGTAGAGGCCGGGGTCGTGCAGCGCGTTGCCGAGCCGGGCGATCTCGGTGGTCAGCGCCTCGATCCGGCCGGGCAGCAGGTCGAGCTCGCGCTGGTCCTTGAAGCTGAGCTTGGTGCGCGGCTTCGACGCCACGGGCCTGGCCGCCGGGGCGGAGCGTGCCACCGGGGCCGCTGCCTGGGCTGCCGGGCGCTGGCGCAGATAGTCGGTGTAGCCGCCGACATACTCCGTCACCCGGCCCTGGCCCTCGACCGCGATCACCGAGGTGACCAGCCGGTCGAGGAAGTCGCGGTCGTGGCTGACCAGGATCAGCGTGCCCTGGAAGTCGGCCAGCACCTCCTCCAGCAGGTCCAGCGTCTCCAGGTCCAGGTCGTTGGTCGGCTCGTCCAGGATCAGCAGGTTGCTGGGCCGGGCGAACAGCTTGGCCAGCAGCAGCCGGCCGCGCTCGCCGCCCGACAGGCTCTTCACCGGGCTGAACATGCGCGAGGAATCGAACAGGAAGTCGGAGAGGTAGGAGGCGATGTGCCGCTTCTGATCGCCGACCTGGACATGGTCGCCGCCATGCGGCAGCAGCACGTCGCGCAAAGTGGTCTCGGGGTCGAGCGCGACGCGGGTCTGGTCGTAATAGGCGGGCTCCACCCCCGGCCCCAGCCGCACCGTGCCGGAATCGGGCGGCTCGGCCCCGGTCAGCACCTTGACCAGGGACGATTTGCCGGCGCCGTTCGGACCGATCACGCCGATCCGGTCGCCGCGCGCCACCCGGGTGGAGAAGTCGCGGACGATGACGGTGTCGCCATAGGCCTTGGACACATGCTCGGCCTCGATCACGCGGACCGCGCCGCGGCCGGCCTCGGCGATGCCCAGCGCCGCGACGCCCAGGCGGTCGATCTGCGACCGGCGCTCGGCCCGCATCGCGTAGAGGTTGCGCAGCCGGCCCTGGTTGCGCTTGCGCCGGGCGCTGATGCCCTGCCGCGACCAGGTGGTCTCGGACGCGATCCGCTTGTCGAGCCGCGCCCGCTCCGCCTCCTCCTGCGCCAGGATGGTCTCGCTCCATTCGTCGAATTCGGCGAAGGGCTTGTCCATCTGCCGCAGCACGCCGCGGTCGATCCACCAGCTGCGCTGCACCAGCGCGTTCAGGAAGGCGCGGTCGTGGCTGATCAGCAGCAGCGCGCCGCGCCAGGCCTTGAGCTCGCCCTCGAGCCATTCGATGGTCGGCAGGTCGAGATGGTTGGTCGGTTCGTCCAGCAGCAGCACGTCGGGCTCGCCGACCACGGCGCGGGCGATGGCGGCGCGCCGCCCCTCCCCGCCCGACAGGGTGCCGGTCGGCCGGTCGCCGTCCAGCTTGACCGCCGCCAGCACCGCGTCGACCCGCCAATGGTCATGGGCGCGGTCGGCCGGCAGGTCGGAGGCGACATAGTCCGCGATGGTGGCGTGGCCGGACAGGTCCGGCTCCTGCGCCAGATAGGCGATGCGGACGCCGGGCTGGACGAAGCGCTCGCCGCCATCGAGGTCGATCGTGCCGGCCAGCGCCTTCAGGATGGTCGACTTGCCGCTGCCGTTGCGGCCGACCAGGCAGGCCTTGTCGCCGGCCGAGAGCGCCAGGTCGACGCCGGTCCAGAGGGGGGCGCCGCCGAAGGTGACGGCGGCGTTGCGGAGGCCGAGCAGGAGGGTCATGCGCCAAGGATCCGAGAGAGGCCGCCCTTGTCGCAACTCCGGCCGGACTTGACCAGCCCCGGTTTCCTCATGCCTGCCCGACCGGGCTGACCACCCGGCGGCCGGTGGGCGTGCGCTCGACGGTCAACGGCACGCCGTAGAGCCGGGTCAGCCGGCCCGGCGTCAGCACCGCGTCGACCGGCCCGGTCTCGAAGCCGCTGCCCAGCACGGCGACCCGGTCGGCGACGGCGAAGGCGTGCTCCGGCTCATGGGTCGAGACCAGCACCGCCAGCCCGTCGGCGGCCAGGGCGCGGATCCGGTCCAGGACGAGCAGGCGGTTGCCGAGGTCGAGGCTGGCCGTGGGCTCGTCCATCACCACCACGCCGGCCTGCTGGGCCAGGGCGCGGGCGATCAGCGCCAGCTGGCGCTGGCCGCCGGAGATCCGGGTCGAGTCCCGCGGCGCCAGCGCGGCGATGCCGAGCGTGTCGAGCGCGCGCATCGCGATGTCGAGATCGGCCCGGCCGGGCGTGGCGAAGGCACCGAGCGCGGCGGTCCGCCCCATCACCACCAGGTCGAGCACGCTGTAGGCGAAGTCGCCGGGATAGGCCTGCGGCACATAGGCGACGCGGCGGGCGACGGCCGCCGGCCGCAGCCGGGACAGAGCTTCGCCGCCGAACCGGACGGTGCCGGCCAGCGGCGGGATCAGGCCGAGCAGGGTCTTGAACAGGGTGGTCTTGCCGACCCCGTTTGGGCCGAGCAGGCAGGTGACGGTGCCGGCCGCCAGCACCAGGTCGATGCCGGTGGCGACGGTCGTGGCGCCATAGCCGATGGTGAGGCTTTCGGCGGAGAGGGCGGTCATGATCGAGGCACCCGCCGAGTGGAAAGCGCAAGGGGTTCACGTTGCCTCTCCCGCTTGCGGGAGAGGTCGGGCTCGCGGAGCGAGACCGGGTGAGGGCGGCTCGGTCGCGACATCAGGAGCAGCGTTTCAGGACCGGGCGGAACATGCGCTTGATCGCGGCAAAGCTGTGCGCTTGGCGAGGCCGCAATCCCCTCACCCGGACATCCTTCGGATGTCCGACCTCTCCCGCAAGCGGGAGAGGCAATCCGCTTGTGGGGCCAAGCGCTATCGAGCGACCGCGCGATCACGGCAGCCGCCTCCGCCGGCCATGGGCCAGCAGCCAGACGAAGATCGGGCCGCCGACTGCGGCGGTCAGCACGCCGAGCGGGATCTCGATCTCGGCGGCGGAGCGGGCCAGCGTGTCGATCGCCAGCATGAAGGCGGCGCCGAGCAGGATCGCCGCCGGCAGCAGCCGGTCGAAGCGCGGCCCGACCAGCAGCCGCGCCATGTGCGGCACCATCAGCCCGACCCAGCCGATGACGCCGGAGATGGCCACGACCGCGGCGGTGACCAGCGTCGCCGCGACGATCACCAGCAGGCGCAGGCGCGGCACGTCGACGCCCAGCGCCCGCGCCTCGTCGTCACCCAGCGACAGCACGCCGATGCGCCAGCGCAGCAGCAGCAGGGGCACGAGGCCGACCAGCACCGCCGGCAGCACCGCCGCCACGTCCTCGACCTTCACCCCGGCCAGGCTGCCGAGCAGCCAGAAGGTGATCGCCGGCAGCTGGTCATAGGGGTCGGCCAGGACCTTGACCAGGGAGATGGCGGCGCCGGCCAGGGCGCCGACCACGATCCCGGCCAGGACCAGCACCAGCACGTCGCCGCCGCCCCGCAGCGTGCGGGCCAGGGCTCCGACGGCCGCGACAGTGACCAGCCCGCCACCGAAGCCGAGCAACTGGATCGCCGCGACCGGCAGGCCGAGCAGGATGCCGAGCACCGCGCCGAAGCCGGCGCCGGTGGAGACGCCGAGGATGTCCGGCGACACCAGCGGGTTGCGGAACAGGCTCTGATAGGCGGCGCCGGCGGCGGAGAGCGCGGCGCCGACCAGCATCGCCGCCAGCACCCGCGGCAGGCGGATGCGGAACAGCACCGTCTCCACGGTCGGGTCGATCGCGCCGCCGAACAGCCGGCGCCAGAGTGCCGCCAGCACCTCCTGCGGCGGGATGCGGTAGGGGCCGATGCCGGCGGCGACGAGCGCCGTCGCGATCAGGAGAACCGTCAGGATCAGAAGGACTGTTGCCGTCCGCACCGTAGCGGTCTCAGCCCCCGGCGCCGTCGAGCAGGCGGGCCAGGTCGGCGTCTGTCAGGTCGACCTGGTAGAACAGGTGGTAGAAGCCGCGGACCTGATCGCTCAAGGTCCCCGGCGCCTGCTCCGGATACAGCGTGTGCAGCAGCCAGGTCAGGCCGATCAGCCGGTTGACCGAGGGCGGGAAGTCGACGAAGCCGAAGGGCAGCCCTGGCGACAGGAAGACACGGCCGGACTTGATCGCCGGCACCGGCTGCCAGTCCGGGCGGGCGGCGGCGCCCTGGGCGAAGCGGCGGTCGAGCGCCACGATGGTGTCCGGCGCCCAGGCGATCACCTGCTCGCGCGAGGCGGTGACCAGGCCGCCCTTGTCGCGCAGGCCCTCGACCACGTTGACCGCACCGACCCGCTCCAGGATCTCGGTGGTGATCGACCCGCGCGAACCGCTTTCCAGCCCTTCCGGCCCGCGGGCGAGATAGGCCTTCGGGCGCTGGTCGGCCGGCACCTTGGCCAGGACGGCGTCGACCTGGGCGAAGATCGCCTCCGCCGCCTTGGCCAGCGTCTCGCCCCGCTCCGGCACGCCGAGGATGCCGGCCAGGAGGCGCAGCGCCGCCGGGGTGTTGCCGAAGCTGCCGTCGATCAACAGATAGGGGATGCCGGTCTGCTGCTGCACCCGGTCGGCCAGCGATTTGTAGGTGTCGCTGATGGTGCCGAAATCGACGATCAGGTCGGGCTTGGCGGCCAGCAGCTGCTCCAGGTTGACCGTGTCGCCCCGGCCGGTCAGACGACCGGTCTCCGGCAGGTCGCGCACCGCGGGCAGCAGGAACGGCTTGTCCTCCGGCCGCGGCGCCCGCACCCAGCCGGTCATGGTCTGCGGCGCCAGCATGTAGACAAGCACCGAGGCCGGCGGGCCGGCGGCGAAGACCCGGCCGACATGGTCCGGGATGTCGACCTGGCGGCCGGCGGAATCGGTGACAGTGCGGGCCCAGGCCGGAGCAACCATCAGGGCCAGGGCCGCGGTCAGGGCGGCCAGGACGAAGCGGCGGTGGAACAAGGTCACGGGTCCCCCACATCGGAATCGCCGGGCGTCGGCGGGGCGACCGGCGTGAAGGCGCAGCGGTCGGGCTTGATGTCGATCAGCGGCGTGCCGTCGAGGCAGTCCAGCCCGCGCACCAGCAGGGTCGAGCCTTCGATGCCGAGCAGCGCGACCATCGACGTGCCGATCGGGTTGGGCCGCACCGGCGAGCGCAGCGAGAAGGTGCCGCGGCTGGTGCCGTCGCTCTTCGGGCTCTGCAGCACCAGGTCGCGGCGCGACCGGTGCAGCCAGTACAGGATCTCGAGCCGGTCGAATTCGGCGACGCCGGCCAGCGCCTGGTCCCAGGGCGCGAACACCTCGATCCGGCAGGTCGGGCCGTCCAGCCGGCCCTGGCGCGGGCAGTCCAGGCGCGAGGTCCAGGGAGTATGGATGCGGCCGATGAAGACCAGGCCGGCATCGGCCGCCTCCGGCCATTCGACGGCGCGTTCGGCCGCCCGGATCTCGTCCTCGCGCACCATGCGGATCCCCTGCTCCCGTGCCGCTTCGCTATATAGAGCGATATACGGCGGTCGGCGAGAGGCTTGATGCCGCGGCCCGACCGCGAAGCCGTCAAACGCGATGGATACCGTCATGGAAGCCCCCTCCGCCCGCGCGATTGCGGCATCCCCGATGCGCGTCCGGGGGCCGGGCCGGTTCGTGGACAAGGCCCCTCGCCGCTTCTAGCGTGGCGCCGTTCCGAAGGCCCGGGCGACCAGGGGGACCAATGGCGGATCTAGCTGTTTTTTCCGGAACCGCGCATCCCGGCCTTGCGGCGGAAATCTGCACGAGATTGGGCGTTCCGCTGCTGCCCTCCAGGGTCCAGCGCTTCGCCAATGACTGCCTCCAGGTCCAGCTGCAGGCGAATTGCCGCGAACGCGACGTCTTCCTGGTCCAGCCGCTCAACCCTCCGGTCCAGGAGCATCTGGTCGAGCTGCTGCTGATGATCAATGCGGCCCGCGGCGCCTCGGCCTCGCGGATCACCGTGGTCATGCCGCACTACGCCTATGCCCGGTCGGACAAGAAGGATGCGCCGCGCATCTCGATCGGCGGCCGGCTGGTGGCGGACCTGCTGACCGCGGCGGGGGCCGACCGGGTCCTGACGCTGGCCCTGCACTCGCCCCAGGTCCACGGCTTCTTCAGCGTGCCGGTGGACCATCTCCATGCCCTCGGCGAGCTGGCCGGCCATTTCCGCCGGCACGACCTCGCCAACGCCGTCGTGGTCTCGCCCGACCTCGGCTACGCCAAGGAGGCCTCCGCCTTCGCGCGGCTGCTGGGCGCCGGCGTGGCCATGGGCGCCAAGCAGCGCTACGAGAACGACCGCGTCGAGATCAGCACCATCATCGGCGAGGTGCGCGGCAAGGACGTCATCGTCATCGACGACGAGATCGCCAAGGGCAGCACCGTGCTGGAGCTGCTGGGCCATCTCCGCCGCCTGGGCGCGCGGTCGGTCCGCGTGGCGTGCACCCATGGGCTGTTCTCCGGCGGCGCACTCGAGCGGCTGGGCGCCCAGGACGACGTGCTGGAGATCGTCTGCACCAACACCATTCCGGTCGACGGCGCCGGACGCCATCCCAAGCTCGTGGTCCTCTCCGTCGCTCCCGCCCTGGCCGAGGCGATGCGCCGGATCCATCTGGGCGAATCCGTCAGCGAGCTGTTTCACGCCTAGCCCGGCCACTATCCCGGGTCATGCAGGCCGCCCCGCAGCACGTCGATGAAGACGCGCAGCGCCGGCGGCATCTGCCGGCGGCCGGGGTGGTACAGGTAGAAGCCCGGGAAGCGCGGCGACCAGTCGCGCAGCACCCGCCGCAGCCGTCCGGCCTCGATGTCGGCTTGCGCCTGCCGGTCGAGCAGATAGGCGATGCCGGCGCCGCCCAGCGCCGCCTGCAGCATCAGCGCGGCGTCGTTGACCACCAGCGGTCCGTCGACCGCCAGCACCATCTCGCGCCCGCCCTGCTCGAACTCCCAGCGATATAGGTCGCCGCCGCCCGGCCAGCGGAAGCGCAGGCAGCGGTGGCGGTGCAGGTCGGCCGGGCTCTCGGGCACGCCATGCTCGGCGAAATACTCGGGGGTGGCCACCGCCGCCAGCTCGAGCGCGCCGGTCAGCGGCACCGCCACCATGTCGCGCTCCAGCGTCTCGCCGAGGCGGATGCCGGCGTCGAAGCGGCTGGCGACGATGTCGGTGATGGTGTCGTCGACCACCACCTCCAGCTCGACGCCGGGATGAGCACCATGGAACCGGCCGAGCACCGGGCCGACCAGATGCGCGGCGGCGAAGCGCGGCACGTTGATGCGCAGCCGGCCGGCCGGCGCGTCGCGGAAGCGGTTCACCTCCTGCACCGCCTGGTCGAACTCGGCGAAGAGCGGCCGCAGCCGGTCCAGCAGCCGATCGCCCGCCTCGGTCGGGGTGACGCTGCGGGTGGTGCGATTCAGCAGGCGCACGCCCAGCCGCTCCTCCAGCCCGCGCAGGGTCTGGCTGAGCGCCGAGGGCGAGACGCCGAGCCGCCTGGCGGCGCGGGAGAAGCTCGCCGCTTCCGCCACCGCGGCGAAGGCCCGCAGCTCGGCATAGTCGCTGCCGCGCATTCTGCACCGTTTCCTTCAAGACCATTGAAGATTATGCGGCATTCCCTTCATGGAGGCGAGGCCGCACCTTAGGGTCGGGACACCCGAGGGGGCCACCATGAAGATCCTGATCGTCCATGCCCATCCCGAGCCGCGCAGCTTCAACGGCGCGCTGACGGAGATCGCCCGGCGCTGCCTGCCGGAGGCCGGGCACGCGCTGGTGGTCTCGGACCTGTACGCCATGGGCTGGGACCCGCGCTCCGGCCGCGCCAACTTCGCCGGCGCGCTGGACCCGGAGGTCTTCAGGCAGCAGCAGGAGGAGGCGCATGCCAGCGCCACCGGCGGCTTCGCCCCGGAGGTGCAGGCGGAGCTGGACAAGCTGGCCTGGTGCGACGCGCTGGTGTTGCAGTTCCCGCTGTGGTGGTTCGGGCTGCCGGCGATGCTGAAGGGCTGGGTCGACCGGGTCTTCGCGATGGGCGCCGCCTATGGCGGCGGGGTCTGGTACGACCGCGGCCGCTTCGCCGGGCGCCGGGCCATGCTGTCGCTGACCGTCGGCGGCCCGGCCTCGATGTACGGGCCGGACGGGCTGAACGGCGACATCCACCAGCTGCTGTACCCGATCCAGCACGGAATGCTGCGCTTCACCGGCTTCGACGTGCTGCCGCCCTGCATCGCCTGGCAGCCGGCCCGGATCGGGGATGAGGGCCGGCGCGCGTATCTGGAGCAGTACCGGCAGCGGCTGCTGGCGCTGGCGACGACCGAGCCGCTGCGGTTCCCGTCGCTCGACGATTATGACCCGGAGAGCTACAGGCTGAAGGCGGAGGTGGCGGCATGAGGATCATCGTCATCGGCGCCACCGGCACGATCGGCGCGGCGGCCGCGGCGGCGCTGGAGCAGCGGCACGAGGTGGTGCGGGCGTCACGGTCCGGGTCGCCTTCGGTCGAGCTGCAGAATCCGGCGTCGATCGCGGCGCTGCTGGCGGCGGCCGGCCCGGTCGAGGCGGTGGTCTGCTGCGCCGCCAGCGCCCGCATGGCGCCGATCGACGCGCCGGACGAGGCCTTCCTGAGCGGCCTGCACGGCAAGCTGCTGGGCCAGGTGGCGCTGCTGCGGCTGGCCCTGCCGCATCTGCGCGACGGCGGGTCGGTCACACTGACCGCCGGGACCTTCGACCCGCCGATGGCCGGCGCCGCCTTCGGCGCCCTGGTCAATGCCGGGCTGGAGGCTTTCGTCCGCGCCGCGGCGCTGGAGCTGCCGCGCGGCCTCAGGATCAATGCCGTCAGCCCCGGCTGGGTGCGCGAGACGCTGCGGGCGATGGGCCGGGACGGCGGCACGCCCGCGGCCGATGTCGCCCGCGCCTATGTCGCGGCAGTGGAAGGATCGGCGCAGGGGCAGGTGATCAGGCCCTGACCTTGCTGCCAGGATCTGGCAGCATGATCGCATGTCGCGATCCGAACGCCTGCTGACGCTGATCCAGGTGCTGCGCCGCCACCGCCGGCCGGTCAGCGGACGCGTGCTGGCGGCCGAGACCGGGATCAGCATCCGCACCCTGTACCGCGACATCGCCACGCTGCAGGCGCAGGGCGCCGACATCGAGGGCGAGCCGGGGCTGGGCTATGTGCTGCGGCCCGGCTTCATGCTGCCGCCGCTGATGTTCTCGGAGGACGAGATCGAGGCGCTGGTGCTGGGCTCGCGCTGGGTCGCCCGGCGCGCCGACGACCGGCTGGGCGACGCCGCCCGCAACGCCCTGGCCAAGATCGCGGCGGTGCTGCCGGACGACCTGCGCCAGGGCCTCGACGCCAACGCCCTGCTGGTCGGGCCCGGCCAGGCGATCGCCGGCGGCAGCAGCATCGACCTCGCCGCCGTCCGCCAGGCAATCCGGGCGGAGCGCAAGCTGACCATCGCCTATCGCGGGCCGGAGGGGGCGGAGACGCGGCGGGTGATCTGGCCCTTCGCCCTCGGCTTCTTCGACCAGGTCCGCATGGTGGTGGCGTGGTGCGAGCTGCGCCAGGGCTTCCGCCATTTCCGCACCGACCGGATCCTGGAGCTGGCGGCGATCGAGGCGCGCTATCCGAAGCGGCGCCAGGCCTTGCTGAAGGAGTGGCGCGAGATGCAGGGGATCGCGCAGCGGGACTGATGCTGCCGGAAACTGACAGCATCGGCGCGCATCCTGGGCCCGTCATCACCCAGGAGAACGCGATGCCGATCCCCAGCTATACCCTGCTCTATGTCGACAACCCGCTGGCCAGCGCCGCCTTCTATGCCGGGCTGCTGGGCCGCGAGCCGGTCGAATCCGCGCCCACCTTCGTCCTGTTCGTGCTCGATGGCGGGGCCAAGCTGGGGCTGTGGTCGCGGCACACGGTCGAGCCGGCGGCGACCGCGGCCGGCGGGGGCGGCGAGATCGGCTTCAGCGTCGCCGACGCCGCGACGGTCGAGACCATCCATGCCGATTGGCGCGGCCGCGGCCTGCCGATCCTGCAGCCGCCGACCGCGATGGATTTCGGCCACAGCTTCGTCGCCCTCGACCCCGACGGCCACCGGCTGCGGGTGTTCGCACTGACCGTGTAGTGCCGGCTTGGTTCGATTGCCTCTCCCGCTTGCGGGAGAGGTCGGAGACGCGAAGCGGCTCCGGGTGAGGGGATTTCGTCGAGGCCGGGACCAGCCCTCACCCGCCAGCGCTGCGCGCTGTCGACCTCTCCCGCCACGCGGGAGAGGCAATCGAACCAAAGCCAGCCACTCTGGCTATCGACAAACGCGGCGCCGGCTGGTCGAGTAGCGGATCGCACCCGGCCGGCGGCCCGCCGGGGCGACGGGACCCGGGGCCGTGGATTGATCGCCCGTGACCGACCTGTCCCAGATCTCCGCCGCCGCCCTCGGCCGCCTCTACCTCGCCGGCGCGACCGACCCGGTCACCGCGACCGAGTTCTTCCTCGACCGCATCCGCGCCTGCCCGGACCAGGCAGTGTTCCTGCTGCTGACCGAGGCGCGGGCGCGGCGCGAGGCCGAGGCCAGCCGGCAGCGCTACCGCGCCGGCCGGCAGCTGGGGCCGCTGGACGGTGTGCCGATCGCCTGGAAGGACCTGGTCGACCTGGAGGGCACCGTCACCACCGCCGGGGCCGAGGTGCTGCGCCACGCCCCGCCGGCCAAGGCCGACGCGCCGATCGCCCGCCACCTCGCCGCCGCCGGCATGGTCAGCCTGGGCAAGGTCAATCTCAGCGAATTCGCCTATTCCGGCCTCGGGCTGAACCCGCATTACGGCACGCCGGTGAACCCCTATGACGCGGCGACGCCGCGGGCGCCGGGCGGCTCCTCCTCCGGCTCGGCCGTGGCGGTGGCGCGCGGCCTCGCGCCCTGCGCCATCGGCAGCGACACCGGCGGGTCGGTGCGCATCCCGGCCGCCTTCAACGGGCTGGTCGGGCTGAAGACCACCGAAGGCCGGATCGACAAGAGCGACGTGTTCCCGCTGTCGCAGACCCTGGACACGATCGGCCCGCTGGCCCGGACCGTGGAGGACTGCATCCTGCTGGATGCGGCGCTGCGCGGCGCCGTCGCCACCGATATCCGCCGCGCCGACCTCGCCGGGCTGCGTCTGGTGGTGCCGGAGAATGTCGTGTTCGACCAGGCCGAGGACGGCGTCGTCGCCAATTTCGAGCGGGCGCTGGCTGCCCTGGCTGCCGGCGGGGCGACGGTCGAGCGGCGGCGCATCGCCATCATCGACGAGATGTTCGCGGCCGGCGCCGCCCATGGCTCGCTGACGGCCGCGGAGGCCTATGCCTTCCATCGCGAGCTGATAGAGGGGCCGGACGCGGCACGGGTCGACCCGCGGATCACATCGCGCATCGGCGGCGGCAAGCGGATGACCGCGGTCGACCTGCTGGCGATCCAGGCCATGCGCAAGCGCCTGACCCCGGCCCTGGTGGCGGAGCTGGACGGCGCCCTGCTGGCCTTCCCCACCGTGCCGCATGCGGCGCCGGAGATCGCGCCCTTGGAGGCCGATGTCGAGCTGTACCACCAGATCAACCTGCGCACGCTGCGCAACACCATGATCGGCAACATCCTGACCACATGCGGCCTGGCCCTGCCGACCGGGCTGGACGGGCGCGGCCTGCCGACCAGCCTGCTGCTGTCCGCCCCCGCCGGAGACGACGGCCGGCTGCTGGGAATTGGATTGGCTGTCGAGGCCGCCGGAATCGACGGGCGCGGTTGATCGAAAGGCCCGGCCAGTCCCCCTGGCCGGGCCTTCCTCCCCTCCCCGTCCCCCCGGACGGAGCCATCAATCCAGCAGGTCGGGCTCGGCAATGACAGGGGGGCCCAGCGGCGCGGCCCGCCCCCTCACCCTCCCGTCGCTTCGCGCCGGGCCCCTCCCTCTCCCCAAGGAGAGGGGATTTTCACCTCTCCTTGGGGAGAGGTCGAAATCGCACAGCGATTTCGGGTGAGGGGGCGGCTCCGGCCCATCCATCTGCTCCGGACTACTCCGCCCGGAACGTCCCCTCCGAGACGATGCTGCCGAGCGGCTTGCGGCTGCTGGGCACTTCGCGCTCCTGCAGCTTCTCCGGCAGGGTCGCCTTGTCGCCCAGCCGGCCGATGGCGATGGCGGCGTCGGCCCCGTACTCCGCCGGCAGGCCCAGCAGGCTGCGGGCCTTGTCGCGGTCGAAGCCGGACATGCCGTGGGTGTGCCAGCCGGACAGGAGGGCCTGCAGGGCGAAGTTCGACCAGGCGGCGCCGGCATCGAAGGAGTGGGTGACAAGCGGGGTCTCGCCCTTGCCGGGCTGGTCGAACTTCGTCTTCGACGTCACGATCACCAGCGCCGCCGCATGCTGCGCCCAGCCGCGATTCCATTCGTTCAGGATGTCGAGGAAGACCGGCCAGCGCTCGCTGCCGCGGCGGGCATAGATGAAGTGCCAGGGCTGGGCGTTGAAGGCCGAGGGCGCCCAGCGCGCCGCCTCGAAGCAGCGCAGCAGCTCCGCCTCCGGGATCGCCTCCTCGGTGAAGGCGCGCGGCGACCAGCGCCGCAGGAACAGGGCATCGATGTCGTGCTCGGCCACGCGGCCGTTGTGGCTGGTCATGTCGACTCCAGGGCCGATCCCTCGATCGGCGGGCTGCGGCAGATCCAAAAGCCCATTGTCATACCGGCCAAAGCGACGTCAAAACAAATTACTGATGTGCAATCATCCGGCATCGCTGCCATGCGGCGGCGGCCGACCAGCCAACTCCGCCTCGAGTTTTCGAACAAAAATCCAATTGGGTCAGCTGATTACATTATATACAATTTTATTAAGTTATTAGTTTCAGAATCACATTGACTGATGAACGCGATCGGTCATGATCTACATATCGGTGACGCTCGCTGTCGCCTTCCTGCTTCCCGGCAACAGGACATCGCCTTGGCCACCCTTTCGCTGACCCAGCCTGGAGGCGGCTTCCGGATCGAGCGGTTCCGCCGTTTCATCCCGCCGCTGGCGATCGTGCTGCTGTGGCAGGCCGGCTCCTCCGCCGGGCTGATCCCGCCGCGGTCGATCGCCTCGCCGGCGACGATCATCGTCACCTTCTGGACGCTGCTGGCCTCGGGCGAGCTGCTGCAGCACCTGCTGGTCTCGCTCGGCCGGGTCACCGCCGGCCTCGCCATCGGCGTCACCACCGGCGCCGCGCTGGCACTGATCGCCGGGCTGTCGCGGCGCGGCGAGGACCTGGTCGACGCGACCATGCAGATGCTGCGCACCCTGCCCTTCCTGGCGCTGGTGCCGCTGTTCATCCTGTGGTTCGGCATCGGCGAGACGCCGAAGATCGCCCTGGTCGCGCTCGGCTCGGCCTTCCCGATCTACCTGACGCTGTTCGCCGGCATCCGCGGCGTCGACGCCAAGCTGGTCGAGGCCGCCAGCGTGTTCGGCCTGTCGCAGCGCGAGCTGGTGCGCCAGGTGATCCTGCCGGGCGCCCTGCCCTCCGCCCTGGTCGGGCTGCGCTACTCGCTCGGCTCGGCCTGGCTGAGCCTGGTGATCGGCGAGCAGATCAACGCCTCCAGCGGCATCGGCTATCTGGTGATGACCGCGCGCGACTTCCTGCGCACCGACATCATCTTCGTCGGCCTGATCGTCTACGCCCTGCTCGGCCTCGGCGCCGACCAGCTGGTCCGCGCGATCGAGCGCAGCGTGCTGCGCTGGCGCCCCAGCTTCGTGAAGGCCTGAGCTTCGTAAAGGATGCGCCCCGTGCCCCTCTCCGCCGCCCGCCATCGCGCCGACACCGAACCCGCCGCCGCCCGCCCGGACGTCGTCCGCATCCGTGGCCTGACCCGGTCCTTCGGCGGGCCGAACATCCTCGACGGGCTGGACCTCGACATCGCCGACGGCGCCTTCGTCGCCCTCCTGGGCCGCAGCGGCTCCGGCAAGTCGACGCTGCTGCGCACCCTGGCGGGGCTGGATCCCGCCCCTGCCGGGACCGTCACCGTGCCGTCGGAGCGCACGGTGGTGTTCCAGGAGCCGCGGCTGCTGCCGTGGAAGAGCGTCTGGCGCAACGTCGCGCTGGGCCTGTCAGGGTCGAATGCCCGCGGCCGCGCCGTCGCGGCGCTGCAGGAGGTCGGGCTGTCGCACCGGATCGATGCCTGGCCGCTGACCCTGTCGGGCGGCGAGGCCTCGCGCACCGCTTTGGCCCGGGCGCTGGTGCGCGAGCCGCGCCTGCTGTTGCTGGACGAGCCCTTCGCCGCGCTCGACGCCCTGACCCGGATGAAGATGCAGGGGCTGGTCGGGTCGCTGTGGCAGGCGCATCGCCCGGCGGTGCTGCTGGTCACCCACGATGTCGACGAGGCGCTGCTGCTGGCCGACCGGGTGCTGGTGCTGGCCGAGGGCCGCATTGCCACCGATATCCCGATCGCGCTGGACCGGCCGCGCCGCCACGGCGATCCCGGCTTCGTCCGGCTGCGCGCCAGGCTGCTGGCCGATCTCGGCGTCGACGAGTTCGAGGGCGAGGCCGTGCCGGCCGCCCCTCGTCCGGCGAGCCGCCCGGTCCCGGCCGGGCACGGCGCCCCGGCCCCTGTCGGCGCCTGAGGCCATGGCCCGACCGGACCAGCCGCTGCGCAGCATCGACGCACCGCCGACCCTGGCGGAGACCGTAGCCGCCCTGGCTGCGGCGTTCGCGGGGACGGCGGCGGAGCATGACCGCAGCGGCGCCTTCCCCTCCGCCAATTTCGACCGGCTGGCCGAGGAAGGGCTGCTGGCCCTGGTGACGCCGCGGCGCTTCGGCGGGCTGGGCGGCGGGCTGCAGGAGGCAGCGACGGTGATCGGCGGCATCGCCCAAGGCGAGCCGTCGACCGCGCTGGTGCTGTCGATGCAGTACCTGCAGCACGCCTCGATGGAGGAGCGCGGCTGGCCGCCGCATCTGGCGGAGCGGCTGGGCCGCGAGGCCGCATCCGGCGTGTCGCTGATCAACGCGCTGCGGGTCGAGCCGGAGCTTGGCACGCCGGCCCGCGGCGGGCTGCCGGCGACGGTGGCGCGGCGCACTCCGGAGGGCTGGCGCGTCTCCGGCCACAAGATCTTCTCGACCGGCATCCCGATCCTGTCCTGGCTCGCGGTCTGGGCCGTGACCGACGAGGCCGAGCCCCGTGTCGGCACCATCCTGGTGCCGGCGGGTTCCCCCGGGATCCGGGTGGTGGAGAGCTGGGATCAGCTCGGCATGCGCGCCACCAACAGCCACGACGTGATCCTGGACGACGTGCTGGTGCCGCTGGACCATGCGGTCGACCTGCGCCCTCCCGAGGCCTGGCGCGTGCCGGAGCCGGTGAAATCGGCCTGGGGCTCGGTGCTGATCGGCGCGCTGTATGACGGCATCGCCCGCGCCGCGCGCGACTGGTTCGTGAGCTTCTTGAAGACCCGTGCCCCGGCCAATCTCGGCGCGCCGCTGGCCACGCTGCCGCGGATGCAGGATGCGGTCGGCGAGATCGAGGCGCTGCTCGCCGTCAATGCCCGGCTGGTCGCCAGCGCCGCCCGCGACGTCGATGACGGCCGCCCCCTGACTCCGAGCGAGAGCGGCATCCTCAAGCTGACCGTCACCGGCAACGCCATCGCCGCGGTCGAGACCGCGGTGCGGCTGACCGGCAATCCCGGCCTGGCCCGCGCCAACCCGCTGGAGCGGCATTACCGCGACGTGCTGTGCGCCCGCATCCACACGCCGCAGGACGATTCCATCCGGCTCGCCGCCGGCCGTCTTGCTCTCGATCTTTGACTTCGAGGATCTTGCCATGAGCGTCGAATTCATCGGTTTCATCGGCACCCGCGACTTCTCCGAGACCCACCCCGCCAGCGGGCCGGTGATCGACGTGCCCTATATCGAGACCGTCGCCCGGGCGCATGAGGCCGCCGGCTTCGACCGCGCTTTGGTCGCGTTCCACTCGACCTCGCCGGAAAGCATCCTGATCGCCGGCCACGCCGCCGCGGTGACCGAGAAGCTGGGGCTGATGATCGCGCACCGGCCCGGCTTCACCGCCCCGACCCTGGCGGCGCGGCAGTTCGCGACGCTGGACCAGCTGACCGGCGGCCGCGTCGCCGTGCACATCATCACCGGCGGCGACGATGCCGAGCTGCGCCAGGACGGCGACTTCCTGACCAAGGACGAGCGCTACGCCCGCACCGACGAGTATCTCGGCATCCTGCGGAAGATCTGGACCAGCGACGCGCCCTTCGACCATGAGGGCGCGCATTACCGGTTCGAGCGCGGCTTCTCGACCGTCAGATCGGTGCGGGGGCCGCACATCCCGGTCTATTTCGGCGGCGCCTCCGACGCGGCGATCGCTGTGGCCGGCAAGCATGCCGACATCTATGCGCTGTGGGGCGAGACCCACGCCCAGGTGCGCGAGCTGACCGGCCGGGTGCGGGCCTCGGCGGCCAAGCACGGGCGGCAGTTGCGCTTCAGCCTGTCGCTGCGGCCGATCCTGGCCGAGACCGAGGAAAAGGCCTGGGCCCGCGCCGACGCGATCCTGGAGCAGGCGCGCGCGGTGCAGGACAAGACCGGCTACAAACGCACCGCCGAGCCCGCCAATTCCGGGTCGTTGCGCCTGCTGGAAGCGGCCGCCCAAGGCCCGCGGCTGGACAAGCGGCTGTGGACCGGCATCGCCGCCCTGACCGGGGCCAAGGGCAATTCGACCGCGCTGGTCGGCACGCCGGAGCAGGTGGCCGACGCGCTGCTCGACTATTACGACCTCGGCGTCACCACCTTCCTGATCCGCGGCTTCGACCCGCTGGACGACGCCATCGACTATGGCCGCGAGCTGATCCCGCTGACCCGCAAGCTGGTCGCCGACCGGGTGCGGGCCAATGCGACGGCGGCGGAGTGAGACTGGAGTTCCCATGATGAAGCGCATGCTGGCCGGGCTGGCCCTGGCCCTGGCGATCACCGACGCGGCCCATGCCGAGACCGTGCTGCGGGTCGGCGACCAGAAGGGCAATGCCCGGTCGGTGATGGAGGCGGCGGGCGTGCTGTCCGACCTGCCCTATCGGGTCGAATGGAGCGAGTTCCCGGCCGCCGCGCCGCTGCTGGAGGCGCTGAACGCCGACGCCATCGATGCCGGCAGCGTCGGCGACGCGCCCTTCACCTTCGCCGCAGCCGCGGGGGTGCCGGTCAAGGCGATCGCCGCGATCCGGTCGAAGCAGGACGGCCTGGCCATCGTCGTGCCCAAGGACTCGCCGGTGCAGGGGCTGCAGGACCTGGTCGGCAAGACCGTCGGCACCGGCCGCGGCTCGATCGGCCACCAGCTGATCCTGGCGGCGCTGGAGCAGGCCGGGCTGAAGCCGGACGCGGTCACCATCGTCTTCCTGCTGCCGGCCGAGGCCAAGGCCGCGCTGTCGAGCGGCGCGATCGACGGCTGGTCGACCTGGGAGCCCTACACCTCGCAGCTGGAGCTGCAGGAGGGCGCCCGCCGCGTCGTCACCGGCGTCGATATCACGCCGGGGCTGAGCTTCCTGGTCGCCCGGCCGGATGCGATCGAGGCCAAGCGCGCGGCGCTGCAGGATTTCGTCGGCCGGCTGGCCAAGGCGCGGAGCTGGGGCACCAGCAACTATCCGGCCTATGCCGGGATCTGGAGCAAGCTGGTCGGCCTGCCGCAGGAGGTGGCGCTGCAGTACCTGTCGCGCCAGGCCGTGCGGCCGGTGGCGATCGACGACACCGTGGTGGCCGACGAGCAGAAGACCATCGACCTGTATTTCCGCGCCGGGCTGATCCAGACCCAGCTGGACGCGAACACCGTGCTGGACCGGTCGTTCAACGATCCGGTGCTGGCGGAGCTGGCGAAGAAATGAGCCTCGACACCCTGCTCGCCCTCGCCGCGGCCGGGCTGGAGCCCCTGGAGGAGCGTCACCCGCCGGTGACCGACGACGCCTTCCGCGGCGCCATGCGCCACCTGGCGGGGGCGGTCAGCATCGTCACCGCCGGGCTGGGGGCGGAGCGCAACGGACTGACCGCCACCTCGGTGGTGTCGCTGTCGGCCGACCCGCCGACCGTGCTGGTCTGCGTCAACCGCTCGGCCTCGGCCTGGCCGCTGCTGGTCCGGCACGCGCATTTCGGCATCAACGTGCTGGCGGCGTCGCAGCACCCGATCGCCGACCGCTTCGCCGGCCGCAACGGCGAGAAGGGCGAGGCCCGCTTCGCCGGCGCGCGCTGGATCCAGCTGGCCAGCGGCGCGCCGATCCTGGCCGACGCGCTGGTGGCCTTCGACTGCACGCTGGAGGAGCGGATCCAGCGCCACTCCCACGACATCCTGATCGGCCGGGTGCAGGCGCTGCACGGCATAGGCGGCACCGGGGGTGCCCCCGGCACCGATCCGCTGCTGTACTGGCGCGGCGCCTATGGCGCGATCCGGCCCACCGTCTGAGATCCCGCCTTGCGGCTGGGGAAGTTACCGACGACATGATAGGACAGGGGCGCACCCGGCGCAGCCAACCCGGTCCTGAGGACAGCCATGAGCCGCGAGAGCTATAAGTCCGCCCTGATCGTCGGCACCGGCAGCGGGCTCAGCGCCTCGCTGACCCGGCTGCTAAGCCGGCAGGGGATGCGCGTCGCCGTCGCCGCGCGCGATACCGACAAGCTGAAACCGCTGCTGGAGGAGACCGGCGCCGCCGCCTTCGCCGCCGACGCCGCGGACGCCCAGGCCGTGGCCGGGCTGTTCGACGCGGTGCAGCAGCGCTTCGGCGGCGACCCGGACGTGGTCGTCTACAATGCCAGTGGCCGGCTGCGCGGCCCGCTGGCCGATCTGAACCCGGCCGAGGTGCAGCGGGTGCTGGCGGTGTCGGCCTTCGGCGGCTTCCTGGTCGGCCAGCAGGCGGCGAAGCGGATGCTGCCGAAGAAGCGCGGCGCCATCCTGTTCACCGGCGCCTCGGCCAGCGTCAAGGGCTATGCCCGCTCCGCCCCCTTCGCCATGGGCAAGTTCGCGCTGCGCGGCCTGGCCCAGAGCATGGCGCGCGAGCTGTCGCCGCAGGGCATCCATGTCGCCCATGTCGTGATCGACGGCCAGATCCGCGAGGCCGGGCGCGAGGATCCGCCGGCCAAGCCGGACAGCACGCTCGACCCCGATGCCGTCGCCCAGAGCTATCTCGACCTGCTGCGCCAGCCGCGCAGCGCGTGGAGCTGGGAGATCGAGCTGCGGCCCTGGGTGGAGACGTTCTGAAACCCCGCGCTTCGGAGGGCCCATGGACACGATCGGTTGGCTGATCCACACGCTGGAGAGCCGGTTGCCCGAGGCCCCCGAAGACCGGGCCGAACCGCCGCGCCGGACGCGTCCGGCCGGGCCGCGCCTGCTGGACCGGGTCCGGGCCGTCCTCCGCCACCCCCAGCCCCGCTGAAGACCGAGGTTTCGCCATGCCCGATGCCCTGACCCCGCCGGGCCTCGCCCCCGAATTCCTCGCCGCCCAGGCGCTGCTGCGCGAGAGCGGCATCGTCCAGGCCGATGTGCTGGCGACGCCGGTGGTGGTGGCCCGCGGCCATGCCCTGACGCTACAGGCCTTCCTCAACCAGGACGCGCCGCCCCTGGCCCGGGTCGAGGAGCATGTCCTGTCCGATCTGCCGGTGCCGGTGCGCGTGCGGCTGTACTATCCGGACGGCGCGACCGGGCCGCTGCCGGCCTATCTGCACGCCCATGGCGGCGGTTTCGCCCTGGGCGGCATCGACTCGCTGGACCGCTGGAAGCGCGAGGTCGCGCGCGACGCCCGGGTGGTGGTGGTCGGCCTGGACTATGCCCTGGCGCCCGAGCACAAATTCCCGACCGCGCGCGAGCAGACGGTCGGGGTGATCCGCTGGCTGCGCGCCAACGCGGCGGCGCTGGGCGTCGATGCCGGCCGGATCGGCATCGGCGGTGATTCCGCCGGCGGCAACCTGGCGCTGGCCACGCTGCTGCGGCTGCGCGACCTGGGCGAGACGCTGCCGCGCTTCGGTGCCCTGGTCTACGGCATGCTGTCGGCCAACCACGACACCCCGTCGCACCGCGATTTCGGCGACGGCCGCTACGGCCTGTCGACCGCCAAGCTGGACTGGTTCTGGACCCAGTACCTCTCCGACCCGGCGCTGCGCGACGATCCCCAGGCCGCACCCCTGACCGCCGATCTCGGCGGCCTGCCGCCGCTGGCGCTGCTCGCCGCCGGGCTCGACCCGCTGCTCGACGACACGCTCAACCTGGACCGGCGCCTGACCGAGATCGGCGCGCCGCACAGCCTCAAGCTGTATCCCGACATGCCGCACGGCTTCCTGGCCCAGACCCGCCTGCTGTCCCGCGCCCGCGAGGCCCGCGACGACGTGGTCGCGGCGTTGCAGCGGCATCTTGTCTGACAAGCCGGCCGCCAGGCATGGACAAGGCTCCGGCGGTTGACTATCGATAGCCTCATCGATCGGCCGTCTGGTCATCAGCGGACAGAGAAGAGGCATCAGATGAGCGACGCGGATATCGCAGTCGTCGGCTTGGCCGTCATGGGCCGCAACCTCGCCTTCAACATGGCGGAGAAGGGCTTCAAGGTCGCGCTCTACAATCGCAGCACCGAGCGGACCGACGAGGCGATGGCCCTGGCCGGGCCGCTGGCCGAGCGGCTGGTGCCCTGCCACACGCCGGAGGAGCTGGTGGCGGCGGTGAAGAAGCCGCGCGCGATCCTGCTGATGGTGCAGGCCGGCGCCGCCGTCGACGAGACCGCCGCCCGGCTGCAGCCGCTGCTGGACAAGGGCGACGCCCTGATCGACGCCGGCAACGCCAATTTCCACGACACCGTGCGGCGCGAGAGCGCCATGGACAAGGCGGGCCTCGCCTATCTCGGCGTCGGCGTCTCCGGCGGCGAGGAAGGGGCACGCCACGGCCCGTCGATCATGGTCGGCGGCAAGCCCGAGGTCTATGCCCGGGTCGAGAAGATCTTCGACGCCATCGCCGCCAAGTTCGAGGGCACGCCGTGCTGCGCCCTGCTGGGCACCGACGGCGCCGGGCACTTCGTCAAGACCATCCACAACGGCATCGAATATGCCGACATGCAGATGATCGGCGAGGTCTATGGCCTGCTGCGCCGCGGCCTGGGGCTGACCCCGGCCGAGATCGGCGACGTGTTCGAGCGCTGGTCCAAGGGCCCGCTGTCCTCCTACCTCGTCGACATCACCGCCACGGTGCTGAAGACCGCCGATCCCAAGACCGGCAAGCCGCTGGTCGACGTCATCGTCGACAGCGCCGGCCAGAAGGGCACCGGCCGCTGGTCGGCGATCGAGGCGCTGGCGCTGGGCGCCCCGGCCTCCTCGATCACCGCGGCGGTGGAGGCGCGCGGCGTCTCGGCCGAGCGCGCCCTGCGCAAGACCCTGTCCGAGCGCTTCCCGGGCGCGGCCCAGAAGCTGACCCTGGCCGGCAACCGCGAGGCCGCGATCGAGCTGCTGGAGAAGGCGCTGCTGGCCGGCAAGATCCTGGCCTACACCGAGGGCTTCGCCATCATGTCGGCGGCCTCGCGCGAATATGGCTGGAAGCTGCCGCTGGCCGAGGTCGCCCGGATCTGGCGCGCCGGCTGCATCATCCGCTCGACCCTGCTGGACCGCATCGCCTCGGCCTATGACCAGACGCCGGACATCGAGTCCCTGGTGCTGGCGCCGGGCCTGACGCCGCTGTTCGAGGGTGCCGCCGGGGCGCTGCCGGAGGTGGTGGCCGAGGCCTTCCGCCACGGCCATGCGGTGCCGGCCCTGTCGGCCGCGACCTCACGCTGGCTGGCGCTGCGCCAGCCGCGCTCGACCGCCGACCTGACCCAGGGCCAGCGCGACTTCTTCGGCGCCCACGGCTTCGGCCGCATCGACGCCGAGGGCCAGCACCACGGCCCCTGGAGCCAGGCGCACGGCTGAGAGACCTTCTGTAAATGCTACTGGCGTGGCCGTCTGACGGCGGACTCGAAGCTTCCGGTGCTCACGGACTCAAACGTCCGCTGCGCGCCGGTTCTCGAAACCACCGCCAGCCGACTCACGCCAGCGCATTTCCAAACGGTCTCTGAGCGAGCAGACAAGCTTGAACCGCCGCTGTCGAACCAGTTGGAGTGCGCCGCCTAGTGTCCTTCCCGATCGCCTGGCTCGACCTGCGCGAGCCTGCGGACCACGCGGCCCGGCATCCCGGGCTGCGCGGCGCCGCCGCTGCCCTCGTCGCGGCCGGCGGACTGATCGTCGACCTCGGGAGCGGCATCGGATCGACCGTCCGGGCGCTGCAGCCTCACCTCGCCCCCTCGGTTCGCTGGCGGCTCGTCGACCATGATGCGACGCTGCTGCGCGAGGGCGGGCGGAGAACCGCGGCCGAGACGGTGCTCTGCGACCTGTCCTGCGAGGACCTGCCGATCGAGGGCGCCGCGCTGGTCACGGCATCGGCGCTGCTGGATCTGGTGTCGGGGGCGTGGATCGAGCGCCTGGCGGATGCCCTGACGGCCCGCCGAGCCCCGTTCTATGCCGCGCTCTCCTACGACGGATGCGTGTCCTTCGACCCGGCGCATCCCGGCGACCAGGCGATGATCGCCGCCCTCAACGCGGATCAGCGGACCGACAAGGGGTTCGGTCCGGCGCTGGGTCCGGACGGCGCGGCGGTGCTGGCCGCCGCCTTGAGGTCTCGGGGATTCGAGGTCCGCGTCGAAGCGAGCCCTTGGCGCCTGGGCCCGGCCGACGGCGAGCTGGTCGCGGCGCTGCTGTCGGGGATCGCCGGGGTGGCCGCCGGGCCGGGCGGCATCGCGGAAGACGAGGTCGGAGACTGGCTGGCATTCCGTCAGGCCCGGGCGGCGGACGGGCGATGCCTGATCGGGCATGTGGATCTGCTGGCAACACCGGCCCCTTGAGGCAGGGATCAGATCACCCTTGGCGCACCTCGCCGGCAGGCAGGCGCGCCTTCGACGACAACATGCGCCGCAGGACGCCGTCGCGGCGGACCAGATGGTGGTACAGCGCGCCCGCGACATGCAGCAGGACGACGGCGAGCAGGGCCCAGATCAGGTTGAGGTGCACGGCCTTGGCCACGGCCGCGACCGGCTTGTTCACCGGCACGAAGTCCGCGAGGTTGACCAGATAGAACAGCGGCACCGGAAAGCCGCCCGTGGCCGTGTAGATGAAGCCGCTGACGGGCATGGCGAGGATCAGCAGGTACAGCAGCACATGCGTGATGCGGGCCAGGCCGGCCTGCCAGGGCGGCATGTCCGCCGGCAGCTCCGGCACCGGATTGGCCCAGCGCCACGCCAGCCGGATGACCACCAGCGCGAACACCGTCAGCCCGGTCATCTTGTGCGTGTCGTAGAGGATGTTCTGCAGCAGGCCTGGCTCGACCCGGTTCATGGTGAGGCCGGCCGGAATCTGCACCAGCAGGATCAGGGCCGCGATCGTCCAATGCAGGGCGATGCTGACCCGCCCCCAACGTTCCGCCGTGTTGCGGTTCATGGCCGCCCTTTCACCGCCTCGCCTGGGAAGATCTAGTACGGCGCGGCCGCTGTTCAAATGGCACGGGTGGTGCGGCTGAATGGCCATGCCCCTGCAGGGCCCGCCGCCTACAGGTCGTCCCGGATGCAGGCCTTGGCGTGGCCCGGCGCGACCTCGCGCAGCGGCGGCACTGCCGTGGCGCAGTCCGGGATCGCGTGCGGGCAGCGGGTGCGGAAGACGCAGCCCGAGGGCGGGTTGATCGGGCTGGGGATGTCGCCCTGCAGCAGGATGCGCTCGCGCCGCACCGTCGGGTCCGGCACCGGCGCGGCGGAGAGCAGCGCCCGGGTGTAGGGGTGGCGCGGCGCGGTGTAGAGCGACCGGGCCGGCGCCGATTCCATGATCCGGCCGAGATACATCACGATCACGCGGTCGCAGAGATACTCCACCACCGACAAATCATGGGCGATGAACAGCATGGTCAGGCCCAGGTCGCGCTGCAGGTCCTGGATCAGGTTGACCACCTGGGCCTGGATCGAGACGTCGAGGGCCGAGACCGGCTCGTCCGCCACGATGAAGCTGGGCTCGACCGCCAGGGCCCGGGCGATGCCGATGCGCTGGCGCTGGCCGCCCGAGAATTCGTGCGGGTAGCGGGTGATCGCGTCCGGCCGCAGGCCCACCCGGCGCAGCAGGTCGGCGATCCGCTCCGGCCGCTGCCGGCCGCGCGACAGGCCGTGGATGGTCAGCGCCTCGCCGACGATCTCGCCCACCGTCATGCGCGGGTTCAGGCTGGCATAGGGGTCCTGGAAGACGATCTGCATCTCGCGCCGATAGGCCTGGAAGGCCGGTTTCGACAGGCCGAGGATGTCGGTGCCGGCGAAGCGCACCGACCCGGCTGTCGGCTCGGTCAGGCGCAGCACCGACCGGCCGACCGTGGTCTTGCCCGAGCCGGATTCGCCGACCAGCCCGACCACCTCGCCGCGCTTCAGCGAGAACGACACGTCCTCGACCGCGCGGACATGCTGGCCCGTCTTGCCGAACAGCCCGCCGCCGACCGGGAACCAGGTGCGCAGCCCCTCGACCTCGAGCAGGGTCTCGCCCGGCGCCGGCAGGGCGATGGTGCTGCGGCGGTCTTCCACAAGGGCGCTCATGCCAGCTCGCTCCAGCGGATGCAGCGCGACATGTGCCCGCCGCCGGTGTCGGCCAGAGGCGGCACCGCGGCGGCGCAGGCGTCGATGGCGTGGCGGCAGCGCGGCGCGAAGGTGCAGCCGGGCGGCAGCTTCCGCGGGCTGGGCACATTGCCGGGGATCGCCTCCAGCCGCCGGGACTCGCCGCGGTCCAGCGCCGCATAGTCAGTGTGCGGCACGCTGTTCAGCAGGCCGATGGTGTAGGGGTGGCGCGGCGATTTGAAGATCTCGACCACGCCGGCCTCCTCCACCACCCGGCCGCCATACATCACGGCGACGCGGTCGGCCATCTCGGCCACCACGCCGAGATTGTGGGTGATGAACAGGATCGACATGCCGATCTCAGCCTGCAGCCGGCGCATCAGGTCCAGGATCTGGGCCTGGATGGTCACGTCCAGCGCCGTGGTCGGCTCGTCGGCGATCAAGAGGGCCGGGCGACAGCACAGCGCCATCGCGATCATCACCCGCTGGCGCATGCCGCCCGACATCTGGTGCGGATAGTCCTTCAGCCGCCGGCGGGCGGCGGGGATGCCGACCAGCTCCAGCATCTGCGCCGCGGTGTCCATCGCCTGGCGCCGGCTTAAGCCCTGGTGCAGCGCCACCGCCTCGGCGATCTGGTCGCCAACCGGATAGACCGGATTCAGCGACGTCATCGGCTCCTGGAACACCATGGCGATGTCGTTGCCGCGGATGCGGCGCATCTCCGCCTCCGACAGGCGGGCGAGGTCGCGCTGGCGGCCCTGGCCATCGGTGAACAGCATCTCGCCGCCGGCGATGCGGCCCGGCGGAGTCTGGATCAGCCGCATCAGCGACAGGCTGGTGACGCTCTTGCCCGAGCCTGACTCACCGACCAGCGCCAGGGTCTCACCGCGGCGGATGTGGAAGGTCACCCCGTCGACCGAGCGGATCGGCCCGTCCTCGGTGTCGAACCAGGTCCGCAGGTCCCTGACCGACAGGATGGTGTCGGCGTCTGGCCCGGTCGCCGCCATCAGGCGCGCGCGGCGCGGATGGTGGCGCGCACCCGCTCCGGATCGGTCACGGTGTTGGTGTATTCCCGCTCCAGCTCCGTCCCGCCCATGCCGATCTCCGGGTTGCGGTAGACCATGCCGCTCGGCTCGCTGCGCGGCGCCGCGAAATGCAGCTCGGTCAGACCGGTGGCGCGGCGGATGCCGGCGATGTTGGCCTCGTCCAGGTCGCCGCAGCCCATGATGACGATGCGGTCGCCGGCCTGCTCCACCGCCCGCTTCAGGATGGCGAGGCCGGCGGTGGCGTCCGGCCGCTGGCCCGAGGTCAGCACCCGGTCGACGCCGCAGCGGATCAGCGCCTCCAGCGCCTCGTCCGGGTCGCGGGTCATGTCGAAGGCGCGGTGGCAGGTGACCTTCATCGGCCGCGCCGCGCGCGCCAGCTGCGCCGTGCGGTCCTCGTCGATCCGGCCATCCGGGGTCAGACAGCCGATGACGATGCCGGGCACGCCCAGCTCCCGCAGCGCCTTCACATCGGCCAGCATGCTGGCGAATTCGGTGTCGCTGTACAGGAAGTCGCCGCCGCGCGGCCGGATGATGACGTGGAACGGGATGCGGGCGCGGGCCTTCACCTCCAGGATCGTGCCGATGCTGGGGGTGAGCCCGCCCTCGATCAGGCTGGCGCAGAGCTCGACCCGGTCGGCCCCGCCCTCCTGGGCCGCCAGGAACCCGTCCAGGCCTTCGACGCAGATCTCGATCAGGGGGGTGGTCATGGACGGGTCTTTCGCTGCGCTTGGCATCCCATGCGGGACAACGGTTTTGCGTTGCCTCTCCCGCTTGCGGGAGAGGTCGGGCTCGCGAAGCGAGACCGGGTGAGGGGATTTTGTCGAGGCCTGTGCCAGCCCTCACCCGGACGTCCTGGCGGACGTCCGACCTCTCCCGCCAGGCGGGAGAGGCAATAGGAGCAGGCCAGCATCGACCGCGCCATCGGCATCGCCATCATCGGCCGAGGGCCTTGAGGGACCGGGCGGACCAGACGGGGCGGGGGCGCCAGTCGAAGCCGCGGTCGAAGGGGAAGGTCGGGCGGGTGGTGCGGTGGCGCGGCAGGTGCTCGACATCCTGGTCGACCACGCCGGGCGACAGCGCCATCAGGTTCGGGTTGGCGATCGGCGCCAGCTCCGGCGACAGGTAGCCGGACTTGACCACCAGGATCGCCACCTCGGCTGGGTGCACGCCCAGTCGGGTGAAGTCGGAAATGTTGTGGAACGGCCGGCGCCGGGCGGTCAGCACCACGCGGATGCCGCCGATGCGGACCAGGGCCTGGCGGTCGGCCAGATCGGCGCCGGGGTCGAGGACCAGCACCTCGGCCTCCGCCTCGACCGGCACGCTGCCCTTGGTATCGAGGCTCGCGCCGATGCTGAGGCGCAGCCGGGCGCCGGTGCCGGCGGCGAAGCAGGAATCGGTGGCCGGGCGGTCGGCGATGCCGGCGATCAGCACGTCCTGCGCGTCCCGCGCCAGCAGCGCCCGCAGCAGATCGGCCCGATCGCCGACGCCGCCGCCGGTCGGGTTGTCGCCGGAATCGGCCAGGATCACCGGCCGGGTCGCCGAGCCGACGGCCCACTCCACGCACTCATCGACGGTGCCGGTGCGGCTGCCGAAGACGAAGTCGTCGCGCGCGTCCCAATAAGCCTGGGCCAGGCGCGTGCCCTCACGCTCCATCGCCGCCGGGTCGGTGCCGGTCATGATGATCGCGGCGGTCGACCGCGGCTCGTCGGCCCAGACATAGCCGACCATCATCGAGGCATCGAGGATGCCGTCGACGGCATCGACTGTGGGCAGCTGCGCGTAGAGCGACTTCGCCGGCTCGTCCACCGTGCTGGTGCGCTCGCCCGGCCACAGCACCGGCACCGGCACCCACAGCAGCAGCGGCTGCACGCCCTCGGCCAGGCGGCGCAGCAGCAGGGTGCAGGCGCGGCGCTTGGTCTCCTCGACGTCGATATGCGGCGCGGTGCGGTAGGTCGAGAACATGTCGAGCGCGTCGATGATGCGCTGGCTGACATTGCCGTGCAGGTCGTAGCTGGCGGTGATCGGGCAGTCCGGCCCGACCGCGGCGCGGGCGGCGGTGATCCAGTCGCCCTCCGCATCCTCCATGCCCTCGACATTCATGGCGCCGTGCATGGCGAGATAGAGGCCATCGATCGGGCCGAGCGCCTTCAGACGATCCAGGAACTCGGCCTTGAACGCCTCATAGGTGGCGCGGGCGACCGGGCCGCCGGGGATGGCGCGGGCGTGCAGCGTCGGCAGGAAGACGGCGTCGTAGTCGCGCAGCATCGCGAAGGACGGATCGGCGAGGAGGGCGTCGCCGCGCAGCACCCGGAAATCCGCCTCGGTCGCCAGGACCGGGCTGTAGGTGCTGCATTCGGTGTGGATGCCGCCGACGGCGATGCGCGGAGGGGATGCCATGTCTTCAGCCTTCTTCGGCGCGGGTCAGGAAGCGGTGGGCGGCGATGCTGGCGGCGCCGCGGGCCCACAAGGCGCGGGTCGCGTGGTGGAACCGGATGGTGGTCGAGGCGGCGAGGCGCGGCAGCACATTGGCCTCGATCGCCTGCTGGGTGACGGTGCGGAACAGCGGCCCCATCGCGCCCTCGACATCGACGATCAGCACGAATTCCGGGTCGTTGACCTGGATCACATGGGCGATGGCCAGGCCCAGCGCGCCGCCGGCCCGGTGCAGGATGCCGATCGCCTCGGCATGGCCATGCGCCGCCAGCGCCTCGACCTCCGCCGTGGTCGATGCCGCGAGGCCCTTCGCCCGCGCCTGCGCCAGGATCGCCTGGCGCGGAGCGACGGTGTCGAGGCAGCCGCGCTTGCCGCAGCGGCAGGGCAGCCCGCCCGGCTCGATGGTGCAATGCGCGATCTCGCCGGCGCCGCCGCCATGGCCGCGATACAGCGCGCCGTCGACGTAGTGGGCGCAGCCGATGCTGTCGCCGAAGGTAACGGTGGCGAAGGTGCGGTAGTCGCGCGCCAGGCCATACAGCCGCTCGCCGGTGGCGACGGCGTTGGCATCGTTCTCCAGGAAGGTCGGCACGCCAGTCGCCTGCTCCACCACCGCCGCCACCGGCAGGTCGATCCAGCCGAGATTGGCCGAGTGCAGGCAGCGGTCCTGGTCGTGGTTGACCAGGCCGGACAGGGCAACGCCGATGCCGCGCAGCCGGTCGGCCGGAATGCCGGCTTCGCCCAGGAGATGCGGGATCGATTTGCGGATGGTGCCGGCGATCGCCTGCGGATCGTTCGACCAGGGGGCCGTGCGCTGGCCCAGCACCGCGCCGTGGAAGTCGGTCAGGACCAGCGTCACCGGCTCCTCCACGATCGAGGCGCCGATGAAATAGCCATGGGCCGGATTCAGCCGCAGCAGGATCGACGGCCGGCCCTGGCGCGACGGCGCCGTCTCGCTCTCCTCCAGCGCGCCGTCCTGGATCAGCTCGCGGCTCAGCCCCGTGATCGCCGCCTTGCTGAGCCCGGTGCGAAGCGCGAGCTCGGACCGGCTGAGCGGCCCGTGGTCGGCCACGGCCTCGAGCAAGGAGCGTTTCGACGGGTTGGCCATCTGCCTCGTATCCGGCGGGTTCGACTTGACAGTTAGTTTAGAAATTGAATTTAATCAAGCCGAAGGCTTCATCAATCTAACAAAGTCGGCGGAACCCCGGACCGATTCAACCAACGGGAGACGGACATGACCTTTGTGATCGACCGGCGCGGCGCGCTGGCCCTGGGCGGGTCGCTGGGACTTGCGGCGCTGCTGCGCGGCCATGGCGCCTTCGCCGCCGATGCCTCGCAGATCGTGATCCTGCAGAGCGAGGCGCCGCGCAGCATGGACCCGGCGGACCAGACCGCGACCTACACCTCGGCGATCCTGGAGCCGATGTATGAGGGCCTGACCGGCTACAATGACAAGATGGAGCTGGTGCCGGTCCTGGCCACCAAATGGGAGGCCGACGCCACCGGCACCAACTGGACCTTCACGCTGCGCCAGGGCGTCAAGTTCCATGACGGCGAGCCCTGCAACGCCGACGCCGTGATCGCCAGCTTCGCCCGGCACATGGACGAGAAGCGCGGCCTGGCCGCCAGCGGCCGCTTCCGCGCCATCCTGGCCGAGGTCAAGGCCACCGATGCCGATACCATCCGCTTCACCCTGAAGCGCCCCTACCCTGCCTTCCTCAAGCTGCTGGCCGTGGCCTCGGCCTCGATCGTCAGCCCGAAGGCCGACAAGGCCGGCACGCTGGGCCGCGCCGCGGTCGGCACCGGCCCTTACAAGCTGGCCGAGTACAAATCGGGCGAATACGTGCTGTCCGAGGCCAATGCCGATTACTGGGGCGACAAGGCCCCGACCAAGACCCTGAAGTGGATCTGGACCCAGGAAGCGGCGGTCATGAACATGGCCGTGCAGACCGGTGACGCCGACATCGTGGTGCCGCTGCCGCCGGTCTTCGCCGGGCCGATCAAGGCGAATTCCGAGCTGAGCCTGATCCAGGGCAACCCGACCTCGGTGTTCTGGGTGGCGCTGAACTGCAAGCTGGCGCCGCTGGACGATGTCCGCGTCCGCCAGGCGCTGAATCTGGCCACCGACCGGGCCGGGCTGGTCAGCAACCTGCTGTACGGCTTCGGCCTGCCGGCGACCTCGCCGCTGTCGCCCGCCGTGTTCGGCTACGACCCGACGGTCGAGGGCTATGGCCTGGACGTGGCCAAGGCCAAGGCCCTGCTGGCCGAGGCCGGCCATGCCGACGGCATCACCATCAATGTCGCGGTGCAGGAGCCGGAGGCGAACATCGCCGAGATCCTGCAGGGCATGTGGGCCCAGGCCGGCATCACGCTGAACATCCAGCGGATGGAGAGCGGCGTGTGGACCGCCGCCGCCTTCGGCACGCCGGAGGAGAAGGCGGCGCAGGGCGTGCACAGCGTCATCGCCTCCTGGTCCACCGGCACCTTCGACGCCGACCTGCAGCTGAAGCCGCTGTACTACACCGACAGCTGGTCGCCGAAGAGCGCCAATCTCGGCTTCTACAGCAACCCCGAGCTGGACGGCATCCTGGACAAGGCCGGGTCGTCGACCGACGACGCGGAGCGCAAGACGCTCTACGCCAAGGCGCAGCGCATCATCGTCCAGGATGCGGCGCATGTGCTGCTGTACTACCCGAACGACCTCGCCGCCGCCCGCGCCGAGATCAAGGGCGCCTGGCTGCAGCCCGGCGGCGAGATCGTGCCGGAACGCGCGACGAAGGCTTGAGCCGCCTGATGCATCTCCCCCCTTCCCTTGCTCCTTCTGAGTCGCCCCTCCCCTTGCGGGAGGGGATTAGGGGAGGGGGGACTCGTTGGCTTTGCGGCGCCTCCCTTTCTCGGCCTGCCGGAGCCATCAGCGGATGAAGGCCTATCTCACCCGCAAGCTGGTGGCGCTGCCGCTGATCCTGCTCGGCGTCTCGTTCCTGATCTTCGGCGCGGTGCGGATGCTGCCGGGCGACCCGGCGCGGATCATGGCCGGGCCGCAGGCGACGCAGGACGCGGTCGACGGCATGCGCACCCGGCTCGGCCTCGACCAGCCCTTCCTGGTGCAGTACGGGCTGTTCCTGAGCAACGCCGCCCAGGGCGATTTCGGCGAATCGATCAAATCGAAGAAGCCGGTGATCGACGAGGTGTCGGAGCGCTTCCCCTACACCCTGTCGCTGGCCGTTGTCAGCTATGCCGCCGCCATCCTGATCGGGGTGGCCGCGGGGATGCTGGCCGCGGTCTACCGCAATGCCTGGCCGGACCAGGCGGTGATGATCGCCGCCATCGGCGGCGCCTCGGTGGCCAATTTCTGGCTGGCGCTGATGATGATGAACCTGCTGGCTGTGCAGTGGAAATGGCTGCCGCTGCTGGGTGCCGGCAGCTGGCAGAACTATGTCATGCCGGCGATCGCCCTCGGCCTGCTGCCGGCGGCGCTGATCGCCCGGATGACCCGGTCGAGCATGCTGGAGGTGATTGGCCAGGACTATATCCGCACCGCCCGCGCCAAGGGCCTGGGGCCGCGGGTGATCTACCGCAAGCATGCGCTGCGCAACGCGCTGATCCCGATCGTCACCATCGTCGGGCTGAATTTCGGCGGCCTCTTGGGCGGCGCGGTGGTCACCGAATCCGTGTTCAACTGGCCCGGCATCGGCCGCCTGCTGGTCGACGCCGTGCGCTACCGCGACTATCCGATCATCCAGGGCGTCACCCTGCTGACCGTGACCGCGGTGGTGGTGGTGAACTTCCTGGCCGACCTGCTGATCGCCGCCATCAACCCCCGCATCCGCTTCGACTAGGACCATGACGACCCTCGCCGACAGCGACGACCTTCCGGCCGCCCCGTCCCGGGCCAAGCGACTGGGCCGCATCCTGCGCCGCCACCGCAGCCTGACGATCGGCGGCGCCATGGTGCTGCTGCTGGTGCTGGCCGGGCTGCTGGCGCCGCTTCTCGCGACGCACGACCCGACGCAGCAGTCGCTGGCCACGGCCCTGCGCCCGCCGTCGGCCGAGCATTTCTTCGGCACCGACCAGTATGGCCGCGACCTGTATTCCCGGATCGTCTATGGCGCCCGGCTGTCGCTGCTGGAGATCGTGCTGGGCGTCGGCATCGCGCTGGTCGTCGGCATCCCGCTCGGCCTTCTGGCCGGCTATTCCGGCGGCAGGGTCGACCAGGTCATCATCTGGTTCATGGACATCCTGTTCGCCTTCCCGGGCATCGTGCTGTCGATCCTGATCGTCAGCATCCTCGGCACCAGCCTGGTCAACCTGATGATCGGCATCGCCATCTTCTCGATCCCGGTCTATGGCCGGCTGTCGCGCAACCTGGCCCTGGCGCTGAAGCAGGTGGAGTACACCGAGGCGGCGCGGGCGCTGGGCGCCGGGCTGTGGCGCATCCTGCTGCAGCATATCCTGCGCAATGCGCTGGGGCCGATCATCGTTCAGGCGACGCTGACGGCGGGCACCGTGGTGCTGACCGCCGCCAGCCTGTCCTTCCTGGGCCTCGGCGCCCAGCCGCCGACGCCGGAATGGGGCGCGATGATGAGCGACGGCCGCAACTTCCTGGGCGTCAACATCTGGCTGTCGCTGTTCCCGGGCCTGGCCATCACCTTCTCGGTGCTGGGCTTCAACCTGTTCGGCGACGGGCTTCGCGACCTGCTGGACCCACGGCGCTAGGCGAGGGTCTGGCGGTCGTCGCGCAGATGGCCGCCGAGCGAGGCGCTGACCGCGGCGATGAAGGCGCCGATCAGCAGCGCCAGGAACGCGGCGAAGGCGGTCCACAGCCCGGCCTTGCGGGCGGCATCCGCCGCTTCGCGCGCCTTGACCGCCGCGGCGTCGACCTGGGCCACCATCTCGTCGACCCGCTTCTCGGCATCGGCCTGGCTGAGGCCGGTGCGCTGCGCCACCAGCTGCGCGAGGTAGGTCTTGTCCGCCGGCGGCAGGCTGCCCGCCGCGACGGCGTTGGCCAGGATCCGCGCCACCTCCGGCCGCGGATCGCCATTGGCGGCGGCCGGCGGCTGGGTGTCCGGCGCGGGCCGGAACAGCATGTCGATGGCGTACCCGGTCGGGTCGGCCGGCGCAGCCGCCGGGGCGGCCTCGGCCGCGCCCTGCGCCGCGCCGGACGCCACGGTCGCCGTGGCCTGGGCGCCGGTGGATGCGGCGCCATAGCTGACGAAGCCCGCGACCATCGCGACGAACAGGGTGGCGACGCACCAGGTCAGGAAGCCATGCGCCGTGTCGCGGAAGGCGACCTCGTCGGTGTGCACGTTGACCCAGCGCGTGCGCAGCCGCCCGGTGACATAGCCGCCGAAGCCGGACGACACCCATTGGATGACGACCAGCCCGATCGCCGTGGTCACGGCATAGGTGCCGGCGGTGACGCCGGAGCCGGGCCAGGGCGAGACAATCGACAGGCCGAAGCCTGCCCCCAGCACCATCAGCGCCAGGGTGACCGCGGACGCGACTGCGGCGCCGGCGAAGACGGCCCCCCAGGACACGCCGGACTTCGCCGCCTCCACCGCCGGGACGACGGTGCGCGGCTCGGGATATTCGGAATAAGTGCCGACCATCTCGTCCCCCCTCAGCGGAACAGCAGGAAGAGAAGGATGATCACCGGGATCGGAACCCCCAGCAGCCAAAGAAGAATACCGCGGCCCATATCGGCCTCCTGAAACGGAAAACACTCAAGCTCCGAATAGCGGCGCGGCCGCTTCCGTTCCGCTGAGATCCGTTTTCAGCCGATGAGCGCCGCGGCGGTGACGGCGACGAGGGCTGCAGCCATGGCCAGGTTGATCAGGCGCGCGCTGACCGGGTCGCGCAGCCGGCGGGACAGCGACACGCCCGCCAGCAGCCAGCACAGATGGATCAGCACGATCATGCCGCTGAGCAGCGCCGTCTTCACCGCGGCGTCGAGGCCGGGATCCGCGGCGACGGTGGTGCCGGCGAAGACCGCGGCGATCGCGACATAGGCCTTGGGGTTGGCGATGGCGAGCCCGAACCCGCCGAGGAAGCCCGGCGCGGCCGCCGCCCCGCTTCGGATGTCGAGCGGCGGGGCCGTGGCGATCTTCCAGGCCAGGTAGAGGATATAGGCGCTGGAGAGGATGCCGATCGCGAGGGCGCCATACGGGATCGACGTCACCAGCGCCACCACCCCGGCCGCCACCGCCAGCAGCACCGCGACCGTTCCGGCGACAAGCCCGGCGGCATAGGGCAGCGACCGGCGGATGCCGAAGGACGCGCCGACGGCGGTGAGGCTGATCGTCGACGGGCCGGGAGTGCCCATGACGACCGTCGAGGCCAGGAGCAGCGCCGCCAGCGGCTGCCACAGCCCCGGGAGTTCGGTGAGTTGGGTTTCCATCGAGACGATGCTAGCGGCCCGCGGCGACGCGGGTCTTGGACGGGGGTGCTCTCGCGCCGGCGGACCGGAGCAGCCCGGTTTAGGGCTCGCCTTTCAACTCGAAATTATGTTATACAAATTGAAATTGACACTGATCGGCGCGGATATAAGGTCTGGACACTCACGGTGAGGGGGATTTAGCGAAAATTCCTCATGCCGCTATTGCAAAATACAGGTTCCGCCGACTCTCCTCGGATCGATCATGGCCCCGACTCCCGACATCCTCCCCATCTCGCCCGCCGCCCGCCTGCCGCAGATCCCGGCGGGGCCGGAGACGGCGATCCAGGCCGTGCTGGACGGCGCCGCCTTCGCCGGCGCCCGCGGCTGGGTGCCGGCCACCAGCGGCAACTTCTCCGCCCGAATCGACGCGGACGAGATCGCCATCACCGCCACCGGCACCGACAAGGCCCGGCTGACCCGCGACGACATCATCACCGTGGCGCTGGCCGACCCGGCGCATCCGCGCGCCTCGGCCGAGGCGCCGCTGCATGTCGATCTGTACCGGGCCTTCCCGGAGATCGGCGCGATCTTCCACGTGCACAGCCCTGCGGCGACGCTGCTGTCGCTGGTCGATGTCGCCAAGGGCGCGGTGCGGATCCAGGGCTTCGAGCTGCAGAAGGCGCTGGCGGGCGTGAAGACCCATGAGGTCGCGCTCGACATCCCGGTCTTCGCCAATTCGCAGGACATGGCGGTGCTGGGCCCGCAGGTGCTGGCGCGGCTGGGCGGCGCCCCCGCCATCCCCGGCTATCTCCTGGCAGGGCACGGGCTGTATGCCTGGGGCCGCACCCCGGCCGAGGCCCGGCGCCATCTCGAGGCGCTGGAGGTCCTGCTGGGATTCGAATTCGAGCGACGGAGGCTGCAGCCATGACCCGGCTCTACGTCTATGACGAGACCAATCCCGCTTCGCTGCTGGTAGACACCGAGGACGGCGCGGCGATTGAGCGCGAGCTCAACGCCATCGGCGTGCGGTTCGAGCGCTGGGAAGCGAGCGCGCCGCTGGCGGCCGACGCCGACCAGGACGCGGTGATCGCGGCCTACAAGCCGGAGATCGACAAGCTGAAGGCCGAATGCGGCTACAAATCGGTGGACGTGGTGCGGATACAGCCGGACCACCCGCAGCGCGAGGCTTTCCGCGAAAAGTTCCTGGACGAGCATACCCATAGCGAGGACGAGGTCCGGTTCTTCGTCGAGGGCTCCGGCGCCTTCTACCTGCGCAAGGCCGGCCGGGTGTTCAAGGTGGTGTGTACCAAGGACGACCTGATCAGCGTGCCGGCCGGCACAACCCACTGGTTCGACATGGGCCCGGCGCCGCGCTTCACCGCCATCCGCCTGTTCGAGAACAGCGACGGCTGGATCGCGAAGTTCACCGGCGACACCATCGCCCGCCGCTTCCCGCTCTACGCCGGCTGAGCAACGACCGGCCGGCCCCGTGCCGGCCCCTCCACCCAGGATCCCCGCCATGACCTCTCCGCACGACCGCGGCAGCCTGTCCGCATTCCCGATCGGCCGCCGTCGCCTGCTGGCCGGGGCTTCCGCCGGCGCGCTCGGGCTCGGCCTTGCGCCGTTCGGCCGCGCCTTCGCCCAGGCGAAGCGCTTCGACGGCCAGAGCCTGAACCTGATGATCATCCAGCCGCATGTGGTGGCCGGCCGGTACCTGGCCGAGGCCTGGGAAAAGCTGACCGGCGGCAAGGTCAACGTCACCGCCGTGCCCTATGACCAGCTGCAGGCCAAGGCGACGCTGGACGTGCAGTCCGGCACCAACAATTTCGACGTGATCGACTACTGGTACACCGGGGTCGGCGCGCTGGCGAATGACGGCATCATCGTCGACGTCACCGACCGGATCGAGCGCGACAAGGCCGAGATCCAGCCGGACGACTATCTGCGCTCGATCTACGATCCGTACACCCTGGCCGATGGCAAGCGCTGGGGCCTGCCCTATGACGGCGACAGCCACCTGCTGTTCTACAACACCGAGATCTTCGGCCGGCACGGGCTGAAGGCGCCGACCACCTGGGACGAGTATCTCGAGCGGTCGAAGGCGATCACCGAGGCCGAGAAGGCCAACGGCATCTACGGCGCGGCGGTGCTGGGCGGCAAGGCGCCGATCATCATCGGCGCGTCCTACACCAACCGCCTGGCCGGCTTCGGCGGCCGCTACCTGAAGGAGGACGGCTCCTCCGCCCTCGACGAGAGCGCGGCGGTCGAGGCCGCCAAGGCGCTGAAGGACGCGGCGCCATCGGCCCTGCCGACGCCGCTGGAGACCCGCTTTGAGGAAGGCCTGCCGGCCTTCCTGTCCGGGAAAGTCGCGATGATCGAGTTCTGGAGCGACCTCGGCGTCTACGCCCAGGACCCGAAGGGGTCGAAGATCGTCGACAAATGGGACGCGGTGCGGATCCCGGTCGGAGGTTCGAACAAGACCAGCCGGCTGGCGCTGAACTCCGGCTTCGCCTTCGCCATCTCCTCGGGCTCCGAGAAGCAGGAGCATGCCTGGGAGTTCATCAAATTCGCCACCAGCGCCAAGACCGGCCTCGGGCTGCTGCTGACCACCGGCAGCGGCATCGATCCGGACCGGACCTCGACCCTGAACGCGCCGGAATACAAGCAGTTCGCACCGAAGGTGCAGACCGCGCTGGCCGGGGCGCTGGAGAACGGCCTGCCCTGGCCGAACGGCCCGGAATCGCCGCAGCTGATGCAGGTTCTGGCCGATGAGCTGGCGCTGATCCTGGCCGACCAGAAGGCGCCGGAGGAGGCGATCGCGGCGGCGCATGAGCAGTGGACCGCGATCATCGGTTCGTGATGGCCCTGGCGGAGAGCATCGACACGGCACGGACGGACGCGCCGGCGCGGCGCCGGCGGTGGCGGCTGGGCAATGCGTCCCTGGCCTCGCCGCTGGTGGTGACGCTGGCGCTGACCACGCTGTATCCGCTGGTGGCGCTGGTCGCCCTCTCGCTCAGCAAGAGCACGCTGGGCAAGCCGCTGCGCGACTGGGCCGGGATCGCCAATTTCACCCGGGTGCTGGGCGACCCGGCCTTCCTGGCCTCGCTGTGGCGCAGCGCAGCCTTCGCCTTCCCGATGGCGGCGGTGGAGCTGGTGCTGGGCCTGGCGCTGGCCCTGCTGTTCCATCGGCTGGTCAGGGCCGGACGGGTGTTCACCAGCCTGGCCCTCTTGCCGCTGATGACGCCGCCGGTGATGGTCGGCGTCGCCTGGAAGCTGATCTTCGCCGCCGATGGCGGCCTGCTGAACGGCTGGCTGCGCGCCGCCGGGCTGATCGACGCGCCGATGAGCTTCCTCGGTTCCTCCAGCTGGGCTGCCGTCGCCATCGTGGTTGCCGACGCCTGGCAGTGGACGCCCTTCGTCGCCCTGCTGTGCTTCGCCGCGATCAAGGGCCTGTCGGAGGAGGTGATGGAGGCGGCGCGGCTGGACGGCGCCACGGCCTGGCAGCGCTTCCGCCACATCACCCTGCCGCTGCTGGTGCCGACGCTGGCCGCCGTGTTCCTGCTGCGGCTGGTGATGGCGTTCAAGCTGTTCGACCTGGTCTATGTGCTGACCTTCGGCGGCCCGGGCTTCGACACCACCACCTCCGGCTTCCAGATCTGGCGCTTGGCCTTCGAGCAGTTCGATGTCGGCCGAGCCGCCGCCGCGACGCTGGTCTTCGTCGGCTTCGTCAGCCTGGTGATCTGGCCGGCCTCGCGCGCGGCCAGGCGGCTGGAGGCGCGGTACACATGACCCTCGCCGCCCATCCCGCGCGACCGCAGGCGCCGCATCGCTGGTCCTGGATCGACCTGGTCGCCGTGCTGGTGGCCGCCGCCTTCCTGCTGCCGCTGGCCTATCTGCTCTCGGTCTCCTTCAAATCGCCCGACCAGGTGCTGAGCGGCAGCTTCCTGCCGGAGGCGCCGACGCTGGCCAACTGGCCGGCCGCCTTCGGCGCCACGGCGCTGACCCGCTTCATCGTCAATTCGGTGCTGACCGCGGTGCTGGGCGGCGTCGTCACCATCCTGATCGCCCTGCCCGCTGCCTATGCCTGCCTGCGCCTGGACAAGGCGGGGGAGCGGCTGGTCTCGATCGCCTTCGGCAGCTTCGTCGCGCCGCCGATCGTGGCCGCGATCCCGTTCTTCTTCCTGCTGAAGGCGGCCGGCCTGCTGAACAGCGTGGTCGGCCTGGCCCTGGTCTACGGCCTGACCAACGTGCCGGTGGCGCTGTGGCTGCTGATGCCGTTCCTGCGGCGGATCCCGCGCGAGATCGAGGATGCGGCGGCGATCGACGGCGCCGGGCCGCTCGTGACCCTGGTGCGGGTGATCGCGCCGCTGGTCGCCCCCGGCATCGCGGCGACGGCGATCATCGTCGTCATCCTCGGCTACAACGAGTTCCTGTTCGCCTCGGTCTTCACCTTCGCCGACGAGACCCGGACGCTGACCGTCGGCATCTCGCTGTTCCAGGGCGACCGGCTGGTGAATTTCGGCCAGATGGCCGCGGCCTCGCTGGCCGGCATCGCGCCGATCTACCTCATCGCCCTGCTGGCCCAGCGCTGGCTGGTGGCGGGGCTGACCGAGGGGAGCGTGAAGTGAGGGCGGGCGGCGGTTCTTGCGGCTCGAACCCCCTCCCCCTATCCCCCTCCCGCAGGGGGAGGGGGGACTTGATTTTGCTTACTCTTTCACGGCTCTCGCACCGGCACAGGCCGCATCTCTCTGCCTCTCGATCATCCTTATTGAGTCCCCCCTCCCCTCGCGGGAGGGGGATAGGGGGAGGGGGTTCTCTCCAGCGAGAGCAGGCCTGCCAGGACGCCACGCCATGACCCTCGCCCTCGACATCGAAGCCGCCCGCGCCTATCTCGCCGCCCAGCCGGAGCTGGCGGCGATCCTCGGCGGCGACCCGCCGGGCTGGGATATCCGCGAGGCCAGCGACGGCTTCATGAATGTCGTGCTCCTCGTGCGCGGCCCGGCCGGCGGCCTGTGCCTGAAGCAGGCTCTGCCCTGGGTGCGGCATGCCGGCGAGAGCTGGCCGGTGCCGGACAACCGCGCCTTCTTCGAGCAGTCCTACCTCGCCATCGTCGGGCCGCTGACCGAGGGCGTGCTGCCGGCGCTACTCCACTACGACCCCGGCCGGCAGATCCTGGCGATGGAGCTGCTGACGCCGCACGAGACGCTGCGCTACGCCCTGATCGAGGGCCGGCGTTTCCCCCGCGTCTCGGCCGATATCGGCGCCTTCGTCGCCCGCGCCTGCTACCGCACCTCGCCCCTCCACCAGACGCTGGAGCAGGTGCGGGAGTGGCAGGCCCGCTTCGCCGCCGGGGTCGAGCTGCAGCGCATCACCCTCGACCTGATCTTCCAGGACGCGTATCGAGACAACCCGCGCAGCTCCTGGACCAGCCCGCAGCTGGACGACCTGGCCCACGGCTTCCGCGAGGACGTGCCGCTCAAGCGCGCCGCCGGCCGGCTGGCCCAGCGCTTCCTGACCGTGGGCCAGGCGCTGATCCATTGCGACCTTCACACCGCGGCGATCATGGTGACCGAGGCGGACACCAAGGTGATCGACCCGGAATTCGCCCTCTACGGCCCGATCGGCTTCGACCTCGGCGCCTATCTGGCCAACATCCTGATCAGCCACCTGGCCCAGCCCGGCCACGCCACGCCGGCGGACGACCGCGTTGCCATGGCCGAATGGCTGCTGCAGCAGCCGGCGCTGCTGTGGGACAGCTTCAGCCGGACCTTCCGCGCGCTGTGGGAGAGCGAGGGCGGCGGCGACGCCTGGCACGATGACCTGTTCCCGAAACCGGGTTCGGCCGCCCTGCTTCGAGCCGACTGCGAGGCGCTGGAGGCGGAGATCTTCGCCGACATGGTGGGTTTCGCGGCGCTGAAGATGATCCGCCGGGTGTTCAGCTACGCCCATGTCGCCGACTTCCTGCGCATCGCCGACCCCGACCGCCGCGCCGCCTGCGAGCGCCGCACCGTGCTGCTGGCCCGCCGCATGCTGACGGAGCCCGAGCGTTTCCGGACGACAGACGATATCGTGGCCGCTGCACGCGCTGCCTGAGAGACCGAGATGACCCTGACCTTCCAGACCCACCCGATCGACCTGATCCTGCTCGACATCGAGGGCACGATCAGCTCGCAGCGTTATGTGCTGGACGTGCTGTACCCCTTCGCGCGGGAGCGCATTCCGGTCTTCGTCGCGAAGCACCCGGACCATCCGGTGGTGCAGCGCGCGCTGCGGGAGACGGCGGAGCGGATCGAGCCCGGCCAGGACCCGGTCGCCGCCCTGATCGCCTGGCAGGATGCCGACCAGAAGGTGCCGCCCCTGAAGCTGCTGCAGGGGCTGGTGTGGGAGGAGGGCTACAACGAAGGCGCCTTCAAGGGCCATATCTATGACGACGCCCATGCGGCGCTGGAGGGCTGGCACCGCGCCGGCGTGCCGATGCACATCTTCTCCTCCGGCTCGGTCAAGGCGCAGGTCGAGTTCTTCCAGAACTCCAACCGCGGCGACCTGCGGCCCTATTTCGGCCGGCACTACGACACCGATATCGGCGCCAAGGTGGTGCCGGAATCCTATCTCAGGATCGCGGCCGATCTGGGGGCCACGCCCGACCGCATCCTGTTCCTGACCGACAATCCGCGCGAGGTGGCGGCGGCGCGGCAGGCGGGCGTGCATGTGGTCCAGGTGATCCGCGACGCGTCGGTGAAGCCGAACGAGGCCGGCGTGCCGATCGTGGCGGAGTTCGACCAGTTGCGGGACCTGGTGGCGTTCGGCTGATCAGCGGCCAGAGAGGCTACGGAACGTCACCGACCAGCGCGTCGCGTCCATCTCCGGAATGCTGTGCTCCCAGCCATGCCGCGCCTCGCCGGACAGGTGGTAGGCGGAGCGCGGCGCCAGCGGCACCGACCGGCGGTCGAAGCCGCCCTCCGGCCGGCGGCGCCGGAAGCGCATCGTTGCCGTGGCGCCGAGCGAGATGCCGACGACATGCTCGAACACCGGCCGGTCCTTGTGCCAGCCGATGCCGGCGCCGGGGTCGTAGCGGATCAGGAGCGCCTGGGCCAGCTTCGCCGGCTCCAGCCCGGCGAAGCTGGCTGCCCTCTCGCGCAAGGGCAGCAACCAGTCCGGGATCGGCTCCGCCGGCCGGAAGCTGCCATCCTCGAAATCGTAGCGCCAGCCGAAGGTGGCGGTCAGGCGCCGGCCTTCCCAGCCCTGGTAGCGGAACGGCGACAGCCCCGCCGAGTCGATCGCCGCGATCAGCCGCCGCTCCCCGTCCGGCGTGACGATATCCTCGACGGTGGCCAGGCCGGCCAGCGGCGGCGGGCCGAACAGGTCGGGCTGCACAGCGGCGGAACTCCATCGTTGCTCCCGCCATCGATATGGCATCGGCCGGCAGGCCCGACAAAGCCGCACCATGCAAGGACGAGGCGCATGGCTGTGGACCTGCGCACCCGCTCGGCGGGATACTCCGGAAACACGTTGGACCGGCACAAGGCCCGCCGCCCATGAAGCCGATGGAAGAGCAGCACTTCGCGATCCTGCGCCGGCACATGGTCGAGGTGATCGCGATCCATGCCGATCTGATGAGCGACGAACTCGGACACGTCCCGCTCGACGGTCGGGTGCTGGCGGCGATGGGGCGGGTTCCGCGGCACCACTTCGTCCCGCTGGAGCTCGCGGCCGTCGCCTATCATGACGGGCCGCTGCCGATCGGCTTCGACAAGACGATCTCGCAGCCCTTCATCTGTGCGCTGATGACCCACCTGCTCGCCCCCGAGCCGGACCAGGTGGTGCTGGAGGTCGGCACCGGCCTCGGCTACCAGGCGGCGGTGCTGGCCGAGCTGGCGGCCCGGGTCTGGAGCGTCGAGATCGTCGAGGAGCTCGCCGGCGAGGCCCAGTCGCGCCTGCGCCGGCTGGGCACGCCCAAGGTCGGCATCCGCATCGGCGACGGCTCTCGCGGCTGGGCCGAGCACGCCCCCTACGACAGGATCATGGTGACGGCCGCCGCCGACCGCCCGCCGATGGCGCTCCTGGACCAGCTGCGGCCGGGCGGCCACCTGGTCATGCCGCTGGGCCCCGACCAGGCGCAGATCCTCACGGTCATCGACAAGGACGCGGCCGGAACGCTCCAGGCCCGGGAGATCCTCCCGGTCCGCTTCAGCCGGCTCGAGACGGTGCTGTGACGGCGGGCCGGCGCCCTGCCGGATAGGCCTACGCCCTTCGGCCAAACGCCTGCCGGCTCGGCCGGAATGGACAAGCCGCGACGGCGCCCATACTCTTCGAAAAGTTAGAAAATGCAAAAAAAGGCTAAATCGCTGTGGTCGACGCGTCCGCTTCGCGCGAACGCGCCTATTCATTTGGCGCTTTCCGCCTCCTCCCGTCCCGGCGGCTCCTTCTGGAGGGGGAAAGAACGGTGCGCCTGGGCCATAGGTCCCTGGAGATCCTGACCGCGCTGGTCGAACGTCCGGGCGAATTGGTCACCAAGTCGGAACTGATGGCTCGCGTCTGGCCGGGGATCTTCGTCGAGGAAGCCAATCTCAGGGTCCAGATCACGGCGTTGAGAAAAGCGCTCGGCGACGGCCGGCCCGGGCATCGCTATGTCGCAAGCGTTTCCGGCCGCGGCTATCGCTTCGTGGCACCGGTGGATTTCGGCGAGCCGGTGCCGGCGGATCAGCCGCCCGCCGGCCAGCGCATGCACAATCTGCCTCCCGCCCTGATGCGGGCGATCGGGCGGGCCGATAGTCTCGATGCGCTGCTGCGGCGTCTGCCGCAGCACCGGCTCGTCTCCATCGTCGGGGCTGGCGGCATCGGCAAGACGACCGTTGCACTCGCCACAGCCGAGGCCCTGACATCGGCTTACGATCATGGCATCTGGTTCGTCGATCTGGCGCCGTTGCGCGATCCCCGGCTCGTGCCGGGCGCCCTGGCGTCCGCACTCGGGCTGACCATTCACTCACAGGACGTCGTCGGCGGGTTGCTGGCGTATCTGCGGGACAGGCAGCTGCTGATCCTGCTCGACAACTGCGAGCACGTTATCGGAGCCGCGGCCGCCGTGGCGGAGCAGATCATCACCGGCGCTCCCGGCGTTCACATCCTGGCGACCAGCCGGGAACCGCTGCGGTTGAGACAGGAACACGTGCACCGCCTGCCGCCGCTGACCAGCCCGCCGCGCCGGTCCGTTCCGACCGCCGCGGAGGCGCTGGGCTTTCCGGCGGTGCAGCTGTTTGTCGAACGCGCGACGGCGAGCCGGGAGGGTTTCGAGCTCAGCGACACCGAGGCGCCCGTCGTTTCCGAGATTTGCCGGAAACTGGACGGGATCGCCCTCGCGATCGAGCTTGCCGCCGCCCGCATCGATGCCTTTGGGATCCATGAGCTCTCGGCCCTCCTCAATGACGGGTTCCGGCTGATGAACCAGGGGCGGAGGACCGCTCCGGCGCGGCAGCAGACTTTGGCCGCGACACTCGACTGGAGCTACCAGCTCCTGTCGGAGGATGAGCGCGTCATCCTGCGTCGCCTTGCCATATTCGCCGGCGATTTCACCCTCGAATCTGCCTTCGCCGTCGCGGCAGGCGGTCACATCGCGGTCTCCGAGATCGTCGGGGGGGTGGCGAATCTGGTGGCGAAGTCGCTGATCTCGGCGGATGTGAGCGGCGTCGCCGTGCGTTACCGGCTGCTCGACACGACGCGCGCCTATGCGATCGGAAAGCTCCGCGACAGCGGCGAAGCTGCAGTGGCCTCACGCGCTCACGCCGAGTTCTACCGCGACCTCCTGGGCCGCGCGCAGGCGGAATGGACTCATCGCTCCAACGATGAGTGGCTGGCCATCTATCGCCAGGAGGTCGACAACATACGCTCGGCGCTCGATTGGGCATTCTCGGCCGGCGGCGATCCGGCGATCGGCGTCTCGCTGTCCGTCGCCGCCGCGATACTGTTGTTCGATCTAGGCCAGCTCCACGCCGGCGTGGCGAGTGCCGAGCGGGCGCTCGATGCGATCGCGGCGGAGTCCCGTGACGATTTGCGCAACGAGATGCGGCTGCGCTCTGCGCTGGGGGCGGCCGTGGTCTATACGCGGGGCCCCGGCGAAGCCACTGATGCCGCCTGGCTGCGCGCCCTCGAACTCGCCACCGAGCTCGGCGAAACAGACTACGAGGCACGGGCCCTCTGGGGCTTATGGAACGCGAGGCTTTATGGCGGCTCTCCCCGGAGCGCCTTGAGATTTGCGGAACGCTTTTGTGATCTGGCAGCAAAACTCGACGAAACGGCAAAGCTTCTGCTGGGTCAGCGCGCCGTCGCGATCTCGCATCATTATCTTGGTGAGCAGTCAGAGGCCAAACGATTTCTTGAACACATGCTGTCACGGTATGAGCGTGATTTGCATCGATGGCATACTGCCGGCTTTCGCGTGGATCACAGCATTGTCGGGCGTGCGAACCTTGCCCGTGTTCTCTGGCTGCAGGGGGCACCAGACCAGGCACTGAGCCTGTCACAGAAATCTCTGGCAGACGCTGAGGCGCTCGGCCATGTCATGACGCTGCAGTACGTCCTGAACGAAACCGCGATACCGCTCGCGCTGCTGGTCGGCGAACCGGACGCGGCAGAGCGCCTGATTGCACTGCTGCTCGATCTTGCCACCAAACACGGCTTCCTGATCTGGGAGGCCAGCGGCCGCTGCTACGAGGCGGTCCGGCTGATTCGATCAACCAACCCCGAAACCGGGCTGCCACAGTTGCGAGCGGCCGTGAGGAAACTACAGCATACCGGGTTCGAGGCACACTCCACCTTCATTCTGGCCATGCTGGCCGAGGCGATGTGTGATGCCGGCGAGATCGAGGAGGGATTGGTCGCCGTCGATGAGGGGCTGGCTCGCTGCGAAACCCATGAAGATCGCTGGTGCCTGTCGGAGCTCCTGCGTGTGAAGGGCCGGCTCGCCTGGGCCAAAGGATCGGTTGCGGCGGCGGAAGAGCACTTCGAGGAAGCCTCGGACTGGGCGCGGCGGCAGGGCGCCCTGTCATGGGAACTGCGGGCCGTCACGTGCCTTGCCCAGCTCCGGCACCAAGGCGGCAACGTCGTGGAGGCCTACGAGCTCCTGTCCTCGGTCTATGATCGCTTCACAGAGGGCCACGACACGAGTGATCTCAGGACAGCCGGCGCATGGATCGGCACGCTTCGGCCGGGTCCGGATTGAAGGCCGATCCTCGACGCGAGGCACGCGGCTTTACCCTTTTTTACAAGAGTAAACTCACGGTTGACCGGCGGTGCAAGCATCATCCGGCATCATCATCAGCGAAGGTTTCCCCCCGGAGGAGGCTGGTCGACCATGAGGACGTTCGATCATCTCGCGCTCGGCGAAGCGGCAACTGAGGCGGCGCCTGCCGTGCCCCGCAGCGCTGGACGTCACCGGTTTCGATCCCAAGGCTGCAGGTCCGGCCCGACGTCCCGCCGAATGACAGCCCCTAGGTCGAGGTCTTCGAGACCCCGCCTGAAAGGATCCAGCGATGCAAGCGTCGAGCGACAGTCACGATCCTGAGCATCCCTGTACCGAGACCAGCCCAGCCACCGCCGACAGCGACGTGGTCGCGATGACCGAGCTGTCTCACGCGAACCGGCTCGCGACCCTGGGTTATCTCGCCGCCTCGATCACCCATGAGATGAAGCAGCCCATTGCCGCAGCAGTGACCAATGCCATGGCCGGCCTGCGTTGGCTCGACCGCCCGCGGCCCGACGTGGACAGGGCCCGGGCGGCTTTCGATCGCATCGTCCGGGACGGCAATCGCGCGAGCAACACGCTCGGCCGGGTTCGCGCCCTGGTCAGGAAGGCGCCGCCCCAGAGCGACCGCCTGGAGATCAATGAGGCGATCCGCGAGGTGATCGAGCTCACCTGCAGCGAGGCGACGAAGAACGCCGTCTCGGTGCGGACGGACCTCACCGACGGCCTGCCGCCGATCGAAGGTGATCGGGTCCAGCTGCAGCAGGTCGCCCTCAACCTGATCATCAATGCGGTCGAAGCCATGAGCGCGATCAGCAAGGACGCGCGAGAGCTGCTGATCAGCACCGGCAGGACCGAGGCAGGCGAGGTGCGCGTGGAGGTGCGGGATTCAGGCCCGGGCGTCGATCCGAGCAGCGCGAGCCGGCTGTTCGACGCCTTCTACACGACGAAGCCCAGCGGGACAGGTATCGGGCTGGCGATCAGCCGCTCGATCGTCGAGGCGCATGGGGGCCGGCTGTGGGTGGAGACGAACCAGCCGCGGGGAGCCGTCTTCTGGTTCACCGTGCCCGCCGGGCCGGCGAGCGCATCGGAATCCTGACCGCGCCCTGTCACCATCCCCGTCGGCCGGGCACCTCCCGCCGCCCTACCCCTCCACCGTCCCGATCACCGCCAGGCAGTCGCCGGCCTTGACCAGGCCGGGGAAGTGCCGCGCGGCCAGGATGCCGTCCAGCGCCGCGCGGTACTCGGCCGGCGCCTGGCCGGTGCGGTCGACCGGGTGGATGCGGGCGATGACGTCGCCCTTGCACACCGGGTCGCCGAGGTCGACGCAGGTCTCGGCCATGCCGTCCTGCTCGGCGAAGCGGAAGCAGTCGGCGGACGGCATGTCGAGCCAGCGGCTGGGCGCTCGCTCGACCTCGCCCTGCAGGATCCCGGCATGGCGCAGCAGGTTGCGCACGCCGCGCCTGGCGATCCCCGCCGTGCGCGCCGTGGCGGTGCCGCCGCCGCCGAGCTCGGTGGTGACGAAGACCTTGCCCGCCGCCTCGGCCGCGGTGTCGTACATGCCGACCGCGTCGATCTCCAGCATCCGCATCGACCAGGGGGCGGAGAACGCCTCCACCGCCGCGAAGCAGCGCGCCTCCTGGTCCTTGTCGGGCAGGATGTGGGCGGCGGCGAAGGGCACGAAGTCGAGCGTCCGGCCGCCGGAGTGGAAGTCGAGCACGATGTTGGCCAATGGCAGCAGGTGGCGCTGGAAATAATCGGCGATCTTCTGCGTCGGCGTGCCGTCCGGCCGGCCCGGGAAGCTGCGGTTCAGGTTGCCCTTGTCGATCGGCGACGTACGGGTGCCGGCACGGAAGGCCGGATAATTCATCGCCGGGACGATGATCACCCGGCCGCGGACCGATGCCGGGTCCAGGGTCCGCGCCAGATCGAACAGGGCGATTGGCCCCTCGTACTCATCGCCGTGGTTGGCGCCGGTGAGGAGCGCGGTCGGCCCCTCCCCGTTTCGGATCACGGCGACCGGGATCATCACCGAGCCCCAGGCGGAATCGTCCCGGCTGTAGGGCAGGCGCAGCGTGCCGTGCTGCACCCCGTCGCGATCGAAATCGACCGAGGGGACGATCGGCGAGGGCGGAAGCTCAACGATGGTCATGGCTTCACGAAGAGCTGGCGGGGCACGTCGGCCAGGATCTCGACGCCGCTGTCGGTGATGGCGATGCTCTCGGTGATCTCCAGCCCCATGTCTTCCAGCCACAGCCCGGTCATGAAGTGGAAGGTCATGCCGGGCTCCAGCACAGTGCGGTCGCCGGGGCGCAGGCTCATGGTGCGCTCGCCCCAGTCGGGCGGGTAGCTGAGGCCGATCGGGTAGCCGGTGCGGTTGTCCTTGACGATGCCGTAGGTCTTTAGAACCGCGAAGAAGGCGTTGGCGATGTCCTCGCAGGTGTTGCCCGGCCGCGCGGCGCTCAGGCCCGCCTCCATCCCCTCCAGCACCGCCTTCTCGGCGTCGAGGAAGGCCTGGGTCGGCTTGCCCAGGAACACGGTGCGCGACAGCGGGCAGTGGTAGCGCTTGTAGCAGCCTGCGATCTCGAAGAAGGTGCCCTCGCCCGACCGCATCGGCTTGTCGTCCCAGGTCAGGTGCGGGGCCGAGGCGTCGGCGCCGGAGGGCAGCAGCGGCACGATCGCCGGGTAGTCGCCGCCGAAGCCCTCCACCCCGCGGGTGCCGGCATCGTAGATCTCGGCGACGAGGTCGTTCTTTCGCAGGCCGGGCTCAACCTTCTCGACGATGCGCTTGTGCATCGCCTCGACGATGCGCGCGGCCTTGCGCATGTAGTCCAGCTCCTGCGGGCTCTTCACCGCACGCTGCCAGTTCACCAGCGCGGTGGCGTCGGTGAAGCGGGCATTGGGCAGGTGGCGCTGCAGCGAGGCGAAGGCGGCGGCGGAGAACCAGTAATTGTCCATCTCGACGCCGATCGACAGCCGGCCCCAGCCGCGCGAGTCGATGATCTCGGCCAGCCGGTCCATCGGGTGCCGCTCGGTCGACTGCACATAGTGGTCGGGATAGCCGATGATGTTGTCATGGGCGAGATAGGCGGTGCGCTTGGCGCCATTGGCGTCCTGGCCGCGGCCGTACCAGATCGGCTCGCCCTCCGGCGGCACCAGCACGCCCTGGTGGACGTAGAAGGACCAGCCGTCATAGCCGGTCAGCCACGCCATGTTCGACGGGTCGCTGACCCACAGCAGGTCGATGCCGCGGCGGGACATGGCGGCACGGGTCTTGGCCAGCCGCGCGGCATATTCCTCGCGGCTGAAGTTGAGCTCTACGGACATGCTGTGCCTCTCAGCTTTCGAAGGATGTGCCGACTCCGGCGGCGGCGACGCGGCCGCGGGCCAGGGTGGCGATGGCGGTGTCCTGGACGCCGGTGCCGGTCAGGTCCGCGACGGTGATCGCGGCGGCGGAGGGCCGGCCGGGCGCCTGGCCGGCGATGACGGCGCCGATCTCGGGGAAGACGGCATCGGCCGCGACCGAACCGGCGGCGATGGCGTGGTGCAACTCGCCCAGCCGGCGCGTCTGCGCCAGGCTGTCGGCGACATAGAGGTCGGCACGGGCCGGGATCGCCGGGTCCAGCTCGTTCTTGTGCTCGGCATCCGACCCCATGGCGGTGACGTGCTGGCCGGGCGCCAGCCACTCGGCCTGCAGGATCGGCTCGGCCGCCGGGGTGGTGGTGACGATGATGTCGGCGCCGTCGACCGCGGCCTCCGGCGCCGCCTCGGCATGGACGGCGAGGCCCAGCTCGTCCGACAGCCTTGCCGCCAGGACCTGCGCCTTGTCGTGATCGCGGGCCCAGATCCGGGCCTCGGCGATCGGCCGCACCAGGGTCAGGGCCCTGAGCTGCAGCCGCGCCTGCACCCCGGCGCCGAAGATCGCCGCCACCCGGGAGTCCGGGCGGGAGAGGTGCTGCGCCGCCACCGCCCCGGCGGCAGCAGTGCGGACATCGGTCAGATAGCCATTGTCCAGGAACACGGCGTCGACCAGCCCGGTGCGGGCGTTGAACAGCACCATCAGCCCGTTGGTGCTGGGCAGGCCCAGCTTCGGGTTGTCGAAGAAGCCGGGGCTGATCTTGATGGCGAAACCGTCGAGGCCCGGCACATAGGCGGTCTTGACGTCGACCTCGCCGCGATGCTCGGGGATGTCGAGGCGCAGGATCGGCGGCATCGCCACATCCTTGGTGGCCAGCGCCAGGAACGCGTCCTCGACGCAGGCGACGGCGTCGCGGTCGAGCGGGACGGCACGGCGCAGCTCGGCCTCCGTCACGATGGTCATGCGGGGCACGGTGTCTCCTCCCAGGCGCCGCTGACGATCTTGCGGTGCAGCGCCATGTCGATGTTGCGGCCCGAGACCACCAGCACGGTCGGGCCGGATATGCTGAGCTTGCCGGCCAGCAGCGCGCCGATGCCGACCGCGCCGCCGCCCTCGACGATCTCCTGCTCCGCCGCATAGGCGTGATCGATCGCGGCGGCGATTTCCGCCTCGGTCAGCAGCACCGCCTCATCCAGCAGGTCGCGGGCCAGCGCAAAGGTATGGCGGTTGTCGAGGCCGATGCCGCCGCCCAGCGAATCCGCCAGCGTCGGCAGTTCGTCGACGGCGACCGGCCGGCCGGCGGCGAGGCTGTCGCGCATCGCCGGGCCGCGCGCCATCGACACGCCGACCATCCTGGCCTGCGGCCGCAGCCCCTTGACCGCGGCGGCGATGCCGCCGAACAGGCCGCCGCCGGACAGCGGCACCACCACCTGCGCCACGTCGGCCAAGTCGGCGACGATCTCGAGCCCGATGGTGCCCTGGCCGGAGATCACGTCCGAGTGGTCGAAGGGCGGGATGGCGGTGAAGCCCTCCTCCGCCACCAGCCGGTCGACCTCCTCCTGCGCATCGTCCTGGGACCGGCCGATGATGCGGATCTCGGCGCCCAGGGCGCGGATCGCCGCGACCTTGTTCTCCGGCACCAAAGCGGACATGCAGACGACGCAGCGCAGGCCCTGGCGGGCGGCGGCATGGGCCAGGCCGCGGCCGTGATTGCCGGTCGAGGCCGCGGCGATGCCGGTCTTTCGCGCCTCGGGCGGCAGCGACAGCACCGCGTTGGTGGCGCCGCGCAGCTTGAAGCTGCCGGTGGTCTGCCGGGTCTCCAGCTTCAGGAACACCGGCGCGCCGGCGAGATCGGACAGAGACGTTGAACGGATGAGCGGCGTCCGGACCACCTCTCCGGCGATGCGATCGGCGGCGGCGCGGATGGTGTCGAGGGTGACGGCGTGGGTCATCGGGCGAGTCCTCCGCCACATACCCCTTTTAGTCCCCCCTCCCCTTGCGGGAGGGGGGCAGGGGGAGGGGTCTGCGCGCGTCCGCGCGCGAATGCGATCGGCTTCGAAACTCCAAAAGGCCGCAGCCGGTTTCGGCGGAGGGAACCCCCTCCCCCTACCCCCCTCCCGCAGGGGGAGGGGGGACTCGAATTGCTTGGATGGGATGCGTCGATCATCCCCCCGCCCCTCACAGCGCCATCAGCCGGCCGAGATCCGGCCGGGGGCGGTCGTCGCCGCACAGGCGCAGGGCCATCCAGGCGGTGGCGAGGTTGCTGGTCACCACCGGCTTGCCGATCCGGCGCTCGATCTCCGCCACCACGCCGGCGGCGCGCAAGGCGGTGCAGGAGATGAACAGCGCCTCGGCGTCCGGCGCCATCGCCGCCTCGGCCGCCTCCACGATCGACGACAGGCTGATCCGCGCCATCTCGCGGTCGTCGTCGAGGCCGAGGCAGGTGAAGCGGGAAATCTCGTGGCCGTGGCCGGCGAAGTAGTCGGCCATCGGCCGGCTGGTCTCGACCGTGTAGGGGGTCAGCACCGCGATCCGGCGCGCGCCCAGCGCCTCCAGCCCCCGGCGACCGGCCAGCGGCGGGGTCACCACGGTGACGCCCGGCTTGGCCTCGCGGATCGCCTCCTCGACCGCATCGTCGCCCATCACCACCGAGGCCGAGGTGCAGGAGTAGCAGACGAGGTCGAGATCCTGCTCCGGCAGGATCAGCCCGGCGCCCTCGCTGAGGCGCGGCTGCATCCGGCGCAGATTCTCCGGCGTGGTCGGGTTGGCATAGGCGATGCGGGCGACATAGACGCCGATCCGGTCGCTGGCGACCATGCGGCGGAAATCCGGCTCGCTGGTGTGGTCGGTCGCCAGGATGACGAGGCCGACCCGCTTCGGCAGCGGCCGGTCGTCGAAGCTGAGCGGCAAAGTGGACCGTTCGATCTCAACCATGTGTGGCTCCGGCTCAGCGCAGCGGCCGGAAGCGGCGCTCCAGGAAGCGGAGGCCGACCACGGCGATCAGGCTGATGACGAGGAAGAAGGCGCCGACCAGCGTCATCGGCTCCAGGTAGCGGTAGTTGAAGTTGGCGACGCTGCGAGCCTGGTTCATCAGCTCCAAGACCGTGATGGCGGAGAGCAGCGGCGTCTCCTTGAACATGGCGATGAAGTAGTTGGCCAGGGCCGGCAGCATCGGCGGAATCGCCTGCGGCAGGATCACGTGGCGCCAGCTCTGCCCCACAGTGAGGTTGCAGGCCTTCGCCGCCTCCCACTGGCCGCGCGGGGTGTTGTCGATGCCGGCGCGGTACACCTCGGCCGTGTAGGTGGCGTAGTGCAGGCCGAGGCCGATCACCCCCGCGGTCAGCGGCGACAGCGTCAGGCCGAGATCCGGCATGATGTAGAACAGGAAGTACAGCTGCACGAGCAGCGGCGTGCCGCGGATGAACTCGATCAGGAAGTTGACGCTGCGCGCCAGCCAGCGGCGGCGGGTCCGGCGCAGCAAGGCGAGGCCGAGGCCCAGCACCACCGCCAGGGCGTAGCCCAGGATGGTGGCCAGGATGGTGATTTTCACGCCCTCGATCAGGGTCGGGAGGATCTCGGCGACGAAGGCCCAGTCCCAATCCATGGCTCAGCTCCGCACGCCGTCGAGGCCGCGGGCCAGGCGGCGCTCCAGCGCCCGCACGCCCGCCGAGATCAGCATCGCCAGCGCGAAATAGATCACCAGGATGGTGAGGAAGGGGAAGGCGGTGCTGCCGGTCTGGGCCCGCACGATCTGGGCCTGGAAGGTCAGGTCGGTCAGCGAGATCAGCGACACCACGGCGGTGGCCTTCAGGAGCTCGATGGCGTTGTTGCCGAAGGTCGGCAGCATCAGCACGAAGGCCTGGGGCAGGATGACGTGCCACAGGCTCTGCCGGCGGGTCAGGTTCAGCGCCACGCAGGCCTCGCGCTGCTCGCGGCCGATCGACTGCACGGCGCCGCGCACCACCTCCGCCCCATAGGCCCCGACATTGAGGCCGAGGGCCAGCACGCCGGCCAGCAGCGGGCTCAGCTCGAACCCCGCCAGCGGCAGCACGAAATAGATCCAGAACAGCTGCACGAAGATCGAGGTGCCGCGGAAGAACTCGACATAGGTCGTGGCGATGGTGCGCAGCGCCCAACTGGACGACAGCCGCCCCAGCCCGGCCAGGAAGGCGACCACCAGCGCCAGGGCGCAGCCCAGCACGGTCAGCTCGATCGTCACCCAGGCGCCGTCGAGGATCAGCCCGAGATAGCCTTCCCATTCGCTCATGCGGCGGCTCGTCGTGGCATCTTGTCCCTAGGGTGAGACCGGTGCCGCCCCCTCACCCTCCCGCCGCAAGCGGCGGGTCCCTCCCTCTCCCCGAGGAGAGGGAAGGCACCGCTTTTGCGGCAAGGGCACGGTTCACCTCTCCCCCGGGGAGAGGTCGAAATCGCGACCGCGATTTCGGGTGAGGGGGTTGGCACCGGCCTCTCCTTCCGTCTCAGTTCGGGCCGCCGCACATGGCGTCGCGGTTGGTCTCGAGCGCGGCCTTGGCCGAGAAGCCGTAGGGCTCGACGATCTTGGCGAACTCGCCGGACTGCTTCAGCGCCGCCAGCTCCTTGTCGAAGGCGTCGCGCAGCGCCGTGTCCTGCTTGCGGAAGGCGGCGCCGTCGCAATAGACCGGCGCGTTCTTCACCGGCCCGACCATCTCGATGTTCGGGTCGCTGGCCTTCTTCAGCAGGTCCTGGATCGACAGGATCGGCAGCGAATAGACGTCGATGCGGCCGTCCTGCAGCATCTTGATGCCGCTCTGCCCGTCCGGCACCACGATCACCCGGTCGCGCGGCACCCCGGCCTCAAGCGCCAGCCGCTCCTCGGTGCCGCCGCCCGGCGCGCCGATCTTGGCGTCGGCATTGGCGGCGATGTCGGCATAGCTCTGGAAGTTCGACGGGTTGCCCTTCTTCACCGCGAAGGCCTCGCCGTCGCACAGGATCGGCTGGGAATAGGCCACGGCGCGGCAGCGCTCCGGCTTCATGAACAGGCCGGCGGTGACGGCGTCGAAGCGGCGGGCCTGCAGCCCGGGGATCATGGCGCCGTATTCCGAGATCGAGGCGACGACGTCGGGCACGCCCATGCGCTTGAACACCTCGCGCGCCACGTCCGGCCCGGCGCCGGAGACCTTGCCGTCCGCCGCCACCGCGGTGAAGGGCGGCTCGTTGGCGATGGCGATGCGGGCGAAGCCCTGCTCCTTCAGGTTGTCCAGCGTATCGGCCGCGGCCGGCTGCGCCAAGGCCACGGCCGATACGGCGGCCAGGACCAGACTCGCGCAAAATCGGTTGTTCATTTCTGCCTCTCCTGTTCTCTCGTTTGCGGTGCCGCCGCGGTCAGATCCGCTGGCCGGCGGCGATGATCTTCTTGAGGAAGGTCTGGGTCCGCTCCTCGCGCGGGTGCCGGAAGATCTCGTCCGGCGGCCCCTCCTCGACGATCCGGCCGCGGTCGAAGAACAGGACCCGGTCGGCGAAGTCGTGGGCGAAGCTCATCTCGTGGGTGACCAGCAGCATGGTCATGTCGGTCTCGGCGGCCAGGCGGCGCATGACGTTCAGCACCTCCTCGACCAGCTCGGGGTCGAGCGCCGAGGTGACCTCGTCGAACAGCATGATCTTCGGCTTCAGCGCCAGGGCGCGGGCGATCGCCACGCGCTGCTTCTGGCCGCCGGACAGCTGCGCCGGCATCGCCTTGGCCTTCTCCGCCATGCCGACCAGCTCGAGCAGCTCCATCGCCCGCGCCTCGGCGGTCTTGCGGTCGACGCCGTTGGTCAGGATCGGCGCCAGGGTCACGTTGTCCAGCACGCATTTGTGCGGGAACAGGTTGAACAGCTGGAACACCATGCCGATCTTGGCGCGCATCTTGTGCAGATGGCGGTCATCGGCCGCCACCAGCCCGCCATTCCGCGGCATGTGGAACAGCTGCTCGCCCTCGATGCGGATATGGCCGCCGTTGATCTCCTCCAGCGTCATCAGGATGCGCAGGATGGTGGTCTTGCCGGAGCCGGAGGGCCCGATCAGGGCCAGCTTCTCGCCCGGCTTCACGGTGAAATTCAGGTCGTTGAGGACGGTCAGCGGGCCGAAGCGCTTGGTCACGCCCTCGACGCTGATGCACGGATCCGATGCGGAGTTCGCCAAGTCGCTCTCCCTGTTGGCGACGGGCCTCTGTTGCCGCCAACGATGGAAGGGAGACAAAATCATGTCAAACGGAAAAACAAATCAGTACAATTTAACCCGACGTGATGATTCCTTAGGCAGCCGCTTGCCATTTCCTACATCGCCAGCAGCACCGGCTCCGGCTCGCCCTGCAGCAGGTTGACGACGATCTTCAGCCCGTCGCGCAGCTGCTCCGGCGTGGTCGAGCCGACCGAGATGCGCACCGCCGGCTGCCGGTCCATGCCGCCCTCGGCGGCGCCCCCGATCGCGAAGGACGCGCCGGGCGCGATCGCCACACCCTGCAGCCGGGCATGCGACACGAACTCCTCCTCCGACCGCCCCTCGCCCAGCGGCAGCCAGACATGCAGCCCCTCCGGATGGGCCTTGTGCGGGATGCCGGCCAGCAGCTCGGCCGCGATCGCCTGGCGGCCGCGAATCGCCGCGTTCTGCCAGCGCACCAGCTCCGCCGCCGTGCCGTTCTCGACCCAGCGGGCGGCCAGCTCGGCGATCAGCCCGGTGGCCATCCAGCTGGTGACCAGGCTGCGGTTGGCGACGCCCGGGCCCAGCCGGTCCGGCACCACCAGATAGCCGGAGCGCAGCCCGGGCATCACGCATTTGGTGAAGGTGGTGACGTAGAGCGTGCGCTCCGGTGCCAGGGCGGCCAGCGGCGGCAGCCGGTCGCTCAGCAGCGGCGCCAGCACGTCGTTCTCGATGATCTGCAGCCCGTGGCGGCGCGCCACCTCGACGATCCCGGCCCGCCTTGCCTCGCCCATCAGGCTGGCGGTGGCGTTGATCGGGTTCGGCATGACGAACAGGGCGCGGACATCGCCCTCGCTGCAGGCCTCGTCCAGCGCCTCAGGGATCACGCCCTCGGCGTCGATCGCCACGCCGCGCAGCCTGAGGCCGAGATAGGCGGCCAGCGGCACCAGCGTGTGGTGGCCGACCGCCTCGGTCACCACGGTCGACCCGGGCGGCGCCGCGGCCATCAGGGCGATGGTCATGCCGGAGGTGGCGCCGTTGGTCAGGTGGATGGTGCCGGGCGTGGCCTCGACCCCGCAATGCTCGCGCAGCCAGGCCTGTGCCACCCGGCGGTGGCGGGCGAACAGCGTGTTCGGGCGGAAGGACAGCACGGCGGAATGCGGCAGGTCGTCCGCCAGGGTATGCAGCGCCGCCTTCATCGCGTCGATGTGGCGGGTCTCGCACATCACCGGCTTCAGGATCGACAGGTCGATGACCTCGCTCAGCCGCTCCGGAATGTAGGGCGGGACGGGCTCGCGCTGGGGCGGGCGGATGAAGGTGCCGCGCCCGGTCTCGCCGGAGATCAGGCCTCGGCGGATCAGCTCCTCATAGGCGCGGCTGACGGTCTGCACCGACAGCTCCAGCGTCTCGGCCATGTGCCGGTGCGTCGCCAGCCGCTCGCCCGGCTGCAGCCGCCCGTCCGAGATCGCCCGCGCGATCTGGTCGGCCAAAGAGAGATAGGCGGGCCGCCGCAGGGCGGTGGGGTCGGGCTGCCACATTGTCATGATTGGACTGTGATCCAAGATCAGTTCAATTGACAACCCGATTTGCACAACGGCATGGTTTGCAACCATGTCATCCGTGAAGCTCGACCCGATCGACCTGCGCATCCTGGCCGAGATCCAGAGGGACGGGCGCATCACCAAGCTGGCCCTGGCCGAGAAGGTCGGGCTGTCGCCGACGCCGTGCTGGACCCGGTTGCACCGACTGCAGCGCGAGGGCGTGATCTCCGGCTACCACGCCCGGCTGGCGCTGCGCCGCATCGCGCCCTTCGCCATGGTGTTCGTCGAGATCACGCTGGGCGCCCACCGCCAGGCCGATTTCGACCGGTTCGAGCGGGCGGTGAAGGCGGTGCCGGAGGTGGTGGCCTGCTGGTCGCTGGGAGGCGGCATCGACTATCTCTTGAAGGTGGTGGCGCGCGACATCGACGGCTATCAGCGGCTGATCGACCGGCTGCTGGAGGAGGAGATCGGCATCGACCGGTATTTCACCTACATCGTCACGCGCACGGTGAAGGATGATGCGACGGTGCCGGTCGAGGTGCTGGCTGGGACGGACGAGGGGGCTTAATCCCTCAAAAGGATCGTCATCCCCGCGAAAGCGGGGATCTCTTCCCGGCAATGCTCTTTCCTGCGCGAGATTCCCGCTTTCGCGGGAATGACGACGAAATACAAGGGATTTTGGAGCCGGAGACTTTCTCTCCGCCATCCGCTTTCACAGGAGACTTGGTCTCTCGACCACATCCCGAACAGTCTCCTTCTCCCCCGCTCTCCCCCTACCCTGGCGGCCTCGCCCTTGACGGAGGCTCAGCCATGACCGCCCTCGCCACCCGCCCCAGCCAGCATGACGCGCTCGGCCGCCTGACCGACCGCCGGCTGCTGCGCGAGCTGGCCTATATCGATGGCCGCTGGACCGCTGCCGCCAATGGCGCGGTGTTCGAGGTCGCCGATCCCGCCACCGGCGTCACCGTCGCCCGGGTGGCCCGGCTGGGCGCGACCGAGGCGGACCGGGCCATCGCCGCCGCCGAGGCCGCCTTCCCGGCCTGGCGGGCGCTGCTGCCGCAGCAGCGGGCGGCCAGGCTGCGCAACTGGTTCGACCGGATCCTGGCGGCCAAGGAGGACCTGGCCCTGCTGATGACGCTGGAGCAGGGCAAGCCGCTGGCGGAATCCCGCGGCGAGATCGACTACGGCGCCGGCTTCGTCGAGTGGTTCGCCGAGGAGGCCAAGCGCCTGAACGTCGAATCCGTCACCAGCCATCTGCCCGGCGCCGAGATGATGGTGCGGCGCGAGCCGCTGGGCGTCGTCGGCGTCGCCACCCCCTGGAACTTCCCCTGCGCCATGCTGACCCGCAAGGCCGCTGCCGCCCTGGCCGCCGGCTGCACCGTGGTCGCCCATCCGTCGTCGCAGACCCCGCTGTCGGCCCTGGCCCTGGCCGAGCTGGCGGAGCGTGCCGGCATCCCCGCCGGGGTGCTGAACATCGTCACCGGCGACCCGGAGCCGATCGTCGGCCGGATCTGCGCCGACAAGCGGGTGCGGGCGGTCAGCTTCACCGGGTCGACCGAAATCGGCCGCCTGATCGCCGAGCGCTGCGCCCCGACGATCAAGCGGCTGCAACTGGAGCTAGGCGGCCACGCCCCGCTGATCGTCTTCGCCGACGCCGATCTGGACCGCGCGGTGTCGATCGCGATCGACGCCAAATTCGCCACCTCGGGCCAGGACTGCCTGGCCGCCAACCGGATCTATGTCGAGCGGCCGGTCTATGCCGCCTTCTGCGAGGCCTTCGCCCGGCGGGTGGCGACGCTCAGGGTCGGCAATGGCCTTGATGCAGAGACCGAGATCGGGCCGTTGATGCACAGCCGCGCCGTGGCCAAGGCGGCGGAGCATGTGAGCGACGCAGTGGCCCGCGGCGCCCGTTGCCTCGCCGGCGGCGACATCCACCCCGCCGGGCCGCTGTTCTTCGCCCCGACCGTGCTGGCCGACGTGCCGGACGACGCCGCGATCATGCGCGAGGAGACCTTCGCCCCGGTCGCCGCCGTCGCCGCCTTCGACAGCGAGGACGAGGTCATCGCCCGCGCCAACGACACCGAATACGGGCTGGTGGCCTATGTCGTCACCCGCGACGGCGCCCGCATGCTGCGCCTCGGCCGCGCCCTCGATTACGGCATGGTCGCGGTCAACCGGGTGAAGATCACCGGCGCCCCGATCCCGTTCGGCGGCACCAAGCAGTCCGGCCTCGGCCGCGAAGGCTCGCGCCACGGCATCGAGGCCTTCACCGAGCTCAAGTATCTTTGTTTGGACGCCGCCTGAGCGCCCGCCCCCTGTTCTAGGAGACCTCCAATGGCCCTTCGCGGCAACGAACTCGACGCCTGGGATCGCGACCACTTCTTCCATCCCTCGACCCATATGGCGGCCCATGCGCGGGGCGAGACGCCGAACCGGATCATCACCGGCGGCGAGGGCGTCTACATCACCGATCGCGACGGCAAGCGCAGCCTGGACGCCTTCGCGGGCCTGTACTGCGTCAATGTCGGCTACGGCCGCCGCGAGATCGCCGACGCGATCGCCGCCCAGGCGCATGAGCTGGCCTATTACCACGCCTATGTCGGGCATGGCAGCGAGCCGTCGATCCGCCTGGCCAAGATGATCATCGACCGGGCGCCGGCCGGCATGTCGCGGGTGTTCTTCGGCCTCGGCGGGTCCGACGCCAACGAGACCAACGTCAAGCTGGTCTGGTACATCAACAACATCCTGGGCCGGCCGGAGAAGAAGAAGATCATCTCGCGCTGGCGCGGCTATCACGGCTCCGGCCTGATGACCGGCAGCCTGACCGGGCTCGAGCTGTTCCACAAGGCCTTCGACCTGCCGCTGGCCCAGGTGCTGCACACCGACGCGCCCTATTACTACCGCCGCGAGGACCGGTCGCTGAGCGAGGAGCAGTTCTCCCAAGCCTGCGCCGACAGGCTGGAGGAGCTGATCCTGGCCGAAGGGCCGGAGACTGTCGCCGCCTTCATCGGCGAGCCGATCCTGGGCACCGGCGGGCTGGTGCCGCCCCCGGCGGGCTACTGGGAGAAGATCCAGGCGGTCCTGGCGAAATACGACGTGCTGCTGATCGCCGACGAGGTGATCACCGGCTTCGGCCGGCTGGGGTCGATGTTCGGGTCCGACCACTACGGCATCAAGCCGGACCTGATCACCATCGCCAAGGGCCTGACCTCGGCCTATGCGCCCCTGTCCGGCGTGATCGTGTCGGAGAAGGTGTGGAAGATCCTGGAGAAGGGGTCCGACGCGCTCGGCGCCATCGGCCATGGCTGGACCTATTCCTCGCACCCGCTGTGCACCGCCGCGGCGATCGCCAATCTCGAGCTGGTCGACAGCCTGGGGCTGGTGGAGAACGCGAAGCTGACCGGCGCCTATTTCAAGCAGGCGCTGACCGACGCGCTGGGCGGGCATCGAATCGTCGGCGAGGTGCGCGGCGAGGGCCTGGCGGCGGCGGTCGAGTTCGTGGCCGACAAGGACGACCGGGTGTATTTCGACCCGGCGCTGAAGGTCGGCCCGCGGATCTATGCGGCGACGCTGGCCCGTGGCGTGATCTCCCGCGCCCTGCCACAAGGCGACATCCTGGGCTTCGCCCCGCCGCTGTGCCTGACCCGCGACGAGGCCGACATCGTGGTCAAGGCGGTGGCCGGCGCCGTCGAATCGGTGGCGAAGGAGCTGTGAGCAGGACCATGATCGCCGAGACCATCCCCACACTCATGCGCGCCGTGGTCCTGACCGGCCATGGCGGGCCCGACAAGCTGGTCTATCGCGACGACGTGCCGGTGCCGAAGCCGGCGGCCGGCGAGGTGCTGATCGAAGTCGCCGCCTGCGGCATGAACAACACCGATGTCTGGGTCCGCGAGGGCGCCTACGGCACCGAGGCGGACCCGGAGGCGGTGTCGAGCTGGCGCGGCCGCGGCGACCGGTCGACCCTGACCTTCCCGCGCATCCAGGGCACCGACACGGTCGGCCGCATCGTCGCGGTCGGTGCCGGCGTGCCGGAAGCGCGGATCGGCGAGCGGGTGATGGTCGATTTCAGCATCTACAACCGCGACGACGACAGCCTGGCCGATATCGACTACATGGGCCATGGCCGCGACGGCGGCTATGCCGAGTACATGGCGCTGCCGGCCGACCACGCCCATCGCGTCGACACGCCGATGAGCGATGTCGAGCTGGCCACCTTCTGCTGCGCCTACCTGACCGGCGAGCACATGCTGGACCGCGCCCGGGTGGCGGCGGGCGAGCGGGTGCTGGTCACCGGCGCCTCGGGCGGCGTCGGCTCCGGTATCGTCCAGCTGTGCCGCACCCGCGGCGCCATCCCCTATGCCGTGGTCGGCCGCGGCAAGGAGGAGGCGGTGCTGGCGGCCGGCGCCGAGGCGGTGGTCACCCGCGATGCCGGCGACCTGGCCTCGGCGGTGGAGCGGGCCACGAAGGGCCGGCCGATCGACGTCGTCGCCGACCTGGTCGGCGGAGCGATGTTCAACGACCTGCTGCGCATCCTGCGGCCGGAGGGGCGCTACACCACCGCCGGCGCCATCGCCGGACCGGTGGTGCAGTTGGACCTGCGGACGATGTACCTGAAGCACCTGGAGCTGCATGGCTCGTCCCAGGGCACCCGCGGCGCTTTCCGCCGGCTGGTGCGCTACATCGAGGAGGGCAAGCTGAAGCCATTGGTCGGCGGCGTCTACCGCCTCTCGGACTTTCACCGCGCCCAGGCCGACTTCATGGCCAAGGGCTTCGTCGGCAAGCTGGTGGTGGTGCCGGATGCGAGGTGGACAGGCCGGTGACGTACCGACACCGGCGAAGCCCTTAATAAACCGTCATGGCGAGCCCCGAAGGGGCGCGGCCATCCAGGGCCGCTCGCACCGGCCCCTGGATGGCCACGGCGCTGCGCGCCTCGCCATGACGGTTCTCTTCGAAAGGCGCCGTACAGGAGTGAATCAGACCCGCACCACATGCAGGTCGCGCGGCAGGGACGACAGGATCTCCGGTCCGTCCTCGCGCAGGATCACGATCTCCTCGAGCCGGATGCCGAAGCGGCCCGGGATGTATATGCCCGGCTCGATCGAGAACACCATGCCCTCCTCCAGCACCGTCTCGGAGGTGGCGGTGATGTAGGGCGGCTCGTGGCCGTCGATGCCCATGCCGTGGCCGGTGCGGTGGACGAAGTATTCGCCGTAGCCGGCATCGGCGATGACCTTCCGGGCCGCGGCGTCGACCTCCTTGGCCTGCACGCCGGGCTTCGCCGCCTTCAGCGCCGCCTGCACCGCCTTCTCGACGATGGTGTGGATCTGGCCGTAGCCCTCCGGCGGGCGGCCGATCGCCACCATCCGGGTGATGTCGCTGGGGAAGCCGCCCTTGCGGCCGCCGATGTCGACCACCACCGCGTCGCCCTCCTCCAGCCGGCGCCCGCCGGTCTGGTGGTGCGGGAAGGCGCCGTTGCCGCCGCCGCCGACGATCCAGAACTGCGGCGACGCGCCTTCCGAGGTGAAGTGGGCCTTGATCACATCCGCCAGCTCCAGCTCGGTCATGCCCGGCCGGGCCGCGGCGAAGGCGGCCTGGATGGCGCGGTCGGCGATGCCGGCATTCATCTTCAGCCTGGCGAACTCCGCCGCGTCCTTGCGCATGCGCAGGGCGCCGATGGTGCTGTCGGTGAAGCTGTGCCGCGCGCCCGGCAGCACGCCGAGCAGCAGCAGCGCGAAATCGGCCCGCATCGTCTCGTCCAGCACCACATGCCCGGCCTGGGCGGCGCCGACATCGGCCAGGGCGGCCTCCAGCGCGGCGTCCGGCCCGACGGCATCGTCCCAGGTATGGAAGGCGATCGCCGTCTCCTCGCGCGAGCCTTCGGCGTTCAGCACCGGCATCAGGAACGCCTCGCGCTCCGGCCCGATCAGCAGCAGGCAGGGCCGCTCATCGGCATGCGGGTGGAAGCCGGCCGCCCATTGCATGTGCGAGCCGGGCCCGAGCGCGACGAGATCGACGCCCGCCTCCCGCATCTTCGCGCGCAGCGCCGCCAGCCTCTTCCCCAAATCGACCGCCATCCTGTCCTCCCCTTCGCGGCGACTCGCCGCCTTCGACCGCCAGCCTAGACCGGCTCGACGCGGAAATCCTCGCGATGGATCGCGGTGCGCAGCACGCCGTCGGCCCCGACCACGCCGCGATACATGCCCTCGCAGTTGAAGGGCAGCGCGACGCGGCCCTGGCCGTCGACCGCGATCAACCCGCCGGAGCCGCCGGCTGGGGCGAGCAGCGCCTGAACCACATCCTCGGCCGCCTGCTCCAGCCCCTGGCCGGCCCAGCGCATGCGGGCGTCGATCTCGTGCCCGGCGGCGTAGCGGATGAAGATCTCGCCGTGGCCGGTGCCGGAGACGGCGCAGGTGGCGTTGTCAGCCCAGGTGCCGGCACCGATCACCGGGCAGTCGCCGACCCGCCCCGGAGTCTTGCCGGTCATGCCACCGGTCGAAGTGGCAGCGGCGAGGCTGCCGGCGGCGTCGCAGGCCACGGCGCCGACCGTGCCGTGCTTGCGCGCCGGGTCGCCATCATCCGGCAGGGCCTGCCGGCGGCGTTCCAGCTCCTGCTGCAGCGCGTCCCAGCGCCGCTCGGTGCGGAACCAGGACGAGTCCATGTGCTCCAGCCCGGCCTCGCGGCAGAAGCGGCGCGCCCCCTCCCCGGCCAGCATCACATGCTCGGTCCGCTCCATCACCGCGCGGGCGGCGAGGACCGGGTGGCGCGGGCCGCAGATGCCGGCGATGGCGCCGGCGCGGCGGTCGCGCCCGTCCATCACCGCCGCGTCCATCTCGATCTCGCCGGCGCTGGTGAAGACGGCGCCGCGGCCGGCATTGAACAGCGGGTCCTCCTCCAGCGCCATGACCGCGGCGGTGACGGCGTCGAGCGCCGAGCCGCCGGCCGCCAGGACCAGATGGCCGGCGCGGAGCGCGGTGCGCAGGCCCTGGTGATACGCCGCCTCCTGCTCCGGCGACAGCGAGTCGCGGCGGATGGTGCCGGCGCCGCCATGGATCGCCAGGACGGCGCGGGATGGGTCGGTCATGGAAGCCTCGGGATTCAGCGAAGGAAAGCGGTCATGGCGGAGACGGCGTTCATCCAGCGGATGGCGTCGGCGACGCTGCCGGACGGCAGGGCGATGGTGACGCCGTCGCGGCGTTCGGCCGGCGGCAGGGTGGCGGCGAGATCGGCCAAAGCCGGCCCGCCCATCTCCAGCTCCAGCGTGTAGGGACCGTCGATGCGGAAGGGCGGGATCGACCCCGCGCGGCGGACGGCGCGGGCCGCGCCCTCGCGCAGGGCGGCGCGGGCGGCGGGCAGCGGCAGCGACCGGGCGGCGCGGTTGCCCAGCGCCAGCTTGGTCTGGACGAACTCGGCCTCTGGGAAATGCTCGCGCAGCTCGGCGACGCAGCGGTCGTCGCCGGAGACCATGGCGACCGGCACGCCCAGGCTGCCGGCATAGGCGCCGTAGATCCCGGCCTCGCCCAGCGGCCTTCCGTTCAGCCGCACGGCGCGGAAGGCGAAGCCGTTGGTGGTGTGGGCCAGCACGCCCTGCTCCGACGCCCGGGCATGGTAGCCGAGGCAGAAGACGCCGGCATGGCCGGCATCGAGCCCGCAGAACATGTTGAGCGGCTTCGGCTTGCCCTGGATCAGCTCCGCCGCCGGGTGCAGCAGCTCCGGCAGCAGGTTGGTCATCGGGCCGTGCGCGTCATTGACCAGGATCTCGGTGGCGCCGCCTTCCAGCGCGCCCTCGATCGCGGCATTGACCTCCTCGGTCATCAGCCGGCGGGCGCGCTCGTACTCGCCATTGCCCGGCTGGCCCTGCTGCGGCGTGATCACCCCGGCCACGCCCTCGATATCCGACGAGATATAGATCTTCATGTGCGTTCCTCCGCCTCCAGCCAATCTGCGAGTGAGGGCCGGCTGTGCCCGTTGCGGCCGATGGCAGGCCCGGCGGCGCAGAGGGCGTTCAGCACCGCCTCCTGCGTCGCCTCGGCCGCGGCCTGGAACAGCCGGTCGATCCGCGCCTCGTTCAGAGCCCGGATCCCCACCAGGTCGCGCTTCTGGTCGTGCTCCACCGCATCGGCGGTGGAGAAGCCGAGCGCGATGTCGCCGCTGCCATGGCCCCAGAAGGCGCCGAGCCGCGCCAGGCCCGCGCCGCAGCGCTTGGTGACGCGATGCAGCTGGCGATGCTCCAGCGGCACGTCGGTCGCCAGGATCACGATCACCGAGCCCTTCTCGGGCGCCAGCTCCGTGGGCGGCGCCGGGCGGCGGCCGTCGGGCAGGACCAGGTCGCCAGCCCGGCCGAAATTGGCCAGCACCAGCACGCCGAGATGGAAATGGTCGCGGTCGAGCTTGACCCGGCGCGAGGCGGTGCCGATGCCGCCCTTGAAGCCGAAGCTGCTCATCCCCGTGCCGGCGCCGACCGAACCCTGGCCAATATGGCCGTCGCTGGCCGCCTTGATCGCCTCCAGCGCGTCGGTCTCGGTCACCGCCAGGGCCTGGATATCGGACAGGAAGCCGTCATTGCACTCCAGCACCACCGGGTTGACCGTGCCGGTCTCGCGGCCGATGTCGGGGTTCGCGGCGATGGCGGCGCGGATCAGCGCCGTGGCGCAGGTGCCGACGGCGAAGGTGTTGGTCAGCAGGATCGGCGTCTCGACCGTCCCCAGCTCCGCCACCTGCATCAGCCCGGTGCTCTTGCCGAAGCCGTTGATCACCTCGACCGCGGCGCGGGCCTTGGTGCGGAACAGGTTGCCGGCATGCGGCAGGATGGCGGTGACGCCGGTCAGCACGTCGCCGGCATGCATGCTGAGATGGCCGACCAGCACGCCCGGCACGTCGGTGATGGCGTTGAGCCGGCCGGTCGGCAGCGTGCCGCAGACCAGGCCGAAATCGCGCGCGAGACGAGCCGTCACCGATGCCTCCCTTTAGGTCTTCAGCTTCGGGTCCAGCGCGTCGCGCAGGCCGTCGCCGAGCAGGTTGAAGGCCAGCACCGTGACGAAGATGGCGATGCCGGGGAAGAGGGTGATGTGATCGGCGACGCCGAGATAGCTGCGCCCGTCGGCCAGCATCGCCCCCCATTCCGGGCTGGGCGGCTGGGCGCCGAGGCCGATGAAGCTCAAGCTGGCCGCGGTCAGGATCGAGGTGCCGATGCGCATCGAGAAGTAGACGATCACGCTGGGCAGCGTGCCCGGCAGGATGTGGCGCAGCATCAGCAGGCGGTGGCGCACGCCGATCGCCCGGGCCGCGTCGACATAGACGGTCTGCTTGATCGCCAGCGTGCTGCCGCGCACCAGCCGGGCGAAGACCGGCACGCTGAACACGGCGACGGCGTAGATCACGTTGTCGATGCCGGGGCCCAGCACGGCGATGACGCCGATCGCCAGGATGATGCCGGGGAAGGCCAGCAGCACGTCGCACAGCCGCATGACGAAGCCGTCGACCCAGCCGCCATAGAAGCCGCTGACCAGGCCGAGCAGGATGCCGGCGACGCCGCCCAGCGTCACCGACAGGAAGCCGACGGCCAGCGAGATGCGGGCGCCGAAGACGATGCGGCTGAGGATGTCGCGGCCATAGGCGTCGGTGCCGGCGAGATGAGCCCAGGACGGCCCCTCCAGCACCCGCTCGTAATCCGGCGCGGCGAGGTCGTAGGGCGCGATCCAGGGCGCCAGGATGGCGACGATCACCAGCGCGACCAGGAACAGCCCGGCGATGACGCCGACCTTCTGCCGGCGGAAGCGGCGCCAGAATTCGCGCCACGGCGAACGGACGCTCTCCGCGCCGGCCGAGGCGACGGGGGCGGTGACGGCGCTCATCGGTAGCGGATCTCCGGGTTGGCGAAGGCGTAGAGCATGTCGACAGCCAGGTTGATCAGGATGAACTCGATCGAGAACAGCAGGATCTCGGCCTGGATCACCGGGTAGTCGCGGTAGGAGACGCTGTCGACCAGCAGGCGGCCGAGGCCCGGCCAGGTGAACACGGTCTCGACCACGATCGAACCGCCGAGCAGGAAGCCGAATTGCAGCCCGACCATGGTGATGATCGGGATCATCGCGTTGCGCAGCGTGTGCTTCCAGATCACCGCGCGCTCGAACACGCCCTTGGCCCGGGCGGTGCGGACATAGTCCTCACGCGAGATCTCGATGAAGGCCGAGCGGGTGAAGCGCGCCATCACCGCGGCGACGCCGAGGCCGAGCGCGATCGACGGCATGACGAAATGCTGCCAGGTGCCGTAGCCGCCGGTCGGCAGCCAGCCGAGATCGACCGAGAACACGCCGATCATCAGCAAGCCGAGCCAGAAGGACGGGAAGGAGATGCCGGAGACGGCCAGCACCATGCCGCCATAATCCTGCCAGCGGCCGCGCTTGACCGCGGACAGCACGCCGATCAGCAGGCCGGCGATGACCGCCCAGACCATGCTGACGACGCTGAGCCAGACCGTCGGCATCAGCCGCTCGCCGATCTCCTCGGCCACCGGCCGGCGGGTCTTCAGCGAGGTGCCGAGCTCGCCCTGCACGATGTTGCCGAGGAAGGTCAGGCACTGCTCGTGCAGCGGCTTGTCGAGGCCGAGATCGGCCCGTACCAGCGCCACGTCGTCGGCGGTCGCGTCCGGCCCGGCCACCAGCCGCGCCGGGTCGCCGGGCAGCATGTGGACGAAGCTGAAGACCAGGACGGCGATCACCAGCATCACCGGGACGACGCCGAGCAGGCGCCGGATCAGATATTGCAGCATGGGGTCTCCAAAGAGGCGCTTTCAGACGCCCGATCCCCTCTCCCCGATCGTCATCCCCGCGAAAGCGGGGATCTCCCGCCGGAAGAGATCCCGTGTCTGCGGCGCAACGCTGCGCGCTGCACCGCGCACGGGATGACGATCAAGAGAAGAGCGACCGGTCCTACTGGAACGCCGGGTCTTCGACCACGAAGCCGCGGTCGGGCAGGACGAAGACGCCGGACAGGTCCTTGGCCTGGGCGCTCAGCACATGCTCGACCGCCAGGTCGATCCAGGGCGCGTCCTGCCAGACCTGGGCCTGGACCTTGGCATAGGCCTCGGCCCGCTTGGCCTCATCGGCCGTGGCCACCGCCGCCTCCAGCGCCTGATCCACCTCGGGGTTGGAATAGTAGGCGACGTTGAACAGCTTCGGCGGGAACCCCTTGCCCCACAGCAGCGGCCGCAGCGCCCAGTCGGCGTCGCCGGTCGAGGACGACCAGCCGCCATAGTACATCTCGACGGTCGCCTCCTCGGGCGTCTGCACGCTCCAGATCTTCTGCGACAGCACGCCGGATTCGAGCGGCGTCACCTGGGCCTTCACCCCGATCTGGGCCAGCTGCTGCTGCAGGAACTGGGTGGCGCGGACCGAGGTGGTGCTGTTGCCGGACCACAGCACGGCCTCGAAGCCGTCGGCATAGCCGGCCTCGGCCAGCAGCGACTTCGCCTTGGCCGGGTCATACGGCCAGACGCCCTGCTTGGCGTAGAACTTCAGCGTCGGCGGCATCGGCGAATCCGCCGGCTCGCAGAAGCCGCTGAGCACCACCTTGCAGAAGGCAGTGCGGTCGACCGCGTAGTTCAGCGCCTGGCGCACGCGGACGTCGTCGAACGGCTTCTTGCGGGTGTTCAGCGCCACGTACCAATTGACGATCGACGGCCGCTCGACCACCGAGAGGTTCGCGTTGGCCTTGACCACCTTCACCATCTCCGGCGGCACCGGGGTGATGAACTGGGCCTCGCCGGCCTGGAGCATGGCCATGCGGCTGCCATTCTCCGGCACGCTGCGGATGGTGACGCCGTCGACCTTCGGCGCGCCCTTCCAGTAGCTGTCGTTGCGCACCGCCTCGAGCGTGTCGGCCGACCAGGACTTGAAGCTGAACGGGCCGGTGCCGACCGGGTTGCGGCCGATGTCCTTGCCGTATTTCTCCAGCGCCGCCGGGCTGATGATCATGGTGCCGGGATGGGCCAGGGTGTTGACCAGGGCGCCGAACGGCTCCTTCAGCAGCACCTTGACGGTGTGGTCGTCGACCACCTCGACATGGTCCAGCATCGACAGCAGCGACTGCCGCTTCAGCTTGTTCTCGGGATTGGCCAGCCGCTCCAGGCTGACCTTCACCGCCTGGGCGTTGAAGTCGGTGCCGTCCTGGAACTTCACGCCCTGGCGCAGCTTGAAGGTGTACTGCTTGGCGTCGTCGCTGACCGTGTAGCTCTCGGCCAGCAGCGGCACCAGCTTCATGTCCTGATCGAAGCCGTAAAGCCCCTGGTAGAACAGGCGCGAGGCCGACTGGGCCGAGGTCTCGTTGACGTTCGACGGGTCCAGGCCGGTCAGGTTCTCCTGGATGCCGATCACCAGGGTCTTGGCCATCGCCGCGCCCGGCAGCGCTAGCAGCGCCGCGGCGGCACAGCCGATCAGGGTTCGTCTCCAGTTGCTCATTGCTCTCCCCTTTTGGTTTGGTTCGGGTTCAGCCGAAGTCGCCGATGCGGTGGTGGGCGACGAAATGGCCCGGCCCGACGGCGACGAGCGGCTGGACCAGCGGTTCGTCGCCCAGGGCGCGGATCGGGCTCGGGATCTCACCTTCGATCAGGCTGGTGTCGCGGTTGCGCCGGGTCGGATCCGCCACCGGCACCGCCGCCATCAGCCGGCGGGTGTAGGGATGCTGCGGGCTCTCGAACACCGCCTGGCGCGGCCCGATCTCGACGATCTGGCCGAGATACATCACCGCGACGCGGTGGCTGACCCGCTCCACCACCGCCATGTCGTGCGAGATGAAGAGATAGGACAGGCCGTGCCGCGCCTGCAGCTCCATCAGCAGGTTCACCACCTGCGCCTGGATCGAGACGTCCAGCGCCGCCACCGCCTCGTCGGCGATGATCAGCTGCGGCTCGCTGGCCAGGGCGCGAGCGATGCAGATGCGCTGGCGCTGGCCGCCCGAGAACTCATGCGGATAGCGCCGCGCATGCTCCGGCCGCAGCCCGACCTGGGTCAGCAGATCGGCCACGCGCTGCTCCACCGCCTTGCCCTTGGCGAGGCCGTGGGTCAGCAGCGGCTCGGCGATCGAGAAGCCGACCGTCAGCCGCGGGTTGAGCGAGGCGAAGGGGTCCTGGAAGACATACTGGATCTTCTGGCGCAGCCGCCGCCGCTCCTCGGCCTTCATCTGAGCCATAGCCCGACCCTCGAAGCGGATGGTTCCGGCCGAGGGCTCCAGCAGCTGCATGATGGTGCGGCCCGTGGTGGACTTGCCGCAGCCGCTCTCGCCGACCAGGGCCAGGGTCTCGCCGGGCTGCAGGCCGAAGCTGACCTGCTCCACCGCATGCACCCGGGCGGCCAGCCGGCCGAACACGCCGCGGCGCACGTCGAAGCGGGTCGAGAGCTTGTCGACCTCAAGCAGCGGGCTGCCGGCCCGCACCGTGTCCTGCGGCGCCGGCGGCGCCGGCGGCGGCTCCTTCGACCCGTCGACGCGGACCAGCGGGAAGCGGGCCGGCAGTGCCTGGCCCTGCAGGCTGCCCAGCTTCGGCACCGCCGACAGCAGCGCCTTGGTGTAGGAGTGCTGTGGCGCCGCGAAGATCCGCTCGGTCGGCCCCTCCTCCACCTTGCGGCCCTGATACATGACCACGACCCGGTCGGCGACCTCGGCCACCACGCCCATGTCGTGGGTGATGAACATCACCGCCATGCCCATCTCGCCCTGCAGCCGGCGGATCAGCCGCAGGATCTGGGCCTGGATGGTGACGTCCAGCGCCGTGGTCGGCTCGTCGGCGATCAGCAGGCTGGGGCGGCAGGACAGCGCCATGGCGATCATCACGCGCTGGCGCATGCCGCCCGACAGCTGGTGCGGATGGCGGTCGAGCATCCGCCTGGCCTCCGGGATCCGCACCCGCTCCAGCATGCTCAGCGCCTCGGCCCGGGCCGCCCTGGCGTCCTTGCCCTGGTGCAGCATCACCGCCTCGGCGATCTGGTCGCCGATGGTGAAGACCGGATTCAGCGACGTCATCGGCTCCTGGAAGATCATCGCGATCTCGTTGCCGCGCAGGGCGCGCAGCGCCTCGGCCGGGGCCTTGGCCAGGTCGCGCACCGTGCCGTCGCGGCCGCGGAAGCGCACCGAGCCGCGGGCGATCTTCCCGCCGCCATAGTCGACCAGCCGGATCAGGCTGAGCGAGGTGACCGACTTGCCGGAGCCGCTTTCGCCTACCACCGCCACCGTCTCGCCCGGCGCGATGGCGAAGCTCAGATCCTCGACCGCGGTCACCGGACCGTCCTCGGTCCGGAACCGGACCGTCAGCCCGTCGACCTCGATCAGCGGCCCCCCTTTGGCGGTCAAGGCCTCGGTCATGCCGGCTGCCCGACCAGGCGGTCGAAGGCGTCGCGCACCCGGCGCCACACCGGTCCGGGCCGGCCGGTGCCGATCGCGGCGCCGTCCAGCCGCACGATCGGCGCCAGCTCCTTGGTGGTGCTGGTGATCCAGATCTCGTCGGCGGCGCGCAGCTCGGCCTCGGCGACGGCGCGCTGCTCGACCGCGATGCCGAGCTCCCCGGCCAGGCGGATGGCGAGGCGGCGGTTGATGCCGTCGAGGATGCGGTGATCCGCGATGGGCGTTGCCACCCGGCCGTCCTTGACCACGAAGACGTTGCTGGCGGCGCATTCGCTGACCAGCCCGTCGCGCAGCATCACCGTCTCCAGCGCTCCGGCCTCGGCCGCGTTCTGCGCCGCGAGGACGGAGGGCAGCAGCGCGATCGACTTGATGTCGCAGCGCAGCCAGCGGATGTCGGGCGCCGAGACCAGGGCGAAGCCGTCCTCCTGCTGCGCCCGGGTCAGGCGCTTCAGCGGGCCGGCGAAGGCCAGGATGCTGGCCTGGGCCGAGGCCGGGAAGGCATGGCTGCGCTGGGCCGGGGCGCCGCGGGTGACCTGCATGTAGACCGTCGCGGCCGGGCGGGGCGCGGTCTCGGCCAGCTGCCGGAACACCGTGGCCAGCCCAGCGCGGTCGATGCCCGGATCGATCCGCACGGCGGCGAGGCTGCGGGCCAGCCGGTCGAGATGGGCGTCAAGCTCGAAGATCCGGCCGTCATAGACCGCCACCACCTCGTAGACGCCGTCGGCGAAGAGGTAGCCGCGGTCGAGCGGCGAGACCTTGACCTGGTCGAGCGGCAGATAGGTTCCGGTCCAGTAGGCGAGGGTCATCGTCGGCGTTCCGGAGCTGGGGGGCGGGCGCGGCGCGCGGGGGCGTCGTCGACCAGGAGGAAGGGCATGATCTGTTCGGTCAGCTCGGCGGCGTCGGCGATGGTGCCGCGGCGCTGGGCCACGGCCCCGGCCAGACCTTCCGCCAGAGCCATGATGGCGATCGAGGAGCCGTGCAGCACGCCGTGCTCGGCCGGGCCGAACAGGGCGACATCAGCGTCCGGCACCAGGGGCGAGGCGGGTCCGTCGGTCAGGGCGAGCGCGCGCAGGCCCCTGGCCTTGGCCCGGCGCAGCAGGTCGATGGTGGTGCGGGAATAGCGCGGCACCGAGATCGGGACCAGCAGGTCGCCGGGGCCAAGGCGCAGCAGCTGGCGGACCATGCGCTCGGTGCCGCCGCTGCCGTCGAGCAGCTCGACCGCGGGGCAGTAGGGATGCAGCAGCTCGGCCAGGAAGCGGGCGGTGACGGCACTGATGCCGAGGCCCAGCGGCACCACCCGGCGCGCCGCCAGGACCAGGTCGACCGCGCCGGCGCAGGCCTCGTCGGTCAGCAGCGCCGCGGCCTGGCCGAGATTGCCGGCGACACCGTCGAGCGACCGGCGCAGCACGGCATGGGCCGATTCGCCGCCCTGCTGGGTCGCCCGCAGCTTCTCGACCGGGGCGAGCGCACGCTGGAACTGCTGCAGCAGCTCGGCCCGGAATTCGGGGAAGCCGCCAAAGCCGAGGCGATGGGCAAAGCGGTTGGCGGTGGCGACCGAAACGTCGGCGGCGCTGGCCAGGTCCTCGATCCCCATGGTGGCGGCGCGGAACGGGTGCTCCAGGACGAAATCCGCGACCCGGCGATGCGCCGGCGAGAGCGATTCGACGCTCTGCGCCAGACGATTCGTCAGGGTCTGCGGCAGGTCCTGGGCCATGCGGGATCGGGCGAGGAATGGAAAGCCGCAGGGCGGCCGGATGAAAATTCTTCTGTCATCCGATGTGACGGATGTAAAGATTTTTTCAGAATGGGATAGGACCGGCGGCCTCGGCCGCGCCGCCGGCCCGGCCCGTCAGAACTCCATCAGCACGCTCTTGTGGCGCAGATTGGCCTCGACCGCCTGGCGGCCGAGGTCCTTGCCGATGCCGGAGCGCTTGTAGCCGCCGGTCGGCAGGATGAAGTCGGCCGTGCGGCCGTAGCGGTTGACCCAGACGGTGCCGGCCTGCAGCCGGCGCACCGCCCGCATCGCACGGCCGAGATCCGCGGTGTGCACGCCGGCGGCGAGGCCATAATCGGGGTGGTCGGCCAGCGCCAGCCCCTCCTCTTCGTCGTCAAAGGCCTGGACCGTCAGCACCGGGCCGAAGATCTCCTCGCGCAACGCCGGCATGTCGTCGGTTACGTCCGTCAGGATCGTCGGCTCGTAGAAGGCGCCGTCCTGGATCGCGGCCATTCGCCGGCCGCCGATCACGGCCCGGGCGCCGGCGGCCAGGGACCGGCGGACGATGCCGTCGATCCGGTCGGCCTGCGGCGTCGAGATGATCGGCGAGAAGCTGGTGTCCTGGCGCCAGGTCGGGCCCGGCCGGACCTCGGCGAACAGCGCCATGAGCCGCTCCACCATCTCGTCCCGCAGCCGGCGCTGCACGATCAGGCGCGAGCCGGCGACGCAGACCTGGCCGGCATTGCCGAGGATCGCGGCGGCGACCTGGCGGGCGGTGCGGTCGGCGCTGGGCGTGTCGGCGAAGACCAGCTGCGGGCTCTTGCCGCCGAGCTCCAGCGTCACCGGCTTGGCCCCGCTGGCGGCGCTGGCCGCCATGATGGTGGCGCCGGTCCGGGTCGAGCCGGTGAAGGAGATCTTGCCGACCAGCGGATGGCGGCACAGGGCATCGCCGGTGACCGCGCCGGTGCCCTGGACCACGTTGAAGATGCCGGGCGGCACCCCGGCCTCGACCGCCAGCTGCGCCAGGAGCACGGTCGAGAACGGCGTCAGCTCCGACGGCTTGAGCACGATGGCGTTGCCGGCAGCCAGCGCCGGCCCGGCCTTCCACGACGCCATGCTGAGCGGGAAGTTCCAGGGCGTGATCGCGGCGACCACGCCATAGGGCTCGGAGATCACTAGGCCGAGGCTGTCGCTGCGGGTGGCCGCGACCTCGCCGCCGAGCTTGTCGGCATATTCGGCGAAGAAGCGGAAGCCCTCGGCAGTCGAAGCCACGTCAACGGCCAGGGCCTGGGCGATCGGCCGGGTGGAGCCGAGCGCCTCGAGCCGACCCAGCGCCTCCGCCCGGGCATCGATCAGGTCGGCGAAGCGCCGCAGCACCCGGGCCCGCTCACGCGGCGCACGGCTGGCCCAGTCGGTCCGGCGCTGCGCCTCGGCCGCGCCGGTCACCGCCCGGTCGACCAGATCGGCGGAGGCGATGGGGAGGTCGGCATAGAGGGCGCTGTCGGAGGGGCGGCGGACGCCGATCGCCTCCCCCTCCCCAGTCACGACGCGCCCGTCGATGAAGTGGCCGGCAGGGATGGCGACGGCGGCGGGATCGAAGTCGAGCATGGTCAGTATCCCGCGGCCCAGCGGGCGAGGTCGGACGCGCTCTCGGCGCCGTCGAACATGGCGACGATGCGCTCGCCCAGCAGCGGCCCGAACTTGAACATCTGGCCGTCGCAATGGGTGACGACGAGGCCGCGCCCGGCGTGGTCGAGCCGGAAGCGGCGCGAGGCGTCGAGGACGTAGTAGCCGACCTGGATGCGGGTCGGGTGGTAATCCGCGGCGTCGCGGAGATAGGGCCGGAACGGCGCCAGGATCGCCTCGCCCTCGCCGGCGAGGTCGGAGCCGAAACCGTCGATCTCCGGCCGGGCGCGACGGCGATGCGGGCCGTGGCCGAATTTGAGGCCGGCGCCGCGGCGGTCCGGCAGGGTGTAGCCGGCATGATCGCCGAGGGTGACGATGGCCGGCGCATCCCGCCAGGGCTGGGCGAAGCGCGCCGGCGGCTCGACATAGCACAGGCCCTGCCGCCAGGTGGACGCGTCGCCGTAGCGCTCCGGCATCAGCGCCGGCAGCCAGGCACCGGCGGCGACCACCAGCATGTCGCCCTCGACCGTGCTGCCATCGGCGCGGATGGCGACGCCGCGCTCCTGGTCCACTCGGGCGATGCGGCAGCCGGCTTCGATCACCGCCCCGTGCTCCGCCACCCAGCGCGCCAGCTCGGTGACGATGCGGCCGGCGAAGAGCGGCCCGCCGGGGAAGGCGACGACGCCCCAGGCGGCCTCGGGCAGCTGCAGATGCGGGCACAGCCGTTCCACGCCGTCGCGGTCCAGCACCTCGTGCGGGACGTCCAACTCGCGGAAGGCCGCTAGCGTCTGGGCGGCGTAGTCGCCCGCTTCCAGCGAGATCGCGATCGCGCCGGTGTCCTCGAACTGCTCGCTGCCGATGTCGTCCCAGACCCGCGACCAGGCCTCGAAGGCGGGCGTCACCATCCGGGTGTAGCCGACGGCCGCGCCGTAATGGTAGCGGATCATCCGGTGCTGATCGTAGGAGGCGCTGTGCTGGTTCGGCACCTCGCCCTGCTCCAGCAGATGCACCTCGTGCCCACGCTGCAGCGCCGCCCGCGCCACGGACAGACCGACGATACCGGCACCGATGATGACGACACGAGCCATGGGATACGTCCTGTTTTCCCTGAAACCGACTGCCACCGAGCCTAGACCGGCCGGCGCGGCAGATGCTGCCATGGATGCGCGCCGCTTTGGTGCATCCGCATGGTGCGCCGCCGGGTTTTCGGCCGATCGTGCCAGGATGGGCGGAGCAAGCTGAGGGCAAGTGGCCCGACCAGAGATAGCGGTGATGACCCAGGACACCCCTCCCCCGACCTTGCGCCCGATGACGGAGCAGGACCTGCCGGCGCTGCACGCTTTGACCGTGGAGGCCGGCTGGGCGCACCGGCCGGAGGATTGGCGCTTCGTCTATGAGGTCGGCCATGGCGTGGTGGCCTGTGACGGCGCCGGCCGGGTGATCGGCTCGGCCCTGTGGTGGCCGTTCGGCCCGGATTTCGGCACGGTCGGCATGATCATCGTCTCGCCGCGGCTGCAGGCGAAGGGCACCGGGCGGCGGCTGATGCAGTGGCTGTTCGACCGGGCCGGCGACCGCGTGCTGCAGCTCAACGCCACCCCGGCCGGGCTGCGGCTGTACCGGTCCGAAGGGTTCCGCGAGATCGGCCGGATCCATCAGCACCAGGGGCCGGTGCAGTCGCTGCCGGCGGTAGCCGCGCCCGGGCGGGTGCGGCCAATCGCGGCCGGGGACTGGCCGCGGATCCGCGAGCTCGACCGCGAGGCCTATGGCGCCGACCGGTCGGCAGCGCTGGACGGTCTCGCCGCACGGTCGGTCGGCGCCGGCTACGAGGTGAACGAAGAGCTGCTCGGCTTCAGCTTGTGCCGCCCCTTCGGCCGCGGCCATGTCGTCGGCCCGATCTTGGCACCGGACGAGGCGGCGGCGATCGCCCTGCTGCAGCCGCATCTGGAGGAGCATGCCGGCCGCTTCCTGCGGGTCGACACGCCGGATGACGGCGCCTTCGCCGACCGCCTTACGGCCGCCGGCCTGGCGCGGGTCGACACGGTCGCGACCATGCGGCGCGGCGATAGACCGGCGGCCCCGGCGTCCGCCAGGATCTTTGGGCTGATCAACCAGGCCCTGGGCTGACCATGACGCGGGCGACGCTGCTGTACAAATCCGACCCGGTCCGCGGCGCGGTCTGGGACCGGGTGTTCCGCGAGGAGGCACCGGACATCGCGCTCGAGGTCTGGTCGCCCGAGGCGCCGCCGTCCGACGCCGCCTATCTGGTGGCCTGGATCCCGCCCGAGGACCTGCAGCGGTCGGTGCCGAAGCTGGAGGTGCTGTTCGGCCTCGGCGCCGGGGTGGACCATCTGGCCCTCGACCGCCTGCCGCCGGGTGTCCAGGTTGTGCGCATGGTCGATCCGGACCTCACCTGGTCGATGGTCGAATACGTGCTCTACGCCGTGCTGGCGCTGCACCGGGACATCCCGGCCTATCTCGCCGACCAACGCGAGGGCCGCTGGGCCCCGCGCCCGGTGCGGCGAAGCGCCGACCGCACGGTCGGGGTGATGGGCCTGGGCGTGCTCGGCCGGGCCGCGGCCGAGGCGCTGCGCGACCTCGGCTTTTCCGTGCGGGGCTGGAGCGGATCGGAGAAGTCGATCCCCGGCGTCACATGCTTCGCCGGGCCGGAGGCGCTGCCGGAGTTCCTGGACGCCTGCGAGATCCTGGTCTGCCTGTTGCCGCTGACCGATGCCACCCGCGGCCTGCTGAACGCCGAAGTCTTCGGAGCCCTGCCGGCCGGGGCCGGGCTGGTCAATGTCGGCCGCGGCGGGCATGTGGTCGAGGCCGACCTGCTGGCCGCGCTGGAGAGCGGGCAGGTCTCGGCGGCGATGCTCGACGTGCTGGGAGCCGAGCCGCCGCCGCCCGACCATCCGCTGCTGAAGCATCCGCGCGTGATGCTGACGCCGCATGTGGCCAGCGCCACCCATCCGGAGTCCGCCGCCCGCCAGGTGATCCGCGCGATCCGCCGGCACCTGGACGGGCTGCGGATGGAGAACGTCGTGGATCGGCGGCAGGCGTACTGACCTTACGCGAACAGGCTCAGCAGCGGCTGCTCGGTCTTCCGGACCGGGGTCTTGATCACGATGTAGCTGAAATACTTCGAGATCCCGACCGGGCGCTCCAGCAGCCCCTCCATCACCTCCTGGTAATGCGACAGGCTGCGGGTGACGAACTTCACCAGATAGTCGTAGCCGCCGCTGACCAGGTGGCATTCCATCACCTCCTCGAGGCCGCGCATCGCCGCCTCGAAACGGGTGAAATAGGGCATTGTCTGGTCGGCCAGGGTGATCTCGGTGAAGACGGTGACGGTCTCGCCCAGCTTGGCCAGGTTGAGATGAGCGCCGTAGCCGCTGATGTAGCCCGCCTGCTCCAGCCGCTTGACCCGCAGCAGGCAGGGGCTGGTGGACAGCCCGACCGCGTCCGCCAGGTTGACATTGGTCATCCGCCCCTGGCGCTGCAACTGCACCAGGATGCGCATGTCGATCTGATCGAGCCTGTTGCCTGATGGATGCACGACCTGCTCCTATTCGGCGGCGACGTCGGTCTTGCCCTGCCGCAGGGCATTGGCCTTGTGCAGCGTCCGCACTGGGTCGCCGAAATGGCGGTCCAGCTCCTTCAGCGCCGCCTCCGCGTCGTCGCCGCCGACCAGGTCGGCCAGCAGCTTGTGCTCGTCGATCAGCGCCTTGTTGCCGCGATAGCCGCCCATCAGCTTGTGCAGGCACAGCATGGTCTCGGCCTGCAGCGTGGCGTAGCCGCGGGACAGCCGGTGGCTGCCGGCGGTGTCGACCAGCTCGCGGTGGAACTCCAGGTCCAGCTCGGCGGTGCGCGACCAGTCCTCGCGCCGGACCGAGACCTCCATCTGCTTGACCACGGCCTTCAGCTTCTTCGCCAGCGCGACCCGGCCGGGCAGGCCCATGACCCGCCGCAGGGCGACCAGCTCGAGCGACCGGCGCACGAAGTAGATGTCCTGCAGGTCCTCGTCGCTCAACTCCGGCACGAACACGCCGCGATGCGGCTCGCTGCGCAGCAGCCCTTCCTGGATCAGCCGCTGCAGCGCCTCGCGCACCGGCCCGCGGCTGACGCCGAAGCTGGCCGCCAGTTCCATCTCGTTGAGCTGGGCGCCGAGCGGGAAGGTGCCGTCGAGGATCGAGGCGCGGATCTGCTCGCTGACCTGGCCGGACAGCGTCGTGCGCTTCAGCTGCTTGACCTTCCCGCCATTCGCCTGTGCCATGCGCTGCCCCGCCCCCCGTGATGTCCGCCCCGGTCCGCTCAATGCAGGACGTCCTGCAGCCGATAGTAAGCGCCCACCAGGGGCAGGAACCAGGGGGGCCCGAAATGGCCGGGCACCGCCGGCCAGTCGAGGTCGCGGAAGACATTCGCCTCCGGCCGGCCGCTCATCACCTCGGCCATCACCGCGCCCATATGCGTGGCCATCTGGGTGCCGTGGCCGCTGTAGCCCATCGAGTAGTAGAGGCCGTCATGAATGCCGGCCCGCGGCAGCCGGTCGGCGGTCATGTCGACGACGCCGCCCCAGCAATAGTCGATGCGCACGTCGCCGAGCTGCGGAAAGACCGCGCGCAGCGTCCGCTGCAGCACGCGGCCGCTCTTGGCGTCGGACAGCGGGCTGGAGACGGCGAAGCGCGCCCGCCCGCCGAACAGCAGTCGGTTGTCGCCGAGGATGCGGAAATAGGTGCCGACATTCTTCGAATCCGTGGCCATCCGGCGCGTCGGCATCAGCTCGTCCACCACCGCCTGCGGCAACGGTTCGGTCACGATCACGAAGCTCCCGATCGGGATGACGCGGCGCCGGAACCAGGCGAAGGGGCCCGCGCGCGACGGGCCGGTCGCCAGCAGCACCTGCGACGCCGTGAGCCGGCCGCGGGCGGTCACCACCTCATGGGCGTGGCCGTTGCGCCGCTCCAGCGCCGAGACCGGCGCGTTCTCGAAGATCGCGGCGCCGCGCGCCACCGCCGCTTCGGCCAGGCCCTTGGAGAACCGGCCCATATGCATGCCGGCGCTCTTCCGGTAGACCAGCCCGCCGTGGAACCGGTCGGACCCGATCTCGGCCCGCAGGTCACCGGCCGAGACCAGAGCGGTGTCGGCGTCGACCTCGCGCGCCAGCACCTCCTGCGCCCGCTTCAGCTTGTCGAAATGCTCCGGCTTGGCGGCGAGCTTGATCTTGCCGGTGCGGCGGAAACCGCAGTCGATCCCCTCCTCCCGCACCAGCCGCTCGACCGTGTCGACCGCCGCGTCATAGGCGCGGTACAGCAGCCGGGCCCGGTCAAGGCCGTGGCGGGCCGCGACGCCCTGGAAATCGACCGCCAGGCCGTTGTTGCACTGGCCGCCGTTGCGGCCGGAAGCGCCGGCGCCGACCCGCCCTGCGTCCAGCACCGCCACCCGGGCACCGCGCCTGGCCAGCGCCAGCGCCGCCGACAGCCCGGTGAAGCCGGCACCGATCACGGCGACATCCACCTTGCCCTCGACCGGCCCGGCGGCGGCGCCCTGGAACGGCGTCACGGAATCCATCCAATAGGAAGCCAGCTTCATGATCGATCCTGGATCGCGCGCTTCGTCAGCGCCCGTCGCGGCGGCGACCCACTAGCTTGATCACGTCACTCGTAGGATTGTCAACAATCATAACAAGAGATGAGACGCCAGTCGCCCCAGCATGGCGACGCCGGAGGCCAGCTCGGCCCTGGTGATGAACTCGTCCGGCTTGTGCGCCCGGTCGATGTCGCCCGGGCCGCAGACGATCGACGGCACGCCGGCCTGCTGGTACAGGCCGGCCTCGGTGCCGAAGCTGACCGCGGCCTGCCGCGGCTGCCCAGACATAGCCTCGGCCAGCGCCGCCAGCGGGTGGTCGTCGGCGAGGTCGAGCGCCGGGTACAAGGCGAGGGTCTCGCTGTCGACCGCGACCGACCGCCCCTCGGCCCGCAGCGCCGCCACCCGGTCCTCGGCGAAACGCGCGATCGGCTGCCACAACGCTGCCGGGTCGGTGCCCGGGATGGCGCGGGCCTCGAGGTCGAAGACGCAGTCCGCCGGCACGATGTTGACCCCGGTGCCGCCGGACACGATGCCGACCTGCAGGGTCGAGACCGGCGGTGCGAAGCGGTCGTCGAACGGGCCCTCGGCCTCGATCCGTCGGGCCTCGTCCCGCACCGCCAGCATCAGCTCCGCCGCCAGGTGGATGGCATTGTCCGCCAGGTCGGGGCGCGAGGAATGGCCGGCGCGGCCGCGCACGCGGACCCGCTGGGCGATCTTGCCCTTGTGCCGCAGCACGGGCCGAAGCCCGGTCGGCTCGCCGACGATGCAGCCGGAGGGCGGGGCGCAGAGAAGCGGCAACCGGTCGATCAGGTGGCGCACGCCGACGCAGCCGACCTCCTCGTCATAGGACAGGGCGATGTGCACTGGCCGCGGCAGCCGGGCCGCGACCAGGGCCGGCACCGCGGCCAGCACGCAGGCGACGAAGCCCTTCATGTCGACCGCGCCGCGGCCGAACAGCCGGTCGCCGTCCTGGCGCAGGGCGAAGGGATGGCCGGTCCAGTCCTCCGGCGCGGCCGGGACCACGTCGAGATGCGCCGACAGGATGGTGCCGGGCCCATCCGCCGGACCGATGGTGGCGAACAGGTTGGCGCGGTCGCCCTCCGGCCCCGGCAGCACCGTGGCGGCGACGCCATGCTCGGCGAGATACGCGCGGACATAGTCGACGATGGCCCCGTTGGGGGTACGACAGACGGATGGGATCGCCACCAGATCCGCCAGAATCTCCTCGACCGACTTCATCGCGCACCTCCTGCCGATTGCGCCGCCATCCTGCCCTGCCGCGCCGAAGCGGTCGCGCCGAAGGAGGACGGCGGATCGGCATGTCGTGCCATCCGGCCGGCCGCAAACGGCATGATCGCCCGGCGATGCGGCGCGTTGGGGGCTGGCCGTGCGGCCCACCCCTTCTAGGATGGCCCGATCGCGGATCCCATGAGAGCGACGACCATGGCCCTGAGACCGAAATACGTCACCTTCGACTGCTACGGCACCCTGATCTATTTCGAGATGGCGCCGGTGGCCCGCCGGATCTATGCCGACCGGGTCGACCCGTCGCGGCTTGACGCCTTCTGCGCCGATTTCTCGGCCTATCGCCTGGACGAGGTGCTGGGCGCCTGGAAGCCGTACTACGAGGTCGTGCGCAACGCGCTGGAGCGCAGCTGCAAGTTGTGGCAGGTGCCGTTTCGGGAGGAGGATGCGGATGCCGTCTATGCCGCCATCCCCAGCTGGGGGCCGCATCCGGACGTGCCGGAGGCGCTGGCCAAGGTCGCCACCCGCATCCCGCTGGTGATCCTGTCGAACTCGATGACCGACCTGATCCCGCATAGCGTGGCGAAGCTCGGCGCGCCCTTCCACGCCGCCTACACGGCGCAGGAGGCGCAGGCCTACAAGCCGCGGATGCGCGCCTTCGAATACATGTTCGACCGGCTCGGCTGCGGGCCGGAGGACGTGCTGCACTGCTCCTCCAGCTTCCGCTACGACCTGATGACCGCGCATGACCTGCGGATCACCAACAAGGTGTTCGTCAACCGGGGACACGAGCCGGCCAACCCCTATTACGGCTATCACGAAATCAAGGACATCCGCGGCCTTCCCGGCCTGCTCGGGCTGTAGCCGGATCCGGCGGCGGCATCGTCTTCATTAAGATTGTTGACAATCATACAACTGTCGCCATCATACCGGACGGGAACCGGGGCATCGCAGCACCAAGCGGCTGCGAGGGGCGACGCGGAACACCGCGCGTCCGGAATGCCCCGGCATCAGAACAATCAGGGAGCTCGGGATCGGTGATCCCGCACAACAGAGGGACGGCGGCATGACGAAGATCAGCGATTTCGAAGCGATGCGCCCCGCCGAGCGCCGGCGGGTCCTGGACGCGCTGCGCGGCGGCGCCACCCGGCGCGAGGTGCTGGGCATGCTGGGGATGGCCGGCATGGGGCTGGCCGCCGGCGGGTCGGTGTTCACCCACGCCAGCCGGGCGCTGGCCGACACGCCGAAGCGCGGCGGCAGCATCCGCGTCGCCGGCTACACCAGCTCCACGGCCGACACGCTGGACCCGGCCAAGCAGACGGCGTCGACCGACTATGTCCGCTGCAACCTGTTCTACAACAAGCTGACCCGGATCGACGAAGCCGGCGAGCCGCAGCCGGAGCTGGCCGAGGCGATCGAGAACGACAAGGCGACGGTCTGGACCTTCAAGCTGCGCAAGGGCGTCACCTTCCACGACGGCAAGGCCCTCACGGCTGAGGATGTCGTCTATTCGCTGAAACGCCATCTCGACCCGGAGGTCGGCAGCAAGGCCAAGGCCCTGGCCTCGGCGATGGAGGAGATCAGCGCCACCGGCCCCAACGAGGTCCGCATCAAGCTGTCGGGCCCGAACGCCGACTTCCCGGTGATCCTGGGCACCGCCCATTTCCACATCGTCAAGGACGGCACCAAGGATTTCGCCACCGCGGTCGGCACCGGCCCGTTCAAGTGCCAGGAGTTCACGCCCGGCGTCCGCTCGGTCGCGGTGCGCAACGACGGCTACTGGCGCGACGGCCCCTGGCTCGACCAGATCGAGTTCTTCGGCCTGGCCGATGAGAGCGCCCGGGTCAACGCGCTCCTGTCCGGCGACGTGCACCTGGCCTCGACCATCAATCCGCGCTCGGTCAAGCAGTTGCAGGACACCGGCGCCTTCGGCGTCCTGGACACGCGCGCCGGCAACTACACCAACCTGATCATGCGCCTGGACGCGACGCCCGGCAGCAGCCCGGACTTCGTCCTGGGCATGAAGAACCTGATCAACCGTGAGCAGATCAAGTCGGCGATCTATCGCGGCTATGCCGAGATCGCCAACGACCATCCGATCCCGTCCTCGAACCGGTTCTACGCCAAGGACATCCCGCAGCGGCCCTTCGACCCGGACCAGGCCAAGTTCCACTTCCAGAAGGCCGGGGTGCTGGGCACGACCGTCCCGGTCGTCGCCTCCCCCGCCGCCGACAATTCGGTGGAGATGGCGGTGCTGCTGCAGCAGGAGGCACAGAAGATCGGGCTGACGCTCGACGTGCAGCGGGTGCCGTCGGACGGCTTCTGGTCGAACTACTGGATGAAGTCTCCGGTCGGCTTCGGCAACATCAACCCGCGGCCGACCGCCGATTTGCTGCTGACGCTGTTCTACAAATCCGACGCGGCCTGGAACGAATCCGGCTGGAAGGACGAAAAGTTCGACCAGCTGCTGGTCGCCGCCCGGGCCGAGACCGACGAGGACAAGCGCCGGCAGATGTATCACGACCTGCAGGTGATGGTGCGCGACGGCTCCGGGGTCGCCATCCCGACCTTCATCAGCAACCTCGACGCCTACACCAGCAGCCTGAAAGGGCTGAAGCCGATGCCGACCGGCGCCCTGATGGGCTACGGCTTCGGCGAGTATGTCTGGCTGGACAGCTAGCACCGGCGTGGGAATGCCTGCTTCACAGATCCCAGGGTGCACTCCGGTTGCCTCTCCCGCTTGCGGGAGAGGTCGGAGACGCGAAGCGGCTCCGGGTGAGGGGATTTTGTCGAGGCCGGGACCAGCCCTCACCCGGTCATCCTCCGGATGCCCGACCTCTCCCGCCAGGCGGGAGAGGCAAAATAGGGCTATGGTCGTGTCAGCCCATTGTGATCCGGGGATCAGGCGATGAACGGCCAGATCGCCAAGCTGGTCGGGGGGCGGCTGGTCGTCGCGGCGTTGACCCTGGTCTTCGTCGCCACGGTGGTGTTCGTCGCCACCCAGCTGCTGCCGGGCGACGTGGCGCAAGCAATCCTGGGCCAGAGCGCGACGCCGGAGGCGGTGGCCGGCCTGAGGACGGCGCTGGGCCTCGACCAGCCGGCGGCGCAGCGCTTCCTCCACTGGCTCGGCGGGATGCTGACCGGCGATCCGGGCGTGTCGCTGGTCAGCCGCCAGCCGATCGGCCCCTTGATCGGCACCCGCCTCGCCAGCTCGCTGCTGCTGGCCGCCATCGTCGCCGCCGTGGCGGTGCCGCTGGCGCTGGCAATCGGCATCACCTCCGCCGTCTGGCGCGGCTCGCTCTACGACCGGGTGGTGGCCACCGCCACCATCTCGGTGGTGGCGGTGCCGGAGTTCCTGGTCGCCACCGTCGCCGTGCTGATCTTCGCGGTCCATCTGCACTGGCTGCCGGCGCTGTCCTTCGTCCCGGCCCACGCCTCGCCGCTGCAGTTCCTGCGCGCCGTGGCCATGCCGGTGCTGAGCCTGACCTTCGTGGTCGTGGCGCAGATGGCGCGGATGACCCGAGCCGCGGTGATCGAGACGCTGCGGTCGCCCTATGTCGAGATGGCGGCGCTGAAGGGGGCCAGCCCGGCGCGCATCGTGCTGCGCCACGCCTTGCCGAACGCGGTCGGCGCCATCGCCAACGCCGTGGCGCTTAGCCTGTCCTACCTGCTGGGCGGCGTGATCATCGTCGAGACCATCTTCAACTATCCCGGCATCGCCAAGCTGATGGTCGACAGCGTCGCCATGCGCGACATGCCGGTGGTGCAGTCCTGCGCCATGGTGTTCTGCGCCGTGTATCTGCTGCTGGTCACCGCCGCCGACATCGCGGCGATCCTGTCCAACCCGAAGCTGCGCCACCGATGACCCAGCCCGCTTTCGAGGATATCGAGCTGCCCCGGCGCAAGCCGCGACGGCTGCGCCTGTCCGCAGCCGGAGTGATCGGCGCCGCGATCGTGCTGGCTGCGATCGCCGTTGCGGCCTTCGGCTGGGCCTTCGCCCCCTACGATGCCGGGGCGGTGATCGACTACGAGGTGTTCAAGCCGGTCAGCGCCGCCTTCCCGCTGGGGACCGACTATCTCGGCCGCGACATGCTGAGCCGGGTCCTGCTCGGCGCCCGCTACACCGTCGGCATCGCCGGCCTCGCCACCCTGCTGGCTTGCGGCGCCGGCGTCTGCCTGGGCCTGTTCGCCGCCGCGGTCGGCGGCTGGCCCGACGCCATCCTCAGCCGGACGCTCGACGCCCTGACCTCGATCCCGAGCAAGATGCTGGCGCTGGTGCTGGTGGCGGGCCTCGGCTCCTCCACCCCGATCCTGGTGCTGACCCTGGCCTTCATCTACCTGCCGGGCTGCTTCCGCATCACCCGGGCGCTGGGCGTCAACATCGCGGCGGAGGATTTCGTCCTGGCCGCCCGCGCCCGCGGCGAGCGCACCGGCTACATCATGCTGCAGGAGGTGCTGCCGAACATGGTCGGGCCGATCCTGGCGGATTTCGGCCTGCGCTTCGTCTTCGTCGTGCTGCTGCTGAGCAGCCTGAGCTTCCTCGGCCTCGGCGTGCAGCCGCCCAACGCCGATTGGGGGTCGCTGGTGCGCGAGAACATCTCGGGGCTGAGCGAGGGGGCGCCGGCCGTGATCATGCCGGCCATCGCCATCGCGGTGCTGACCATCGGCGTCAACCTGCTGATCGACAGCCTGCCCGGCCGTCGCCGCGAGGGGCATTGAGATGAGCGCGACGGTCCAGGTCTCCGGTCTGCGCGTGATCGCCCGCACCGAGGAAGGCGGCGAGGCCGTGATCGTCGACGATGTCGGCTTCACCATCCGCCAGGGCGAGGTGCTGGCGCTGATCGGCGAATCCGGCTCGGGCAAGACCACCATCGCGCTGGCGACGATGGGCTATTGCCGCGGCGGCTGCCGCATCACCGGCGGCTCGGTCAACGTGTTCGGGCGCGAGATCCTGGCACTCGACCGCAAGTCCCTGCGCGGCCTGCGCGGCCGGCAGATCGCCTATATCGCCCAGAGCGCCGCTGCCGCCTTCAACCCGTCACGCAGCATCATGGCGCAGGTGATCGAGAGCGCGCTGATCCACGGCACCATGACCGCGGAGGCGGCCCGCATCAAGGCGCGCCAGCTGTTCCGCGAGCTGGCCCTGCCCGACCCCGACCATATCGGCGATCGCTATCCGCACCAAGTTTCGGGCGGCCAGCTGCAGCGC